>ERZ1292645.99-Hain-H14-02um-R2-99-length-39811-cov-10_pt1 | contig 39811 bp, 40 predicted proteins | sample MGYA00564401_ERZ1292645 | MGnify/ENA primary metagenome ERZ1292645 (study PRJEB36523, sample SAMEA6512644) | groundwater metagenome | collected 2019-01-09 | study: AquaDiva: Metagenomics assemblies of 32 groundwater samples | reverse complement strand
TGTTTTTCTTAACAAAACAGATGAACGATTTGTCTGTCTTTTTGATGATTATTCTATTAATACCATTACAAAAATGGATAAGGCCCTTGATGAGATTAGAGCTCTTTTTGGAGGTGGTCTGTTAATCGAAAATGTCCTAACAAACAATAATTCATTGGAAAAAAGTCGAGATATTCTATGTCTTTGTGAATCAAGAAATTTAATTTGTGATTCCAAATACGACCGTTTTATAAAACATTCAATTGAATATATAATGAAATATAGAAAAATCAGAAAAAGGTATCAGCTTAGACAAAAAATAAACAAGGTAATTCCATCTCTTGCTCATGTAAGGTTAAGTAAAATATTCAAGAACTATACTGAATAAAATGAAAAATCGATATGAGGTTATTCTAAAAATATAATATAATGTTTACATTAATGCTTGCTGTGCTTGGTGCATCATCTGGCTTTTTGCACAGCCTACTGCTAATTCGTCACCAGCACCTCTTCGCATAAGACCTCTGTAAAGACCATCTTCTAGTTTAACACCTTCTCTTTGTTCCCATTCTTCAACAGTGATAGAATATTTCTTTTGGATTCTATCTCTATACCATTCTGGTATTACGTTAAATGCACAGAATGGAATGATTCTAAGATCTGGTGTAAGATAGTGAATATCACATCTTTGTAATCTTTCAAGATCCTCATTATACTTGTCTTGGAAGTGCATCATGCCAAGGAATAATCCTTTAACGTGCCACGAACCCACTGCATCAAAGGATCTTTTCATCAAGATGTTTCCAAACATTTTTGCTAAATCCAATCCAGCAGGCTGTTTTTTCTTATCAATAAAACTTGAAAGTTTTCTTACTACCTCAAGCATGGTAAAGTATTTGTTTTTACCTGAACGAATTTCCTCTGACTTGTCTTCAAAGAGCTCAAGCATTCCCTGAATGTCACAGAATCTTGGCATTGGAACAAGTTCCTTTGTTTCTTCGTCTTGGAATACGTATGTACCTGCTCCACATGCAAAATGAATTGATAATTCATACTTTGGTTTACTAGAAAATGCTTCAATTACATTAGTAAGTGGCATACAGCTTGGAACTGGGAACCAGTCATCTACTGTAACTTGACCCCTTGTTTGTTCTTCAATTCTTTGAATACAATCTGGAATTGTAATTCTGTACTTTTCCCGTTCTGTTTTACCCATTCTACCAGTAAGAGAAACTGGTTGAAAGTTTACTGCATGTACTACATCCATGTTCTTTTGAGCATATCTAATAATTCCGCCTAGTTCGTGGTCATTAATTGATTTAATAACAGTTGGAACAAAAACTACTGTTGTGCCTGTCTTTCTGCAACTATCAAGTGCGTATGGAATTTCCCAGTGATTCTTTGGATTTGTTCTTGGGGTTACACCGTCAAAACTAAGGTAAAGATTGTTGCAACCTGCGAGTCTTACCTCACGTGCAGCTTCTGGATCCATTGCATGTCTAATACCATTAGTATTCATCTGAACATGATCGACTCCTTCTTCTTTCATTATCTTGATAAGTTTGGTGATGTCTTCTCTTAACATTGGTTCACCACCTGTAATCTGAATCGAGTTTCCTGGAATTGGTCTTTCAGCTTTTAGCGTCTTCATCATTGCTCTAACTTGGTCAAGTGATGGCTCATACATGTAAGCACCTTCTAGTCCTTTCTTAACGTAGAAGAAGCAATACCAGCATGTAAGATCACATCTGTTTGTGACTATAATATTTGCAAGACCGCTATGAGACAAGTGATTAGAACATAATCCACAGTTATTAGGACACGAACATTTGTCTACCATCATAACGTTTGGAGCATGAGCGCCTTTTCCATCTACCCAATAAGTGCTAAATTTCTTGTACATCTCATATGAGCCAAAGTAAAGTTCTTCACATTCACCGTGAGTTGGGCAGGTCTTTGTCATGTAGACTCTGCCGTCTCTTTCAAAGACTTCTGCATCAAGAATCATGTTACAGTCTGGGCAAATGCTTTGAGTAAATCTAATAGTTGATTTCTTGCCTACCTTCTTTGTAGATTGGTTAACAATCTGAATTAGTGCCATTCCTAATAGTTGGCACTTTGAGAATAGTATTTAATAGATTTCATACTTGCCCCCGTTGGATTCGGTAGACATATTCGTATGGGGTTTAAATACCAAAAAGCGTCGAGTAGATCGCATGAGTATTTCTGACAAGACACGAAAAGCCCTAGAGCAAATAGGGCTTACTAGTTATGAAATCAAAACTTTTACTTCATTGCTGAAATCAGGTGAGCTTACGGCATCTGATCTAAGTCAGAAATCAGGCGTACCATATTCAAAAATTTATGAGGTTTTAGGCGCCTTGGAAGAAAAAGGGTGGATAGGTTCTGATGACTCAAGACCTACCAAATACTTGGCCAAATCACCTACAACTGGTCTTGAAGTTACCAAGCAAAAAGCAGATACAGAGTTTAAGGAGAATCAGAATGTTATTTTAAACGAACTTGTTCCGCTATATGAAAAAAGTGGTTCTAGTGAACGCCCTGACATTTGGGTTTTATCGGGTGCCGTTAACATTGTTGCAAAGATTCTAGAAATAATAGAATCTTGTAGAAATGAGGTCCTTATCGCAGTTCCAAAGGCTAGTGAAGAGTTAGTTAAGCAGTCATTACCAAAGCTTCGCTCCCTTCATGACAGAGGAGTTGATGTTACAATATTAACATCAGATAAGATAGACAAGGATTCTTTAACTGCAATTTCAAGGGTGGCAAAGGTCAAGCTCAAAAAAGGGTTATTTGGTGGCGGGATAATTTCTGATAAACGTTATGTAGTGATATTACTTGGACCAGAAATTGGTGATTCGTCTTCTTTGGATATGGTTGCAATTTGGGCTGATCATGCAGGTCTTGCAGGATTTGCAAGAGAATATTTTGAATACTTATTAAAAGATTCAGAGGAGGTATAATATGGATACATTAGATGAAGAGGTCTTATTCGTAGGAACCGCAGAAGCAGAACATGTAGAAATGTATCTAAAAGCAATTTGGCATATTAAAGAAAGAGGAGAACCTGTAAAAATTAGTACCATTGCAAAAATGTTAAACGTACGACAACCAAGCGTTGTCCAAATGTTAAAAAAACTTAATGAGAAAAATCTTGTAAATTATAACAAAGCTGGAGTAGAATTAACAGATGAAGGAGAAAGAATCGGAGCTAGTATGATGAGAAATAGCAGGCTTTTGGAAGTTTTAATGAATAGTGCGTTAAAAGTGGAAATAGATGAAGAAATGGTCTGTGGCATAGAACATCACATGAATAAACAATTCACTGATGCTCTTTGTACAATGCTAAAACATCCAAGAAAATGCCCACACGAACATGACATTCCTCGTGGAAATTGCTGCAATAATTAAATCATAATAAAATGGTGGTAATAATATGACATGTTTTTGTGGCTGTGAAACTTATGAAAAAGACGCAAATGGTTTCAAAGTTGGATGCACTAAATGTGGTCATGGTCCTCAAAATCACGATGATGAATTCAGAAATACTTCAAGAAAAACAAGTTAAATGGTTTTAAAAATTAAATTCATTTTATAGCACAGGTTAAGAGCAGGCTCAGAACTCAAGATCCACATCATTAAATCAAATGGATAGAATCATCAACGCCTGCAGCACAAACTTCACAAAAATAGTAATTGAGTCTTTCACGAAGCTTGATAAATAAGCGAGACCTATCGATCACAAATGGTCATTATAGATACACCCGCGTCACTTGAAAGTTTTAGGCGATTTATAATAGCAAGCACATGTAGTTCATTTACGCCTAGTAGTTATTTGGAAGATTACGAGGTTTTCCCAGAAAGAGATGATGAACATGGTTCAATTTATGTAGAAGCCGCAGATAAAGTAACATTGAAAAAAATTCGTGAAATAACTTTTGTAAATGCCAGGGATGTTTTAGGAATAATCTATAATTCAAAAAGTGGGAATACTAGTTTAAAGTGGAGACAGATTAGAAGACAGAGTGGCAAAGTTACAGGTGAAGCATCACCAAATTCGCTTGTTAACCTTGCTGAAAGTGGAGTTATAACGATGGAATGGGTAGAAAATTACTTACGAAAAAAGAATGAAGAAAATAAGACTAAAGTTAATGAAATAACAAGCTAACATTCTTTTCTCTTTTTTAAAATTATGATTTTAACGTGATTACCAAAATTTTAGACCAACATTCAATTGCGTTAATACCTGAAGAACCAGATGATCTCATAACTTTGCGCCGGATAATCAAAAAAGGGGATAGAGTTGTTGGCGATACCACTCGAATCATCAAACTTGAAAAGGATTATTCAAGACCTGATAAAGGAGAGCGCGTTAGAATAAGAATAGGACTAGATGTAGAAAAAGTATCATTAGATAATGTTTTGGATAGACTACGTATACATGGCATAATTGTAGAGTCAAATAATGAGTCTGTCCCAAAAGGATCCCACCATTCTTTTATGATAACAATGAATGAGAGCTTCAAGTTAATTAAAAAACAATGGACACAAATAGAAAAAAAATTACTACAAACAAATAATCAAAATGTTGGATTCTTACTTGTTGCGTTGGATACTAGCGTATGTGGTATTGGAAGATTAAAAGGGACACATTTGCAGATTATGCCAAATATTTACTCAGGATCAAGTGGAAAACAATACAAAACTGATTTTAACATAGAGCAGTTTTTTGTGAATGTTCAAAAAGCTATTGCCTCTTCGTTAAATAAAGGAGATCAGATTATAATTTTTGGTCCAAGTGAAACAAAAAAAAGATTTAGTAATTTTCTACAAAAAACAACAATTGGCAATGAATACAAAGTTATAGATGGGATAGATTCTGGAGGAGAGGATGGACTATACACATTTACAAAGTCACAGTCAATGAAAGAGATAATGTCTGATAGCAAACTTGCCAAAGTTTTGTCTATTATTGATGAAATAATGCTTAGAGCTAACAAAAAAAGCAGAAAATTCACGATGGGTTTTGATGAGACACTAAAAGCTAGTCAATATGGCTCCATAGAATCTCTTGTATTTTCTGAAAAGATCATACAAACTGAAGATGAAGAGAAAGTAATCGAATTACTAAATGATATAGAAAGTAAGGGAGCTAAAGTATATGGTGTAGATTCAACTACTGATGCAGGCTTGAGAGTTTCTGGCCTAGGTGGCATAGTGTCTCTCTTAAGATTTGCTTTGGAATACTAATTTGTTGAATCAATTAACCATTTTAGATATGAATTATTTAGAGAACTAATTGTAATCTCAGCTATCTCTGGAACCTCGTATGGATGTGTTTTTCTTATCTCACTTTTTAATTTTTTAATATTTTTTTTGGTTGTTTTAAAAATAGCAAGATACTCTGAAGTATTCTCAATTTTTTTCTTCCAGCTATAAACTGAGCTAATTTTGACAAAATTAACACATGCTACGATTTGCCTTTTTACTAGCATATTTGCAATTTTTGTGATTGATTTTTTGTCTGGATATGTTGAAATTATTACTACAGGTTTCACAGTAACTGATAAATGTACGTGATTAAAAAAAGTAGCAATTAATTTGGAACTTGATTTTATATCAGATAATTCGATTATCTATGTACTAATAGCATGGGTTATCATTGTTTTAGTAGCAAAAGGCTTAAAATTAGATAAGCGTGGTTTTGAGATAAAACCTTATAGTTTAACATACAAAAATTATCAAGTACAATCTGCTCTAACAAAGATGTTAAACAGGACTCGTAGAGGAGTTCGTATATTTGCAGATGTAAGTGTTGTTGCCGGTTTTTTGATGATGGGATTTGCATTTTGGTTTTTACTTTCTAATGTATCTAATTTTTTTGTAAAGCCAACGGAATTTGCACAATTAACTGTATTAATACCTGGAGTCACCTTGACATCATCTACAGCAATTGCATATTTTCTATTATCAATACCAATAGTTTTGGTAATCCATGAAGGTGCACATGGTATTGTTGCTACACTAGAAAAAATAAAGATCAAAACAGGAGGTTTTGCAATTTTTATTGCAATGTTTGCAGGATTTGTAGAACCAGACGAAGAAGAATTTAACAAAGCAAAAAGAATTTCAAAACTTAGAGTAATTGGTGCGGGAGCTACTTCAAACGTAATTTTTTCATTTGCGCTTGGGGCAATTTTACTTACTAATCCAGTTTTTGCAATTATAGTACCAGAGCCACTTTTAAGTTGGTTTTATGAATCACCAGAAGGGGTTCTGGTTTTGTCAATAATTCAAGGAAGTGGAGCTGAAAAAGCAGGACTACAACCAAATGATATCATTACAGCTATAAATGATGTTTCTGTTATAACCCCGCTTGATTTTCAAAAAATTGAGATGACACCAGGAGAAACTGTTACTGTGACAGTTCTTAGAGAAGAAAAAGAATTACAATTTCCAGTAATAGTTACTCCCTCTCCTGATGATCCTGAAAGAGGGTTAATTGGCATAATGAGAGATAATTCTTTTGCCTACAAACCACTATACAACGTAATAGAATGGAACAATCCACAACTTTCGATGTTTTTACTTTGGTTATGGATGATTTCCTTTTTTATAGGAATAATCAATATGTTGCCACTTCCAATACTTGATGGAGGCAAGTTCATTCATAGTATTATTGAAAAAAGGCTTTCAGAAAAATCTGTTAATGGATTCATGTGGGGCATTTACGCTTTCACCTTTGCACTGTTTGGGTTAAACATTGCCTTATCTTATATCAAATCTGGTTGGTTTACAATCTAAAAATTAATTATAGTCTATTAAAAAAAACAAGCATGAAGTGTAACAAATGTCAAAATGATGCGGTTTTTTCAAGAAAATATTCCGGTGAAGAGCTGTGTTCACCATGTTTTTCAAATTCCATTCTTAGAAAAACTGCAAAAACCATTTCAAAATTCAATATGATAAGAAACAATGAACTTGTTTGCGTAGCAGTGTCTGGTGGTAAAGATTCACTTGTATTGTTACACATACTCGATAAAATGTCTAAAAGTCATAATTTTAGAATAAAGGTTGTAACAATAGATGAAGGAATACCGACATACCGGAATGAAGCATTAGAAATAGTCAAAAAATTTTGTGCAAAACTAAATGTGGATTATTCTGTATATTCCTATGATGATTTATTTAGTATTACACTTGATGAAGCCATTAATGTGAGAGAAAATGAAAAAATTTCTTCTTGTTCTATCTGCGGAACATTAAGACGGCGAGCCTTAGACTATGCAGCAAAGGATATTGGTGCAAATATAATAGCTACTGCTCATAATCTTGACGATACACTTCAAACATTTCTCATCAATATGCTTTCTGGGGATATCAAAAAAATCGGATGGATGGATCCAGACACATCAAATAATACTATCAGAAAAATAAAGCCATTTTGTGAGATTTATGAATCAGAGATTGTATTTTATGCTTTTACTAATGAGATTCCTTTTCAATCAGAACAATGTCCACACATGAATGAAGGAATACGAACTGAAATTCGTGAATTTCTCAATTCTTTAGAAAATCAGCACTTTGGGATTAAAAATAATTTGTATAAATCAGTTCTTAGAATATCACAAATTGTTAAAGATTCAAACTCTAACCAAAAACAACTCTGTACGAATTGTGGTAGCGAATGTACTGGAAAAATTTGTTCTGTATGTAACCTTATTTTGATGCTAAAAGAAAAACAAGCCTAATGCAAATATAACATTTAGGTTAACAATACTATGGTAGTAGGTAGGATCGGGGCGCTAGCCGTGCCCTATTCTGAAACCGGCTACATGCAGAGATCAGTAACTGCTGGGTAAATCTCTAGACAGATAGTACTCGCTTAGTAGGCTGAAATGAAATCACGCCGAGGCGGGTGGATGTAGGACTAGGATTGTCCGAAGGGATAATTCCTAAGACCCAACCATCGAAAGGGATGAGGTCCGGGAGGGAGCAATCCTAAGGTGGAACATTCACGCTTCCTCGTCAACGTGGCGGATCTTGCTTACTTTGAAATGGGGCTACCAGTCTAGAGTGGAACTAGCAGAGCTACTACCTAAATAACTTGTATAGTCTAATTTGAATAATTTGATATCGTTTGGTGAAAAAAGAAGTTTTGAGGATTTTACAAAACAATTATCACCAGTGATACTTCCTCTCTTTAATTCCCTTAGAAACTTTTGTTTCTTGTTGGGAAAAAATGTTGTAGAAGATATACGAATGCATAGAATTGTATTTTGTAAATCAATCATATTTAGATGGTTTGTAGACATGGAACCACAAGAAGAATCAATCAAAATAAAAATACAAAAAAACAGAAAGGAGCCTCAAGAAACTTTACTGATTAAAACCAATAAAGACGTTGAACATGCAAAAGAGTTAATTCAAAATGCCTATAATACAATTCATTAATACAAAACTTCAAATTTTGAAAATTCTCCTTTATATTTTTCATTTCTAATTTCAACGTCTTCCACTCTTGCATTAGCTGGACCTGCATGACACCATTCAACTAAGGAACTGACATTAACATCTTCACCTTCTAGAATGGCTTCAACTCTTCCATCTTTAAGGTTCTTTACCCATCCAAAAACATTTTTCTTTTTTGCCATGACTTTTAGGGCTTGTCTAAAAAATACACCTTGTACCTTTCCTTTTACAAAAAGATGTACTCTTTGCTTTAACATTTAAAAATTTGAATTAGCTTGTCATTAATCAAGTTTAGGTTAAATAGACTAAAGGCTAACTAGTTCTTTCTTTTATTCTTGCTCTACCAGTTTTTCTTGCAGCTATACTTCCTACCTTAGCGCCAGGTGGTGTATTTCGTGCAACTGTAGAGCTCTGACCAACATGCTGATGTCTTCCACCACCGTGTGGATGGACATATGCAGCTTGAGCTACTCCTCTTACGATTGGATATTTTCTTCCCTTAGATCTGAATTTTCTCCATTTCGTACCAGCCCTCATTAAAGGCCTTTCTGTTATACCTCCTCCTGCTAGTGTACCTATCATAGCTCTATTTTTTGGATTAAGTGTTGTAAATTTACCAGAAGGAAGTTTCACCGTAACACCGTCAGATCCATGTGAAAATACGGTAGCATAGTTTCCCGCTGACTTGGAAATTGCTCCACCATCTCCAAAGTGTTTTTCTAAATTGCATACAATTGTTCCATCTGGTATATTTTGAATACTGATTATATTTCCATTAGTGATCTCTGCATTAAGACCGATTTGAATTTTGGAACCAACTTTTGTGCCAATAACTGCTGGCATATAACATATTGAGCCATTTTCAAATCTAACCTTAGCCAACGGAGCTTCTCGGCCACGTTCATGAACTAGATCTATTATTTTTCCCTCATGCTGTTCTGATAACGCAAATGATGGGTATTTTGCTGGTGCCAATTTTCCAATAGTGGTAGCTCTAAATTGTCTTCCTCCACGGCCACGTCGTCTAACTAATGGTCTTTTACCCAAGTTGATGGGTTGTATTTTTGATGGCGATTTTAAGCTTATGATTGATTATACCGTTTTGTTAAAATTCTAACGCCAAAGATATAAAACATAGATGGAGAAAATTTAGCTATGAGCCAGAATGTTCTTACACTCAAAGTCTTAGAGGCGTATACTAGAGATGTAGGAAGAGGAGTAGCTAGAATCGATTATGATTCTATGGATGCATTAAATGCTTCAACTGGCGATGTTATAGAAATTAAAGGTAAGAGAAGGACTGTTGCAAAATGTTTACCACTTTATCCATCAGATGAAGGCAAGGGAATCATAAGAATAGATGGGCTAGGGCGAAATAATTCAGGTATTGCAATAGGGGATACCATAACTGTAAGAAAGATAAAAGCGGTTGCAGCTGAAAAAGTAGTGGTTGCTCCACTAGAAGCAATTCCTCCAATTGATGAACGATATTTGGCAGATGCACTAGAAAGTGTACCCTTAATCAAGGGAGATAATGTTATGGTGCCTTATTTTGGTGGGAGATTAACTTTTCAAGTAATTGGTGTAACGCCTGCAGCTGATGCGGTACTTGTTACACAAAAAACTGTATTTCATATAGCAGAAAAGGGAGAAACGCTTAGGGGAGTACCACAGGTAACTTATGAAGACATTGGTGGTCTTACTGATGAAATCAGAAAAGTAAGAGAAATGATAGAACTTCCACTTAGACATCCAGAGATTTTCGAAAAATTAGGAATCGAGGCGCCCAAAGGAGTCTTGTTGTATGGACCCCCAGGTACTGGTAAAACACTGCTAGCAAAGGCAGTTGCTAATGAAAGCAATGCACACTTCATAAGTATATCTGGGCCAGAAATTATGAGCAAGTTTTATGGTGAAAGTGAAGCGCGTTTAAGAGAAATTTTCAAAGAGGCCAGAGAAAAATCACCATCAATAATTTTTGTTGATGAGATTGATTCTATTGCACCAAAACGAGAGGAAGTTACTGGTGAAGTAGAAAGGCGTGTTGTTTCACAAATGCTCTCTTTGATGGATGGACTTGAAGCTAGAGGAAAAGTAATTGTTATTTCAGCAACTAACAGACCAAACGCAATAGATCCTGCACTTAGAAGGCCTGGTAGGTTCGATAGAGAAATTGAAATTAAGGTTCCTGACAAAAAAGGCAGAAAGGACATCCTTGCTATTCATACTCGAAATATGCCATTATCAGACGATGTAGATATAGAAAAATATGCTGCAATTTCACATGGCTATGTAGGGGCAGATTTAGAATATTTATGTAAAGAGGCAGCTATGAAATGTATAAGAAGACTATTACCTGAACTGAATCTTGAAGAAGAAAAAATACCTCCTGAGACATTAGATAAACTTATTGTTAAGGGTGAGGATTTCAGCAAAGCTGCCATAGAAATAACACCGTCTGGAATGCGCGAGGTATTCATTGAAAACCCAGATGTAAAATGGGACGAGGTAGGTGGATTAGTTGATGTTAAACGGGAACTTCAGGAAGCAGTAGAATGGCCAATGAAATATCCAATGTTGTATGAGAAACTAGGGCATAAGATGCCACGCGGAATCTTGTTACATGGTCCAAGTGGTACAGGTAAAACATTACTAGCAAAGGCTGTAGCAACAGAAAGTGAAGCAAACTTTGTCTCAGTAAGGGGTCCTGAGCTTTTATCAAAATGGGTAGGAGAATCGGAGCGAGGTATTAGAGAAATATTCAGGAGAGCAAGACAGGCCTCACCATGTATAATATTCTTTGATGAAATAGATTCCATTGCTCCTGTAAGAGGTGCAGGTGGAGAAACTGCAGTAACAGAGAGAGTAGTAAGTCAACTTTTAACGGAATTGGATGGTATGGAAAACATGCGTGGAGTGGTGGTTCTTGGTGCAACCAATAGAGCTGATATGATTGATCCTGCATTACTAAGACCTGGAAGATTTGATAAGATTATACAAATACCTATGCCTGACAAAGAAAGTAGAAAATCAATATTAGAAATCAACGTACGAGATCCTTCAATTGCATACAAGTGTATCAAGTGCGGAGCAGAATACAAATTTGATCAGATTAGCGAATTAATTCCAGTAGAAATTAAAAAAACTCTTAGCGAGAGCAAGCATCAAACAAGGGAATCTTACGTGTTGCTTGGTCCTGGAATTAAACATGAAAATATTGTTAAGGAGTTTCATATTGAGAACGAAAAATTCAATTCTGATGAAGAGGAAGTAATGGGAGCTTATGAAAGGTTAGGGCTATTATATTATGAAACTGAAGAAAAAATTAAAGATAGATACAACGAATTGAAAAAACATCTTCATCCTGATAAAGATGACGATAATAAAGATATGGCGGAAATAAATAAAGCTAAGGATACACTTGATAAAGCCAAGAAGGAGACTAAGGAGAATATCCGTAGAAAGCTCTTAGAAGGAGAAAATGAACCAAAAGAAATTTTGATTTGTAGTAGACCCTTATCAACAGAGATAGCAAAAAAAATTGAAGTTAGCCCTGGTACAATTTGTGAGGGTAAAAAATTCACACAAAAAAACAAAATTCCCATAGATAATCGAAAAATAGTGAATGGGCAGAAAAACCCAGATTATGTTGATCTAGATAAGTTATCTGAAATGACAGATGGAATGAGTGGAGCAGATGTAGCTGCTATATCTAACACTGCCGTTTCACTGGTAATACATCAATATCTTGATAAAACTCCTGATGAAAAAGAAATTGAAAAAACTGCTGATAACGCAAGAGTAACGATGAACCACTTTGAACAAGCAGTAAAGAAGGTTAAAGATCAAAAAGACTTGAAGATTGGTCAGAAAGTAGTCGCTTCCTACTACAGGTAGTTTTAATATAATAATTAAGATAATTCACCTAAATGTCAGAGTATAGAGGTTATACTGGTAGGTCTCTTACACTTTTGAAAGATTGTAAAGCAAAAGTAGGAGATACAGTTAGGATTACAGGTGAGTTGACATATACTGGCATCTTAATGCCACGTTATGAATACAATGATGATGAACACATAGTGTTAAAACTAAAAAGCGGTTATAATGTTGGAATAAAAATTAACGAAATTAAAAAAATTGAGGTTCTTTCTTCAAATGAAATAAAAAAAGAGACACTTCAATCACATCCAAAAAATTCTTTGCTCCCCAAAGTATTGCTTTTATCAACAGGTGGTACTATTGCAAGTAAGATCGATTATAGAACAGGAGGAGTGACTCCGGCATTAACAGCATCAGAACTTCATGGTACCATTCCAGAACTATCTGAAATAGCGAATATCGATGCAGAGGTATTGTTTTCAGAATATTCGGAGAATTTACTACCGGAGCATTGGAAGAAAATTGCTGAAAAACTTGATTCATATGCAAAATCTGACTACAAGGGAATCATTATTGCACATGGAACAGATACGATGCAGTATACGGCTTCTTTTCTTTCATTTGCGTTAGCAGCTTTTCCTATTCCTATTGCATTAGTTGGATCACAACGGTCATCAGATCGGCCATCTTCAGATGCCACTTTAAATTTAATTTCAGCCATCAGATTTGTTATAGAATGTAATGTTCGTGGCATCTTTGTAGTAATGCATCATAATGAAAGTGATGATCTCATAGCGTGTCATTTAGGCACACGTGTGAGGAAAATTCATACAAGTAAAAGAAGTGCTTTTCAGACAATAGGGGGGGATCCAGCTTTTCTTATTTTAGATAAAAAAATACAAAAAAATTTAGAGCATGAATATTTTAAAAATAAAAATTATAGTCCGAAAATAAATTATGATGCACACGTTGTTTTAGTAAAATATTATCCAGGTTTTGATCCCAAGTTACTTACGACAATAATAGAATTAGGCTACAAAGCGATAATTTTTGAAGGTACAGGTCTTGGTCATATAGGAAAAACGCTTTATGAAAGTGTGAAAAAAGCAAAAGAAAGAGGTTTGTTCTTAGGTATGACCTCACAATGTATTGATGGTAGAGTTAGAATGACGGTGTATGAAAGCGGTAGAGATCTTCTCAATCTTGGTGTTATTCCATTGGACAATATGATTCCTGAAACAGCATTAGTAAAAGCCATGTGGGCTCTTGGTAATACAAAAAATGTTGATGAAATGAAAAGTTTAATGTTGGAAAATATTGCGTCTGAAATAACGAATTAGGTTTTAATAGATTGTTAGAAATATGGCAGAATTAAATTTAGACAAGATTGGTTTAAGAGTTGGTTTAGAAATCCATCAACAATTATTAACTAATAAAAAATTATTTTGTAATTGTAAGCCTTTAGAATCTGATGAATATACTATAAGATTTTCAAGAAAATTGAGAGCTACAAAAAGCGAATTAGGAGAATACGATCCTGCTGCATTATTTGAGAATAGAAAATCAAAGACCATCATATACTATGCAAATCCTCAAAGTAGTTGTCTTGTTGAACAGGACGAAGAACCTCCTCATGAAATCGATATGGATGCAATCAATATTGCATTGATAATTGCCTGTTCTCTAAAATCTAGTATTTTTAGTGAGATACACACTATGAGAAAGATTGTAGTGGATGGATCTAACACGTCTGGATTTCAAAGAACTATGCTTGTTGCTCAAGGTGGACATCTTGATGTAGAAGGAAAACGTGTTGGAGTACAATCTTTGTGTCTTGAAGAAGATGCTGCTAAACTCATTAAAGATAAAGAAACAGAAAGATCATACAGTTTGGATCGATTGGGGGTTCCTCTTGTGGAAATAGCTCTAGAGCCTGTTGATGGAAGCCCATCTGAAATAAAAAAAATCGCACTTGCGTTGGGAAGATTATTGCGTATAACAAAGAAAGTAACAAGAGGAATTGGGTCAATACGACAGGATGTAAATATTTCAGTTATGGGCAGTGGAGTTGTAGAAGTAAAAGGAGTACAGCAACTAGACCAATTAGAAAAAATAATAGAATACGAAGCAAAAAGACAACATGGTTTAATTTTAATATCTGAGAGACTAAAAAAACTCAAACTTGAAAAAGTTTTTAAAACTGATGTTTTTGATGTTACAGAACTTTTCAGATCATGCAATTCAAAAATAATAAAAAAGACAATAAGTGATGGTTCTGTCATCAAAACTATTAGAGTAAAGAATTTCGCTGGTTTGTTTTCATATGAACCCTATGAAGGAATTAGGCTTGGAAAGGAATTAGGTCAGCTTGTTAGATTTTATGGGATTGGTGGAATTTTTCATTCAGATGAATTACCAAATTATGGTATAGAAAATTCAGATATACAACGTTTACATAAATTACTTGAAATTAGTTATAATGATGGTTTTATCATCATTGCTGGAGAAAATTCTAAAATTGATTTTGCTATTGATTCTATAATCAAACGAATTGAAGATACAAAAAATGGTGTACCTGCAGAAACAAGAGGCGCAACACCTAGTGGTGAAACTGTATTTTTAAGACCACGCCCAGGAGCGTCAAGAATGTATCCTGAAACAGACATTCCTCCACTTGTTATAACTGATGACCAAATAAAACTTGCAAAATCTAGCATTCCAAAGTCATGGGATGAATCACTGATTGATATTCAGAGTAAATACACCCTTAATGCTCAACTAGCAGAACAAATCTTTGATTCAGAATATCTTGAGTTATTTGAGAAAATTTGTTTAGACAAACGTCATTCACCAAATTTTGTTGCATCTATACTTTGTTCTACAATTACGAATCTTCAAAGACAGGGTTTGAACATATCATTACTAAAGCCAGAAGATATTTTGAAGTCTTTTGAATTGTTGGCAAATAACAAAATTACAAAAGAATCAATGGAAATAATTTTTGAATCCATAATGTCTAATAATGCAAAATCAGTTGAGGAGGCAATTGAGAAATCAGCAATCACTAGTTTGGATGAAACTAAACTAAATATGATATTAGACAGCATTATTCATGACAACATAAAGATCATAGTTCGTGATGGTATTAGATCACTTGCACCTTTAATGGGAATTGCTATGAAAGAATTACGTGGTAAAGCATCGGGTGAACAAGTTAATCAATTATTAGAAAAAAAGATACAAAACCTTTTGTTGGACAAAAATAAGAATTAAAAATATAATCTAGATTATTCTGTGTTTTTGATTATTCTAATTTACGTCTGCCGGTTCCTCGTCCCATGCTTACATATCGTCCCTTAGTGTCAGCTTTCTTTGTTTCTTTAATGTCACTTAACTTTACTTTTCTGGTGCCACGACCAGTTGATACATATTCATTGCCTGCAGCTTCTTTCTGTTTTCGTTGATATTCCTTGAAGCTTTCTCCTGACCAGTTTTCTTTGTCTGCATCTACTACTTTGCGTGACGTCCCTCGTCCTCCTACCTTGACTACTTTACCCATGTATACACTAGAAATTACTATGGTTTAAAGTTGTTTATTATTATAAAATGCGGGAAGTGGGATTTGAACCCACGAACTCCTAGGAGATAAGGACCTGAACCTTACGCCGTTGACCAGGCTTGGCAACTCCCGCATCGTAGAATTTAGAACTCTAGAATAAGATTCTTTATTGATTAGAAAGATACAAAAACAAAACTTACCAAAATACACAGGATTGGAGTTTAGAGAGATTTATTGTAGTGATTGTAAGAAAGTTTTAGGAAGGTATAATGTAAAATACTATTCTGATGCAAAGATTGCAGAATTACTGAAAATCAGTCATGAATCACACATACGTGATGGACATAAAATAGACTTGAGAAAAACTAGAGATTAGTTTTCAAATGAAGATTTATGCTCTTTAATTATTTTTACTGCATCCATTAATTTTTCTATTCTCTTAATGCGAGAATCGCGTATAGTTAGATTCCATGGCTGTGAATAAAGCAGTATATTTTTTCTCGAGTTTGCGATCTTTTCAGCATTAATGGGCGAGTCATCAATATAGATGTCGTAATCTAGTTCTGCCTTTTTTGGACCTTCCTCAACTGATACATATTTGTGATAGGCAATGTTTTGAGTTTTAAGCCAGTTTTTTACATACACATCAGTAGAATGCTCTCTTGCTGTAACAATATCAACCATACCTAAGTTTGTTAATTCGTATACAGTATTAGATAATTCATTTTCTGTAGGTGGAATTTTTTCCCACGACTTCCAACAAAATGATAATTCATCATCAAATTCATCTGGTTTTATATCAAATTTTTTCCAAAAATCCCACTCTGTGATTTCATTTTTTGTGATAGTCCTTCTTCTAGTATTGCTATAATGTAACCATGATTTTATGACATCGGCTAATACACCGTCAACATCTAATGCAATTTTCATTTAAGCAAAAATAATATTAAATCAGTCAAAAGTTTTTCGAAGTTCATCTAATAGATTTTTTTGATGTTTGCTAAGTTTTTTAGGAATATTGACAACTAACCGCACATACTGATCTCCTCGTCCTCTACTGTGTTGACGAGGCAATCCTTTTCCTTTTAACTTGATTATGGTATTTGGTTGACTTCCTTCTTCAACTTGAATTTTTTCTGTTCCTTCTAATGTAGGAACTTCAATAGTTGTACCAATTGTTGCGTCTATCATATTTATTGGAATATCATAAAAAACATCTATATCGTCCCTTTTAAATTTTGGATGTGGTTTAACTTGTACTCGTACAATTAAATCACCATTAATCCCACCTGAAATTGATTCACCTTCTCCTTGAATGGTATAATCTCCGGTTTCTATGCCTGGCGGAATATCAAATTTAATGTTTTTAATACCTCTGGTTTTTCCCTTTCCTTTACAATTCTGACAGGGAGTTTGTATAATTTTTCCTTCTCCGTTACATGATTTGCATGGTTGAATAGTTACAAAAGTAGAAAATCCCATATTACGAGACATTCGGATTTGGCCGTTGCCGTTACACGTAGAACAAGTTGTTTTTGATGTACCAGGTTTACATCCAGATCCTTTACAGACTTCGCAATACACATCCTTAGGTACCTCAATTTCCATTTTCTTGCCATGTAAGACATCTTCAAGCATAATTGATGTTTCATATAGTAAATCTGCACCTTTTTGCCTTCCAAAGCCACCAAAGTCTCTTCCTCTACCAAATACAGTTTCAAAAATTGATTCAAATCCTCCAGATCTTCCAAATATATCACTGAAGATATCACTGAAATCACCTCTTGCACCTCGGAAGATATCTTCAGTGCTGTATCTACCATCTACACCTGCATGACCAAATTGATCATAAATTTTCCGTTTTTCAGTATCTGATAATACTGCATATGCTTCTGAAATTTCTTTAAAATGTTCTGCGGCGTCTGGTGATTTGTTTCTGTCAGGATGAAATTTTAATGCTAGTTTTCGATATTGCGATTTAATTTCACTTTCTGATGTTGATTTAGATACTCCTAATACTTCATAATAATCACGTTTGCTACTCATTTTGATATTCCTAGTATTAGAATCGAAAGTATATACTATCTAATTAAAGCCACATTGTATTACCTGATTCATAAACAAATTTGATTAAGGATTCTGTCCTCCACTTGTTTGTTGTTCTGCTCCACCTTGTTGATCGGTACCAGGTGGAGGGGTAACTTTCTTGTATAATTCGGTAGTTATTTCGTTAACTATTGCTTTCAAGGCATCAAGTTTTGGCTTTATTTGCTCCGCATCTTTGTTAAGTACGTCCTTTAACTCTTTTATAGCGTCAGTAATCTTAATTCCCTGTTCTTGTGAAATTTTGTCTTTTAGATCATGATTAATTAGTTTTTCAGTAGTATAGATGAAACTTTCCGCTTCATTTTTCAAGTCAATACCTTCTTTTTTCTTCTTATCTTGATCTGCAAATTTTTCTGCATCTTGTTTAAGTTTTTCAATTTCGTCTTTTGATAGTTTAGAACGAGATTCAATTGTTATTTTCTCTTCTTTTTTAGTTCCAAGATCTTTTGCAGTTACATTGATAATTCCATTAGCATCAATATCAAATTTAACTTCTATTTGTGGAACACTTCTTGGAGCAGGTGGAATACCTGTTAAGTTAAAGCTTCCAAGTGAAATACAGTCAGCTGCCATAGGTCTTTCCCCTTGAACAACATGAATTGTAACTGCAGTTTGATTATCTGCTGCTGTTGTGAACGTTTTACTTTTTGATGTTGGAATTGTTGTGTTTCTTTCAATAAGTGGTTCACGAACACCTCCTAATGTTTCAATTCCAAGCGTTAGAGGAGTGACATCGAGTAAAACTATGTCACTTGTGACATCACCTGCTATAATTCCTGCTTGAATTGCTGCACCTAATGCAACTGCTTCCATAGGATCAACACCAGCCTCTGATTCTTTTCCAATTACAGAGGCAACAAACTTTCTTACTAGTGGAATTCTAGTAGGTCCTCCGATCAATACAATTTGTGAAATATCCGATTTTGGAAGTTTTGCGTCCTCTAATGCTTTTTCAACTGACGGTCTGCATTTTTCTACGATTGGATTAATCAATTCTTCAAGTTTGGCCCTAGTTAATTGAAGATCTAAATTTTTTGGGCCAGATGATTGGTCATGTGATATAAATGGTAAATTAATTTCAGTTTCCATAACAGATGATAATTCAATTTTTGCTTTTTCTGACGCTTCTCTGATTCTAGTCATTGCAACATTGTCTTTTGTTAGATCAATGCCAGTTTTTTTCCTAAAATCATTAACAACATAGTCTATGATTACTTTATCCATGTCTGTTCCTCCAAGTTGTGTATCGCCAGAAGTACTCATCACCTCAAATACCCCGCCCCCCATTTCCATAATAGTAACATCAAGTGTTCCTCCTCCAAAATCAAACACGAGTATCTTCATGTCTTCTTTTGATTTATCTAAACCAAAAGCTAATGCTGCAGCAGTCGGTTCATTAATAATTCTTACAACATCTAATCCTGCTATTGTGCCTGCATCTTTTGTCGCTTGACGTTGATTATCGTCAAAATATGCAGGTACTGTGATAACGGCTTTTTCGATTTTTTCTCCAAGAAATGCTTCGGCATCTCTTTTAATTTTTTGTAAAATAAATGCGGAGATCTGTTGTGGTTTATACTCCTTGTCTTGTATTTTGAAAACATAGTTTGTTCCCATCTTCCTTTTTGCTGCAACTACCGTATTGTCAGGGTTTGTAATGGCTTGTCGCCGTGCTGGTTCGCCTACTAAAAGTTCACCAGTTTTGGTAAATGCTACATAAGATGGAAAGGCTTTACCGCCTATTGATGTACCTTCAGCAGCTGAAATTATAGTTGGTTTGCCACCCATCATAACTGCAGCGGCAGAATTACTGGTACCTAGATCAATTCCAATTATTTTAGCCATTTTCTTCACCGTCTAGTTTTACAAATTTAGGTTTTTTTGATATTTCTACTATTGCTGGTCTAATTACCCTGTTATGAGAAATATATCCCTTCCTGATTTCTTTTGTAATAGTGTCTTCATCTAGGGTTTCATCTTCTATTACTGATATTGCTTCATGTAAATTTGGGTTGAAAATTTCTCCAAGTGCATCTATAGGAACTATATCGTATTGTTCTAAAAGCGAATCCATGTTTCTTAAGATCCCCTCTAAACCTTCAACATTTATTTTTTCGTTGACTAAAACATTTTTTGCACGTACTAGATCATCATAAATTTGTAAAAAACTCACCATAAATTTATCAATTTTTATGTTAGCACCATTTTCTATGTTTGATTTTATTTTTCGTTCTAAATTCTGATAATCAGCTAGTGAGCGCTTCAGCCGTTCTTCACAAATAGCAAGACTATGCCTGTCTTTTTCTAATAGTATTTTTAATTCATCTATGGATAATTCGTGAGGTTTTAGTTGAGGGTTAGTTTCCAAGTCTATTGAATCTTTGATTTTTTTTGTAAAATCTGTTTTAGTTTGTTGTTTACTTGATTCATCGAGATTAAGATCAACTGGTGGATTTTCATCATTGTTCATAATCTAACCAATCAGCCTTTTCTGCTAAATTTTATCCTTATTGTATGATCTCACACAATGGGTTTGTTTTTATGATGATAATTTCAGCATCTTTTTTGTTTTTCTTTAAATTTTCAAAATCAAGTTTTGAACATGCGACAATTATTGTTGTTTTATCATTATGAAAAATGTCTAAGTTTGGGCCTTCATGTGTTTCTACATCGCCTATGTAATCTCGCAATCTAGATATTAAATTCTGTAGCATTTCGATCTTATCTCCTCTCATTTCATGTTGATCTATTGTCCAAGACAATACAATTTTTGTTCTACTAGCTTTAAGATCATTTTTTTTAAGTGTGGTTCGAATTTCATCTATTAAACGCTTGATGTATCCATCAATTCCTTTTATGCTTCCATTAATAAGATACATGAGTGTATTTGCACCTTCAAAAGATGAACCTAATGATTTAAGATCATATAGTCCACTAACCATATCATCTAAGAAAAGATTTTGATACTCATCAGAAATAAGATCAGATTTAGTAGAATCTTGAGCGAATTTACAGACTTCAAGGACACTACATAATGCTGAGAATCTAGAAAGTGTGTTTATTGCATGAAAATGTTCTGCAGATGGAATTGCTACAAATTTTTTTTCTTTTTTCCCACTTGTTAATAAATCTGCAAGCTTAGAATCTTGTTTACTATTATAGGAACCAATAACGTTTGGATGCTGAGTAATAACACCAACTGGATAGTAAAAATATGAAATGGATTTTCCAACCTCAAATCCTGTAACATGTTCTAATAAAGAGATATTTTCATTATTTCCACCAAAGCCTGTAGGAAGATTGTTAATAACAGAACTTCCTTTTTTTAATGTGGAAGTAGCGTCTTTGAATTTGGAATGAATTTCAGTTTTTGTATCTTGTCCTGTTTTTCGTATTCTTGGTGTAAAAAATAGATATTCTGCTTTGGAAATAGCTACATCTATTGGTTCCATTGAAAGTAATGGTTCGTCCTCTTTTAAGGAAGATACATTAGGATAGGTTTTTGCTATTTCTGCCTTTAGCGATATGGCAGAGGGGGTAGACTCGTCTATTATGTGAACATCTGCTCCTTTTATGGCCATTTGACATGCCAGCGAATATCCTTCTGTACTTAAGCCGTAAAATACAACCTTTGTAGCACTCACTTCATCTGAGCTAGGAATTAAGACCAAGAAAAACTTATTGCACTTTCCATTTCAATCAAAATACTTGAAAATTTGGTTTGATATTCTTACTCCAAAGCAGCTTTTGTTTTTTGAGCCTATGATAATTAGATTAAAGAAAGATCATACTGTGATATGTACATCTCGTAAATATAGAGAAGTGATGCATCTTGCAAAAATTCGAAGATTAAAAGTGGTTATAGCTGGAAAGCATGGTGGAGCCGAAAAATATGGAAAACTAAACGCAAGCATTAGTAGAATGAATCGGCTTTCCAGAGTTATAAAAGAAATATCACCTGATATTTTGATTAGTTTTTGTTCACCGGAAGCAGCAAGAATTGCATATGGATTCAATATAAAACACATCGCTTTCCAAGATTCGCCACATGCAGAAGCAGTTATGCGGCTAACTATACCACTTGTACAAAAATTATTAATTCCATGGGTTATACCAAAAAAAGAATTTACTAAATTTGGAATTGATGAAAGAAACATTATTTCATATAAAGCAATTGATGCTGCAGTAATAGCAAAAAGAAAAATCAATAAGAAATATTCATTGCCATTAGACAATAGAAAAAAAACTATACTAATACGAGTTGAAGAAGAACAAGCCGCTTATTCATCAAAAAATGGCCGGATTATCTCCATCATAAAAGCAATAAGTGAAGAATTTAAAAACAATAATATCATTGTGCTTGGAAGATATTCATCTCAAATCAAATTTCTAAAAAGGATGTTTGGAAAAAAGATTATAGTATTGAATAAAGTTGTTGATGGAAAAAAATTATTGGATAATTGTAATGTTTTTGTTGGTTCTGGCGGAACTATGACTGCAGAAGCTGCATTATTAGGAATACCAACAATTTCTTATAATGCAGTACCAAATTTTATAGAAAAATATCTTGTTAGAAAAAAACTAGTAGTCCGGGAAAACTCGCCTGTGCACATGATTTCAATTATTAAGGGATTTCTTAGTGGTGTAGATAAAAAAACAAAACTGAAAGCAAAAAAAACACTAACACAAATGGAAGATCCTTATCAAAAACTTGTTAAGGTGATTAACTCTCTTTAGTTGAACGTTTACTCTTTTGTTTTATATTTAAAGCAAGTTAAATAGAAAATAACATTAAGGGAATCAAAATTTAAGTCGTCGTCCGGAGCCCGGTAGAGGAAAAATTCCGCCGAGTGTAGCGGTCAAGCATAGGGGCCTTTGGAGCCCTTGACCCCAGTTCGAATCTGGGCCGGGCTACTTTTATCATTTAATTTAATTTTAATAATTAGAAATCTAATCTTGTCAATAGTCTTGTGGCAATTGAAAATAGTCCTATTGCAAGTACAATTAAAACTATCATTTCAATTATTATAAAGTTAGAAAAAGTATCAAAAATTCCTGCCCTTATGACATCTACCAAATATGTCAGGGGATTAAGGTAAAAGGCAGTTGCTAGCGGTTCTGGTGTTCCTAATGCAGGATAAAATGCTGTACTTACAAACGCAAAAAACAAAAACACCGTATTAATAATAACGTTAAATCCTTCACTTGAACGTAATCTTGTAGAAATTATTGACGCAATAGAACCAAATAATATTGAACCAAATATTGAAGTAAATATTAGAGTTGGAATTGTAAATATGCTAAACTCAATTGAATCAAAAAAAATTGGATAACCAACAAATGCAATTATCGTAGCACTTAGTATGCCCACAATTCCTATTGTACAGATGTTACTCAGTATGTAATCAGTTCTGGTAAATGGGCCTGCCATTATCTGCTCAAACATTCCATGACGCCTATCATTCCAAATTATTATGCCGGAAATGAGAGTGCTATTCATGATGTTAAATCCAATCATTCCAGTAGCCAGATATGTAGGATAATCAAGTTTGGTGTTTTCAAACGGAACATCATCGATTAAAGAAGTATAAGCAAAACCAGCCACAAAAATATAGATTAATGGAAATATTATTTGCCATATTAGAAATCCTGGATTAAGCGATATCGTGATATTTCTATTTATGAGTCTAAGCACTGGATGCATTTGAATCATTAACTGCTTTAATGAAAATTTCTTCTAGATTTGTTGGGATCGCAGATAGATCTTCGATTATAACATTATTTTTGTTTAATAATTGTAAAACTTCCATCAATACAAGTTCAGATTTGTTAGAATAAATTGTAATATTGGTGCCTGAATTAAAATCGATTTTACAATCTTGTATGCCTGCTAATAAATTAAGCAAGTTTTGTTGGATTCCTGCTATGTGAATTTTTATAGTTTTTTCATCACCAAAGCGATTTTTTAGTTCATCAGGTGAATCTACAGCAATGATTTTTCCTTTATTGATAATAGCAATTTTATCGCATAGGTACTCTGCTTCTGTTAACACATGCGTTGTGTAGAATATTGTTAGACCGGTTTTTACCTTGTTTTTTAAAAAATCTAATAATTTTCGCCTTGCGGAAGGGTCTAAACCACTAGTTGGTTCATCTAAAAACAATAATTCCATTTCATGCATAAATTCACGTGCAACCTGAACTCGTCTTCTTTGACCAATTGACAAGTCTTCATTTTTCTTTTTTCGTATTTCTTGTAAATCAAAAGATTCAATCAATTCTTCAACTTTTTCTCTTCTTTGTTTCCGATCAACATTCCACATCATGCCATATTTTTCAAGTGATTTCTCAACAGTTAGTGTTGGTTCATAGCTAGGCTGTTGTAATACGACACCTATTCGATTTCTAACTTTTAATGGATGCTTTATTGCATCTGTTCCTAGAATAGTTATAGAACCGCCTGTTGGTTGAATAAGCGTTGTCAAAAGTTTTATTGTTGTAGATTTTCCGGCACCATTAGGACCTAAAAATCCAAATACTTGTCCCGATTTAACATCTAAATTAATTCCGTCAACTGCAGCAATATCATCATATAACTTGGAAAGGGAATTGGTTGTTATGCAGGACACTATTCCATCACTAGCCTATCCACTAATTAGTTTAATGAAATTTTTATTAATGTAATACATTAAGAGAACTCTAACTTGTCTGAATTTGATGCACTATTAGGTAAACTATTAGAACAAAAACCTGAACTTTCGCGAACTGATGTAGAAGAGAAAATAAAACAAAAAAAAGAAAAAATAGGTGCTGGTTATTTGACAGATCAAGGAGCACTTTTCTTAATTGCCGCTGATCTTGGAGTGATATTAGAACAACCAGCTAAAGTTGAAATTGGAATAAGAGACCTGCATGTAGGAGCAAAGGAAGTAACATTAGATACACGAATACTCAGCATTTCTCCTTCAAAACAATTTTCACGTAAAGATGGAACCACGTTTTTTCTTAGAACTATGACTGTTTATGATAGTGATTCTACTGCAAGCGTTAAACTTTGGGACGAAAAAGCCAATCTACCAGTAATTAATGAGCTAAAACCTGGGGATCTAGTAAAAATAGTAAAGGCTTATGTTAAATCTGATCTAAATGGAGCCCCAACACTAAACATAGGTTCAGGCTCTGACATAGAAGTAATCAATAAACAAACCAACATCCCGTCACTAGAATCAATAACTAAAGATGTAAGTTCGCTAAAGGAAAATGAGAAAGACATAGTTGTTTCTGGAAAAATAGACGGCAACATAAGCTTGATGGAGTATACAAATTCCCAAGGACAGCTACGAAAAGCGCTAAGATTTAGATTGAAAGGAAATAATAGTAATTTTGTTAAAGTAGTTCTGTGGGGAAAAGACGAATCATCGTTACCAAAAATGATCCCTCCTAATGCAAAGGTTAGATTGCTAGGCATGAAAACAAAATCAGGAAACCAAGGTATCGAATTACATGGAAATGATGTAACTGTAATTGAAATAGAGGGCAAAAAAGAAGCAGAACCTGTTGTTGCTAGGATACTTTCAATTGCAAAAAATGAATCAGGTAATAATCTGGTTCTTGTTGTAGATAAAAATAAGAATATCTTCAAGGTTTTTGATCAAGCCAATACTATTGGTTCCTATAATGAAATGGACATAATAGAATTAATGCCATCAAAAGTAATTGGAGATTCAGTTACATTAAACAAAGATTCTTTGATTAGAAAAATTGAATCTGAAAAAAACATTCCTTCTTTGTCTGAGATTAGAACGAAAATTTCTGATATAAAACCTGATAATGAATATTGTATTGAAGCAATTATCTTAAAAGAACCACAAAGACGCCAAGTTCAAACAAAAAGTGGTGAGACTATTTCATTATCTGAAATGTTTGCAGAAGATGATAGCGGGCAAATTTGGATAAAGGGTTGGAGAAATCTAGCTAGATTAATTGACAAGTGTTCTTTAGGTGAAATTGTATCCATTACAGGAGTTAATGCTAAAAGTGGTTTAGAAGGAAGAATTGAGCTTTTTTTAACACAGTTTTCGTCTATTAAAAAGAAAAACTAGTCCCAAAAACCTCTTGTCATGACATATTGCCTTTCTGCTTCGTAGATCTGCTTGTATAGAGTTTCTTCATCAATCATATTGCGTAAGATTCTAGCTGCAGTGTCTGCTCCCACTCCAAAACCAGATAGAACAATAAAAGCAGTTTTGCCAAAGTTTTCTATTAATGATGATACCTTCCATGCGCGTTCAAATCTATGATTTTCCTCTTGAGAGGTTTTCTTTCCTTGATGTTTTTTCTGTATAATTTTTTGTAGATCATAATCAGAATAAAACGTAGAAGTGATCTGTCTACTTTTGCAATATGGACATACTAATGCGTTCTTTATTTCATTAGTTTCAAATACGCGTTCCCATTTGCCGCATCTTGCGCAAATAACTCTATGTTTAGTTTTAAATAAACGAGACTTTACTAATTCAAGAATTCCTTTATTGATGTTTGATGGCGAAGAATAATACTTTGTAGTGTGATCCAGTATAGGCTCGGCAAGCTTGGAAAATGTGTCAACAGTGTGCCATTTTATCTGAATTTCATTATTTCGTATTTTTTCCAAGATTTTTTTTGTACTTTCTAGATCATATTTATCATGAAATAACTCGCGAAGCGCTTCTGATACAAGTGGGGTATTAGAATATCGCTCATAAAGAAATCTGGCTGATTTTCTATCGTAAATGGCATCTCTGCCAACTGTGCCAAATTTTTTTGCAACACACCATGTTTTCCAGTTTACGTTATGAGTGCCACCAAGGGATGCAGTGACAATTGCATCAAGATCATACTGATCTTTTAAAACATCAATTAGATTTTTTTCGGAAGTTTTAGCTTTTGAAGATAACACTATCCTATATGCATCAGATCTTGATTCTACCATAAATCCTAATTTGGCTGACAACATCGAAGAAAGCAATGTTGATAATGTAGCATTAATTTTAGTGCCAAAACATGCATGCAATACTAGAATGCTTTGACTCCTAACAGATTCTATAACGATTGTTTTTTCATCTGGAATTGAATCAAAATTAAGAGTTGTTATTGTTTTGTTTAAAAGTGAGATTAAACCGTGCTTTACTTTTGTCCTAAACAGACCTACTTTTCTAGCAGTTTTATAATCAACGGGGATGTTTTCCCCTTCCCAATATGGTACTGTTATTCCACCTGAATGAACAGGTTCTACGTTTATTGTAAGTGATTTTTCATCAACGTTAAGAATGCGCCATTGTGTGCCTCTTAGAACAAAGACATTACCTGCGTCTCCGTAATCTCCTACAAACCTTTGATCTAGTGAACCTATAATCCTCTTGCCTATAACATCCAATACCTTGAATTTGAGGATATCAGGTATTGTTGAAAGATTTTCAAAATAATACCTAAATGCACGTCCTTTTGTCCAAAAAAGCATTTTTTCTCGATCAAAGAATAATAAATAATTAGAATTAAGCAATTCTAATACTTTAAAAAAACTATCAATTGTCAGGTTTCTAAATGGGTAAGCGTTGGTAAAAGTTCTAAAGGCAAGATCTACTGGAACTTTGCCTATTTGTATAGCCAAACCAACTAAATGATGAGCAAGCACGTCAAGTGAACCTTCGTGGATTTTTTGTTCTTCTATAGAACCTTCTTTAACTCTCTCAAGAATAGAGTTTGCTTCAAATTCATCATCTGCGTTATTAGTTATGATTAGACCTTTAGCAGAAGAGTCTTTGTTGTGTCTACTTCGACCAATTCTTTGTATTAGTTTTGACACCTGTCGTGGAGAACCATAATGTACTACTAATTCAACTGATCCTATATCCAATCCTAATTCAAGAGAAGAGGTACATATCACGATACTTTGTTTTCCCTCTCTTAGAATACTTTCAGTTTCTTCTCTTACTTGACGAGAAAGAGAACCATGATGTAATTCAATGTTTATTGTAGATTTTTCCTTTAAAATTGAAGCAAGAAATTCTGCTTCTCCTCGTGTATTTGTAAATAAGAGTACTGGTGAATTTAGATCTAGTTTTGCAATATATTCAATAATTGAATCTGCAACGTCAGAAATTGTTCCATCGATGTATTTTATTTCCACATCATACTTTCTAATTGATGTGTCTTTGATGATTTTACATTTCCTTTTTGTTCCTACTACGAACTTTGCCGTTTCTTCAATATTACCTATTGTAGCTGATAAACCAACTCTTGTAATGTCAGATTTTGAGTTTAATTGAAGTCGTTCAAGACTAAGTGAAAGTTGAGCTCCTCGCTCATTAGATAATAGTTCATGTACTTCATCAATTATAACCCATTCTAGCTCAGATAATGCATCTAGCATTTTTTTCTGTGTTAGTAATATCACAAGAGTTTCTGGTGTAGTGATAAGTACATCAGGTGGATCATTTGATATTTTTCGTCTAACTGACTGTGTTGTATCACCGTGTCGAATTTCAATGGTTAAACCATCATTTTGTGCATATCGAGTTATTCTTCTAAATACATCTCTGTTTAGAGCACGTAATGGAGTGATGTATAGTGCTTTTATCTTACCAGCCTTCTTTGATTCTTTTATTTCAGTAAATATTGGAATTACGGAACACTCTGTCTTTCCAGAACCTGTTGGCGCAATAACTAATGAATCGTGTTTTTGAAAAATTACAGGTACAGCTTTTTTTTGAATCTCTGTTAGTTGTTTAAAGCCTAATGAATGGAATTTATCCAATAAATATGGATCAAGTAGTTGATTCTTCACTTTGTTTTGTTTTTGCTCGCTCATAAACCATAACGCCCACTAATCCAAGGGCAAATAGTATTACTGAAATAATTGGAATGGAATCGAAAATTCCTGCCATAATTAGGTTTGTTCTTTTTTGACAGTTAAATAGCTTAAGACGCGTCGGTAAGACCTTTAGCTGTTATGAAATATGAAAATTCTTGTTTTTGAAGAAATGATGGTATAACTTCTCCCACGTATCTGTTACCATTTTTTCTAAGCATAATTTTCATATGTGTAAACATGCTGATGGATTTATCTAGATTTTCTACATCCAAGTCATCTTTTTTTCGTATCATATTTGTTATAACAATTGGAATTTTATAGTAAGAGGCTGTTAAGGATAACTCGTGCATGTAATTCATAAACAAGATATTCTTTTCTAGAAAATTTTTCCCAGAAGAATATTCAAAGGAGAATAAATCAGTTATATTATCAACTACAATCAATGAAAAGTTTTCAATTTTTTTTATTTTAGAGAGATATTGTATTTGTTCTGATGTATTTGTTATTCTTCCTACCGTGACTTTATCAAGTAAATTAGGATTCATGTCTCGAAATTTCATAATTTCAAGCATTCTTTCAGGTCTAAATTCTCCGGTAGTGTCTTGAAAAAGAATTTTTCCGCCATCTTGTAATGCATTTACACAAATCTGCATAGCAAGTTGTGTTTTTCCAGTTGCGCTAGCTCCAAAAATATCGAAGATAATTCCTTCTTTAATACCTCCATTAAGAAAGTGATCTAATTTTTTGATACTAGTGCAAATCATTGTTTTTATAATAATTCTCAAAAATTAAAAGAGTTGTAATAAAAATATCTTTAGGCAAGGCTTTTATTCTGGATAACAACGATGCATGACAAGTGAATAACCGTTGTCGCAGACAAGTTCTAAGAGGCCATTAACTACACTTCAAAAAAGTACGAAAAAAACAGTAACTGTACGATTGAAAAATGAGGTGGAATATAAAGGAAAAATGGATAACGTTGATTCTTATATGAATTTGATAATGACTGACGCTGAAGAATTGCAACAAGGAAAAGTTCTTGCAAACTATGGAAGAGTTATAGTTAGAGGAAATAATGTATTATTCATAAGATTAGAAAATGAATTGTAACTAATCACACGTGTTTCTGATGACAAGATCGTATATTTTTACTTCAGAATCTGTAACTGAAGGCCATCCGGATAAGATATGTGATCAGATTTCTGACGCTTTTTTAGATGAATATTTAAGACAAGATCCTGACTCGCGTGTTGCTATTGAAACAATGACTACGACAGATTTCGTAGCTGTTGTGGGAGAAGTAACATCTACTGCAAAATTTGATAAACAAGCACAAGAAGAGATCGTTAGAAAAACAATAAGAGAAATTGGTTACGATAATCCAGAATTATTGTTTGATGCAGGTTCTTGTGAGATTATGATAAGATTACATGAACAAAGTCCAAACATTAGTCAAGGAGTTTCTTCTGGAGAAGGAAAAGATCAGGGTGCTGGTGACCAAGGCCTTATGTTTGGTTATGCAACAAATGAAACGCAGGAGCTAATGCCAATGCCTATCATTCTAGCTCATAAATTGACAAAAAGACTTGCAGAAGTAAGAAAAACTTTGGAATTACCATGGGTAAGACCTGATGGAAAATCACAGGTTTCTGTAGAATATGTAGATGGTAAACCAAAAAGAATTGAAGCCATAGTAATTTCTACTCAGCACGCACCAAATGTATCCAATGATGAAATATCAACTAAAATAATTGATAAAGTCATCAAGCCAGTTTGTGGAAATTTATGGAACGATAAAATAAAAATTCACATAAATCCAACAGGCAAATTTGAAATTGGTGGACCTCACGGTGATTCTGGTTTAACTGGAAGAAAGATAATTGTCGATACGTATGGCGGTCAAGGAAGACATGGAGGAGGAGCATTTTCAGGTAAAGATCCATCAAAGGTTGACAGATCTGCCTGCTACATGTGCAGATACATAGCAAAAAACATAGTTGCCGCAGGTCTTGCTGAAAAATGTGAAGTTCAAGTAGCTTATGCAATAGGTGTATCAGAACCGATTTCTTTAATGGTTAATACTTTTGAAACTGGAAAGATTCCAGAAGAAGACATTGAAAACCTAGTTAGAAAACACTTTGATTTACGGCCATCTGCCATCATAGCATATTTAAATCTCAAGAGGCCGATTTACAAAAAAACTGCAGCATATGGACATTTTGGTAGAAATGAGCCTGAATTTGAATGGGAAAAAACTAACAAAGCTGAATTATTAAGACGAGCTGCGGGATTGTAAGATCTCTAGATATGTTTTAAATTTCATTTTAGATAGTTTTTTTAATTTTTCATGATTTCCTATAAAATCTCCTACAAGTATATTCAAATCCTCTACTCCAAAAACGCTTTTTTGATTATGTAATGCATCATAGTAAGCATTTTCAAGTTTAATTTTTTTAATTCTTGCTGATTTTTTGTTTTTAAAAATTTTAACATATTTTTCAAAAGTTACTGTTTGAGGACCAACTAAATCAATAACTTTATTTAAAAATTTTTTAGAAATTAAAGCTTTGTAAATTACTTTAGCAACATCATTTACAGATATAGGTTGTAGATGATATGTGCCAGAGCCAGGAATTATAATAATTCCATGTTTAATTTGTCTAGTAAGAGATATTGAAAGTGAATCGTTTTTGTCTATTATGTACGACGCTCGAAGTATTGTATAGTTTAGTCCTGAATTAATAATCAATTGTTCAGCTTTATATTTTGAAATAAAATATGCAGATGTAGTGTTTTTTGAAACTCCTAGACCACTAATAAAAATAAATTTTTTAATTTTAGCTTTTCTACAAAGGGCTATTGCATTTTTTGTTAAACCAACATTAACATATTCATAATCTGTAGTAATGTTCTGTTTTCCTGTTCCAATTAGATGAATAAATGCATGACATTTGTTTAGTTTTGAGATAGGAATATTTTTAGATAGATTAGGAGAAATTATCTTAGTTTCGAATTTATAATTTTGGAAATTCCTTCGTGTGATAGAAACTAAATTTATTCCCTTTTTATGGAGTAACCTTCTAAGATTTTTTCCTACAAATCCATTAGCACCGCTAATGGCTACACATAATTTATTTGGTTTTTCCATAAAAGTCATCTATAACTTTTAATTTTAAAGTTATTATTCTAAAGTTAAATGTCAGATACCAGTTCCTGCTATAAAATACTTGGTTTGCAAGATACTGCTTCACTAAATGAAATTAAACATGCATACAGAACGTTATCGTTGAGATATCATCCAGATAAAAATAAGAATGATACTAGTGCTTCACAAAAATTCAAAGAAATAACAGAAGCTTATCAATTCCTTAAATTAGCGCAAAAAAAAGAGAATCAAAAATCTAATAAGAATGTGGAATCAGCTCATGCAGAATTTTGGAATTATTATGATAAAAAGATGAATCATGAATTTTATTTTTACCAACAAAATTTTTCAGAATTTATACATAGTTTTAGAAAAAATATGCAAGAATCTGTATCACATAGCCAAGAAAAACCAATATCACAACGAGTAACTCACTTTATACTTTATGGAGGCTTGGCACTAGTGGCAATTTGGATCATTTTGCATGAGGTTTTAAAATAACCAAGAAGAGTTAAAACACAAAATTGAAAATTTCTTCTGTGATATCAGAAAAGCCAAAAGGTAAGCTTAGAACGGGTTATACAACAGGAACATGTGCTGCTGCATCATCAAAAGCATGTGTATTAGCAATCATTAATCAAGGAAAAATGGAATCTGTCAACGTTGACCTGCCAAAAGGAAAGACTATTACAATTATAGTTCAAAGTTGTAGATTTAACAAAACCAGCTCAAAATGTTCTGTAATTAAGGATGCTGGAGATGATCCTGATGTTACACATGGTGCAGAAATTTTTGTGAATTTATCTTTAACAGCTAATGTAAATCAGATCGAAATTGATGGTGGAGAAGGAGTTGGCATAGTTACAAAACCTGGTTTAGGTTTAGAAATTGGAAAAGCTGCAATAAATCCTACTCCTAAAAAAATGATTATTGAAAACATAAGAAATGTGGCAGAAGAATTGCTTCAAAAAAATGGCATTAGAGTAATTATATCTGTTCCAAAAGGAAAAGAGTTAGCTGCTAAAACAGATAATCCAAGACTTGGTATTGTAGGAGGCATCTCAATTCTTGGTACAAGTGGCATAGTTATACCATATTCAACAGCATCATTTGCTGCGTCAATTCGACAAAACTTGGATGTGTCTATTGCAATGGGAAATGATATAGTTGTTCTTACAACTGGTGGTAGAAGTGAAGAGTTTTCAAGAAATATAATTGATCTTCCAGATCATTGTTTTGTTCAGATGGGGGATTTTGCTGCGTATGCTATTCAACAGTGTGTAAAAAAAGGAATCAAGAAGGCTTATGTTGCAGGTTTTATAGGAAAGCTTGCAAAACTAGCAACTGGGGTTAAGCAAACTCATGTCAAAGGCTCCAAGGTTAATACAAATTTTCTAGCAGATATAGCAGCAAAGTGTAATGCTAGTAAATCTGTAGTTGAACAGATACAGAAAGCAAATACAGCACGACATGTGCAAGATATAGTAAAAGAAAATAATGTAGAAGGATTCTTTGATAAGATCTGTTTTGAGGTATATAGACAAATGAGAAAGCATTCAGAGAATAAAGTTCCCATTCAAGTCATGTTGTTTGATTTTGATGGTAAAGTCTTGGCAAAATACGCTTAAGAGCATTGGAATTTTATTAAACTAATCTGCAGGCTAGTTTATGGAAAAGGTAGCTGTTCTTGCAATTACAAAAAATGGAGTAAAGATTGGTTTAAAATTAAAGGAACTTTTCAAGTCATGGCAAATTTATGCACCAACAAAGTTCTCTAATAATGACAATAATGTAGAATGGTATTCTGATTCAACTACAAGTAAAATTGTTAATCTTTTTAAGACAAATGATGCTATTATCTGCATATTTTCATTAGGTGCTGTGATAAGGCTTATTTCTCCACATCTTAAGGATAAAAAAACCGATCCTGCTGTAATCGTAATAGATGACAAAACAAAGTTTGTCATAAGTGTTTTATCTGGCCATTTAGGTGGTGCAAATAAACTTACAGAAGAAATAGCAGAGAAGCTTGGAGCGATGCCTGTAGTTACTACAGCAGCTGACGTAAACCAAACCATTGCTGTAGATCTATTGGGTAGAGAATTTGGTTGGAAAATAGAAGATGATTCTACTGTAACAAAAGTTAGTGCACATATGGTAAATGAAGAAAAAGTTGGCATCTACCAAGATGCTGGAGAAAAAAATTGGTGGAATAAAGAATTACCACCTAATGTAACAATTTATTCTGCCATAGAAGATCTAAAAAAATCATCATCAAGAGGCTATTTGATAATAACTGATAGAGATGTTCAAGAATCAAGTATTCTTAAAGATGCTGTAATATACAGACCTTTGACTCTAGTGGTTGGTGTCGGTTTACATTGGGATACTTCAAAGGAGACTATCAGAGAGGGTTTAGATTTTTGTTTTAAGAAATACAAACTGAGTGGGAAATCTATAGCTAAATTTGTTACATTAAAGAAAGAACAAGATGTTCAAGGACTAATTGAGTTGGGAAAAGAAATGAAAGTGCCAATTGAATATTTTGAAAAAGAAGAACTGGCTAAAATAACTATACCAAACCCATCTGAAACCGTATTGTCATTTGAAGGTACTCCAAGTGTTTCTGAAGCTGCTGCAATAAAGGGTTCAGGAGGTAAATTAGTAGTTGAAAAACAGAAATTTCCTCCCAATCTTACAATAGCTATTGCGAGGATTCCATATTGAAACGCGCGCTATTACTAATTGATAGAGGTAGCAGAGAAAAAGAAGTCAAAGATGAGCTTGATTTTATATGTAAAAAAGTAAAAGAAAAAGGAGATTATTTCTATGTAGATTATTGTTTTTTAGAAGTTATTCCACCATACATAAAAGATGGCGTAGAAAAATGTCTCACTAGTGAGATTGATGCCCTTACGATCGTTCCTTATTTTCTTTATCCAGGCAGGAAAGTCAAAGCTGCTGTAAATGATGCAATGAAACTTCAATCAAAAACCAATGTAAAATTCATTATCACAAAACCTATGAGCATGCATAAAACTATGATAGAATTAGTAGATAATAGAATCTCTACTGTTCTTGAGGAAAATAAAATCAAACTTGCAAAAAAAGAAGTTGATGTTCTAATTATAGGACATGGAAGTAAGGATCCAAATGCACATCTAGCAATAAGATATGTAGTAGATGGTTTGGTGTCTACATATAGAAATGTTAGTCATTGTTTTTTAGAAATTGAAGAACCTACTATTGAGCAAGGAATTGATAAATGTAGAAATAATAATCCAAAAATTGTAGTAATAGTTTTTTATTTTCTTCATGAAGGCGCACATGTAAAAAGAGACATATATGAAGATCTTAATCCTGCTATTAAAAAATCAAATCTAAAAAATGTGTTTATCACCAAACATATTGGAACAGATAACAAAATGATTGATTTGATTCTAGAACGAGCTAAGGAAGTTGAAAATGCAAACTGAAAAAGGTCAGTCAATAGAAGACGAGAGTATGAAAATTATAGAGAATGAGATTGGATCTCATCATTATGATAAACACGAATGGCCTATTGTTAGACGCGTTATACATGCTACAGCAGACTTTGACTTTGCGCGAGACAACAAGATAATTTTTCATAAAGATGCAATTTCAAGTGGCATACAGGCATTAAGAAATGGTTGTAACATAATAGTAGATGTTGATGGAGTATTAGGTGGTTTAAATAAAAAAAATTTAAAAGATTTTTCTAATAAAACAATTTGCAATATCTCAAATCAGGATCTTTTTGAACTTGCTAAAAAACAAAACAAAACTAGATCACAAGTTGCAATGCGTATGGCAGCAAAAGAGATGAATGGCTCTGTAGTTGTAGTAGGTAATGCACCTACCGCACTTTTTGAAGTCATATCCATGATTAAGGAAAGATTGGCAAGGCCTGTACTGGTTATTGGTATACCAGTTGGCTTTGTTTCATCACCAGAATCAAAAGAGGTGTTACAAACCATTGACGTGCCTTATATAACAAATAAAGGCCGCAAGGGAGGCAGTCCTTGCGCATCTGCCATAGTTAACGCACTCTTTAATTTAGTACGAGAATGATTATCTTTTTGAAAATTTTATACAGTTTTGAACAAAATTCTTTGCATATTTTGAATGATCAAAATAAAGATGCATGTATGATGCAAGAGTATTGTATTCCATTAAACCATCTTGCTTATTTTTAATACCCTCACCTATAGACAAGGCATAAGCGAATTTTGAATCATTAGATAATATGTCTATTTCAGAATAATGAAATTCGTGTCCTTGAAATGTATTGGATTTTGGTGAAATCAAACAGTTTGATGAAATCTTACCTTTTGTATAATTTAATTTCATTTTTTTATCCATCCTAGTTTCTGCATCAAATAATCCAACCATTTGATGTTTTTTGTTACCATAACTGATAGATCTTGTAAGATACATGAGTCCACCACATTCCGCATAAATTGGAATGTTATTTTCAGCAGCATTTTTTATTGATTTTTTCATTTTTTGATTTTTTTCAAGTAAATCAGATAAAATTTCAGGAAACCCACCGCCTATGTAAAGACCATCACATGTTGGAAGTTTAGAATCATAAATTGGGCTAAAAAATTTGATTCTTGCACCTTCACGTTTTAATGCATCAAGATTATCATGATAGTAGAAGTTAAACGATTTATCCAACGCAATACAGATAGTAGTTTTTGGTTTTTTTAATTGTGTTGGATTAATCTTAGGAAGTTCCTCTGTTTTTTTACTTATTTCTATTATTTTTCCAACATCAATGTGTTCTGCAATTTTTTTAGCAATCTTTTCTAACCTTTTTTTTAATGAACTTTGTTCTAAAATTGGGATCAAACCTAAATGTCGTGATTCAAGTATAAAGTCAGAGTTTTTTGGAATAATTCCAAGAATTGGAACTTTTGATTTTTCAAGTGCTTGTCTACATAATAGTTCATGTTTTTTACTTCCTACTTTGTTGATAATTAATCCGATAATGTTGGAATTTCGATGAAATTTTGTATATCCTAATGCTGTTGCTGCAATGGAGCGAGCTGTCTTGCTTGCATCCAAAACAAGTATGACAGGCGATTTTAGAATTGATGCGACATGATGTGTGCTGGCAAAATTTGATTTTCCAGAAAAGCCGTCATAAAATCCCATAACTCCTTCAATTACAGAAATAGATGATTTTGAACTCTTGACAAAACTTTTGACTACACCATTTTTACCCATTAACCATACGTCTAAGTTTCTAGCATCATTACCAGAAATTGCAGAAAGATAGCTTGGATCTATATAATCAGGACCAACTTTAAACGGTTGTACTGTATATCCGCATTTTTTCATTGCATAAATGATCGCTGTTGTAATTGATGTTTTACCAATACCACTTGTAGTGCCAGCTATCACAATTCTTGGGATTTTCAATTTTGATTACTAGTTCAAATTTTAATTTAAATGGATGGCTATGCTTTTTGCTAATCTTTTTAGTTATAAGCCATATATCAACAACATGGGAAAGGATGGTTTAGTCATAGTATATACTGGCAAAGGAAAAGGCAAGACAACTGCAGCACTAGGTATGGCATTAAGAGCTGTTGGTCATGATCGTAAAATTTGCATGATCCAATTCATCAAGGGCTCATGGCATTATGGTGAAATGACTTCATCAAAACTGCTGGAGCCACAATTTGAACTAGTGGCTGTTGGAAAAGGATTTGTAGGTATTTTGGATGATAAGAGTCCTCGTGAAGAACATGTAAAGATAGCACGAGAAGCTGTACAGATTAGTAGGGAAAAAATTCAATCAAAAAAATACGATATTGTGATTTTAGACGAGATAAATTATGCTGTAAATCTTGGATTAGTTGAAGTAAATGATGTACTAGATTTAATTAAAATCAAACCATCCACTCTACATCTGGTTCTTACAGGAAATTATGCAAGTGATGAGATAATTAATGCCGCAGATCTTGTAACAGAAATGAAGGAAATCAAACATCCATTTCAAGTAGGAATAAAAGCGAAAAAAGGGATTGATTACTAAGCAGAACATTAAATTACACAACAAAAAATTTAGAGCCAATGTCAACCAAAGTTCAAGAATTACCGGAGGTAGGTGAGATTGTGGTTGCCACAATTGCCAAAGTTTCTGACCATGGAGCATATGTCACTCTTGACGAATATGGCGGCATTCAGGGATTCTTGCACATATCAGAGATTGCCCCTGGTTGGGTTCGAAATGTGACTAAATATGTAAGGTTAGGAGAAAAAAAAGTTTTACTAGTAAAAAAAGTAATGCCAGAAAGATCTGAGATTGATTTATCATTAAAACAGATTTCAAAGGATCAACAAAAGAAAAAACTGTTAGAAGTAAAGCGACAAGAAAAAGAAAAAACAATTCTTAAAAATGTGCAGGAAAAGGCAAACCTCTCAACATCAGAATTAGAAGAATTGGAAAAGACACTTTATTCAAAATTTGATTCTATTTATGATGTGTTTGTAGAAATTACAATGAAAGGGGTTGGAATTTTAGATGATCTAAAACTACCAAAAAAGACTATTGTGGCAATAGAAGAAGTCAGTTCTAAAATAAAATTACCTTCTGTAGAAATTAGAGGAATATTAGAGCTAACAAATACAAAATCAGATGGTGTAGAGATTATTCGAAAAATTTTACTTGATATCCTCAAAAATGAGGGTGACAATGTCGAAATATTGTATATAGGTGCACCAAAGTATAGGTTGAGCATAACAGCTCAGGATTTTAAAACTGCGGAAAAAAAACTAAAACCAATGCTAGATACAATCCAAAATTCAATAGAAAAACAGAAAGGAACTTTCAAATTCATACGAGAAGAGTCTAAAAAAACAAGAGAGGGATAGAATGCGTTTTCAGCTACGTAAATGTCCCAATTGTAATAGATACACCTTAAAAAACAACTGCCCAGCTTGTAATGAAGCCACGGCAGCAGCTCATCCTTCAAAATTTTCTCCTGATGATAAATATTTGAGATATAGGATTGCTGAAAGATACAAGCAATAACTAGACTTTACGGCGTAAAAACTGTAATTTTTTCTATTCTTGCATCAACTGGATGTATGGGTTGATCAAGCGAATTTGTTTCTAAAGAAGCAATTTTATCAACTACCTCTTGACCTGATACAACTTCACCAAATATTGTGTACTGACCATCTAACGATGATGCATCCCCTAATACTATGAAAAACTGAGAACCTGCGCTGTTAATATCAGCTCCTCTAGCCATAGAAACTATGTATTTTTTGTGTAAAAAATTACTAAATTCTGGCGGAATTGTATAGCCTGGTCCTCCAAAGCCCCACGTGTCTGGTGTTCCTGAAATTGTATTTGGATCTCCGCCTTGTATAACAAATCCTGGTATTATTCGATGGAAAATTGTACCATCATAAAATCCTGATTGTGCTAATTTTTTGAAATTATCAACTGTCTTTGGGGCAATGTCTTCTTTGAATTGTATTGTTATATCGCCAAATGTGGTTGTTATAACAGCAACCTCCTTCCTTTCTTGGATGGCGGTTGAGGATTCAATGGTTTTTTTAATTTCCTCAGTGTTTACAGATGTATCAACAGTTTCGGTTTGATTTGGTTTGTAATCTTTGTTTACTTCATAGATTAGGACTGTGCTGATTGGACCTGCTGTTTCACGATAAAGTGATGGAGATGCATATACTAATCGTAGTGGACCATCTCCGTCAGAGGTATATTTGATATCCAATCTGTGGATTTCTACAAAAC
>ERZ1292645.98-Hain-H14-02um-R2-98-length-39966-cov-13_pt1 | contig 39966 bp, 45 predicted proteins | sample MGYA00564401_ERZ1292645 | MGnify/ENA primary metagenome ERZ1292645 (study PRJEB36523, sample SAMEA6512644) | groundwater metagenome | collected 2019-01-09 | study: AquaDiva: Metagenomics assemblies of 32 groundwater samples | reverse complement strand
ATCTTCTTACATACTTAAGGCTAAAAGCCTTGATAAGAATTATTCGAAAAACTCCTTGGACAACAAACATATTTAAATAAGTATCTGCTATCTTTAATAAACTTAAATACAATGGTTAAACTTGTACTTTTAAGGCACGGAGAAAGCGTCTGGAATAAAGAAAATAGATTTACTGGGTGGGTTGATGTTGATTTATCAGAGCAGGGCATTGTAGAAGCAAAAAAAGCCGGTCAAACATTAAGAAAACAAGGTTTTTCTTTTGATGTTGCTTACACTAATCTGCTGAAAAGATGCACAAGGACTTTATCTTTGGTGCTTGATGAGATGGGTTTAATGTCGATACCTGTTCATAAGACATGGCACCTCAATGAAAGGCATTACGGCGCATTGCAGGGCTTGAATAAGTCAGAAATGGCAGCCAAATACGGTGAAAAGCAAGTGCAGATATGGCGAAGGAGTTATAACATAAGGCCGCCTGCACTGAAAAAAACAGACACTATGTGGCCAGGAAATGATGTAAGGTATAAAGATATTAAGGAAAGAGATATCCCCTTAACAGAGTGTTTGCAGGACGTTGTCAAAAGAGTTTTGCCGTATTGGAAAAAAGAAATTGCTCCTGTGCTGAAATCAGGCAAAAAAGTGCTTATAGTTGGAAGCGGCAACAGCTCAAGAGCACTGGTTAAGTATTTTGACAATCTGTCCGATGAAGAAATTGTAAACCTCAATATACCAACTGGGATTCCGTTGGTTTATGAGTTCGATAAGAATTTGAAGACGATTAAACACTATTATTTAGGCGATCCGAAAGAGATTGAAGCAAAAATACAGGCAGTTGCCGCTCAGGGGAAAGCAAAGAAATGAGTTTAAATAGAAGTTAAATACAGGAATTTTTAGTGGCTCGTTTAAATCAAGCGAACAAAGTGAACAATCAAGAACATACATCTAGGGGGACAATTTTGATATATCAAAGGCAAATCCTCTATATAGTTAATGCGTTATGGGGATTTTGTTATTGATACATAAAAATTCGATATTACTGTATAATAATAAATATTATAAATACATTACTACTTTATTAGGAAAAAATGACTACTGCAATCCTGTTTCCAGTAAATAATAAGGGGGGAGTAGGTAAAACCTCAGTTCTGACTGATCTAATTGCAATGCTATCAAGAAGTTATAATACTGGAGTGATAGATTTTGACCGTCAAGGAAGTTTAGCAGGAACATTACTAGATGACCAGTCTATCGGAAGCCAGCCCTTGGAAAGTTATGATAATTTTCAAACAAGGAAAGTTACACTTCAAGAACGAACATCTTTCAATTTTGCTGATGCAATGAGAAAATTAACAGTGGATATAGAACCATCTGAAACAAAAGTATCCATATTTCCTGTAGGCATGCTATACCGTAATCCTAATAGGAGAGAAAGGTTAGAGAGAATTGTTAAAATGGATTTTGGTGGTGTTGATATAATTGGCGTTGACCTTCCGCCTCTCTCTGATGCGGCTGTTGTGCTTGATTATTCTCTAAAACCATTGGTAGAGACTATGAAAGATGTAAGGTTAGTGCCTATCGTTGTTACAACACCTGAAAAAAATACGATTGAAATTGGATTAAGCCAGTTTCCTGAAATTTATGCTTATCTTCAATCACTTGGTGTTGGAAAAAAGAAAATTAATCCGATATTATTAATAAATAAACTGAGAATAGATTATGGTGATGAAAAATTTGCACAAGGATTTAACTACCAAGACTTGGATAAATTAGAAAAACTTGGTTTAATAAGAAAGGAGTGGCTTAGCCATCAAGAAATGATGCGAGAAAGTAACTTAGGGGGTGGTCGTGGAGGAATAGAGGGTATTATAGTTGGCGGGCTCAACAGAGAAGGAATTGTTTATGATGTAAGATGGCTACCTTACTTTAGCCATGTTGCTGATGAGAGATTTGGTAGTTCTGCAGATGGAAGATTTTCCTTTTATTTTGGAGCAAAGCCAGCTTTGTTTCATTTCCCACAACTTCTAAAAATTGTAAAGGATGAAGGGTATATAGATGGTGAAGAGTCTACTGTAGATGAGCGTGTCTTTACCGAACAAATGAGTAAATTTCTTGGATATTTATCTCAACGAATTGGTCAAGAGAAACGACAATTTTATTCAATGCAAACCATAAGGAAAAATGTAGCAGATGTTCAGTCTAGATTAATTGAAAGTCTTCAGGAAGGAAGAAGAATTGTGTATGAAAGATGGGAACAAGAACAATGGTCTGATAGCTATAGGACATGGGATGTTAATGAAACTAAAGTTAAAGATTGGGGAGCAAAGTTTGGACGTTTTGGGTATGAAGTACCTATGGAAGCACTTCCTTTTAAAGTCCTAGCAGATGCTTTGTATAATACTCGGATAGAAATAGCTACCGCCACTGGAGAACAAGTGGAATCTGCCGTTAGAGATAATATTCTTCAGCATTTGGAAGTTGGAAAAAAAGAATATGATTACATTGAAAGAAGAGGGGGTGTTCACAATATACGTGTAAAGATGTTTGACAAAGGAGAACCTAGAAGTTGGCAAATTGAAGTTGAAATTGACTGTGACAATCCCATGTTTAGAAGGATGGCTGAAAAATTTCCTCCAAAATACGCATTAGATATTTTCTTGAGGAATCTAAACAATTCATTGCATGGTTATAGAGCGTGAAATATACAATAGGAACTCCCCATTACAAGATTAAAATTGTTCCCTATCAGTCGTTCAGCCACCAAAAAATTATTGAACTTACCTTTAATTAATGCAATAAATAAGTGAGGCAAAATTTAATGTGTGGAATGCGAGAGCGAGCTCGAATCGGTGCTCTCGCTCGCTCAGCTACCAAAAATTTTGCCGAACACTAAAATTTGTGCGAAGCACGGATTTAAGATTTAATCCACCAATATTAATTAAAGTTTTGATAATTTAAATTTATATATATTCTTATCTTCTATAAAACCTCGCCGCATCCTCGGGCAGAACAGAATTAATAGTTGCATTGGTAGAAATCTCAAATCCTCCCCATGTTGCGATTCTTGGGGTTATCTCAATATGGAAATGCAGATTTTCTTTTTCTGGAGAGTAATGCATAAAGAAGTTGTAAGATGCATTTATTTTTTTTAGCTTGACAAGTATTTTTTTTAATGCCAAAGCCAAATCTTGAAGTTCATTTTCCTCCAATTCTTCCATTGACTTTTTATGTCGTTTAACAAAAACCCACGCTTCATAATTAAACCGTGAGGCAAATGGTGCAATTACAATCACATTTTTTGTCTCAAAAATCTTTCTTTTGGATTTGGACTCAATCTTTATTATATCGCAATAGGGGCATTTTTTGTATTTTTTCGAAGCATAAGCTTCCTCGGCAATTAAGCTTGGGATTTGAGGCAATGCGGTAACCTGCGAATGGCTATGAATCAATGAAGTTCCTGCGTCTTTGCCGTGATTTTTGAATATTTCCACATATTTAATGTGATTCAGTTTGCTTAGTTCCTTTATCCTTATTTTGTATACTGCCAGCAAATCCCTTATTTGGCCAACAGGCAAATCCGCCAGCTGCGATTTATGATGCGGTGTTTCAATTATTACTTCATGAATGCCGTAAGAGCCGCCCTCAGAATAAAACTTTTTTGATGCAATTTTAGCGTTCTCTTTTTTTTCAACGGCAGGGAATTTGTTCAGGAACCACCTCATTCTCCAATTTCCTTTGTATTCAACTCTTCCAATCTCAGGCGGAGTTAAATGCTCATTGCCGGGACAGAAAAAGCATATTTTTGATCCTTCCTCAACAGCAATGCTCCTAAACTCCTTAGGCCTTTCCTTTCTTCCAACAGCATAGTAAACCCATCTGTCGAGAGTGTAGTCCTTTCTTATTATTCCCATACCAACACCATTTAAAAGTAATTATTTAAATCTTTTGAATCTTGTTCTTAAAAATCCAGTACACAACTGAATGATTAACTACAAAGCGCTTTGGAACTGTATATAGGTAAATCAAGTCCATAAAATGATGCAGTAAAAGCCCGATAGTGAACATAGATGCCCACTCACTATAGAATGACAGGATTATCATAGGCAACAGAAATTCTCCTGTGTGGAATATCAGCAGTATTCCATTAACATCGGTGAAGTTCCGTGCATTCATTTTCTCAAGATAAAAAAAATAAGACTTGAAGAAATTGATTTCATGGTATTTGTAAACATACCAAAAGTAATGGTCAATGTCTATTAGAACGCCCCCAACCAGGATAATCAGAACTTTCCAATTAAGGATGGGGTATAATATTCCGGCCAAAATCAGAGAGGACAAAAAATGCGCCGACGACTTCATTTTTGATTAAACTTCCTGATTAATTTATAAATGTTTTTCATAATATTTAAAAACTGGGAAAATATTTCAGGATTATGGAACTGAATTCGATAAAAAGCGAGCTGCCGACAGAATTTTATCAAATTCTTGAAAAAGAAATTACAAGCCTTAGGCCGGCGCAAAAAAAAGCAGTTGAAAAGGGGCTTTTGCAGGGCAGAAATCTATTGGTATGCACTCCCACAGCCTCTGGAAAAACATTAATAGCGGAGCTTGCAGCGCTAAAGTCAATCGTCAGCGGCAAAGGCAAGGCCATTTATATCGTGCCTTTGAAAGCATTGGCGTCTGAAAAATACCGGGATTTTAAGCGAAAGTACGACAAAATTATTAAAGTGGCTTTATCCATAGGAGATGTTGATTCCGATGATCAATACCTGGCAGAGTATGATTTAATCATCACCACTTCCGAAAAATTTGACTCTTTGATAAGGCATCATGCACCATGGCTATCAAACACAGCAACTATTGTTATTGATGAAATTCATTTGCTCAATGATCCTAAAAGAGGGCCCACATTGGAGATATTGCTGACAATATTAATGCAATTGCTCAAAAATGCCCAAATAATCGCCCTCAGCGCTACAATTGGCAATGCACAAGAGCTTGCAGACTGGCTCAATGCAGAGCTTGTAACTGACAATTGGCGTCCAGTAAAACTGCATAAAGGGATCTATTTTGACGGAAAGATTGAGTTTTATTGATTGAAATATTCTAAGTCTTGTTTAGTTTTTTTATTGTGAGATTAAGTATATCTTTCTGATAACGTCTTTCTTGTTCGGCCAATTTTTCATTGATTTGCCGTGGTAATTTAGACCAACCCCAATCCCTTAACCACAATCTCAGAATCAAAAACTTGCAAATCGCTGTATTTTTGGCCAGTTCCTAAAAATAATATCGGTTTTTTCGTTACATAAGAAACCGAAACAGCGGCTCCGCCTTTCTCGTCGACATCTGCTTTAGCCAAAATTATGCCGTCAATTCCAACTGCCTCATTGAATGTTTTTGCCTGCTCAACACAATCATTCCCAGTTATGCTTTCCCCAACAAATACTTTCAAATCTGGCTTTGCGACTCTTATTATTTTTTTCATTTCATCAATTAAATTAACATTGCTGTGCATCCTGCCGGCAGTATCTATCAAAACAACGTCAATGTTTTTTGCCTTTGCATGCTTTATTGCATCGAATGCAACTGCCGCCGGGTCCGAACTGTAATTGTGCCTAATCATTTTTAGTTTCAGCTTGTCTGCATGCTGCTGCAACTGCTCTATTGACGCAGCCCTGAAAGTGTCAGAAGCGGCTAAAACGCATGATATCTTTTTCTCATTCAGCATATTTGCCAGCTTTGCAATGCTTGTTGTCTTCCCGCTTCCATTTATACCGAAGAAGACGATAACATATGGCTTTTCTGCCTTTTTCCTTATTTCGACAATCAAATCGACATTAGCGACATCAAATAACCCCTGAATTGAGGTCTTCAACGCTTCCTGAACCGTTTCTTCAATCTTTGTTCTTTTTATGGGCTTTTCAACAAGCTCGATTTTTAGATTGATCTTCAGCTTTTCAATTACTTCAACAGCAACATTGTTTTCCATCAACGCCAATTCCAAATCCCAAAATAATTTATTAAACTGCCCATCATTTATTTTTGTGGTTACTATCTTTTCTTTTATTGACTCAAAAAATCCTTTTTTATTCAAGTCTTTTTCAGCTGTTATTGTGCCTTCTGCAATTTTTTTTGTTGGAGCTTCCAATATTTTTGGCTGTTCTGTTTTTTTTTGCACTATTATTTGCGGTTTTTCTTCTTTTTTGGTTATTGTATCTGATTTAATTGCTTCTTCAGCTCCAAATCCCTTTTCTGTCTCTGTTCTTTTTTCTTCAATGGCTTTATCATCTTCTTTTCCAGTAAACTTTTGCTTTAGTTTTGCAAAGAAGCCTTTGCCATCTTCTTTTTTTTCAGCTTCTTCAGTTGGAATTTCAATTATTTTTTCTTCTATTTGCCCTTCCTTTTCCACGCCTTCAGAAATCTTGGATATTGCAGTTTTCAGCTTTTCTTTTAGGAATTTGAACATTTTGAATAATTATTTGTTGTTGTAAAGTGAATCTCTTTTACTGTATTGCCGCAAAAAAATAAACAAATTAAGAAACTTAACTTTCTGAGACCAGCTCCTGAAGTTGCCCCTCAAGCTGTGCAGCATGGTTTGTCATCTTTTCCATCTCTTCCATCATCTGTTTTTGTATTTTAGCCATTTCTTCCATTTGCTTTTGAACTAGTTTTTTTGTTGAAGGAATGTCTTTTTTGATTGCAACATTTGCCCCAACATTGACGAGAAGCTCTGAAGCGTCCTTAACGCTGGCCTTTAAAAAAATTCCTGAACTTAATGGCACCAATATTTCCTTACCACTGTGGATATTAGTGAACTCGTCAAGGCTATGACAAGTAGTATTCAGCTCCATCAACTGGTGCGTTACCAGTTCTAATTGCTTCTGCAATTTTTTGATATGCTGCTCCAGCAACTGGAATTCCATATATACTTCCTGTGCCTTCTGTTCCCTATTCTCCATTTTACTTCAATTTTTTCTCCAGATTTTTATACATCTCTTCATAAACTATGCCCATTGGCAGCCCTTCATGGGTTCTTTTCACAGTTTCTGCCAATAAAGGCGCTATTGATATCACCCTTAATCTGCTAAGCCGTTTCACTTCCGGAATTTCTATCGTGTTTGTAACAATTACTTCCTTGATTAATGAGCTTTGAATCCTCTCAATTGCTGGATTTGACAAAACAGGGTGGGTTGCGAGCGCATAAACATCTTTTGCGCCAAATTTCATCAGGATATTTGCCGCTCCTGTTATCGAGCCTGCCGTATCTATAATATCATCAACTATAAAAGCCGTTTTGCCTTTCACGTCCCCTATTATATTGTGAACCTCTGCGACATTTGGTTCAGGCCTTCTCTTATCCACAATTGCGATAGGTGCGTGCAGCACCTTGCCAAACTCTCTTGCCCTTGCAGCACCGCCTGCGTCAGGGCTTACGACAACAACATTTTTCAGTTTTTTGCTGGCTATATACTCGGCAAATAAGGGAATTACCTCGAGGTTGTCGCTCGGTATGTCAAAAAAGCCCTGTACCTGAGCAACGTGCAGGTCAAATGTGATTACCCTGCTCACTCCTGCAACCTCAATCATGTTTGCGACTAACTTCGCTGTGATTGGCTCTCTCGGCTTAGTTTTCTTATCCTGCCTGCAATAGCCATAGTATGGAATGACTGCAGTTATTTTATCTGGAGAAGACCTCTTTAACGCGTCAACCATAATAAGCAATTCCATCAAATTTAAGCTTGCATCTGGAGAGGTTGGCTGTATTATAAAAACATCGCATCCACGCACGCTTTCAAGCACCCTGCAGTATATTTCACCATCGTGAAACTTCTTGATTTCAACAGGTGTTAATGGAACTTTTAGGATTTTGGCTACTTCTTCGGCAAGCTTTTTATTCGCAGTTCCCGAAATTAGCTTAAAGTGATTCTTGAGCAAAATCCCACCTTATTATTGCTTCGTAGAATGAGTATTCTTTTAAAAAGATTTGTATAGCTGCAAGGCGCAATAATCTAAACAGGTGCCTGAGGGTGTTTTTTGGTGTACAAGGTGCTGTTCGTCCTTACACGTTTGCCATCGTCATTAAATTGATATGCAAATTATGCATAATACTCTATATTCCCTACAGTTAGGGTACCCTTAACTTTCCCTGAAATTCTTCTTTTCGCGAACAGCCCGTGTTTCATTTCAGAAATAGTTAAATTTCCAACAAAACGTTTATTGGGCTGCGAAATTAGACAACTATAAACCTCGATGGTTGCACTCTCTGCCGGGCTAAATTCTAAAGGCGAATAGTGAGCAGCATATTCAACCGTCTCAGGATGAATAAGATGGATTAGGAAGTAAGGGGTTAAAGTTAAAGAAGTGAAATAAAAAGTAACTTGGATAGTAGAATTTTATGGTTGGGGGGTAAGTTTTATTACTACTTACTTCTAAGTTTTAGAGTAATCCTACCTATTAGTACACCTATTAGAAAAAAGAATAGTGGATATAACAATAACCCAACAAATAATGCAGTAGTCCAAGCACAGTAAGGATTATTTTCTCCACAAATACCCGTGATAGCAAGTATTATTGGTGCAAATATTATGATTATTGGAGAGTTGAAGTACCTATCTTCCATTGCCAAAAAAACAAATAAAATTAGTAATGATATTCCGACACTCAAACCAATAATACCTGCTTTTAACCAATATGGCCAGTCTTTCCAACTCATTAGTTATTCTAAATGTTACTGTTTTATAAATCTTTTGGTCTAGGCGGGCAATAGAATATGTGGGGGATAGTAGATTGTCGATTTTTTATCTTCCCTTATACCTATTCAGCAACATAGCATTCCCCACAACACTAATTGAGCTGGATGCCATTGCTATAGCCGCATAAATTGGATTGAGCAAAATCCCACCTTATTATTGCTTCGTAGAATGAGTATTCTTTTAAAAAGATTTGTATAGCTGCAAGGCGCAATAATCTAAACAGGTGCCTGAGGGTGTTTTTTGGTGTACAAGGTGCTTGTTGTCCTTACACGCTCGCCATTAGCAAATTGATATGCAAATTCTGCACGATACTTTTTATCTCCTACAGCGAGTGTACCATTAACTTTCCCTGATGTCCCTCTTTTCGCGAACAGTCCAGGTTTCATTTCAGAAATAGTTAAATTTCCAACAAAATGGCCATTATGCTGCGAATTTAAACCCCCATAAACCTCTTGGCTTACATTACCTCCCAGGCTAAATTCTAAAGGTGAATAGTGAGCGGCATATTCAACCGAATTGGGATCAATTAGGTGTATTAAGAGGTAAGGTGTGTTCCCGGAGCCATATCCCAATTCTCTTTTTTGACTGCTGCTTACTCTTGCGTCAATAGGTACCAAAGTAGTTAAATTATAATTAGAAAAATCCTTTATTCGTTGAACCAGATTTCGAGCTGCAGTTGAAACCCTCATTTTAAAGTGGTAATAAGCTATAATTTATATTTCTTTTGTTTCCGAGCTTATTGAAAGCACGTCAGCTTCAGCATCATTTTTATTTACTTTACTTTCATCTGTTTTTCTTTTCAGCATTATCGTGATTTCTCCAAACGGATTTTCCTGCGCTAGCTCAATCTTATTCTGCTGCGCCAAATGCAGCAATGGGATAAATGTGTATACCTTATCCTCTTTTGATTGAGACTGCAAAAGCTTTGAGAACGTCAATTTGGGGCCAAGCGCATTTACAAAGAAAGATTTAATTTTACCATAAACATCTTTAATTATCTCAGTGACATCTTTTTTCTTCTTAGGCGCTTCAAGATTAAGGGGAGGTATAGAATGAAGAAGTCTCCTCTTTTTGACTTCCAAGGCTTTTTCCAACGCCTCAACCAAATCAAAAATTGATACTTTTCGTTTTCTTGGCTGCGGTGTTCTGGGCAGCAAAGCGGGAAATTCATCTAATTTAGCCAATTCGCCCTGTTCGTCAAAGTCCATTTCATCCATTTCATCACTAACGCCAATAAGCAGCCTATCGAGCTCGCTTAAGTCTTCACCAACCAGTTTATTTGATTTCATCCTCAGCAAGATCGCAGCTGCCAGCAACACCTTTCCGGATATCCTGAAATCATGGTCCTTTAGGGTTCTGAGCATGTCCAGGTATCTCTGGGTTAGGTTGCTGATATCAATGTCCCAAGGATCCATCTGCTCGCTTTTAACAAGCTTGTAGATAATGCTCTGCCAGGTAATTTCGTCCGCTTTTGAGAAAATAATATTAAAAATTCTTTCGTGAGGGTCCATAGACAATTTTTGGAAGGGATTATATATAAATTTATTTATCATAGGATAGTAAAACAAAAAATATATAAACCTGTAATGGAGGAGTTTAATAATTGGTGAAAACCATCAAGATGTCTAAACACGATAAGTATGTTTTAGAGCTAAGCGACAAAATAAAAGATAACTATGATTCTATATCTGTAAATGTCCCTGTTAAGCGTTCAAAGCGCCCCTTAGGAGATATAGATATTCTTGCAAAGAAGGGCGGTAGATTTGATTTGTATGAGGTTAAATGCTCTTACAGGATTTTAAAGGCGAAAAAGCAGTTAAGCAGAGTCAAGAAATACTTAAATCTGAACGATGCAAGGGGCTATTTCTATTGCGGGAACGCTAAGCTATTGATGGACTTATAACGATTCGATAAAAAACGGATTCTGCAAATAAAAGTCAGTATATTCTTCATACATCTTACTTTAAATCAAAAAAATAAAAGAAAGAATTCAAAATATTTATCCTCTCTTCTTTTTTCTTCCGCCTTTGGCCATTTTTGCCATTGCTACATTTCCTTTCTTGTCTATGAAGTAAAGGTATCCAGTTTTTTTCTTAATTCCGCACTTATGCAGCACTTCCTGCTTTTTGCTGGTCTTTTTTCCAGCCCTGGCCATCTGAACTCTGGCGCAGTCGCCGTTCTTATTCACAAAGTATAGATATCCAGACTGTCTTTTTATTCCGCATTTGCATACTACTTCTACCATTTAACCACCTTTTGAAATGTTTTTTATGATTAATTATTGTGGTATTTAAATAATTTTGTATTTTACAGGATGCAGTCGACAATAATTATAGAGATAATTAGGACTTCTTTATTGTTATCCAATGTTTGTCCTAAGGCAATAATTTACAAAAATACCATTTCCAAAACCTTTTTATATCTTCCACTCATACGAACTTTTTATTTGGGCCTGTGGTCTAGCGGTTATGACAACACCCTTACAAATTAAAATATCAAGAACGGTGTAGGTCACCAGTTCGAATCTGGTCAGGCCCATTTTTGGGCAACTGCGTCGGTGGTCTAGTGGCTCAACCTTTTAAGAAAAGGATTCACAAATGACTGCGGCCTTCCACGCTAGGGAATTGCTGTTAACCATCTTGATCCTGGCAAAGATAGCCGCGTGCCCGGGTTCGAAACAGCGGCATAAATCCGTTGACACTTTTGGGGTTTCACTTCATTCATGCCCCAGGTCGGAAATTTGTGCTTCTGCCGAAATTCCCGGCCGACGCATTTTAAATAAACCAAGAACTTATTTTTTTATCTCCTGCTGCCTGACTTCTATTATTGTCTTTTTGGGCGTTTCTGTTTTTTTAGTGAATATTTTTTTAGTTGGGGTTATGACTTTTTTGGTTGAAACTTTCTTTTTTTGCACTGGTTTTTTAGCTTCTATCTTTCTGTTCAATGCCAAAATAATCGTGCGCTGCCTGCCTATTCTTGACTCAAGCTCGACATTTTTCCTACTTGCAGCTTTCAATTTTCTGGTTAGCAGATTCTTTGTTTTTTTAATCTCTTTTTGAGATTTTTTTATGTTTGAAGAGAACTGCCTGCTTTTCAAGGACTGGGCTCTTGATTTTGACAATAATGTTTTTAACGATTTCTTAATGGATGCTACCGTTGCCGTTAATTCTCCAAGGGAATCGTCGATAGTACCGACTTTAGAAAGACTGTTTTGAGTATTGACCTGCTGTAAATTTGCATCTGATACAATTTTATCTATTGACTTCCCAAGCCCAACTGTTTCCATGTCAACCTTAGACATTCTTGACTCTATCAGGGCAATCATATCTTTTAGAGTCTGTATTCTAAGGCTAAGGCTTGAGATGTCTGCCCTTACAAAACTAAACGATTCTACTGTTTTGCTCCTATGAGTCAAAAATTCCTTTCTTAATCCCATCTTATACCACTTCAAAATGGCAAAAATAATGCAAGATATTTAAATATTTGCATTTTTCGCATTAATCAAGTTTATAAACAATGCTCCATTATACCAAACCATGATTAGCATAGTAATCCCAGCCTATAATGAAGAGGAATATTTGCCGAAATTATTAGGTTGCATTAAAAAACAAACCTATGAAGATTATGAGATAATTGTGGCTGACGCCAACTCCACGGACAAAACAAGGCAGATTTCAAAAAAATTCGGATGCAAAATTGTTAGAGGCGGAATGCCGGCAGTTGGCAGAAACAATGGGGCCAAAACAGCAAAAGGCGATATTTTATTATTTTTGGATGCAGATGTGCAGTTTGAAAGCAATTTCCTGAAAAATGCTGTTGGCGAGCTAAAAAAAAGAAAGCTGGATGTTGCCGGATGCTATATCCGCCCCTTGAGCAGCAATATTGTTGATAATGTGTTTATCTGGATTTTTAATTTGTGGATTTCTGCAACGCAATTTTTTTATCCAAATGCCTCGGGAAGCGGAATTTTTTGCAAAAAATGGCTGCATAAAAAGGTTAAAGGATTTGATGAAACAATAAGGCTAAGTGAGGATATGGATTATGTTAGGAGATGCGGTAAATACGGCAAATTTAGACTTATTAAAAGCGCAAGAAGTTACATTGCAATGCGAAGATTCGAACGAGAAGGTAGGCTTATAGTGGGGCTTAAACTGATCCTGTCTGCTTTTTACAGGTTATTTTTTGGCGAGATTAGAAGCGATGTTTTTAAGTACAATCTGAAATACAGGAAATGAAAAAATTATAGTGATTATCACCATCAGCTGCATTCCTTAATTCGTCTATTCTAAATCTTCAAACTCACAACCTGGGAAATGCCGTCGCTGTTCATTGAAACCCCGTACAAGATATCTGCTTCGGAAACAACATTATCATTGTGGGAAATCATTATATACTGCGCTTTGTCGGTATATGTTCTTATCAATTTGGCGAGCCTTTCGCTGTTATGCTTGTCCAAAGCTGCGTCCACTTCGTCAAGCACATAGAATGAAGCAGGCTCATGCTCCTGTATCGCAAAGATAAAAGCCAGCGCTGTCAACGTCTTTTCTCCTCCTGACAGGCTTCTTATGTCAAGAAACTTGCTGCCGGTTATCTTAACATTGATTCGGACTCCTGCTTCAAATGGATTTTCCCCGTTTTCAATAACCAATGCGGCTTCCGCTCCCTTTGTGGTAAGCATTGCAAAAAAATTCTTGAAATTAGTGTTCACAACATCAAAAGTTTTCATAAACAGCTCCTTTTTCTTTCCTTCCACCTCTTTCATCATAGCCAAGACATCATCTTTTTCCATGCGTAATCTCTCTTTTTTGTCCAAAAATTCATTATACTGCCTTTCAGCCTCTTCATATACCTCCAGAGCCCTCATGTTGACAGAGCCAATCTCTTCCCTCATCTTCTCAAATCTTGAAATCTCATTTCTTAACTGCTCTTCGGTTTTTCCCAGGTCAAGCTTTACGCCTTCATACTGCTGGAATTCCTGGTTTGAAGCGGCCAATGAAGCTGCAATTTCAGCATTCTTTAGGGAATTAAAATTGACCTTTATCTCGACTTGTCTGCTTTCCTCTGCTAATTTTTCTACAGCAGTTTCATTTTTTTGCACTTCCTCGTTTATCCTTCCCTGCTTTGAAAATAAATCCTTAAATCTTATGTAGAATTCCTTTGCCAGCAGCTCTTTTTCTTTGAGCATAGATTCCTTTTGGACTGCTGCATCCCTTAGCCGATTCAGTTCGGCATTAAAGTCTTCGTTGTCTTTATCCAGCTGCTTTAGTATTTTTTCAGTCTTATCTTTATCAGGTATGAATATGTTTATGATTTGAGCATCAATATTCTTTATTTCGGAGCCTAACCTTATTATTTCCTCGCTAAGCTCCCTAAATTTTTGCTCAAATGCATTCAATTCCGCAAGCAGTGTGGGGTCATTCAGCTGTGAAATAACGCCCCTTAATCTTTGCTTTTCAATCTTCAAATTTGTCAATTGACTATTGCTTTCAGAAATTTTATTGTTGATTTTGTTTATTTCTTTGTCAATTTCCATTTCCCTTGCCTGCAATTCCTTCTGCTGCTGCCTTGAAACTTCTGTGTTATCCGGCTCAAGATGCATTGATGTCTCTGATTTTATTATTTCACCTTCAAAAACTGCCTTCTTTTCCCTCAAGTCTATTATCTTTGCCTCGTTCTCGCTCCTTCTTTTCTCAAGAATATGCATGAAATTTCCAAGCTCGTGTATTTTTTTTTCATTATCCTCAAGGCTTGCCGCAACTTCCCTTTCCTTAAACCCAAATGCCTCTTTTTTTCTTTCCCTGAAGCCGCCATGCATTGCTCCGCTTACTTCTGCAACATCCCCGTCAAGGGTAACAAACTTTGCCTTTCCGACGCCTAGGCGTATCGCAACATTAATATCATCCACTACCACAGAATCAGAGAAGACATAAGAAAATATTTTCTTAAATTTCTGGTCAAAAGAAACGAGATTAATTGCCAAATCATGGACACCTTTTGCGCCTATCAGCTTTTTCGCCTCGTCACCGGCTTCTTTTCTATTTATTTTATTTAGCGGCAGGAATGTTGCAGTGCCCAATTTATTTTGCTTAAGGTACTGTATCAATTCCGCCGCCAGTTTGTCGCTTTCAACAACAATGCTTTTTATTCTTGGGCCTGCTGCGACCTCCAATGCTACTGCGTATTTTGAGCTTACGTTCCCTAAATCGGCAACAGTTCCATATATGCCTTCTCTTTTACCTTTCAGCTCCAGAATTTTCTTAACTGCCAAATCGCCTCTGGCAATTTCCCTTATAGCAAGGTCCTTTGCCCTTAGTTTGGCAATTTCTTCATTAGCCGCATATAATTTTCTTCTTGCGTCGCCAAGCTGAACAGCCAAGCTTGAATCTTCGTCAAGGCATTTGTTCAGTTCCAGAGTTGTATTTTTGAATATTTGCCTTTTATCCTTCAATGCGTCAAGCTGCTGCTTGTGCTCTTCTTCAACATCAACTACTTTTTTTATCTTGTCCTCAATTATGCCTATTTCATGGCCTATCCTGTCTTTGTCTCTTATAAGATTATGCTGGTTTTCCCTTAGCGTCATTATTTCTTTTTGAAGTTCGTCAGCGCCTCTATCAATTGCTTCCACGCGATTTTCAATATCTGCAACACTGTCAAGCTTATTTTTTTCCTTAAATTTTATTATTTTGTTGCTAATAGTTTCCCTGTCCTTATTTTTGGCGCCGGATTGGCTTTCATATTCCTCCTTCTCACGTGCCAGCTGCCCAATTCTATTTTCAATATCTCCAATGCTGCCCTTTAAATCTATTCTTCTTTGCGCTATTTTGCTCAATTCGCTCTTACAGGTGTCTATCCTTGAGTTATTTTTTGTCAAATCTATTTTTAATGCCTCAACGTCCTTGTTCAGCCTTACCTGCTCTATCTCTCCCTTCTCCTCAATCTCCTTTGAAATTTCCCCTATCTGCTTTCTTTTTTCCTCATTTTCACGCTTTAGTTTGGCTATTTTTTCCCTTAATGCATCCAAGTCTTTGCTGCCTGTGTCTATTTTTTCCCGTATTGCTTTTTTTTCAGCGTCCTTTTTATCTATCTGCATTCTCAGGTAGGAAGCTTTGTTTTGCTTGATCCTTTCGCTCATTTCCTTGTATTTCAATGCCTGATCCCTGTCGTTTTTTAGCTCTTTTAAGTAAGTGTTCCTCTCTGTAAGAATAAGGTCGGTTTCTCTTAGGTGTTGCTCAACCTTTTCAAGCTCGAGCATCGCTTTGTGCTTTTTTTCCTCGTATATAGATATGCCAGCAATGTCCTCTACAAGGATTCTTCGCTCTTGGGGGTGCATTTCCACAAATTTTATAATATCTCCTTGAAGGATGATGTTGTATCCATCCGGGTCAATTTTTGCCAAGGACAACAGATTCATTACCTGCTGCCTTGTCATAACCTTGCCATTAATTCTGTAAATGGACTGGCCATTCTGCCTTACTACCCTGCTTATTTTAACTTCTTGGTCTTCTGATGGGAATACCCTATTTGAATTATCAAAATATATACTTACCTCGCCTTGTTTTGCTGGATTTTTTGTTTTCCCCCCATTATAGATAAGGTTAGCTGATTTCTCCGCTCTTAGGTCCCTTGAAGAAGATTTGCCTAAGACAAAGCATAAGGCATCCAGAACATTAGATTTTCCTGCACCATTGGGACCGAGGACGCAATTGAAGCTGCCGCCAAAAAGAATTTCTGTGTGCTTTGCAAAGGATTTAAAGCCCTGCATAACCATCTTGTTTATCCGAGTTGCTTTTGCACTTTCTGTGGATGCGACAGCTATTTGAGGCATTGCTTGGGCATTGCTTGAAGCTTGCTCTTCCATGAGAATATCTCTATATTGGTATTATTTAAAGGTTATTGTTTAAGGTTCCTAAGTAGTAAATTATATATACTAGTTAGTCTAAATAGTATATTTGGAGGGGGGGTTAGCATGCAGCCTGATTATAAAAACATTATTTCTCATATTGATATAGACCGGAGCTTAGGCGCTATTGAGCACTTTAGCTTCAATGGAATGGAAGATGAAAGCCTTCTGGAGTTTAAGGAGGATATAGAAGCTGGCAACGACTCAATTGAGCTTCACCTGATTAAATCAAAATCATATAAAGAGGCATTGATTTTAAGGCTCAAGAAAAGCAATGGGTCTTATTCTGATGCTTGGCGGGAATTCCTCAAGGAAGAGCAAAAAACATTTGGGGGCTCTAAGATATTCTACATGAACCATGACTGCGGCAAATTAATGGTTCTTTCGTTGCCGAATGAGATAAGGAATAAGCTGAACATGGTAATCACAAGATTAAACAAGATTAATGAGAAAATCTCAAGAATTAATGCAAAGATTAAAAAAGAAAATTTGGATGTGTATGCATCAAGAATGAGGAACAAGGAAGCAATGAACAGGAAGAAAGACGACATTATAAACTTCATAAACCAGAATTTGAGGGTTTAGGAAACTTGATAGAAAGTTTGTTAATTCTGCAACAAAGTTTTGTTTTTTATCAAACTGGCTTCTTAATTAATATGGTTTTTAGAATGTTACTATTAAAAAATAGTCAAAAACGTAGAATTTATAAATTGGGACAACATTTCTCCATAAGACTAAATCAAAAAAATTATAAATTATGTATGATTTTTTTAAGAAAATGAACAAATTCCCTCTTAAGTTATATCAGCAAGATTTGCCTGCCTTTAGGTACTTTGGTATAGAGATTGTCGGAGGCGAGCAGGGATTAAATGCCGCTGTTAATTTGGCAGAGCAAGTAGCCTTAAGAGACGAGATGCTGTTATTATTGCCCGGGATAAAGCAGATAGTAGAAAAGTATAATCCCAGGAAGAACATAACAATTGCAGGGCGTTTTAGCACAGAAACTGCTTTGGGAATCGCTCAGCTATACTTGATGCATTGCATTCATGCTGTTCCTAACGAAAGGTTTAAGTTTTATCTCAACCCAGGAAATCAGGGTGAAGAGCCAAGCGAGACTTGGAATCGCTATGCAGGTGCAGCGGCTGCCAAGCTGGATTCTTTAGCAAAGGCGCACAAAAAAGAGAGATTAGAATTTAGAAAATGCCTTGAAGAAGCTGTGGATATCGCAGAAAAAATGCTGAAGGAGTCGCATTGAAATAATTTTTTCAAAGTCTGCATAAAAAATGATACCAGAAGAAACAATATCAATTAAAGTTCGCCAGTTTGCAGGAAGCGAACTTGCAAGTGATTTCGAAGGATTCTTAAGTCGCGACAAAATAGACCTAGCAGTACTTCAATTTAAGGGCGCTTTGGCATATCATATAGCCCAATACCTAAAGACATACGACTCAATTGACAGCAAAGCAGTGTATCAAAGGTTAGATACACTAATCCAAAGAGGAGCATCTTTACAATATGATGATGGCGATGGAGAAGCAAGTAGGAAGATAGACCAGGGAAAACGCATGTGTTATCTTAAATTTGGCGGATTTGATTTCTACGCAATTGCCATTTTTTATTATGCAGGGTTAAAACTTCCAACAGTAGTGGACAAAGTTATTGCGGATGGGAAAGCTGCGGCTTTATATGACCTGTGCGATGCCGTAAAAACCAGAGCTACTGAAGTTTTGTCTGTGTTTAAAGTTGGTTATGATGATTATGCGCAATTTCTGGAAACTACAGGAGGTGTTGAAGGTGTTATGGCTAGACGTCTCACCACAAGACAAAATGCGGAGTTATTATATGATGCTGTAATGAATATCCTTCCAGCATATAGGCAGAGTGTCGATGGAATAGTGGAAAATATGGGCACAGCGTTGCAAAGAATGAAATCTTATGTTGAACAGCAATAATTGAAATGAAAATGAAAGGTAACATCTATGGTTTGGATATCAAGCTGACCCAAATTGGTCAAAGAATTGTTCCAGTTGTTATCGAGTTGAATGGAGTAGATTCAGGAACGGATTCTTTTAGATACGAAGAAGGATTTAGATATTACGAGAAATTCGTAAGAGTGCTTGGAGCACAAGCAAGAGGAAAACCATTGCTCATAGAAGGTTGGTCAAGAAGAGCATATGATCCTTTAGAGAAAGTTGTTAGAAAAGTTGAACTAGAAAAGGGATATCAAGAGGTCAAAAAAGGTTGTAAGGCTTTAGCATCTGTCGTTGGAGATCATTTTGAGTTTGAATATGGTTGGTTGGAAGATTTACTTAGATTTAGGCTAGCAAAATTAGAAGACACTTTTGATGATACTGAAAGTAGGTTTTATGCTTATGCAGCCAGAAAAATAGGAGTGCCATTATTTGTTTATAAAGATGTGCAATTTCATTCAGACCATTTAGACTTTGATTTGATAGATGGAAGAAGATTAAGATTGCAACCAGATGACATAGGTCTTATAAGGCCTAGGTCTTCCACTTTATACATGGTTCCAGTTAAATATAGGTACCTTTTTTTGAATTCACCATTAATAGAAACGATAATGGATTCAAAACCATTTACTCATTTCTTAGTACAGGTATTTGGGGCGGATATTGGTAAAGCATTTCCGCCGGCATTAGCTTTTGGATTTGGTATTACTGATACAAAAACACTTATTCAGTTTTTGGAAGCATTAAAATCTGACCTTGTGGTAAGAAAAAGAGGTTGCTCTTATTGCGGCACAGGAGTTGAGATTCTTGAAAGACAGAAGGTTTTGGAGAGTGTAAAATCAAGACCCTACCATACAATAAGTCCTGCAAGAGTTCAGGCATTGACTTATTTTATTATGTTAAACACATTTGAGGGTAAGAAATTTGAAGATTTTCTAACGATGTACGAACAATTTATTTCATCCATCCCGATTCTTAATCGAAATACTGGAAAATTCCATGATGGCTGTGCAAGAGTTATAGTTTACTCACCACCAGGTGAACAGCCAATTGTTTTGGGTTCACAGTGGAGGATTGCAACACATCACATGAGAGACACAAAAGCTACTTTGGAAGACAAATTTAGGGTTAATCTTTCAAGAGGAGCAAGTGCTATGAGCATTACTTTAGAACATGAAGCTGTCATGCATGACTTTGCTAAGGCAATTGTGCAAGGATTTGAAAAAGCAGTTGAAAGTTATAAGAAAGTAATACATGATTATAAGGAAACATCTACATCACAACTCATGGACATTCAACAGTTTAAGCCAGACATTACTGAGTTAGATATATTTAGAGTTATTTTCTGGAATACATATTTGCAACGCAGATTACAAGAAATAGGAGCAATTGATGATAATGACGAAATAAGAAATTTACCGGGATATGATGAAGAGCAAAGAAAATTACCAAAAATAGTTGCCAAAAGTCAAGAACTTATACACATTGAAAATTCGCCGTGAATTTTAACGAGGTACAAAAAATACAAACATCATTTCAAATTTTAAGCGTCTTTCTTCTGCAGCGGAACAAATTCATAACTGCTGTATGTCCGTTCGTCTACTTGAACACCACCTTCATATCTTTTCCATACGAGATTTCTTCTAGTTTCAGGAAATAAGATTGTTCCATTCCCTTCCCTTAGTCTATTGGTGAGTTTGCCGATGTCAAATCCATTTGAGTCAACAGCGGCTGTTAAGTATATTCTATCGAAATTTGGAGTTAGAGTTTCTACCGATTGCATTATATCTCCTTCGATTATTCTTATCCTCTGCTCTATTCCATCGCCAAATTGAGCTTTAAGGTTTTTCGAAGCTGCCTGTGCAAGCCTTGGATTTATTTCAACACTGACCAAACGTCCTGTTTCACCAATCAAATAAGCAGTGACAACAGCATGATAACCGTACCCCGTACCACCTTCAAGCACGTTGAGGCCTTCGCGCAAATCCAAAATATCTGCCATTTTAGCAACGACAGATGGCTCGGAAGAAGTCTCCTTATTCCCATTCCCAATAGGCAAAGCGTGATTGCTATATGCCAATCCACTAACTTCTGCCAAGTAAATCTTATCAGTTCGGAATAAACTATCTAAGGCTTGTCTTAATTCATCTGGGATCTTGAATTGTCCATTAATCACTATCTTAACATAAATATCTTTTGCAGCAAACCATTTTTGTGTGTCAACAACAATAAGTGGAAATACCTCATCATCCAAGAAAAGTTTCCTATCCACCCTTAATATTGCCTCCAGTACACGTGGGTCTCTTTGTGAGTATTCTGGATCAAAATGCTTCATAAAATCTAGGAGTATATCAGTGCCCATATCATCTAAGAATGGTCCCTATTTTTTAAATGTGGTCATACAGAATAGCTTCTTGATTCTTCTATGAATTAGGTAAGTCTCCAACTTGAATTGAACCCTAGGTCTTCCTTGTTTTCTTAATGCTGAAATTCCAACAGCATTTGCAAAACTCGTGGGCTTTCAATGTAAAGAAGTAAGCATGAGAGAAGAATTCAACAAAGATTTTGTCACTTTCGTTCCAAAGCCCTCTTGGCGAGGAATAGAAAAGAATCTAAAGTTCATGACAACCAAAAACCAAAACCTTTATAAACTTCAGGTTTATAACTATAAACTTCAGGTTTATAAGGTGATTTAGGTGTTCAGCTTAACCGTAAATGAGGCAAGGATCATAGATTTTTTGGTAAGGAACTTCATGGAAAGGTACAGCATAAATGCGTTAGCTAGAAAGCTGGAAATCTCCCATACAGGAGTGCATAAAATACTTAGAAAGCTGGAAAGGGTTAATGTAGTAAAGCCGGAAAAAATAGGAAATAGCATATATTACAAAGTTAATTTGGATGAGGGAATAGGCGTCAAAATTGCTGAATTTGTCATTGCCCAAAATGAACTTAACAGCTATGCCAAGGTAATTGAGGAAGATTTTAAGGTGCTAGAACCGTTAGTCCAAAGCTGCATATTATTTGGCTCTGTCCTTCAGAAAGGCAGGGAAGCAAGGGACATAGATGTATTGCTTGTCTTTGAAAAAAAGAATTTCAAGAAAGTGCATCAAAAGCTTGAGGAAATCAGGGAAATGAAGCCTAAAAAGATACATGATGTTATGATGACAAAGGAAGATTTAGTTAAAAATATAAGGAAGAATGATGAAGTAGTTTTGGACATAATAAAAAATGGCAGGGTTCTGTGGGACTCTGGAATACTCGTGGAGGGTATAAAAAATGGGACATCTTGAAAATAAGTTGGAATGGTGCTTAAGGAAAGCCAAAAAAGAAGGAGAAAAACATAGAGGTCTTAAGGAAGTCAAGCCAGATGAAGAAAAAGCAAATAATCATATTGCAAAGGCAGAGCACAACAGAAAAGCAATGAACTATCTCATAGAAGGGAATTTTCCGGATTGGGGAGTAAGCGCTTCTTTTTATTCCATGTATCATTGTTTATTGGCTTTAGCCGCAAAATTTGGATACGAATCAAGAAACCAGGAATGCACCTTTGCCGTAGTAGAGCATTTAGTCAAAAACAACAAAATAAATTTGGATATTAAATGGCTTAACAAAATAGGTTCTTTTGATGAAAGCGAAATGGAAGGTGAAGAAATATTAAAATTAAGGGAAGAATTCCAATATGGACTAGGAACAATTGTTGGCGATTCAAAAATAAAGCAATTGGTTGAGGACACAAAAGAGTTTATTGATGTTGTAAGGGAAGTTTTGACAAAATGATTCCATCTATGCTCAAACACGTGACCAATTCTGTAAGCAAGAGAGAAGAATTCAACAAAGATTTTGTCATTTTCGTCTAAAATCGGTATTTTAAACAAACTTTTTTATTATACTATGAATCGGGGGCTTTACGAAACTATAAACTGAAATAGAGTAGGAAGTCAATAATCTTTCTATAATGGAAATATATTATTACACAAGAATATACTAACCTATTACATTAAAGATATTCAGATTCACAGATGCAGGCCTTATCCTTTTAAATGCGAATATTCGTTCTATTATTAGTTCTTATATAAGTTCTTATATAGATACTAATATTCGCAACCTTTATATATAAGTGATATAGTAGTATAGGGATATGGTTACCAGAAAGGCTAAATTAGGCAGAAAAATAGAAAGTGATATACTTAAGGTTCTACATGAAGCCAGAACACCGATTTCTACTCGTGACATTGCTATCAAGATAGGAAGAGCGTGGCATTCTGTTCAAGGTCATTGCTTGAGAATGCAGCTTGATGGAAAAATAATCGGCTACAGAATAAGCAACCTAAACGTTTGGGAGATAAAGAAATGAATAAGAAAACACTGCTTGGATTTATTGTAATGTTTTTACTAGCTAGTTTTGTTTATGCACTTGGGTTAGTTTCTTTTCTTAACACCACAAATGATGAAATAATTATTATAAAAGCAATGCATTTAGACAGAAATCATAAATTTATTTCTAATATTTACAGTGATGTAAGATATAAAGATAGTTTATGGTCTGAAAAAGTTTATAATGATGAAATAATAAGGATAACTTTCGAGCAAATATTGAATTCTTCAAAAGATATAACAGTTTATGCTAGAAACAATCAAGGTCTAAATACAAAAATAGAAGTTTATCATAAAGATTCAAATGAAAAAATTACGGAATTTCCAATAATTTCTGAAGAAAAATATTATACTATTCTGTTGACTGATATGATTGGAAAATATGACACATTTGATTTAAGAATAAAAAATCTTGATAATAATAAAAATGCTTATTTAGAGTTTAATCATATTCTTGATCCTGCATGCACAGTAGTTGATGATTCTGTTATCATATACGGCAATAGTCCGCATAACACCACAGAACAATTCAATGTTTCTGCGCAATTTACATGCCAATCTGGTGGTGCAGTTAGAACTGCTCACTTTGATATAAGCCTGGATTATGGGGTTAATACCTCTTCTGCAAGTTCGCAGGCAACAACTAATTTGACAACAAGCTGCACAACTGGAGAAGATTTTAAGATTGTAAGAACTGAATTTAGTGGCAGTTGTGATAATTTGGCAAATATAGCATGTTCTGACTCCAATACTGACGGTACTGTTACTATAGATATTACAGACGATCCAGTCACAGCAATCATAAACTGGACCGTCTATGTATGTCCAGGAACAAAAACTGGTAGCTATGATTTTGATGTTAAAGCAACATCCATAACAGATGGCTCTATAACATTTGACAATTGGAATGAAACAGGTATTAATAACACAGACTTGATAAAGCCAAGAATAAATGCTTCTATCTTTAATGTTTCTGCTCCAACAAAAGGCGATGTTGTTAATTTTACTGCAAATGTTACAGACAATGGCGCTCTTGACACATGCCAATTCTATATGAATGGAACTTCTTCTGGAAGCTTTATAATTTTAAACAAGACTATTTCAGGAAATGACAGCCAATGCTCTCAAAACTGGACTATTGATCTAACAAGGGGAAATGTAATCAACTTTACTGCTTTAGTTAATGACACCAATAATAATAAAAACCAAAGCGAGCAAATAATAACAGTAGCAAATTTCATACCAACACCATCAATAGTATTCCCGACAAGTGATTTAAAGACAAATACCCAGCCTTTAAGTTTAAATGTAACCTATGAATCAGACAGGGACAATGATGTGATTAATATCTCATATTATATAAATGGGAGATTAAATCAAACACAAATTGGCTTGAATACAACATTTAATGCTTCTGATGGAATTTATATTTTAAATGTAACTTTATTTGATAATGTTACTGCAACTTCTTATAGCGCTAATGTAACCGTTAATTTTACCATTGACACTGTAAAACCCAATGTCACTCTTATTAGCCCAGTGGACATATTTAATTCAAGTTCACGAAATATTACATTTAAGTTCAATGTAACGGATGAAAGAAGCACCCAAAATATCAATTGCTCTATTTATATTGGTGCCGTGTTGAACACAACAAATTCGTCTACGTTAAATGGGACCACAACATCATTTAAAATTGATAATATAAATGAAGAAGCACATACATGGAATGTCACATGCTTAGATGAAGCAAAAAACTCAAATACAAGCATAGCAAGGAACTTTACAGTTGATTTAACAATTCCTCTCATAAACAAAATAACATTTTCCCCTAACAGTACAGACGATGTCGATCCAAATGTTTTGTTAAACTTCACAATTAATGTTACAGATGACACTTCTGTTACAAATAATGTTTCTGGGGTTAAAGCAGTTGTCTTGCAATACAAACAATCAGGAGCAGGAACATTTACAAATGCAACTGCACAATTCCAAAGTGGAACTGGATTGTATTATGCTAATTTCACTCCGAATATTGCAGACACGTGGAATTACAAAGTTTATGCTGAAGATTTTGCCGGAAACAATGACACTTCAAACATAACAAATATCTCTGCAGCCAATGACCGCACATGGAACAGGAAGCCAGCAACATTCCCCAATTTAGCCTGTGGTTTCTCTAGAATATGCACTGCTGGAAACTTAACAATAAACAATACAGGAGATTTTACTCTGAACTTTGATTTAAGCTCTAATTTTGACAATACAAACTATAATACAACAGAGCCCTTCGATTTAACGGCAAAAGAAATAAGGGTTATAGAGATAAACTTAACTGCAGGTGCAAGCGCAGCAGAAAGCAGTGTTGTTATAACAGCAGATGCGACAACTGCAAGTTCAGATCCTGACAAGGACACAACTAACTTTACCTTTACAGCATCTGCTGGCGGTCCTGTGTTTGATATTACAATTATAAATCCGCCAACAGAAGCAAACAGAAGTGACCCAAGGGCTTTCCACTTAAATGCCTCACTAAAAAACATAGGCAATGAAACTGCTGGCCATACTTGGATAAACTGGACTTTGCCAGCTAATTGGCTCAATATTTCTGGAACTAATTTGACAAAAAATATCAGCAATCTTTCAATTAACGAAATTGTTCATCACAACATCACTGTCAATCTGACATCAAGCGCTTCAACAGGAACGCAAAAAGTAAATGTGACAGCTGCCTCAAACAACAGCGCAAGCGACAGCGCATCAGCTTCGATTGTAGTTACCGAAACTTCAACAAGTACAACAACCACAACTACCACTACCACAGGAGGAGGTGGTGGAGGTGGTGGAGGTGGAGGTGGAGGTGGAGGAGGTAGCATAGTAGAAGTGCTAATAAAGCCAGAGAAAATTGAAATATCGCAAACGGTTGAATTGGTAAGAGGCCAGGACAACAGCTTCTATGTCAATGTAACAAACACTTTTCCTGACTCTATCTTAGACAACCTTAAATTGGATGTTGAGGGCTTTTTATCCCAATACCTGACAATTGAGCCAGAAATCATCAGGGATGTGCGCTATCTAAAATCAACTGCGTTTAAGGTTACTGTAGCAGCACCTGCCTACAAGGCATATGAAGAGCACACTTTAAAGGCAATAGTGACAGGCATGCTGATTAAGACTGAATTAATAGTGGGGCAGGAGCAAAACACCACAGCTGTTTCAAGAAATCCGTACACGCTCACTAATTATATCTCATTGATAATACATGAAATAAGCAGAAAAGATGCAGATATCAGCCTGGAAGAAGCAGAAAAACTTATAGAAGAAATGCAGCGGAGCGGCTTCCCAGTTAAGAAATCGGCAAAATTACTGGAAGAGGCAAAAGAAAAGCTTGATGCCGGAAGATACAAGCTGGCTCAGGACATCACAAGCCAAATCAACAGAATAAGGGATGATGCATTTGCTGCCAATTCATTGATTTCAGAAATCAAATCTAAAATAAATAATGCTGAAAACAAAGGCTTGCAAGTAGAAGAAACTAAAAGATTATTGAATTTAGCATTAGCAGCATTTGAAAGGGAAGATTTTGCGACATCAATGCAGAGGGCAAAAGATGCTCAGCTTTCTATTGTAATAGAAACCAAAGGCAAGTTTAATGTTGCAAGGTTTGTCATCGACCATTGGTATCCAATAATATTAGTTCTTCTAATCTTATTAAGCTTCAGCTATTTTATACGCAAGCAGTTGACTTTAATAATAATTTCTAGAAGATTGGAAGATTTGCAGAAAGAGGAAGTCAAATTGCATGAGCTGATGCAGGAAACACAGGAAAAATACTACAAAGAGAAAAAAATCACTACAACAGAATACCATAAGGCAATGTATGGCTATGAAAAAAGATTAAGTGAGGTTTCACAGTTAATATCGAGATTAAGGTCAAAACGAGTTGGGATAATAGAAATCTCTAATGAGATAAGGAATTTGAACAAAGAAGACCAAAATGTAATTGATTTAATCAAGCAATTGCAGGATGGCTATTACAACAAGCAGATAATAACAAGAAAAGTTTATCTAAAAAGGATAGAAGAGTACAAGACAAGAAGGATAGAAATTGAAAGGTCTATTGCTGTTTTAGAGGCCAAGCTGGCTAAAAAGGAAAAGTTAGAGGAGTTAAAGGCAAAAGAAGTTCCTAAAAAGGAAATAGTTTCAAGGATTAAGCAAGAAGAAGGCAGGTTCAGGAAACTGTTCAAGAGGGAAAAGGAGAGCCGTTCTGAAGAGGTAAAGAAACTGCTTGATGAGCTGGTAAAAAATAAAGACAAGCCTGAGTCTGAATTCTTACCGGAAAATCAGATTCAATCAGCTCAAAAGAAAATCCAGTTCACAAAACCAGCAAAAACATTATCAATAAAAAACATAATTCAATCATTAACTGAAAAAAACATAAAAAAACCAGTTTACCAAAAAACATCAGCAGAAATTAAAAATGAAATAATTTCAAAATTGAAAGGCAAATTCCAATTAGATGAAATAAAGCCAAAAGAGCATATTAAAGATTATTCCGAGGATATTGGGGCTTTGAAAGAGCATGGCTTTGATGTAAAGCCTCATGCAATTTCCAAAATCAATGCTACTAAAGAAAATATTCTAAAACATTTAAAAGAGGTGCATAAACATGACTAATGGAAAAATTATCGGGATAATAAGCCTGAAAGGAGGTGTGGGTAAAACCAGCTCTGTTGCTAATTTAGGGGCTGTTTTAGCCTCTGAATTTGGGAAAAAAGTATTAGTTGTAGATGCAAACTTCTCTGCCCCTAATCTGGGCCTGCATTTGGGCTGTGTAGAGCCGGAAGTGACGATACATGATGTCTTGCTGAATAGGGCTAATGCAAATGAGGCAATATACGAGCATGAAGCTGGGTTTCATCTTATGCCTGGCGCTTATGTTTCGAGAAAAGTAAATCCGCACAGGTTAAAGCAGAAAATTAGCTATCTGAAAGAACACTATGATGTGATTCTGATAGACTCTTCTCCAAACCTGAATGAAGAGATTTTAGCGACTATGATTGCCTCTGATGAATTGCTAGTTGTTACTACGCCAGATTATCCGACTTTAAGCACAACGCTAAGGGCTGTCAGATTGGCAAAGCAGAAAAGAACTCCTATTACTGGCTTGATTCTTAACAGGGTAAGAAACAAGAAATTCGAGCTGAGCATTAAGGACATAGAAGAAGCATCTCAAGTTCCTGTTTTGAGTGTTTTGCCAGAGGACATTAATGTTTTAGAGGCGCTTGCGGCAACAAAGCCGGTTGCATTGCATAAGCCAAAAGCCAATGCTGCTATAGAATATAAAAAACTGGCGGCTTGTTTAGTTGGAGAAAAATATGAAGACCCCAGAGTATGGCACAAACTAAAATCTATGTTTAAAAAAGATATTCCAAAAGATAATATCAACAGGCTATTATTGGAGAATGAAAGAAAGTAATTTGCCGGAAGAAGAAAAATCTATGTATGCTGTCAGTCTTAGCACTCTTATTATTTGCGCATTTATATTATTGTTCTTAGGCTTTAATACACCTAATATTATTACTGGCGCTGTTGTAAGCAACACTATTTTTGAAACTAAGAGCAACGAAACTCTATCCTATGAAGATTATATTGACTACAAAAACGTTTCTTTGGAAAACATAACCCAAGAAACAGCATTAAATGCAATTTTGCAGGCTGAAAAGGACTTGCAGGAAATGCAGGAAGCAGGGTTTGGAGTTGTCTGGGCTAATGATACACTGATAGAGGCAAAAAAATATTTTGAAGGCGAAAATTATACAGCTTTATTAGAGGAAATAGAAAAAATAAATGATACTATAAAGAAAGAAAAGGCTAAAGAGCTTTTGATTACAGCACAGAAAATAATTGGTGTTTCTGTTGATTATAAAAGAGTTCTTGAATTGACAGAGTCTATAAATGAAAGGAAAACGAGAGCTTTTGAAATCAATGATTTGCTCAGGGCATCGCAATTAAGAGTTGATGAATTTAAATTGCAGGGATTAGACACTTCAGAAGCAGAGGAGATTCTTTCTGATGCTATCAGTGAATTTGAAAATGAAAGGTTTGAGAATATTGATGCATTACTGGAAAATGCCGATAAGAAACTGATAGAGCTCAGCGCAGAGACAACTTTAGTGAAGACTATTTACAGGGCTGGAAGGGAGAATACCGCTGTTTTTATCAAGGAGCATTACAAAGCACTGCTTTTATTGCTTGGTTCTTTGCTAATTATTGCAATTTTGCTTTATAATCGCATTATGATAGCAATTCTAAAGCGAAGAATAAAAGACATGAAAGTTGAGAAAATGGTTTTGGAAGAGCTGATGAAAAAAGCCCAAAGTGATTATTTTGCGAAAGGCGACATAACAAAACAAACATTTGCTATCAAAATGGAAAAATACAAAGAAAGATTTGCAGAGCTAAATCAAAAATTGCCGGTAGCAGAAACATTGCTAGAGAAAAGGCTAAAGTCAAAGAGGGTTATATAAAATGATTGAGCTGGAATCATTCAGGAAATTGAGAAAAATTGACTTGATAGCTACTATTGTTTCAGCAATTGTTTGGGCATTTGCAACATGGCTGATTAATATTCCAGATACGCAATTTACTTTTTTCCTATCTTTATTTATGACAACAATGTTTATGGCTTTTACCGCTTTGTTAATCAGAAGGATTGGCGCAGTTACATTATTTTATTTAATTGGGGCAATAATAACAATTCCAATTGATAATTTGGGCGGTTTAGGGCTTTACAAGATACCGATTTTATTCATAGCAGGAATTATATTTGAACTATTCTTTATATTATTGAAACTAAAAATTAAATTGATTCCTTTGGATGTTGTTTTAGGAGCTGCTTTTTCAAATTTCAGCATTCCATTTACAATGCTATTATTTGTTTCAGCAACAAGAGAATTAATGCCTTTTGTCTGGAATTTTGCCTTAATGGCATTTATTATTGGGATTATGGGTTCTATAGTTACATTCTTGATTTGGTACAATATAAAGGGTTTGAAGCCGATAATAAGGTTTGAGTATTCTGTTTAGTTTATCTTTTCTTTTTCAAGAATTTCTTCAACTTGCTCCTTTAAAGGTGTTAATTTGTTTTCTATAATGTCCCAAATTCTTTGCTTGTTTACCTTCCAATAATGATGAGCAACCACTATCCTAAAATCCTGGATTTCACGCCATGGAACTTCTCTATACTTATCTTTTGTTTCTTCAGGTAATTGGGTAGCAGCCTCTCCAATTATCTCCATATTCCTCATTACAGCATCTAATGTTATGTTCTTTTTAGAAAGTTCCTCATAATCCATTGAGCCTACATATTCTTGGATTCTGCTAATAGCTTCAAGAATATCTTTCAGATACAAATCAAATCTTCGCTTCAATTTTTTCACCCTCAAGTATATAAGGCTTTAATTCTTCCTTTAAGAGGTGTTCTTCTCCCAGATCTATCCTTTTTCCAAGAAGGTCTTCCAGAAAATGCACCAGATGTATAAAATCATCAAATAATCCTCTGCCTTCTTCAAACTCAACCAAAAAATCAATATCGCTATCTTTATTGCTTTCATTGCGGGCATAAGATCCAAAGAGGACTAGTTTTTTGACTCCAAATCCTTTTATGGTTTCTTTATTCTCTTCAATTTTTCCAATGATTTCTTCTTTTGTAAGCATAGATTGTTAGAATAAACAGTATTATTTAAAATTTTCTAGTTTAAAACCAATAATAAGGTTTGAGTATAGTGTATAGAATTTCACTTTGAAATTTAAAAATGCTTCGCCGATGCAACTCCAACTGCTCGTGCACTATAATTTACGTTTGGTTTCTCTTGTGTTTCTTCCTCAATTATTTTCCAATAGTATTCAATAAACTTTTTAATAATAGGATTTTGCACATTTAATTTATACATTTTAGCTTTTCCGACATTTCTTGTAAATACTACTCTGCCTTCTTTTACAAACTCTTTCCATATAATTTTCAGCATTGCATAAGATACCTTACTGTGCTTTGCTATGTCCATCATTGAATAATCGTCCTCTACTGCAAACGTAACTAAAAATTCCATAATCCTGTTCTTAGGGATATTTCCCTCATATTTTATGAATGCGCTTGTCATTTTATTAGCATTAATAGGTCATTATACTTAAATGTTACTATTTTAGCCACCGATAGCTATTATTTTAGCCTAAAATTTATATATGACTCTTTATTCTTATTTTTTAATGGCAAAAGTGAAAAAGAGCGAGTATATAATAATATCCAAGAAGATAATTAGGCTCTTATTAAAAGAGACTTGCTGGGGCAAGGGTTCTATGTATCTTGACAATATAAAGAAGTCTGGTTTTAAAGATGATGAAATTCCATTAGTTGAAGATGTAATTAATGCATTAGTAAAACAAAGGCTTGTTATGAAGAAAAAGCACAAGCACGGCTGGAAGTATTTTTTGAACAATGAAAGAAGAGAAAAATTATTTAGCATAGCAAAGGAAATTGGCAGGAGAACATCAAGTTTGCTGATATTTTAATCATTATTTTTAAAAAAAAAGAAATCTTTATAAAAAGAAACTTCCCTATACAATAAATAGCTTATATTATGCAAAAAAAGTGTGAAAAATGCCTGTTCATATTATAGTAGCATGGATAAACTTTATTATTGGGATTATTATAGTTAGTTTGATACTAGCTTCTATTTTGAGGCTTCGTGAAATTAAACATATGTTTTATATATCAATTTCCTTTGCTTTGGTAGCAGTTATATTTATTATTCATGGTGCTATAGAAGTTTGGGGCATTGGAGATATTTATTACGCTCTAACAGCATTGATTGCAACTTTACTGTTAGGCTATACAGTAGTATTGTTACGAATTAAGAGTTCAATTCCATTTGAAAAAGGAAGGGGATGAGCATAATGCCCACAATAGCTGAAGCAAGTTTTTATATTGCATTTATCATAGACTTATTTATAGCCTATTATGGATTTGTTTTATATAGGCAAATAAAGGGCAGTTCATTAGCAAAAGTTGTTATGTTTGCAACATTGAGTGCCTTTGTATTTGGATTGCATCATTTAGGGGAAGTTCTGCTTATAGAATTCTCGATTGGGATAACAATAGCAGAATCTATAGAAAGTGTTGCAGCATTATTGCTATTGGTTGCAGTTTACTACATTTATAAGATTTCCAATGAGGTATTTGTTGCCGAGTATTATCCAATGGAGAATAAAAAATGAATGAGTCAAAATTTGAGAAAAGCTTCCAGAGTAATTTAGCTTCTATTGCAAAAAAGAAAGGAATCTATGTACTTATCTCCAGCCCGCAAAAGTATAAATTAGTCAATGCATTAGCTCTTAAATATTATACAAGTGAAGAAAAAAAGAATGGGATTTATGTGTCCTTGAATAAAGGATATGATGATGTTATTAGAAATCTAAAGGAGCAGGGAACTGACGTGTCTAAATTATATTTTATAGATGGAATAACAAGAACGAGTGATAAAGATAAGAAAGCCGATAATTGTACATTTATTACTAGCCCCCAGGCACTTACTGAGTTGTCTCTCGCAATAACAACTGCAACAAACACAAAAAAATTCGATTTTTTATTTTTGGATACTATTAATACACTGCTAATATATAATGACCTTAAAACAACAGAGAGATTTACTCATTACCTTATTGCAAAGATTAGAGCAGCAAATGTTAGCGCTATACTTCTTTCGCTTGAAGAAGAGTCTGCAAACAAATTAATCCCGATTATAACGCCGTTTTGTGACGATTGCATTGACATAAGGGATCTTAAATAAAGGAACTTTCATTTTTTAAATAAAAACAATTGTTTTTAGCTTGACCTATTTTGCAACCTCAAATTCTCTTCTCTCAACTTCTTCTTTTAATTGCTTAATTTCTGGCTTTCTTCCAGAGTTTTTCGCTTTAATGGCGTTTATTATAGGTATCCTGACTGAGATAGTAATATTTCTAATCTGGTATAATATAAAAAGTTCAAAGCCAATAATAAAGTTTGAGTATAGTGTATAAGAAAGTTTAAATATATGCAATGTATAAGCATTACTATGCGGGAGTTAGAAAAGGAATTGGAGGGTTTACCAGAAAATTTTATTGTTGGTATTGTGATGCCTAACGATACTTATGAAGATGCAAATATGCACTTATTGAGTTTCCTTATAAACAGAAAAAAAGCAACTGGCGGTTATTTATCAATAAGCAAGCCCTCCAATTACATTATTAGTTTATTAAAAAATAACAATATTAATGCTGATAGCCTCTTTTTTATCGACTGCATTACAAAAGGTTTAGGCGCAGAACTTCCACAACAAGGTAATTGTGTTTTTATTGAAAGCCCTTCCCATCTTACAGATCTTGGAATTGCTGTTCACAAATTCTTTACTTCAGAAGGCGATAAAAATAAGTTTCTTTACATAGATTCAATTTCAACTTTGTGCATTCATAATAAATTAGAAAATGTTTTGAAATTTATACATAATATTACTGGGAAGATGAGAGTATTTGGATTTAACGGCATTATTTTATCGCTGCATGAAGAGACAGATAAAAGAGTAATATCTGAGTTAGGTCAGTTTTGTGATAAGGTCATACATTTGTAGAAATATAATATCGGTTGTTAGATATTTTTATCGATACCGATATACTTATTTTTAATTCTTTGCACATATTTTTTTATTTCTTCTCTACTGCTATGCCAAACATCATTTATTTTTGTAGCAGGCAAAACACCCCTTCTGGCTAATAAACTTAAGTATTCCTGTGAATAAGGTGTTTCCTTAGCTAAAAGAGATAGCGGTAACAATTCATTTTCTTTTGTAGTTTTAACAAAAGTGCTTATGTATCTTATTAGCGATTCTTCTACTCTCAATCCTATGAAGTTAACAAACAGTCTTAAATCACCAAAATGTGCTTTTTCCAAAAAATCAAAATACTTTTTCCTTTCTTTGGTCCTTATTACTATTGGTACAGAACCTTTACTCAATAAGATTAGATTGCAAAGTAGCCTTGCTAGTCTTCCATTTCCATCAACAAACGGGTGTATTCTTACAAGTTCGTGATGACAAATAGCCGCTAATTCAATAGGATTATACTTTTTTGGATTTTTACTAATTAAATAAACAAGGTTATTCATCTCGCTACTTACCTTATAAGGCGGAGTTGTTTTATGCCTTGAACCAACAATCCTATTTTGTGATGTTTTATAGCGTCCAGCCCAATACTCTGATATTCCTTTTAATGTAATTCTATGTAACCTTATAATGTCGGCTTCTTTTATCGTTTTTTTTTCTTTTATAAAGTCTTCAATATAATTAATTGCTTCTTTTTGATTTGTAATATCAAGATGTTCTCTAAGACTTTTTCCACCTATAGTTATTCCTTCATGTAATACTAACTTGGTTTCATTTAAAGTTAAAGTATTGCCCTCCATAGATGTTGAGTTATAAATATATTCGACTAAGAATTCTTCCTTTAATTTTTTCAGTTGCACCTTATTTAAAGGTCGAAGTGAATCTAGCTTTTTTTTTCTTTCCAAAATACTGTTGTATATTCTTTCTGAAATTAACATGAGAAGAGGAAATATTTGTATATTTATAAATCTATCGGCTATTTACTTATTAAGCCGATACCGATACTATTATGAATGCTTAAGTATCTGTAACTGTATAACATTAAGTCCCACCAAAAACCTCTTGCTCTGGATAAACCACAATACCCTTATTGCTTTCTACTTTCATAGCCACAATCTTTTTTTGGAAGCTTGTGCCTCTTAACTTTAAAACTTCAATTGCACTTTCTCTAACATTTCCACTCTTTATGTTGTACAAAATAATAACCCCATCTGCCAAAAACTCCTCTACACCGCTTTCAGTTAGCTTAACAAGTATTTGCGTTGATTCCGTTATTAAAAAAGATGTTGCTCCTATTGTTTCTAATAATCTAAATAACTGTTCAATATAAATCCTGTATGTCTCTTCCCTTCCGTAAAATGCTGATGCTATTGCTGTCACAGAATCAATAACAACCCATTCTGGCTTAAAGCCTTCTGGAAATAAGACTGGAGAAACATCAATCATTAGCTCTCCTTTTGCCTTTTCCAGTAAAGCTTCCACACTTCTTGTTATTTGAAATGGGTCATATCTTTTAATGACGAAATTTCCTTGTTTTTCCAATTTTCTCCAATCCCAGCCAAAATCCTCCATATGCTGTCTTAATTTTTCCTCATTTTCCTCAAAAGTCATATAGATGCATTTTTCTCCTCTGCTAGCAGCATTATTTAAAATCTGAAGGCCAAAAATCGTTTTCCCGCTTCCAGGTCCTCCGCAAAGCAAAGTAGCAGCACCTTTAGGGATACCATGTTCTAGTAATTCATCGAAGCCAAGAATTCCTGTTTTTACAAACTCATGAACATGCTTATCTTTAACAATATGTTCTGATTTCTTAATAGTCTCATGAACTTCTTCTCTTTGTTTTAGGATTTCCTTTTGCTTTGGATTAATCTTTCCCTGCTCAACTTTCTTTTCAATGTGCTTTGGCAGTTCTGCGCTTAATTTTTCCTCTTTAGAGTATTTTTCCATTGTTTCCTGAACTTTTTCCTCTATTTCATCTACTTGCTCCTGAGTTAATTTTTCCTCTTTTTTAAATAACTTTGAAAAGATGCTCATTTTACTTATAATGAATAATCTTATCCACTAACATTCCCAAATTCTGTATCATCTGCTTTTCGGTATCTCCTTCAAGAGCAGTGAACAATGTTATGCAGTCTGTTAGCCTGAGTTTGCTTATCAAACTGTGCACAAACTGCGTTACAATCTGGTCTTCCTTGTAAAAGAGCATTGTTGATAAAGAATCGTACAATATGCATTTTGGCTTTCTTGTTTTCAATTCCTGTCCTATGCTCAGGCTTATTTCCGTTAAATTTGAAGGTGAGGAAATGCGCCTGCAGTTCTTTGCACCTTTAAAATTAGGGTCAGCTGTTTTAGTTATTGTGTCAATAAAGCAGAATTTGTTTATGTTCACTTTATTGTTCTCCAGGTTTTTTATTAGACCGTCGTAAAGCTTGTTCATAGTTACATAGCATATGCTGTCAAATTTATTGGAAAGCAGCTTTGCAATCTCCATTATAGAATTGCTGTAAGTCTCATTTGGCAGTATAACTAGAACAATCTGAACTCCTTCTACTTCCTTAATTAAATCAAGGGGCATTTTTACTTATTTTTTCTTTAGTTTTTTTTCAATTGCCTTTAGCAGCACATTAACTGATTTTAAGAACGCAATCAATGCAAACTCTCCTTTTATATTGACAGAGCCTATCGTAAAATGTGTTTTGAGCAGCAAGCTATGGATTTTTTTATCTCCAAAATCCTTAAACACTAAATCTTCAATTGACTCACCAAATATTGTAGTAATACGTTGCGGTAACTGTTTTATTTTGAGCTTGAGGAATTTTGACAAAGAGGAGGTATAAGCATTACTCAAAGCATCTCCCATCTTCTTTAATGCTCTTTGCTCTTCCATACCCATAAACCTTGTTGTTCCAATTTTTCTGTTCAACAGCAAATCTGCTACAGTAAAAGCATCCTTTTTTGAGAAAAAAACACTAATAGTATTTCCTGAAAAGTCTCCTCTTAGCGGGGCATACAATGCAACAATAATGCCTTTGTGCTTCTTTATTTTCTTTGATGCATGCTTGATATGTATTACACTCAAGTGAGACAATGAAATTTTTGTTTCTGTGCCAAACATCTCTGACAAAGCTGTAGCTGCATTGCCTGAGCCAATGTTCTCTACTTCTCTTAAAGCGTCTTTTTGCAGGTTTGTTAATTTGACCATTTTTCCTCCTCTTTTTATCACTTTATTTAACTACCATTGTCTTTGTATTTAAATATTTTCTTTCATTTTACACATTCAAACTTGGTATGTCTAATATTAAGGCTGTGCTTCCGTCGCCTAAGATTGTGGCTCCTGCAAAGCCCTTGATTTCTTTCAAAGATTTATCTAAAGGCTTTATTATAAATACGAGTCATCTATTACCAGGACTTTTATCATTTGTAAAATTCCTCTTGAAGCTTAAATTCTCTTTTGCTAAAAACAAGATCTTCGGTTTGAGATATGCAAGTTTTGCAACGCCCCATCATAACACCATATTTGTCAATTATTTCATTGTCTTTAACCTTTGGCCCATATCTGGCATCTTCTCTTTCATCAACATCCGTCTTCCTTTCTATTTCGCTATGGACAGTAATCCTATCTATAAAATCATCATCTAAGGTTATTAGGCCATTTTCTTTTGCGTACCTAAGAAATAGAGCTGTGCACTTTTGATTTCTGCTCTCAACCCCAAATTCCGACAGAACAGCGAGAGCACAGTAATAAATTGTGTAAAACCATTCCTCTGGAAGTTTGTAATCAGCACCTTCCCTTTTGTATTTTTCGCACCATTCCAAATTTTTTTGAGCCTTACCTATATACTCTAATGCCTGCTCATGATTAGACCCAACCATAAGCAAACCTTTGTGCTTCCTGCCTTTCTCTGCATCCTTTTTTGCATTTACGAAACAATTTTTTACTTTCTCTGAGGTATTCATTTTGATGCTGTATGTAATTTTTTTATGAACCTTATGAATTCTTCTTGCCCGAAAAGAACAACCCCTTTCTTAACCGCTTCAATAAAAGCCTTATTTGGCTTCAAGAGTTCTTCCCTAAACTCTGACTGTGTAAAATTAATTGCATGAATTCTTTTTGCCTCGCTTTTTTGGATTTTATCTAGGGATTCGTGGAGCTTTTTGAATCTTTTTTTATCTGGAATAACTCCAATTACGTCAATGTCTTTGGCTTTTGCATATGGATTTAATACGCTGCCGTAGAGAATGAAAAAGCTGACATGCTCTTTGACTTCTGTAAAATTGAAAACCCACCTTTCATATTCTTTTGCTTCTTTGCTTAAGGCAAGATCCAAGTATTTATCCAACAAATCATTTCTAAAATTGAGCTTTGGAATAACCAAGCTTGTTTCCCTGCCAGTTGCTTTCATAATAATGTATTTTTCCTTCTCTAATCGCTTCAAAACCTTCCATATCCCGCTTCTTGTCATGCCTAGTTCTTTTCCAACTGATGTAATAGTGGGCACAGTAGAGAAATCCTTAAGCAAAAGCAATACAGTCCTCATCGGATAAGATACAACTATTTCCATTTTGGATATAATTGTTTCCTTACTAGAAATAGATTATATTTAAATGTTTCGTTTTTCTTTTTAGAAAAACAAAGATACGAACGAAGTGAGTGTGTTTCGGGTTTAGAATGCGCAAATTTCTCTATTTTTACAGAAACAATGAACTAACCCAATACTTTCTTAACAGTCTCAGCAAGCTTTGCCTCTTCAAAAGGCTTTACAACGTAATCTTTAGCACCTTTTTTTATTTCTGCAGAAGTATTTTTCAGGAATGGCAAAAAAGAGTTTTGGGTTTTTGTCAATAAAGCCATAGATATATTTAAATCAACGCCAATTTTTTTGCAATAGCTCCTAAAAACATTATTAAAAGTATCAACACCTTCCAAGGCAAATATTCCAGGATCTAAGCAAAGCACAACAGAATGAGCTGCCACAACTCCATTAACAATAAAATGCCAGTTACTGGGCGGCGTATCAATCAATATATAGTCATAAAATTTATTGACAGAGCTTAATGCATTTTTCAATATCTTTGCATCATTTTTGCTTTTATAAGCTCTCAGGTTTGCACCTAATAAATCTGCATTAGAGGGAACCAGATGAACATTTTCTGTTTGTGTTTTCAGTATAGAATTTTTTATGTCGATTTCTTTGTTCATAACATGGTACATATTGTATTTTAAGGAATTTTTGTCTATGCCTAGCCCGGAAGTCAAATTTCCTTGCGGGTCAATATCAACAACCAAAACTTTTTTTCCTTGTTTGGCTAAAAATCCTGCTACATTGATGCAAGAAGTAGTTTTACCAGTTCCACCTTTAAAATGTGCGAATGTTATTGTTTTTGCCACTATATTCACTCTTTTTAAGATAAACCAGACAGAGCTAATATAATAATGTTTCTTTTCAAAATTTATTAGAAAATCGTTGAAATACACTCATCCAAAATAAATCAGTTTCTGTACAGTTCCTAAATCCTTTTTGTTGATATAAAGTTTTAACTCATCAAAAATCTCTTTTTCCTTTTTTAAAATTTTAAGATTACTCTTTTCCAATAAATCATAAATTTTCATAACAATCTTTAAATTCATTAAATCATCTTCCTCATTCAATGAGTAGTTATCAATATTGCCATGCTTGTTTTTTCCAACTCCACCTTTTCCACCAAATAATAAAAGTTTGTTGTCGATTAATCTCATTTACACCTTAATAACCTTATCACACATCTGGATTAATTCCGCTCTAATTTCCCTGTCTGTCTCTTCTTCTATAGATATTAAAATACCACTTACATTATTAAGCCTCATTTTTACCAATATGCTGTGAATGAACCTTGCTAGGGTTTGGTGATTGTTATGTATTAACATGGTAGAAACAGAATCAATAAAGAAATAACCCTTTCCCTTAAATTTTTTTGCTGTTTCGCTCAAAGCAATTGAAATGTCTGTTAATGCACTAACACTATGAAGATGAGTGGTATTTTGTGTATTTACTGCTGAGCCCCCTTCAGATTGGCATACGCAGCAAAGAATAAATATATTTTTAACATCAATCCCGTTTTTTTCATAGAGCTGAATTAAATTAGAGCATGGCCTTGATGCAGAAAGAACAATAGCAAATAATCCTTTTTGAGTTAATATTTTATTGGCTTCTATACTTACTTTAAGAGAATTTTCTGCACTTGTGTAAAATAATTTGAGCGCCTATCCACCAGTCAATAGACATGGTGGCATTACG
>ERZ1292645.97-Hain-H14-02um-R2-97-length-40392-cov-37_pt1 | contig 40392 bp, 26 predicted proteins | sample MGYA00564401_ERZ1292645 | MGnify/ENA primary metagenome ERZ1292645 (study PRJEB36523, sample SAMEA6512644) | groundwater metagenome | collected 2019-01-09 | study: AquaDiva: Metagenomics assemblies of 32 groundwater samples | reverse complement strand
CCATCACGACTGAGTCCAATCCGAGTCGACGTACTTCAGACTCGGGACACTAGCCATGCACGACCTGCAGCACACCATGTCCCGGCTGACGATGCGCCACCTGCGCATCGTGCTCGCCATCACGGATGGGGGCAGCCTCGTCGTCGCCGCCCGAAACCTGTGCATGACGCAGCCGGCGATCACCAAGGCGCTGCAGGAGACCGAGGCGCTGCTCCAGGTCGAGCTGTTCTCGCGCACGAACCGGGGCGTGCTGCCCACGGAGTTCGGCGTCGCCCTGGCGGCTCATGCGCGCCTGATCACCGCCCAACTTCACCATGCCGCCGAGGAGATCCACGACCTGCGCGACGGCATGGGCGGCCGGGTCGTGGTCGGCACCCTGCTGTCGGCCTCCGCCGATCTTTTGCCGCGTGCGATCGCCGCCCTGCGCAAGGATCGGCCCAAGCTGGTGGTCAGCATCGTCGAGGGTTCGCACGATCGCCTGCTGCCGGATCTGCGGGTCGGCAAGCTCGACCTCGTGGTCGGCCGCCTGCCGGAACATCACGAACGCGATGGACTGCACCAGGAGCCGCTGCTCATGGACGTGTCCGTGGTCGTCGTCCGGCCAGGGCATCCCTTGACCACGCGCTCGGACCTGCACCTGGCCGACCTCGCCGCCTGGGATTGGATCTTGCCGCGACCTGAAACCACGCTCCGCCGTCACATCGACCAAGCCTTCCGCGAGGAGGGGGTGGAGCCGCCGCCGCACGCGGTGGACTCGGTCTCCCAGCTCACGAACCGAAGCCTGGTGATGGAGGCCGACTACCTCGCCGTATGGCCCTGGCTGGTCGCCCATCGCGAGGCTTCAGCGGGCTACATCGCCATCCTTCCGGTGCTGCTGAAGAGCACCTTGGGGCCGATCGGCATCTCCACGCGCGCCGACTCTCGGCTGCCATCGGCCGCCCAGATGCTCCAGCAGTCGCTTCGCAAGATCGCAGGGTCGATCGACCAATGCCCGCTGCTGCCCGGTATCACGGGCGGTGATAGCGGCGCGGTCCAAAACTCAATTGAGGCGCGGCAGGCCTGGGGATGATGCTTGCCCAACATTGAAAACAATCGGGTGGGGCGGGACATGACGGCCGGGCAAATTGAGATAGACGCCAAGGGAGCGATGGCGTCCGACGCGTCCGCGACGGCCAAGCCCTACGCTTGGTACGCCCTTGGTCTGATGGTTTTGGTCCTGGTGATCAATTTCATCGACCGCCAGATTCTCTCCATCCTCGCCGAAGACATCAAGCGCGACCTCAAGCTCAGCGACGTCGACCTGGGCTTTCTCTACGGCACCGCCTTCGCGATTTTCTATGCGGTGTTCGGCATCCCGTTGGGCCGGCTGGTCGACAGCTGGCGGCGAGGGCGGCTGATGGCCATCGGCCTGGTCATTTGGTCCAGCATGACGGCGCTCTCGGGCTTCTCGACCTCCTACGCCCAACTGGCGGCGGCTCGCATCGGGATCGGCATCGGAGAGGCCAGCGCCTCGCCGGCCGCCTATTCGTTGCTCGCCGACTATTTCCCGAAGAAACAGCGCGGCTTGGCGCTCTCGATCTATTCCGCCGGCATCTATGTCGGGATCGGTCTCAGTCTGCTGTTCGGCGGGGCTATCGCCACCGGATGGGATCGTGCGTTCGCGGTGGGCGAGGCGCCGCTTGGCCTGGTCGGATGGCAGGCGGCATTCCTGATGGTCGGGTTGCCTGGTCTGCCGGTCGCCCTGCTGGTCAGCCGGCTGCGGGAGCCCGTGCGAGGCGGCTTTGACGACGCGCCGCCGCGGCCTGTTGATCAAGCGAGCCCTTGGGGCCTGTTCTTCCGCGAACTGATGGCGATCCTTCCGCCCTTCACGCTGTGGACGGCGGCCCGGAACCAGGGGCTTGGGCTCAATCTTGTCTTCGCGGGCGTCATTACGCTCGTGGCGGCCGGCCTTGTCTGGCTGACGGGCGACGTGCCGCAATGGGCGGCCTACGGGGTTGGCGTCTATTGCCTGCTCTCCTGGAGCCAGGCCTTGAGGGCGAGCGACCGCCCCACCTATCAGTTGATCTGCGGCACGCCCGCCATGGTGATCGGGCTGCTCGCCTTCGGCCTGCTGGCCCTGGTCGGCTACGCCTACAGCTTCTGGGCGGCGCCTTTCGCGATGCGCGAGCTGGGCGTAGCCAAGGCGACGGTGGGGCTCTATCTCGGGCTGCCCGGCGCGGTGGCCTCGGCCTGCGGGGTGGTGTTGGGCGGGCTGGTCTCCGACGCCTGGAAGGCGCGCGATCCCCGCGGCCGTATCTTCGTCCTGATGCTGTCGCTGGCGCTCCCGCCGCCCTTGCTCTGGTTGATGTTCCAGCAGACCGACTTCGCGGTCTTCGCCATGATCAGCCCGCTGGTCTACCTGACCAGCAGTCTCTGGGTCGGCTCCGGCGTCGCGGCCTTCCAAGACCTCGTCCTGCCCCGGATGCGCGGCGTGATTGGCGCGGTCACCGTCCTGGCCAGCACGATGCTGGGCCTGGCGATCGGCCCCTACATGGTCGGCAAGATCTCCACCGTCACCGGCTCGCTGCAGACGGGCGTCTATGGCCTGCTGGCCATCGCCCCGATCGGCCTCGTGCTCCTGTTCATCGTCAGCCGCCTGACCGGCGAGGCCGAGCGGACCAAGGAGGCGCGCGCGCAAGCCTGCGGCGAGGCTTGATATCACGCGCGGTGATAGCGGCCCGACCGAGAACTCAATTGAGCCGGAGCGACCCCGATGGTGTCTTCCGCGCCATGGTCCTGAAGAGAAAATCAATGACGCCCGAGAGGGTTTTGGCGAGCTACGTCGGTGGAAATTTCGTCGATACCGGCCGCTACTTCGACGACATCAATCCGGTCGACGGTTCGCGCGTGGCTAAGGTCGCCGAGGCCGACGCCGCACTGGTGGATCGGGCCGTAAGCTGCGCCCGCGAGGCGCTGGCGGGTGACTGGGGGCGAATGCCCGTGGCCCACCGCGCGCGCCTTCTTCATCGTATCGCGGACGGGATCGAGGCCCGCTTCGAGGAGTTCGTCGCCGCCGAGATCGCGGACACCGGCAAGGACGAGCGTCATGCCCGGACCGTGGACATCGCCCGCGGCGTCGCCAACTTCCGCTTCTTCGCCGATCTCGTGGTGACCGCTCATGATCAGAGCTTCCAGACGCCGACCCCTGATGGCCGTGACGCGGTCAGCTATGTTGTCCGCAAGCCCCTTGGGGTGGTCGCGGTCATCGCGCCGTGGAATCTGCCGCTGCTTCTGCTGAGCTGGAAGGTCGCGCCGGCTCTCGCCTGCGGTAACGCCGTGGTCGCCAAGCCTTCCGAAGAGACCCCCTTCACCGCGACGCTGCTCGCCGAGGTCATGCACGAGGTCGGGGTTCCCGCCGGCGTATTCAACCTGGTGCACGGCTTTGGGCGTGGTTCGGCCGGAGAGGCGCTGACCGCGCATCCCGGGGTCGACGCTGTGACCTTCACCGGCAGCTCCAAGACCGGCTCGTCGATCATGCGGGCGGTGGCCGATACGGTGAAGCCGATCTCCTTCGAGCTGGGCGGCAAGAATGCGGCGCTGGTCTTCGCAGACTGCGACTTCGAGGCGGCGGTCGACGGCGTGGCTCGCTCGACCTTCTCCAATTGCGGTCAGGTGTGCCTCTGCACCGAGCGCGTCTATGTCGAGCGTCCGATCTACGAGCGGTTCGTCGAGGCTCTAAAGGGCCGGGCGGAGGCGATCGTGGTCGGTCGGCCCGAGGACCCGACCACGACCATGGGGCCGATGATCTCGCGCCAGCACCGCACCAAGGTGTTGAGCTATTTCGACCTGGCGCTTCGCGAAGGCGCGACGGTGGTGGCGGGCGGCCAGGTTCCGACATTTGGCGACGAGCGCGATGAGGGCGCCTTCATCGCGCCGACCATCTGGACCGGACTTTCCGACGACGCCCGGTGCAATCGCGAGGAGATCTTCGGTCCCGTCTGTCACATCGCCCCGTTCGACACCGAGGACGAGGCGATCCGTCGGGCCAACGACAGCGACTACGGCCTGGCCGCCAGCATCTGGACCACCGATCTCGCCCGGGCTCATCGCGCGGCGCCGCAGATCGAGGCGGGCCTGGTCTGGGTCAACACCTGGTTCCTGCGCGACCTGCGCACGCCGTTCGGCGGCGTGAAGCTCTCCGGGATCGGACGGGAGGGCGGGGCTCACTCGCTGGCCTTCTACTCCGAGGCCTCGACCATCTGCGTCAAGTATTGAGGGGCGATGTGACCACCGTTTCAGAACATGAAGTGGCCAAGGCGGCGACGAGGCTTTCCCAGGCTGCGAGTGGCCGCGAGCCCTGCGCGCCGGTTCGCGACCTGATCGGCCCAGAAAATGTCGAGGCCGCCTACGCCGTGCAGGAAAGCCTGACCAAGGCCGCCCTGGCGTCGGGGCGCCGGCTGGTGGGGCGCAAGATCGGTCTCACCGCCGTATCCGTGCAGCGCCAGTTGGGCGTCGACCAGCCGGACTACGGCATGTTGTTTGACGACATGGATGTCCCAAACGGCGGCGACATTCCGTTCGGCGCGCTGCTTCAGCCCAAGTGCGAGGCTGAGATCGCGTTCATCCTGGGCGGCGATCTCGACACAGATCGCCTCACCAGCGCCGACGTCCTGTCGTCGATCGAGTGGGCTGTCGCTGCGATCGAGGTCGTCGACAGCCGCATCGCCGGCTGGGACATCACCATCGCCGACACCATCGCCGACAACGCGTCGTCAGGCCGGTTCGTGCTCGGTCATGAACTGCGCCGCTTGAACCAGATCGATCTGGTCGCCTGCGGCATGGCGCTCGAGAAGCGGGGCGAGGTCGTCTCGACCGGGGCGGGCGTCGCCTGCCTCGGTTCCCCGCTCAACGCCGTGCTGTGGCTGGCGCGCACGATGGCGCGCATTGGTCGGCCGCTTCGCCGGGGCGACGTGGTCTTGAGCGGCGCGCTTGGCCCCATGGTCGCGGCCGCGCCGGGCGACCGCTTCCTGGCCCGCGTGGAAGGCCTCGGATCCGTGTCGGTTGGATTTGAAGGAGCTCCGCAATGAGCAAGGTGGGATGCGCGATCATCGGTTCGGGCAACATCGGCACCGACCTGATGATCAAGATCATGCGTCTGTCGCCGGACCTGAAGGTGCTGGCGATGGCCGGGGTCGATCCGCTGTCCGACGGACTGGCGAGGGCGCGGCGGCTCGGTGTGGCCGTGACGTCGGAGGGCGTCGACGGCTTGGTGGGCTTGCCCGAGTTCAAGCAGGTCCGGATCGTCTATGACGCCACCAGCGCCGGGGCCCACGCCAGGCACGACGCGATTCTGCGGCCCATGGGCCGCCGCCTGATCGACCTGACGCCGGCCGCCATCGGCCCGTTCGTGGTGCCGTCGGTCAACCTTGATAGTCATCTGCAGGCCCCAAACGTGAATCTCGTGACCTGCGGCGGTCAGGCGACGATCCCGATCGTGCACGCGGTCAGCCGTGTCACCCCGGTGCGTTATGCCGAGATCGTGGCCTCCATCGCCTCCAAGTCGGCGGGCGTGGGTACGCGGGCCAATATCGATGAATTCACGGTGTCGACCTCGCGGGCCATCGTCGAGTTGGGCGGCGCGACGGCGGGCAAGGCGATCATCGTGCTCAACCCGGCCGAGCCGCCGCTGGTGATGCGCGACACGGTATTCTGCCTGGCCGAAGGCCACGACGAGGAGGCCGTGCGGGCCTCCGTCGAGGCCAAGGTGCGCGAGGTCGCGGAGTACGTTCCGGGCTATCGCATGAAGCAGGCGGTGCAGTTCGAGCACATCACCGCGCTCCAGTTCCCGGACGGCGGCGAGCCCTTCACCGGCATGAAGGTTTCGGTGTTCCTCGAGGTGGAGGGCATGGCCCACTACCTGCCGGCCTATGCCGGAAATCTCGACATCATGACGTCCGCCGCCGTGCGGATCGGAGAGCAAATGGCGCAGCGCGGCCAACTGGAGGCGGCATGATGGCGCAGCGTCTGTACATTCAGGACGTCACCCTGCGCGATGGCATGCACGCCATCCGTCACCGGTTTGACATCGCCCAGGTCCACGACATCGCTCAGGCGCTGGACGAGGCCGGGGTGGACGCCATCGAAGTGGCTCACGGTGACGGTCTGTCGGGTTCGAGCCTCAATTTCGGCTTCGGCGCCCATACGGACTGGGCCTGGATCGAGGCCGCCGGCAAGGCGATCAAGCGCGCCAAGCTGACCACGCTGCTGTTGCCGGGTGTCGGCACGGTGGAGGACCTGCACCGGGCCGCCGATCTGGGGGTGGTCTCGGTGCGGGTCGCCACCCATTCGACCGAGGCGGACATCGCACGCCAGCACATCGAGGCGGCGCGCCAGCTCGGCATGGACGTGTCCGGCTTCCTGATGATGTCGCACATGGCCCCTCCGCGCGAGCTCGCCGAGCAGGCGCGGTTGATGGAGAGCTACGGCGCCCACTGCGTCTATGTCACCGACTCCGCCGGGGCCCTGACCATGAAGGGCGTGGCCGAGCGCTTCGACGCCTATGACGAGGTGTTGAAACCCGAGACCCAGCGGGGGATGCACGCCCACCACAATCTCAGCCTTGGGGTCGCCAATTCGATCATCGCGGCCGAACACGGCGCGGTGCGCATCGACGCCTCGCTCACCGGGCTCGGCGCTGGCGCGGGCAATGCGCCGCTGGAGGTGTTCATCGCCGCCGCCGACCGCGACGGCTTCGAGCACGGCTGCGACCTCTTCAAGCTGATGGACGTGGCCGACGACGTGGTGCGGCCGTTGCAGGTTCGCCCCGTGCGCGTCGACCGCGAGACCCTCAGCCTGGGCTATGCCGGCGTCTATTCCAGCTTCCTGCTCCACGCTGAAAAGGCGGCCGCGAGCACCGGCTTGGAAGCGCGCGAAATCCTCATCGAACTGGGCAGGCGCCGCATGGTGGGCGGCCAGGAGGACATGATCCTCGACGTCGCCCTTGACCTGATCGCCGCCAAACAAGGAGGCCGCAATGGTCGACGTCAAGGCGCTCGCTGAGATCGTGGACGAGGCCGCCCGTCGCGGCGTCGCCGTCGCTCAGCTGACCGACATGTATCCGGCTCTTTCCATCGAGACGGCCTACGCCGTGCAGGCCGAGGCCATCGGCCGCCGCCTTCAGCGCGGCGAGCGCCGCATCGGGGTGAAGATGGGGCTGACCAGCCGGGCGAAGATGCAGCAGGTTGGCGTCGACGAGGTGATCTGGGGCGTGCTCACCGACGCGATGATACTCGACGACGGGGAGAGCCTCGATCTCGACGGGATGATCCATCCGCGCGTCGAACCCGAGATCGCGTTCCTGCTGAAAAAGCCCTTCACCGGCGAGGCCAGCGCGCAATGGGCGGCCGACGCGGTGGAGGCGGTGGCGCCTGCGCTGGAGATCATCGACAGCCGTTACCAGGACTTCAAGTTCAGGGTCGCCGACGTCGTGGCCGACAACTCCTCCGCGGCCGGGGTGGTGATCGGGCCCTGGCGCAAGCCGGATCTCGATATCGCCAATCTGGGCATGATCCTCTCCTTCGACGGCCGGCCGGTGCAGGTTGGGTCTTCCGCCGCCATTCTTGGCCATCCGCTGCGGGCGCTGTTGGCCGCGGCGCGCCTGACCGAGCGCTACGGCGAAGGGCTGAAGGCCGGCGACATCGTGCTGGCCGGAGCGTCGACCGCGGCTGAACCGCTGCGCCCGGGCGTCAATGTGCAGCTCCAGGTGCAGAACCTGGGCCTGATGGGCTTCAACACCAAGGAACGTAAATGACCCAAGGCGACGCCATCGTCGTGAAGGGTAAGGCGACGCCGCGCGGCCGCTTTCCCCACATCAAACGGGCAGGGGACTTCCTGTTCGTTTCAGGCACCAGTTCCCGGCGTCCGGACAACAGCTTCGCGGGCGTCGAGGTTGACGCGATGGGGACGACGAACCTCGACATTCGCGCCCAGACGCGCGCCGTGATCGAGAACATCGGCGACATCCTGCGCGAAGCTGGCGCCGAACTCACCGACTTGGTCGAGATCTCGACCTTCCTCGTCAACATGAACGACTTCGCCGGCTACAACGCCGTCTATGGCGAGTTCTTCGACTTCGAGGGGCCCACGCGCACCACGGTCGCCGTCCATCAGCTGCCGCATCCGCACCTGCTGATCGAGATCAAGGCCGTCGCCTATCACCCCCAATCGCCAAGGCAGCAGCCATGAGCCGGCTCAGCGGTTTCAATTTCCAACGGTGGATCGACGAGAACCAGCACCTGCTCAAGCCGCCGGTCGGCAACCAGCAGATCTGGAAGAACGCCGACCTGATGGTCACCGTCGTCGGCGGGCCGAACCAGCGCACCGACTTCCACGACGACCCGGTCGAGGAGTTTTTCTACCAACTCAAGGGCGACATGCTGCTCAAGGTCGTGGAGAACGGCGAGCACTACGACGTGCCGCTGCGCGAGGGGGATATCTTCCTCTTGCCCCCACACGTTCGTCATTCGCCGCAGCGGCCGGTCGAGGGGTCGATCGGGCTGGTGGTGGAACCCAAGCGCCCTGAAGGGGCGCTCGACGCCTTCGAGTGGTACTGCTTCTCCTGCGATCATCTGGTGCACAGGGTCGAGGTGCAGCTCAGGAGCATCGTCGCGGACCTGCCACCGCTGTTCAACGCGTTCTACGAGAGCCAGTCGGCCCGCATCTGTCCCAACTGCGCGGCCGTCCATCCGGGCAAGACGCCGCCGGCGGGCTGGGTGGTGCTGCCGTGATCGTCGACGCGCATAGCCACTTCTTCCCCAAGACCTGGCCGGACTTCGCCGAGAATTTCGGCGGCGCCTGGCCGTGGATCAAGCACACCGGCGAGGGCCAGGCGATGGTCTATGTCGGTGATCGGGAATTCCGCCCGATCACCGCCGCCTGCTGGGACGCCGAGACGCGCCTGGCCGACATGGACCGCGACGGTATCGACCTGCAGGTGATCTGCGCCACGCCGGTGCTGTTCGCCTACGACAAGCCGGTCGAACAGGCGGCCTTGGTCGCTCGCCACTTCAACGACGCCGCGCTGGAGCTCTGCGCTCAGGGGCGCGGCCGGCTGAAGTCGATGGCGCAGGTGCCGCTTCAAGACATCGACGCCGCCTGCCGGGAGGTCAGCCGGATCATGGCGGACGGCCACCTTGGCGTGGAGATCGGCAATCACGTCGGTGATCAGGATCTCGACCACCCTGGCCTGATCACCTTCCTGCATCACTGCGCCGACGAGGGCGCTGCGGTCTTTGTGCACCCGTGGGACATGATGGGCGCGGGCCGGATGCGGCAATGGATGCTGCCCTGGCTGGTGGCCATGCCGGCCGAAACCCAGCTGTCGATGCTGTCATTGATCCTGTCGGGCGCCTTCGAAAGGTTGCCGAAGTCGCTGAGGATCTGCTTCGCCCACGGGGGCGGCAGTTTCGCCTATCTGATCGGGCGGGTCGACAACGCCTGGCGCAACCGCGACATCGTCCGTCAGGACTGCCCCAATCCGCCGTCCTCCTATGTCGATCGGATGTATGTGGACTCCGCGGTGTTCAGCGATGGCTCGCTGCGCCTCCTGGTGGACGTCATGGGCCCCGACCAGGTTCTGCTCGGCACCGACTATCCGTTCCCGCTCGGGGAACAGGTGCTCGGCGAAGGGGTCGTCAACAGCAAGACCCTGTCCAAGGACGAGAAGACGCGAGTCTTGCGGTCGAACGCCGTGCGGTTCTTGGGCATCGACGCACCGGAGGCGGGTCAATCCAGGTCGCGCGCAGCTCTGATATGACCGCCGGTGATAGAAGGCTTCCGCAAAGTAAATTGAGGCTGACCGAAATTAAGTATCCCATCAGTGATGGAGGTCGTGAGGGCTCATCGTCTCGAAATGAATGTTGCGATGCGGCGTAAGGCCTCAGTGCTCACATAATTACATACCGATCAGCGTCTTCGTGCGCATTCGAGCCACATCTATTCAATGACGTTCAGTGGCCAGAAGAGCTCCGAGCGACGGTAGGAAAAACAGGGGGATACCGAATGAAAAAATCCACGTTCAATACTGCATCGGCAATCGCGCTCGCGGCGGCGGCTCTGGCAGGCCCGGCCGTCGCCCAGCAGGCCACCGCGGTCGAAGAGGTGATCGTCACGGCTCAACGCAGCAGCCAGAATCTGCAGCAGGTTCCGCTCGCGGTGACGGGTTACAGCGGCGCATTCCTGGAGAAATCGAAGATCGAGGACTTCAACGATCTTCGCACCCGCACGCCCAGCCTGACCTTCGAGCAGTTCGCCCCGGGTCAGCCACGGTACACCATTCGCGGGATCGGCGGCGGCGGCGGCGTGGCCGTGTTCGTCGACGACGTCTATATGGGCCAGCCGTCGATGTCCTCGGTCGAGTTCGTCGACCTGGAGCGGGTCGAAGTCCTGCGTGGTCCGCAAGGCACGCTGTTTGGCCGGAACGCGACCGGCGGGGCCATCGCCTTCTTCACCGAAAAACCCGGCTCGGACTACCGGGTCAAGGCCAAGGCTACGGTCGGCAACTATGACCTCAAGAGCCTTAGCGCGCTTATCAGCGGCCCGGTTTCCGATGTCCTTTCCGCGAAGATCTCGGTGATCGCTCGCGAGCACAGCGGCTACGCGTTTAACGAAACGACCGGCCGCGACATCGAGGATGAGACGCTCGCCGCGGCCCGCGCGGCCCTGCGCTTCCGTCCCAACGACGATTGGGACATCCAACTCAACATCGACGGATCGACGCGGCGCGGCACCGCGCCGTGGTGGGACCTGATGATCGAGGCGCCCAAATCCGCCGGCAAGTCGAACCCCGAACCGCGTCGGGGGCGGAACCATCCCGACGACGGCTATGCCGATATCGACAACGCCGGCGTCAGCCTGAACGCCAACTGGGACAGCCCGATCGGGACGTTCACCTCGATCACCGCCTTCCGCAACACCCAGAGCCACAACCGCGCCAACACCACCGGGCTGTTGGTCGCGCCGCTGTCCGACGTCGCCAACCGGCGCGTCAATTTCCACACCCTGTTCATCCAGCAGGCCGATCAGAAAGCCGAGCAGTTCTCTCAGGAGCTCCGCCTCGCCGCCGATCTCGGCGACCGTTTCAAGTGGATCGGGGGGCTGTACTATTACCAGGACGACGGCGTCGCCAACCGCTTGACGGACTATCGCTTCTATAGCTTTGGTCCGACCCCGGTTGACGGTCGCTACGCCTACGCTTCGACCAACGAGACCAAGGCGTTCGCCGCCTTCATGAGCGGTACGTTCGCGCTCACCGAACAGCTGAAGCTGCAGGCCGGAATTCGCTGGAGCCACGACGAGAAGGACCACACCACGGTTGCTTCCGGGAAGAACTTCTCCGGTTTCCGTGACGGCGGCGTCAGCGTGCCCGGCTACAGCGCCGCATCCAGCGCCGATTGGAGCGCCTGGACGCCGACCGCGTCGATCAACTACCAGGTCACCCCGGATGTCTTCGTCTACGGGACCATTTCGCGCGGCTTCAAGAGCGGCGGGTTCAGCGACGGTGACAGTGAAAAGCAGTCGATCCTGCGTCCGTTCAACCCGGAGTTCGTCTGGAACTACGAAACTGGCGCCCGCACCGAGTGGTTCGATCGCCGCCTGCGCGTGAACGCCACCGCCTTCTACATGGATTACACCGACCTGCAGGTCTCGGTGTTCACCCAGCTCGCGCCCAATCTGCCGGCAGTCCTCGTGAGCGGCAACGCCGGCAAGGCGAAGATCAAGGGCTTCGAACTGGAATGGAACGCTGTCCCGATCGAGGGGCTGAACCTCTACGGGAACTACACCCGCACCGAGAGCGAGATCTCCGCGCTCATCAGCGGCGCCAACAACCTGGCGGGGAAGAAAATTCCGCGCGCTCCGGAGAACAAGTTCTTCATGGGCGCCAGCCTGGCCCGCGACTTCGGCGGCATGACGGCCACCGGACGGGTCGACTACACGTATCAATCCGACTATTTCAGCAGCATTAACAATGTGCCTAGCGAGCGCGTGCTGGCGCAGGAAAACTGGGACGCGGGCCTGACAATGGGGCCGGCGGGCGGCGCCTGGAGCGTCGAAGTCTGGGGTAAGAATCTCGCCAACGAACTCCACGTTGTGTCGATCTCGGACATCTTGGGAGACGCCTTCGCCAACTACGCCCCGCCGCGCACCTACGGTGTCACGCTGAGCTATCGACACTAGGCCTTTGGCTGCCGAGAACTGCTGCAAATTAGGGGAATATCGATGGTCAGAAGCCTGTGCCTTGCGGTCGTGTTGTTGGCGAGCGCGTCTTCGTTGCCGGCCTTGGCGGAGAGCCGCACGTTCAGCGTGACGGAGGGCACCAACTTCTCCGCGATGCTGTCGCCGGACGGCTCGCGGATCGCCATCGACCTGCAGGGCGATCTACGCATCCTTCCCGCCGGTGGCGGGGAGGCGAAGGTCGTGCCGGGCCTGACCGAGGCCCGGCTTCCCTCCTGGTCCCCGGATGGAAGCCTGCTCGCGTTCCAGCAGTATCTCGGCGGCTATTGGCACATCTTCGTGGTTCGCCCGGACGGGACCGGCCTTCGGCAGATCACCTTTGGCGCCGCCGATGACCGCGAACCGGTCTGGGCGCCTGACGGCAAGTCCCTTCTCTTCTCGTCCGACCGCGCGGGGAATTTCGATGTCTGGCGGGTGGGCCTGGACCGGTCCTCGCCCATCCAGCTGACAACCGCGCCACAGGATGAGATCTACCCCGCGCTTTCGCCGGACGGCGCGCGGCTGGCCTTTGTCGCAGAGGCCGAGGGCGAGAGGGGCAGGGTGCTGAAAGTGCAGGACGCGGGCGGCTCAGTCCGAACCGTAGCTTCGGCGTCGAACGAGATGGCTCTGCCGGCGTGGAGCGCGGACGGAAAGTCCATCGCCTACATCGAGTATAAAGGGGGCAGCCTCGGCACAAAGGGCGCCTCGTCGCTCCGGGTCGTCGATCTCGGCAAGGGGACGAGCGCTACAGACACCGCGAAGGGTGAAGACGTTTTCGTGGGGCGACCGCAATGGTCCAAGGACGGCGGGCTGCTCTACACCGCCGATGGGAAAATCAAGCGCGGCCGCCCAGGCTCGGCGAAGGTCATCCCGTTCACGGCCGAGTTCACCGTCACGCCGGCGCCGGACTATGTCCGCAAGGTTCACGACTTCACCTCGACCGCGGCCAAGCAGGCCAAGGGCATTCTGAATCCGGTGGTGTCGCCCGACGGCAAGCAGGTCGCGTTCGCGGCGCTTGGCGATCTCTGGCTGCTGACCATCGGTGATCCGAAGCCGGTGCGCCTGACCAACGACCCCTTCGTCGATATTGAGCCCGCGTGGTCTCCCGATGGCGGCAAGCTCGCCTATACGTCGGACCGCCGGGGCGTCGGCACCATGGATCTCTATGTCCGCGACATGGCGAGCGGCAAGGAAGAGCGCCTCACCGAGACAGTGGAGAGCGTGGCGTCACCGGTGTTCTCACCGGACGGTCAACGGATCGCCCTGACCGCGCTGGCCTCCGACGATTGGCACGCCAATTTCCCGTACGTCCTCGACCTGAAGACCAAGGTGCTGCGCAAGATCCACGGTTGGACCTTCAAGCCGAGCGTCGTGAGCTGGTCGTCCGACGGAGAGGCGCTGAACTATGTGGTGCTGGCCAACAAGTCCCACCGTTTCCGCCACGGCTTCAACGAGATCTTCAACGTCCCGCTTGACGGATCGTCGCCGAAACACCTGACGCCGACGTCGGGCAAGTCACTCGGCATTCGCGCCAAGAACGGCGGTATCTACTCGCCCGACGGTCGGCACATGGCCTTTGTCGAGGACGGGGTCCTGTGGACCGTCGCCACCAATCCGCACGGCGGCTTCATCGCCACGCCTCGGCGCATGACCAACGATCTCGCCGATCAGCCCAGCTGGGCTGGGGATTCAAAGAGCATCGTCTATCAGTCCGCTGACGTGCTGAAGAGGATCTGGCTCGACGACGCCCGTATCGAAGACATTCCGCTAAACCTGGAATGGAGCAATGCGATCCCGCAGGGGCGCAAGGTGGTCCATGCCGGTCGTCTGTTCGACGGCGTGAACCTCGCCTATCGCGACAACGTCGACATCGTCATCGACAACAATGTCATCACGGCGGTTGAACCTCACCAGGCCGGGCGGACCGGGGCGCAGCTCATCGACGCCTCCAAGAAGGTTGTCGTGCCCGGGATGTTCGAGAACCACATCCACAACTTCATCATCAACGGCGAGCAGACCGGCCGCATCGCGCTGTCGTTCGGGGTCACTTCGATCCGCGAACCGGGCGCCGAGCCGAGCGAGGGCTTGGAGGCCAAGGAAGCCTGGGCCAGCGGCCGACGCGCCGGACCGCGCCTCTTCACCACCGGCCTGATCGAAGGGCCGCGCCTCTATTACCCCATGTCGCTGCCGGTCAACTCGATGCCGGCCCTGGAGCTGGAGCTCGAACGCGCCAAACGGCTCGATTACGACTTCATCAAAACCTACGAACGGCTCGACAACGCCTACCTGAAACGCTCGACGGAGGCGGCCCATGAAATGGGTATTCCGATCACCTCTCACGACCTCTATCCGGCCACGACCTATGGCGTGGACGCGATCGAGCATCTGGCGACCAGTGACCGCATCATCGTCAGCGACCGCCTCTCCGTGGGCGGCAAGATTTACGACGATGTCATGCAGCTCTATCGGCAGAGCAACATCATGGTGGTGCCGACCGCCCAAGGCTACAATCCGTTGGTCGGCTCCTACTATCTGCAGCGGCAGGGCAGGGCGTTTCGGGATGTCAAACAGCTCAAGCTGCTGGCGCCTCGGGTCTTGGCTTCGCGCTATCTGAAGGCGGCCATTGATGCGGAGGGGCTGGTCGACCCTGACCTTGGTGTCGCCGTGCCCAGCCCGGTTACGCGGCTCAAGCAGGCTGGCGTCGTAACGCCTCCAGGAACCGACACCTCCTTCTTCAATCTGGGCTTCGGCATCGTCGGGGAGCTTCAATATTATGTCGACCAGGGCTTCACACCCGCCGAAGCGCTGAAGTCGGCGACCTATCAGTCCGCCCAACTCAACAAGGTCGAAGACCGGCTTGGCAGCATCGCGGCCGGCAAGCTGGCCGACATGGTCATCGTCGACGGGGACCCCTTGGCCAACGTGATGGACGTCCTCAATGTCGATCAGGTGATCAAGGACGGCCGCATCTTCACTTTCGAACAACTCGCCGCCGGCGCCCAGCTTGGGAAAGCGCAATGAGAACCCGTATTTCACGCGCGGCGCTATGCGCGACGGCGGCCCTCGGCGCGGCGTTGCTGTTCACCGGCCCGGCGGCGGCCAAGGATGTCACCTTCAAGGTCAGCGAGGGCACGAACATGGCCGTCGCCGCCTCCGCGGACGGGGCCAGGCTGGCGCTGGATCTGCAGGGGCGGATCTGGGTGTTGTCGGCCCGGGGCGGCGAGGCCAAGCCGGTCACGCCGGTCATGGACGAGGCGCGTTATCCGGTCTGGTCGCCCGACGGCAAGTGGATCGCGTTCCAGTACTACGTCGACGAGAACTGGCACATTGCGCTGGTGCGCCCCGATGGGTCTGAGTTGCGCCAACTGACGTTCGGCTCGGTCGACGACCGTGAGCCGGCCTGGCGTCCCGATGGCAAGTCCATCGTGTTCAGCACCGACCGCGAGCGCAGCCTCGACCTGTGGGAAGTGGTCCTCGACGGTGGAGCGGTCGCGCCCATCACCAAGGGCTCGAACGACGACTACTATCCGGCGGTGTCGCCTGATGGGGCCAAGACCGCGTTCGTTCAGTCCGAACGTGGAACGACCAGCCTGATCGTGACGCAGGCCGACGGCAAGTCGACGACCTTGATCAGCGGCAAGGAGTCCCTGAGCCGGCCGTTCTGGAGCCCGGACGGCGGGCGCATCTCGGTCGTGGTCTACAATCCCAACCGCGGCCAGAGCCGGATCGACGTGATCGACGCGGCCTCCGGCAAGGTCGTGGCCAGCCGTGACAAGGGCGAGGACATCTTCCCCACGGGCGCTTCGTGGCTCGACGGCGGCCGTATAGCCTATGGCGCCGACGGCGGCATCCGCGTCTGGAAGCCGGGCGAGGACAAGGTGGCCAAGACGCCGTTCAAGGCGGCCTTCACGGTCATGGAACGGCCCAACTATCCCAAGCGGCAGATCGACCTCACCTCGACGGGGGACCGTCCGGTGCTAGGCGTCCTGCGGCCCATGGCCTCGCCCGACGGGCGGCAGATCGCGTTCACCGCGCTGGGCGATCTTTGGATGCTCAATGTCGGCGATCCCAAGCCGGTGCAGCTGACCAAGGACGCCTTCCTCGACCTCGACCCGACCTGGTCGCGTGACGGCAAGTCTCTGGCCTATGTGTCCGATCGGCGCGGTACGGGGACCATGGACCTCTATGTCCGCGACATGGCCACGGGCGCCGAGCGCCGGCTCACCCAGAGCGAAGAGGACATGCTGCAGCCGGCCTTCTCGCCGGACGGCAAGACCATCGCTGTCTTCATGCGCGACGCCGGCGACTGGCACGACGCCACCCTCTATCTCGTGGACGTCGCCACCGGGGCGATGAAGAAGGGCTACGACGCGCTCTTCCTACCGTCGGTTCCCTCCTGGTCCGCCGACGGAACCAAGATCTCCGTCCTGTCGCTGCGGGTCTATTCGGATCGCTTCCGCAAGGGCGACAACGCCTTCTTCACCATCGACCTGAAGAGCGGGAAGGGGCGTTTCACGACGCCCGACGTCAACCGCTCGGTCTCCTCGCGCAGCCAGTTCGGGCCGATCTGGTCGCCGGACGGCACGCGGATGGCCTATATCCATGACGGTCTGCTGTGGAGCGCGGCCGTCGACGCCGACGCCAACATCATCGAGCCGCCGGTGCAGCTCAGCCGGGACTACGCTTCCTATCCAAGCTGGAGCGGGGACTCCAAGTCGCTGACCTATCTCGCCGGTCGCCGGCTGCAGCGTGTTCAGATCGACGACGGCCAGACCGAGGTCATCCCGATGACCATGACCTGGCGGCGTCCGGCCAACACCCAGCCCCTGGTCATCCAGGCTGGCAGGGTCTTCACCGGCGTATCGGACAAGTACCTGCACGACGTCGACATCGTCGTGGAAGACAATGTGATCAAGGAGATCGCGCCGCGCCGCGCCGAGTGGCCGGGGGCGAAGGTCATTGACGCGCGAAGCAAGACCGTCGTGCCGGGTCTGTTCCAGACCCACATTCACCAGTTCAACAGCGACGGCGCCAAGATGGACAAGGCGTGGCTGTCGTTTGGGGTCACGTCCGTGCGCGAGCCGGGCGCCGAGCCCTATGAAGCCCTGGAGCGGCGCGAGGCGTGGATGAGCGGCCAGCGCGTCGGTCCGCGCGAGTTCTACGCCAACATCCTTGAAGGCAACCGGCTATTCTACTGGATGAACACGGCCGTCGTGCCCAATGCGCAGCTGGAGATGGAGCTGCAGCGGGCGATCGATCTCGACTACGATTTCATCAAGACCTACGAGACGATGGATCACGAGGTGCAGAAGCGGATCGTTGATTTCGCCCACGCCCATGGTTTGCCGGTGGCGTCTCACGAGCTCTATCCGGCCGCCGTCTACGGCGTCGATGCGGTCGAGCACTTCGGCACGCGCGACCGGATGGAGTTCGCCGACCGCATCTCGATCAGCCGCAAGGTCTATGACGACGTCGTGCAGATCCAGGCCCGCTCGGGCATGTACATCAGCCCCACCACCGCCGGTCGTGCGCCTCAGGCCACCTACATGACCCAGATGGACAAGCATATCGGCATACTGGATCTGCCGCAGGTGAAGTCCTTCGCTCCTCGCTACACGCGCGCACACGCGGACATGATGGGGTACATGCACAGCCTCTACGGCGACAGCGGCCCCACCCAAGAACGCAACGAGCTGGCCTCTCTGGCGAAAATGAAGAAGGCCGGCGTGGTGTTCGGCACTGGGACCGACGGCGGCACTCTACAGGACGGCTATTCGGTGATCATGGAGATGATCCACTTCGCCGAGGCGTTCGGCCCCTATGAGGCCCTGCGCGCGGGCACCATCGACTCCGCCCGCATCACTGGCGTCGATCAGTATCTGGGCAGCATCGAAACCGGAAAGATCGCCGACATGGTGGTGGTCGACGGCGATCCGCTGAAGAATGTCGCCGACCTCTACAAGGTCGATACGGTCATCAAGGACGGCCGCGCCTATCGGCTCGCGGACCTGCTGGGCCACTATGATCGCACCATGGCCCGGCGTTCTTCCAGTCCCGAGCAGTAGAAGCCTTAGAGCGCCGCAGGGGCCTCGCCCCTGCGGCGCTTGAGCTGTGAGATACAGCGCTCGATCCGCCTGTGGGCGCGATAGGCGGGGATGGCGCATCACGCCGCAGGTCTTCTCGGCGAGAACCGCCCTGGGCCGGCTTCCAGACCGCAACGCTCCAGAAGGTCGCGCTAAGGCGCCAGGTTCAATCGTAGCGCCTCACCCGCATCAGAAGGGCTCCGTTCAACGAACGGAGCCCTATGACGTCGATGCGCCGCCTAGGCGGCCGCTCGCTGAAGCATCCCGTAGAGGTCACGGGGATCGTCCGGGTCAGCGAGGATGTCGATTTGCTGGAAGAAGTCCGTGCCCTTCAGCTTGGCGTGGATGTAGCGCAGCGCCGAAAAGTCTTCGATCGCAAACCCAACGCTGTCGAACAGGGTGATCTGCCGGGCGTCGTTGCGGCCTTCGGCGTCGCCGCTCAGGACCCGCCAGAATTCGGTGACCGGATAGTCGGCGTCCATCTGCTGGATCTCGCCTTCGATGCGGGTTTGAGGCTCGAACTCAACGAAGGTGTCCGCCCGCGAGAGGATGTCCTTGTGCAATTCGGTCTTGCCCGGGCAGTCGCCGCCGATCGCATTGATGTGGACCCCAGGGCCGACCATGTTGTCGGTCAGGATGGTCGCGTAGGCCTTGTCGGCCGTGCAGGTCGTGATGATGTGAGCGCCTTGGATGGCCTCTTGCGAGGTGCTGCAGGCGACGACGCGCAGGCCGCTGTCGCGGAGATTCTTGGCCGCCTTTTCCGTCGCCCTTGGATCAACGTCGTAGAGCCGGACCTCCTCGATGCCGACGACGGCCTTCATTCCGAGAGCCTGGAATTCCGCCTGGGCGCCGTTGCCGATCATGGCCATGACTTTCGAGTTCTTCGGCGCCAGATATCGCGCGGCCATCGCCGAGGTCGCCGCGGTGCGCAGCGCGGTCAGCAGCGTCATCTCCGAGAGCATGAGCGGATAGCCAGTATCCACGCGGGCCAATAACCCAAAGGCTGTGACCGTCTGGTAGCCTTTCGCCGTATTGCTCGGGTGCCCGTTCACATATTTGAAGCTGAAAGCTTCGCCGTCAGAGGTCGGCATCAACTCGATCACGCCCTCCTGGGAGTGCGAGGCAAGGCGCGGTGTCTTCTCGAACAGGTCCCAGCGCCGATAGTCGGCTTCGACGGCGTTGGTGAGTTCGAGCAAGAGCTTCTCGATGCCGAAACTGTGCACCAGGCGCATCATGTTCTCGACACTTACGAAGGGAATGTAGGCGAGCTGAGAGGGTGCAGGCGGCATGGGTATCCTTCGGGACTGTGGTTACAGCCCCAAATTACCTTCCCGCTCCGTCAGCCAAAATCTCAGTATGGATTCCAAAAACGTCGGTTTATGATCATATTGTATAGTGCGGTTGATCATTCCGCCGATCGGGCGCGCGCGGAGGCCGGGAACTATGGGAATCGCGAAATTCATCCCAGACGATCTTGATCGTCGGATCATCGCGCATCTTCGCGCCGATGGACGGGCCTCGCTGTCGAAGCTTGCCGATGCGTTGGGGGTTGCGCGGGGAACCGTGCAAAACAGGCTGGATCGCCTGCTCGAAACCGGCGCGCTGCTCGGTTTCACCGTGCGTGTGCGAGAGGACTATGACGACCTAACCGTCCGCGCCGTGATGATGATCGAGGTGATCGGAAAATCGACGACGCAGGTCATCCAGAGACTTCGTGGCATCGTGGAGATCCGCACGCTGCACACCACCAACGGAAACTGGGATCTCGTCGCCGACATTCGCGCGGCCAGCTTGCCGGACTTCGATCGCGTTTTGCGGGAGGTGCGGATGATCGATGGCGTCGCCAACAGCGAGACGAGCCTTCTATTGAGCACGGTCTAGAGACCCGGCCACTCGCCCGCAGACACCCAGGCAAGCGCGTTCAGCCAAGCCCGCAAGCGGCGGGGCGGCTGTGCAGGGCGCCGCGCAACGCGTTGACGCCCTGCGCGGCGCAAGCCCTGCCGTCGTCAGACAAACCAGTCTTGGGTGACCGCACTGACGGCGACGCCGTTCAGGATGACGCTTCCGCCTCCGGCCAGGGTGATGACGGCGTCGCCGCCGGCTGAAGCGGCTACTGACCAGTTCGCGGCTTGCGAGCCGAACTCGAGGGAGATCCGGTCGCCCCCGGCGTAGGAGAAGTCGGTGATGACGTCCGCGCCGTCACCGGCGCGGAAGATGAACCTGTCCGCCCCGGTCCCGCCCGACAGCGTGTCCGAGCCCTGGTCGCCCCAGAGGCGATCGTCGCCATCGCCGCCGTTGAGGACATCGGCGTCCTGTCCGCCGCGGAGGACATCGGCGCCTTCGCCGCCCGACAGGGTGTCGCGGCCCTGGTTGCCTTGCAGGGTGTCGTCGCCGCGCTCGCCGCTGATGCTGTCGTCGCCGCTGTCGCCGGAGATGAGGTCAGCGAGATCTTCACCGCGGTTTTGGCCGTCGCCGCCGATCAGGGTGTCTTGCCCTGCGCCGCCATGGATCGTGTCGGCGCCGAAGTCGCCTTGGACCCAGTCGTCGCCCAGATCGCCAAAGGCGAGGTCGTTGTCCTTGCCGCCGAACACGAAGTCGTCGCCCTGGCCGCCCAGGACGATGTCGTCGCCTTGGTTGCCTTGGACGAAATCGGCTCCCTGGTTGCCCTGGACGTTGTCGGCGTCCGCGCCGCCGAAGACCTGATCGCCGTCCTCGCCGCCGAAGATCGTGTCGTCGCCTGCGTCGCCGTAGAGCTTGTCGGCGCCGCCCTTGGAGCCAACGGTGTCGCCGCCGCCGCCGCCATGCAGTTCATCGTCGTCAGCGCCCAGCAGCATGTACTGGCTCTGCCCGTCGCCCCAGACATGTTGCGAACCATCACCGCCGACGAGCCGGACGGGGCCGACGACGGCCGCGAACTCGACGTTCTGCAACTGGATCGCCGTGCCGGGCGGCAGGCCGCGGGCGTCGATGACCAAGGCCGTCATGGGAGAGCCCGGCGTCGCGGGCGCGCCCGTGATGACCAGCGGCTGGTCGGGCGCGCCGGTGTTGGCGGCCAGGGTCGGGGTCAGGGTCTGAACCAGCAGCGGCGTGTCGGCCGACAGCCCCTGCAGGAATCCGGAACCGGCTTCGACCAGTTGGGTCTGGTCGAGGGAGCCGCCGGCGCTGTGAGCCCGGATTTCCCGGAGGAGGGCGTTCAGCGAACTTCCGGCGGCCGCCGGAGCGGACCCGCCATTGACCTGGAGTCCAAAGCCGGCCGGGACCTGGACGCTCAGCAGTTCGACGCCGTTGCTCCCGGTCACCAGCGGAATATCGGCCACGGCGGCGCCGCCGACATCGTCGGGACGCGACGAGGTCACGATCGGCACGACGATGGTCTGGGTGGGTTGTCCCTCGGGGCTGACGCCGGTCTGAACCTCGATGCTGACGCCGTCCACCGTCTCGGTCGTCGGGGGTGGGGTGGGATCTGGGGGTGTGGGAAGGGGCGGCGCGACTGCGGCCGTGGCCGGGGAGGTCACGCTCTCGACCGTCCCGCCGAGATCGGTGTAGCCGGCGACGACGGTGATGACCTTGCCAAGCTGGACGCTGGTCAGATTGAAGCTGGCGCCGGTGGCGCCGCCGATATCGACGCCGTCCGCCCGCCATTGATAGGAAATCGCCCCGCCCGCTATCCCGTCGGGGTCAATGATGGTGCTGCTGACGCTGAGGGTCTGGCCCTGGGCGACCGAGCCGTTGATGGCGAGCGATCCGGTCGGCGCGTCGTTGACGTTCGCGATCAGGCCTGTGGCCGGCGACGCCACGCTTTCGGCGTGGGCTGCGCCGTCGGTGTAGCTGGCGACCACGCTGACCGCCTTGCCGACCTGGGCCTGGCCAAGGGTCAGGGTCGCGGCGTTGGCCCCGGCGATGTCCACGCCGTCGGCCTTCCACTGGTAGGTGACGACGCCGAGGCCGTCGAGGTCGGCCAGCGTGTTGGACGCGGTCAGGACCTGGCCCTGGGTCGGCGCGCCAGCGATGGCCACCGTTCCTGTCGGGGCGTCATTGGCGTCCGCGACGGCCGCGGTCGTCGCGGAGGTTGAAGTCTCGGCGGTTCCACCGCCGTCGGTGTAGCTGGCGGTCACGGTGATGACCTTGCCGACCTCAGCCTGGCCGAGCGTGAAGGTTGCGCCCGTCGCGCCGCCAATGTCGGCGCCGTCGGCCTTCCACTGGTAGGTGACGACGCCGAGGCCGTCGAGGTCGGCGAGCGTGTTGGAGGCGCTCAGGGTCTCGCCCTGCGTCGCCGTTCCAGCGATGGCGACCGCGCCGGTCGGTGCGTCATTGACGTTGGCGACCAGGGCCGTGGCCGAGGACGTCCGGCTCTCGACGGCGCCGCCGCCGTCGGTGTAGCTCGCGACCACGGTGATGGCCTTGCCGACCTGCGCCTGGCCGAGCGTGAAGGTCGACCCGGTCGCACCGCCGATATCGACCCCGCCGGCTTTCCATTGATAGGTGACGGCGCCCAAGCCGTCGGCGTCGGCCAAGGTGTCGCCCGCCGTGAGCACCTGGCCCTGGGTGGCCGTCCCGCTGATCGTGACGGCGCCGGTCGGCGCATCATTGATGTTGGCCACGCTCGCCGTCGCCGCCGAGGTCATGGTCTCAGCGGTCCCACCGACGTCGGTGTAGCTGGCCGCCACGGTGATGGCCTTGCCGACCTGCGCCTGGCCGAGCGTGAAGGTCGACCCGGTCGCGCCGCCGATGTCGGCGCCGTCAGCCTTCCACTGGTAGTGGACCGTTCCCATCCCATCGGGATCGGCCAGGGTGTTGGCGACGGTCAGGGTTTGACCTTGGGTGGCCGCGCCGCTGATCGTCACCGAACCGGTCGGGTCGTCATTGACATCGGCCACGGCGCCCGTCGCCGCTGAACTCGCACTTTCCGCCGTCCCGAGGGTGTCGGTGTAGTTGGCGGTCACGGTGATGGTCTTGCCGACCTGGGCCTGACCAGGCGTGAAGGTCGAATCCGTCGCGCCGCCGATGTCGACGCCGTTGGCCTTCCATTGGTAGCTGATCGTCCCCAGCCCGTCAGCGTCCGCCAAGGTGTTGGAGGCGGTAAGGATCTGGCCCTGGGTGGCGGCGCCGCTGATCGACACCGCGCCGGTCGGCAGGTTGTTGGGCGGAACATTGACGGTGACGCTGGCGTCGGCCGCGCCGGCGCTCAGCGACGCGACCGCCGCGCCGCCATTGTCCTTGACCGGACCGGCGCCCAGGGTGATCGCATAGGTGTTGTTGTCGGCGTTGTCCCAGGTCCCGCCAGGCGGCGTGAACGTATAGTCGACGACCGTCGTGGCGGTTCCCGACCCTGAAACGATGTTGAAGCTGGCGGCGCTCAGGCTGCCGAGCTTGACGTCGTTGACGCCGATCGTGGCAGCGTCGATGGTTCCGTCAGTGTCGGCATAGGTGAGGCGCAGCACATAGGCGGCGCCGGCCGCGGTGACGTCCGGCGCGCTGGCGATGGTCGCCGTCGGCGCGGCGTTGGGGTCATAGTTGGTGTCCAGCGAGCCGAGATTGTGGAGGTTGGCCTGCGCGCCGCCCGCCGACCCAGCGCCCTGGCCGGTCCCGCCCGCGCCGCCCCCGCCGCCATTGGCGCTCAGGGCGTTATAGCTGGAGCTGTCGAACTTCAGGACGCCGGAAGCTGAGTTCCAGACCCCGCCGACCCCTTGGCCGCCGTCCCCGCCGACGCCGACGAACCCGATCCACCCGCCGCCGCCGCCGCCGCCGCCGGCCCCGACATTGTTCGTGACCACCGATCCGAGCAGGGTCAGGGAGCCGCTGTTGTAGATCGCGCCGACCGCCGAACCGCCGACCGCGCCATGGCCCTCATAGCTTCCGCCGCCGCCGCCGCCGCCGATCGAGATGGTCGCGTTGGCCGTTCCGCCGGCCCCGCCGGCCATATATCCGTCAAGGGTTCCCCCAGCGCCGCCGGTCGATGACCCGCCCCGCCCGCCGAACGTGCTGCTTGGAGGCGAGCTGTAGTCGCCGCCAATACCGCCGGCGCCAGGTACGCCAGGTACGCCAGGCGCGTAAGGTATGCCAGGCGCGCCTGGCCAGAAGACGCCAGCGGAACTGCCTTCGCCGCCGTGCCCGCCGGGCATCGTTCCCAGGGGACCGCCGCCGCCGCCGCCGCCGCTGCCGTAGCCATAGGTTCCCCCCGGACCGCCGCCGCCGCCGCCGCCCGATGCACCGTTTGAGGTGATGGTGACGCCGCTCAGCGTCAGGGCGCCGCTATTCTTCAGGCCGGCCCCGAAGGCGCTGCCGCCGGCCGCGCCATGGTCGCCGCCGTCCGCCGCGATCAGGCCCTCGCGCAGGGTCAGATTGGAGATCGAGACGGTTCCGGACCGCACTTCGAGCACGCGGCCAAAATAGTTGGCGTCCAGGCTATGGCCGCCGCCGACGATTTGCAGCGTCTGGCCGTCGGTGATGTTGATGTCCACCATCGTGTCGTGGGCGTCGGTGGCGCTGGCGAGCGTGTCGCCGTCCACGGTGGCCGCGATGTCGCCGGTCAGGGTGATGGTGTCGGCCACGCCGTTGGTCGCGGCCGTCGCCAAGGCCGCCTTCAACTCGGCGAGCGTCGAAACGCTGAAGGTCGCCAGCTTGGTCGCGAACAAGGTCAAGGCCGTGGTGTCGAGGGCCGATGAGGCGGCCACGTCGCCGGTGGTGATCTCCAGCCGCCAGTCGCCGCCAACCGGCGCGCCGCCGGTCGCATCGTCGGACGCGGCGATATCGGCGCCGGTCGCCCCGGCCAGGGCGTTGACGAACGCCGAACCCATTTCGCCGGCGCCGACATCGCAGCCCCAGATATGGATGTCGCCGTCAGGGGTGAGGGCGCGGCCGATGCTGGCGAGTTGATCGCTGTAGCTGGCCAAATTGCCGGCGTGCAGAGGCCCGTCCCCCAGGAGCAGGACGCCGGCGTCGCCGTGGCCGATGAGATGGATGGCGCTTACATTCGTGCGGCCCGCCAGGGCTTCGACGATCTGGAGGAGGCCGTCCTCGCCCGGATCGATGAACACGATCTGGGCGTTGGGATCGGCGGCCGCGGCGATGGACTTGTAGTCGCCGACCCTGGTGTCGATGAAGATGAATTCCACGGGCTGATCGCCCAGCGACACATCAGGGGAAAGCGGCACGGTACGATACTCCAGAGGAGCGCCGTGTTTCCGCCGCAATTGGTTTCACGAAGGTTAGCGTAGGTTGTATTTCTGTTAATATCTCTAGCTGCGCGAGCTAGGCCCCGGATTGGCGGCGATCACATGAGCGCGACTGTCGCCGAGGTCTCGCCAGAACGACATGGCGTCCAGGCGCGCGAACAGGTCCGGCGGGAGGATGGATGTTCGCTGGACCGGGGCGACGCGGGGGCGAACATGGTGCAGGCCAGGCAGTCCGAGCGCCTGATCGAATTCAGGCGCATCGAACTCAATGTTCTCCAGGTCATGCTCGAAGCGCGGCTCGCCGATGAAGTCGTAGATCAGGTCCAGCACCTTCGCCGGAGACGCTGTCAGCAGGTCGAAATCGACCAGCAGCAGGCTGTCGGCGTGCTCGCCATAGACCGCTTCCTTCAGGGCCGACCAGGCGAAGCCGACGAAGCGGTCGTTCTGCGCCAGCGCGTCAACCCGGGTGAACACGGTGGCGCGTTCTGAGTCGTTGTTGAACAGGCGGCTTTCGTGGAAGGCGTGCTCGCGGGTCAGGCGCTCGATGCTGTCCATCACCCAGGCGACGCTGCGCACGCAGCAGATCACCTTGGAGTCTGGGAAGAGCCGCTTCAAGGCGGGCAGGCGGGCGCACCAGGAACGGTTGGTGTCGATGATCAGGCGCTTGTCCTGCTGGTCTTGATAATAGGCCTCGAACAGGCCGCGCAGAATGCGTTCGCGGTGCGCGTCGGTCATCAGGACCGACGTCTCGGCCCAGGCCCCCATGGCGTTGCGGGTGGCGTGAAAGAGCTGCCCGACCGGGCTGGAGATGCCGGCGGATACGGCGGGGTTCTGGCGCAGCAGAGCGGCCAGGAGGGTCGAGCCGGAGCGCGGCAGGCCCGAGATGAAATGATACTGGCTCATGGCCGGTATCTGACGCGATTCTGGAACGCGCGCGGCCATGATCGGGGTTTCCTTAAGGCGCCGGCCAACCGGGCGCGACAAACCGGCGGCCCCTAGCGATCGCCAGCCCGGGCGTGTTGGGCGAAGTGGCCGCGCAGGTCCGCGCCGTCCGCGGCCATGATCCATGGTGGGCGGCGTCCGTCGAGGACGTCGGTCGGCGTGCAGTCGAACCGGGCGCGGAAGGCCCGCGAGAACTGGCTGCTGCTGGAAAAGCCCAGGTCGTGGGAGAGGGCGGTTATCGACCGGCCGGCTGGATTGTGTTGGGAGAGTTCACGCAATGCGGCGTCGAGGCGACGACCGCGGATCACGCTGACCACGCCGCCGTCAGCCTCGAACATCCGGTAGAGGTGCGCGCGCGACACCTGGAAGCGCTCCAGCAGCAGCTTGGGGCTTAGGGCCGGCTCGAACAGGTGCTGGTCGATGAAGGCCAGGATGCGCGGCCGCAGCACCCGGCCGACCACGGGCGCCTCCACGACGGCCGGGGTCTTGCGCAACACGACCGTGGCGACCAGGTCGACGGCGGCGTCCTCCAGGGCGAGCGCGTCGGCGTCGTCCAGTTCGGGCGCCAGCTCCGACAGGCTGGTGAGGAAGTCGGCCAGCAACCGGGTCAGCGGATCTCGCGCCAGCAGCACGTAGCCATGCGGGATGTGACCGCCGAGGCGCCGCGCGATCCGTTCGCGCGGCAGCACCAGGGTGATGGTCGCGCCGAGCGAGACGGTGCTGTCGAACGGACGGGCGAGGTCGCGGATGCAGATGTCGCCGGGGCCGGCGCGATAGGCCGTGCCGTCGCAATCGCCCTGCACCTGGCCCTGAAGGAACAACTGGACCATGCACTGGTCCAGACCGCCGGCGACGATCAGCCGCCGCTCGCGCGTATTGCGCTGCGCGTTGAAGCTGGTCGGCCCGATGATCAGGGCGCCCACCGCATGGGCGATCAGCGAGCCTTCAAGCTGGAGGGTTCTTTGGTCGTCGACGGCGCGTGTCTCGAACGCAGGCCGGGTCACCTCGCGCCAGAAATCGTTGCGGTGTTCAGGCTCAACCTGCTCGGTCGTAATGAACACGCTTGGCGACGGCACTGGGAATTCCTCAGTTCAGCGCCCCGCGACGGGGCGCCTCACGTGCAAGTTCTAGTTGAATTAGTGGCGCCGCGTCCACCCGTGAGACGCAGCGTCAATTGAAATGGGACCTGAGGGAAAGCCGGCCGACCAGAACTGTGGGACAAGCGGGCAAGGCGACGCTTACAGCGCGCCGTGAGCGTGGGGTCCTTGCGATCTCGAAAAGGCAAACCGCCGGCGACGACGGGACGCAAAGCCTCCGGCCTCCTTGAGGTAGCGGGGTTACCGAAGGGACCTGCTGTTGAGGCGCGCCGCCGTCCATCGTCAGATTTCGACCCGTCTCCCTGCCGGCCCGACCGTGTTTTCAGGGCGTGTCCGCACGCCCGCCGTCCGAAGGATCAGAGTATGCGTAACCAATGGAATTGCTCGGTGCGGCAGGGACTGCTGACCGGGGTTTCGGTCGCCTGCATCGCCGCCGCGCTGGCGACAGCGGGCCAAGCCGTGGCGGCCGACAAGTACTTTGCCTCATCCGCGTCGGGGGTGAACATGAACTCGGGTAATGGCGGATTCAATCTGCTGGTCGGCCCGACCGACCGGGCCGTCTACAACGCGGCCGTCGCGGGCACGTCGACGCTCTGGACCAACAAAACGATCGACGGAATCCTCGTGGAGGCGCCTTACACGGGCGCGGTGTTTGCGCGCTCGCTCCTCGCCGGTGAAGGCGTGCTGACCCTGGCCGGCTCCACCGGGATCGGTATCGAGAGTCATGTGGATCGCGAGATCAACATTCTCAACAAGGTGGCGCTCGGCGCGAGCCAGGAATGGCGGCTGGACAGCACCATCGGCAGCCTGCGCCAACTGACGAACCGCACCGCCGACTTCAATCTCAATCTCAACGCCCGCATCCTCACGCTGAACGCGATCAACGCAGGCAACAGCTTCTACCTGGGGACGCCGATCACCGGGACCGGGAGCCTGGCGATCCAAGGCCTGGGCACGACGTTCCTGAGCGGGGCCAACCTGTTCACCGGCGGGATCGCGCTGAACGGCGGGCGGTTGTCGGTGGCGAGCGGCGCCAATCTGGGCGACGCGGCCGGACCGCTGACCTTTGGCGGGGGCGAGCTGGAGATCACCGGAACGAGCTTCGCCGCCTCGGCGCGTGGCGTGACGCTGGGCGCGGCGGGTGGGGCGATCAAGGTCTCCGACGCCGGCGCCGATGTGACGTTCAGCGGGGTGATGGGCGGGGCCGGCGGCCTGACCAAGCGCGGTGACGGCGCGCTGACCCTGAGCGGCGTCAACACCTTCACCGGCGACACGGTCGTGGAGGCCGGCGTCCTGGCCCTGGATGGCGTGGGCGCGCTCGGCGGCTCGCGGGTGCAGGGCGACAGCGTGTTCGACATTTCGGGAGCGACGAACGCGCAGGTCAAGTCGCTGGCCGGGGACGGCATGGTGAGACTTGGCGCGCGGACCCTGACCCTGACGGCGGCCGGCGATGACTTCGGCGGTCTGATCGAGGGAACCGGCGGACTAACGCTGGACGGCGGCACGCAGACCCTGAGCGGCGACAACACCTATATCGGCGCCACGATCGTCAACGGCGGCGTGTTGCGCATCAACGGCGACCAGTCGGCGGCCACCGGGCTGACGACGGTGAAGACCGGCGGCGCGCTGGGCGGCTCGGGGACGGTCGGCGGCGACGTGCTGGTCGAGGACGGCGGCAAGCTGGCGCCCGGCAACAGCCCTGGGACCCTGACCATCCTCGGGGACCTGACCCTGGACCCGGCCGCGGTGCTCGACTTCGAATTCGGCCATTCGAACGTGGTCGGCGGGCCGATGAACGACCTGGTGAAGGTCGGCGGGGACCTGCGCCTGGACGGGACGGTCAACGTCACCCTCACGGCCGGCGGGGTGTTCGATACGGGCCTCTACCGGATCGCCTCTTATGGCGGCGGGCTGGACAACCAGGGCCTGAGCATCGGCACGACGCCGGGTGGCGTGCCCGTGACCGTGCAGACCGTGATCCCGGGCCAGGTGAACCTGGTCAACACCGGCGGCCTGACCGTCAACTTCTGGGACGGCGACGCTCCCGGCGGTTCCGGCAACAGCCGGGTCGACGGCGGCGGCGGGACCTGGACGGGCGCCAGCGGCAACTGGACCACCGGCACCGGCGCGGTGAACAACACCTACACGCCCGGCGATTTCCTGATCTTCGCCGCCGCGCCAGGGACGGTGAACGTCGGCACGGTCACCACCAGCGGCGGCCTGCAGTTCGCCGTGGACGGCTATCGCCTCACAGGCGGGACGATCACCCTTTCCAGCGCCGGACGGACCTTCCGGGTCGGCGACGGCACGGCGGACGGCAAAAACTATGTGACGACCATCGACTCGCGGCTCATCGGCGCGGGCGGCGGCATCACCAAGACCGACCTCGGCACGCTGATCCTAAGCGGCGCCAACACCTACAGCGGCGTCACCGACGTCCAGGCCGGGACCTTGCTGTTCAACGGCTCAATGGCCGGGAGCGGTTCGGCCTTGGTCGTCGGCGCCAACGGGACCGTCGGCGGAACGAGCAGGTCCCGTGGCGGCGCCATCAGCGGAACCCTGGCGCCCGGAGGGCTGACCACGCCTGGGACGCTGACCTTCAACGGCCCCCTCACCCTCAACTCGGGCGCGACCTTGCGCTACCGATTGGGCCAGGCGGACACGCCCGGCGGCGCGCTCAACGACCTGGCGGTGGTCAACGGCGCCCTGACCCTCGATGGGACGCTGAACGTCACGCAGAGCGCCGGCGGCAGCTTCCTGCAGGGCGTCTATCGCCTGATCAACTACTCCGGGATCTTGACCGATAACGGGCTGGACGTGGGGACACTGCCGACCGGGTTCACAGGCGTGATCCAGACCTCAATCGCCAAGGAAGTGAACCTGATCGCCTCCGCCGTGCCGACACCGGGCGGTGGTGGTGGGGGGGGGGGGGGGGGGGCGCCCCCCCCCCCCCCCCCACCACCGGAGTTCGTGTTCTGGGACGGTGACGCCGGCGCGGCGGGCGACGGCGCGGTCAGCGGCGGCGACGGGGTCTGGCGCGCGGCGTCGGGCAACTGGACGACCGCGAGCGGCGCGCAGAACGGCGCCTTCTCCAACCCACGCTTCGCGATTTTCGCCGGGAGCGCCGGCACGGTGCGGCTCGACGGCTCCAGCGGCCCGATCGAGGTGAGCGGGGCGCAGTTCGCCGCCGACGGCTATCGCCTGACCGGCGATGCGCTGCACCTGGGCGCCGGAGAGAACATCATCCGGGTCGGCGACGGCACGAACGCCGGCGCGCAGTTCCAGGCGACCCTGGACGTGGCGGTCACGGGCGCGGGCGGGCTCAACAAGGCCGACGGCGGGACGCTGACCCTGACCGGAGAGAACACCTATGCCGGGGGCACGCGGGTCAGCGGCGGGACCCTGCGCGTCGGGGCTGGAGGAACCAGCGGCTCGATCCTAGGCGACGTGGTCGTGGGCGGCGCGCTGGTCTTCGAGCGCTCGGACGATGTCGCGTTCAGCGGCGTGATCTCGGGCGCGGGAACGCTCGTGCAGGCGGGCGCGGGCAAGACGACGTTGATCGCCGACAGCTCCGCCTTCGCGGGGCGGACCGAGGTGCGAACCGGCGCCTTGGCCGTCGACGGCGCCCTGGGCGGAACGCTTGAGGTGCTGGCCGGAACCCGGCTGGAAGGAACCGGACAGGTTGGATCGACCACCAACCGCGGCTTGATTGGTCCCGGCCATTCGATCGGAACCCTGACCATCGCCGGCGATTATGTCGGCGACGGCGGCGGCCTGGAGATCGAGGCGACGCTGGGCGACGACAGGTCCGCCGCCGACCGGCTGGTCGTGACCGGCGCGACCCACGGCGAGAGCGCGGTGAGCATCGTGCGCCGGGGCGGCGTGGGCGCGGCCACCGTGGCCGGCATCCGTGTGATCGAGGTCGGCGGGGCGTCGAACGGCGTCTTCACCCTGGCCAACCCCGACTATGTGATCGAGGGGCGGCGGGCGCTGATCGCCGGCGCCTACGGCTATGTGCTGGCCAAGGACGACGGCGGCTGGAGCCTGCGTTCGAGCCTGCCCGCGCAACCGGCGCCGCCGGCCACGCCGGTGACGCCCTCGACGCCGGAGGTCACGCTCTATCAGCCCGGCGTACCGGTCTATGAGGCGCTGCCGCGGGTGCTGAACGCGCTCAGCGGCGTGGGAACCTTGCGCCAGCGGACCGGCGAGCGGCAATGGTCGGGTGAAGAAGGCGCGAGCGTCTGGGGGCGGCTGGAGGGCCGGCATCTGCACGCCGAGCCGAAGGCCTCCGCCAGCCTGAGTGACCTGGACGTCGACAGCTGGAAGATGCAGTTCGGCGTCGAGCGGGCCCTGGGCGAGGCGATGGCCGGCGGTCAGCTGGTGGGCGGCCTGACGGCCCACTATGGCGAGGGCACGGCGGAGGTCGGCTCGCGCTTCGGTGACGGCGACATCGACACCAAGGCCTATGGCGTGGGCGCGACCCTGACCTGGTACGGGGCCGGCGGCGGCTATCTGGACGCCCAGGCCCAGGCGAGCTGGTTCGACAGCGACCTGACGTCGGATCTGCTGGGACGCCGGGCCGACGGCGTCGGCGGCCAGGGCTATGGCCTGAGCCTGGAGGCGGGCCGGGCGTTCGCGGCCGGCGGCGGGCTCAGCCTCACGCCCCAGGCGCAGATCACCTATTCCAGCAACGACTTCGACTCCTTCGTCGATCCGCTGGAGACGGCGGTGTCGGCCGGCGAGGGCGAGAGCCTGCAGGCGCGGGCCGGCCTGGCCCTGGACCACAGGCGCAGCTGGCAGGACGCCGGCGGCCAGACCCGCAGCCTGCGGCTCTACGGCCTGGCCAACTTCTCGTACGAGTTCCTCGACGGGACCTCGGCGCGGGTGGCCGGCGTGTCGGTCGGCGGGCGCGACGAGCGGCTGCGGGGCGGACTGGCCCTGGGCGGCGGTTACGACTTCGGCCGCTACTCGCTGTTCGGCGAGGCGGCGGCGGACACCAGCCTGTCGGGCTTTGGCGACAGCTACGGCTTCAACGGCTCGGCTGGGTTCCGGATGCGGTTCTGATCAGAAGTGTTCGACCTGTCAGGCCGGGGAGTGGGTTCCGACAGGCTCGGAACCCACGGCTCAAGGATGCGGAGCCGCGCGTCAGGAACCTCTGCCGGGCTTGGTTGAGAAGAACCGCTCGAACTTGCCCGCTTCCTGTTCGAAGACCTTCGCGTCATTCGGGGGCGTGCCCTTGACCGTGATGTTCGGCCACAGCTTGGCGTATTCGGTGTTGATTTTGAGCCACTTGCCGCCCGGTTCGTCGTCGGCCTGCGGCTTGATGGCGTCGACCGGGCATTCCGGTTCGCAGACCCCGCAGTCGATGCATTCGTCCGGATTGATCACCAGGGAGTTTTCGCCCTCGTAGAAGCAGTCCACTGGACAGACTTCGACGCAATCCATGAGCTTACATTTGATGCAGGGGTCCATGACGATATAGGTCATCGCGGCGCTTTTCTCCTTAGCGATAGGTTTGGTTCGGTGGGGCCGGGCGGCCATGTCCGGGCGGCCCAACGCCGCGAGGCGGCAGGCCTCGGCGGGGGCCCCGACGCGTTTTTCTCGATGGTTTCGGCGTCCAGGTGAGTTGAGCGGCCGTGGCCTAGCCCGCTTCGGAGCCTGCAGTGCGGTCGGTTTGCGTGCTCCGCCTGAAGCCGAGCGGCAGTCCGGCGTCCGGCGTGAAGCCGTACATGTCCTCGCCCGGCAGCGCGGCCTGTACGATGCGGCGGACGGCCAGCAGTTTATCGAGGTCGACGCCGGTCTTGAGGCCCATGGCTTCCAGCATGAAGACGAGGTCCTCGGTGACGATGTTGCCGCTGGCCCCGGGGGCGAAGGGGCAGCCGCCAAGGCCACCGAGCGACGCATCGAGCGTGGTGATGCCCAGATCCAGCCCGGCCAGGGCGTTGGCGAGACCAAGCCCCCGGGTGTTGTGCAGATGCAGTCCGGTGAGCGCGGCGTCGCCGACCGCGCTGCGCACGGTGCTGATGAGGCGCTTCACGGCGGCCGGGTCGGCGTAGCCCGAGGTGTCGGAGAGCCCGACCTCGTCAGCGCCCGCCGCCATCAGTTGCTCACCCAGCCGGGCGACCTGCGCCTCGGGAATGGCGCCCTCGATCGTGCAGCCGAAGGCGGTGGAGAGGCCGGCCTCGAAGTGAGGCCGTTGGTCGGCCGGCTGCGCCCGAACCAGTTCGGCGATGGCGCGGGTGGCCTCCAGCATCTGGGCGTGGGTGCGGCGGACGTTCTTGAGGCTGTGGGTCTCGCTGACCGAGACGGGCAGGGTGATCTTGTGGGCGCCCGCCGCGATCGCGGCCTCGGCTCCCTTCAGATTTGGCACCAGGACCGCGACGGTCAGGCCTGGAATGGTTCGTGCGTAGGCGACGACCTCGGCGGTGTCGGCCAGCTGGGGCAGGATGTGGGCCGGCACGAAGGAACCGACCTCGATCTCGCGGACGCCGGCGGCCGCCTCGGCCGCGATCCAGGCCTTCTTGGCGTCCAGCGACATGATCGAGTCGATGCTCTGGAGGCCGTCGCGCGGGCCCACTTCACTCACCAGCACATCGATCCCGGTCATAATTGTCGCCCTCTTGGTCAAATGGTATTCTTGATATAACAACATATCATCTGGATTGGTCATAGGAAATCATCATGGATGCGTCGCCCGAGCTGCCGCTGGCCGGAATCCGGGTCGTGGAGTTCACCCACATGGTCATGGGGCCGACCGTGGGGGTGGTGCTCGCGGACCTTGGCGCCGAGGTCGTCAAGGTCGAGCCGATCGAGGGCGACGCGACCCGCAATCTGCTGGGGTCGGGTGCGGGTTATTTTCCGATGTACAATCGCAACAAGCAGAGCGTGCGCCTCGATCTGAAGGCCCCGGCCGGCCTGGAGGCGGCCAAGCGTCTCGCGGCGTCCGCGGACATCGTGGTGGAGAACTTCCGGCCCGGGGCGATGGACAAGCTCGGCCTGGGCTACGACGCGCTCGCCGCCGAGAATCCCGGCCTGATTTACTGTTCGCAGAAGGGGTTTCTGCCTGGGCCCTACGAGCACCGGACGGCCCTGGACGAGGTGGCTCAGATGATGGGCGGCCTGGCCTATATGACGGGACCGCCTGGTCGGCCGCTGCGCGCCGGGGCGTCGGTGATCGACGTGGCCGGCGGCATGTTCGGGGTGATCGGCGTGCTGGCCGCGCTGGAGCAGCGCCACCGCACCGGCAAGGGCCAGTGTGTGAAGAGCTCGCTGTTCGAGACAACGGTCTTCCTGGTCGGTCAGCATATGGCTCAGAAGGCGGTCACCGGCCAGGCGGCGCAGCCCATGCCTGTGCGGATCTCGGCCTGGGCGATCTATGACGTGTTCGAGACGAAGGATGGCGACCATCTGTTCGTGGGCGTCGTCAGCGACTCGCTGTGGCGGAAGTTCTGCGACCTCTTTGAGCTGGCGGAGCTTGGCGCGGATCCGAAGTTTGCGGCCAACGCCCAGCGGGTGCTGGCGCGCGACACGCTGCTGCCCAAGATTCGCGACCTGCTGAAGGGCTTCGACAAGGCCGAATTGATCGCAAAGCTCGAACACTCAGGGCTGCCGTTCGCCCCGATCGGCAAGCCGGAGGACATGTTCGATGATCCGCACCTGCAGGCGGGGGGGCTTGTGCCCGTCCAGATGCCGGACGGCGAGGTGAGTTTTCTTCCGGCCCTGCCGCTGGAGATGGACGGTCGCCGCCTAAGTCGGGCCGAAGCGCCGCCGCGTCCGGGCGAGCATACTCGCGAGGTGCTGTTGGCCGCCGGCTATTCCAATGGGGAGCTGGAAGTTCTGTTAGCGTCAGGGGGCGCGGCCTGAGGCGCGTATTGTCCTATGGAAGGCGCCGCGCCGCACAAACAGGCGCCCGGACATCGCGTCTCCGAAACGCGATAGGCGCCGTGCAAAAGGCCGTGACAAAGTCATAAGGTTATGACGTAATAACAACAGTTGGGGTGCGTCGAATGGGAGACTCGCGAAAAGCGGGTTCCCTAGGGATAAGCGGCGCAGCCACCAGGGAGGATGGGATGACCACGAAACAAGAACCGGAGGCGCCGGCTGTCGCCGCCCCGCCGGCGTTTGCGAAGCTCTATCGCGCGCCGTTCATCGGACTGTTCGCGTTCATCGCGGTGCTGCTGTCCAATCCGGTCGCGCACAGCCTGGGGGTCGCCCTGAAGCACATGTTGCCGCCGGCCTATGGCGGGGCGGCGCACCTGCTGATCGGGCTCATCGGCTTTGCGCTGCTGTTGCGCGGAACGCGGAGAGACGGTGAGATCCAGGGTACGCTGCTGGGCTTCGCGGCGGGGCTGCTGATCTGGCTCGGCTGGGCCTCGTATCTCTTCTCCTTCAATCCGATCGACCTGCACATGAGCGCCGTCGAGGTCACTCCGGGGGCGAAGCGCCCGGCGAACCTGCTGTTCATCCAGGGCTCCTTCGGGATCTGCGTGGCCACCCTGCTGTTCTTCGTCTTCAACAAGGACACCAAGTGCGACGCGTTCCGCTGGCTGCAGCGCAAGTGCCGCCTGAGTTTGGGCAAGGCCGGATCGGGGCAGGGGCGAAACTTCGCCCGCATCACCTTCATCGAGACGATCTACGTCACCTGGTTCTGCTACGGCCTCTCGCTGTTCCTCGGTGACGGCCGGTTCCTGGGCTATCACCACTGGGCCACCTACGTGATCGTCGCCCTGCTGGCGGTGTGGTCGATCTACCTGATCTGGAAGCTGTCCAAGTACAGCCGCGTGATGGCGGCGATCCGCTTCGCCATCCCCACCAAGGCGATCTTCTGGATCCCCTTCGGTGAGTTCGGCCCGAAATACGGGTTCTACGAAGACATCTGGCTCAACCCGCAAAAGTACTCCTGGCAGATGTGGGGGATCTTCGCGCTCTTCGTGATCCTGATCTGCGCGACCGCTTTCTTCCCGCAGCGAAAGAGCAAGGGCGGCTAGGCCGCAGGCCAGCCTCCCAGCATCAAAAATTCATCGAACGAACCGGCCATTCAGGGTCGGCAAAAGGGGGAACATGAACATGTACAACGTGTTGCGTAACACTACGGCTATATCCCTGGTCCTGGCGAGCCTCGCGACCTTGACCGCGACGACAGCCCAGGCCGCCGCCGCCGTCGACACCACGGTCGAGGAGGTGGTGGTCACCATCCGCAAGCGGCCCGAACTGCTGCAGGATGTGCCGCAAAGCGTGCAGGCGATGTCCGGCGAACAGCTGGAGCGTCTGGGCGTCAGCGACATGGGCGACGTGGCCAAGTTCTCCCCGTCGGTGATCTTCGACAAATCGGCTTCGTCGGAAAGCGGCTCGATCACCATTCGCGGCCTCAGCCCGACGCGAGGCCGCGCCAATGCGGCCATCCTGATCGACGGTATCGACGCCACCAGCGAGGCGGTGAACTCCAGCGGCGGCGGCGCGTTGCTGAACACCCGGCTGCTGGATATCCAACGGGTGGAAATCGCCCGCGGACCCCAGGCGGTGGAATACGGCCGCAGCGCGTTCGGCGGCGCCATCCAGTACGTCACCAAGGACGCTTCGGACGAATTCGAGGCCCGCATCGGCGCCGAGGTCGGCGACTACAAGCGCTACGACCTGACCGGAAGCGTCAACCTGCCGATCGCGCCTGGCCTGGGCGTGCGGATGACCGCCAACTACTGGGAAGACGGCGGCTTCTACGACGATGAGGCCACGCGTTCGCCCCTGGGCGGCGGCGAGGGCTACGGCCTGGCCATGACCACCAACTGGAATCCGATGGAGACCCTGTCGTTCAAGGGCCGCCTGGAATATTTCAACGAGGACTTCGCGCCCGACGCGCAGGTTCTGATCCGTTCGAACAGCGGGCTGCTCACCCCGACCAACAACGCGGCCTTGGCCCAGGCGGTGGCCGGAGGCGTCACCAGCGCCGCGCCCTTCGCCGTCTTCCAGGGCGTGGTTCCGGACGCCGGTCTTCTCGGCCGCCCGCGGCACAGCCCCGATCCGCTGACCGGCAAGCGATTCAAGGGTTCCAGCCGGGAGATCTCCCGCGCCACCCTGGTCTCCAACTGGGATATCGGCTTCGGCGACCTGACCTCCTGGACCAGCTTCGTGAAGGCTGAACACACCAGCCGCCAGGACTATGACCAGGACTCGATCCTCACCGGGCCGCTAGGGTCGCAGGTGGACTCCTCGGAGCGCGGGACGGTCCAGGACTCCAAGAGCGAGACCAAGCAGTTCAGCCAGGAACTGCGCTTCGCCTCGGGTTGGGAGGGGCCGATCCAGCTGACGGCGGGCGGCCTGATCTGGAAGGAAGAGTCCGAACGCAGCGCCACCACGGTCACCGTGGCCTGCGCCCGAACCATCGCGATGTGCGCCAACGGCACTCAGCCGGTCTATGCCCAGATCAACTACACACCCGACACGACCCATCGCGAGACCGACCACTGGTCGGTCTATGGGATGCTCGATTGGGCGATCAACGATGCTCTGACGTTCACCGCGGCGGCGCGTTACGCCCAGGAGGACGAAGAGGTGTCGGCCGCCAATTGCGGCCTGCCGCGGAACCGCTTCGGCGTGGTTTGCGGCGACCCCTTCGCAACCTCGGCCGCCCAGCCGCCGGTGTTCGGCCCGTCCACCCTGCTGGGCGACCGCAAGACCATCGCCTCGTTCTATTCGACCCCGTTGACCGTCAAGCATGACGAAAACTACCTGACGCCCCAGTTCACCCTGAAGTGGAAGCGCTCACCCGACCAGATGTACTATCTGAGCGCCTCGAAGGGCCTGAAGCCGGGCGGAACCTCGACCGTCCTGGGGGGCGCGTGGATGGACTCCGACCTGGACGGGGACGTCGACGAGATCGGCTACAAGGCTGAAAAGCTCTGGGCCTACGAAGCTGGCGCCAAGCTGGTGTTCTTCGACGGGATCCTGCGCGCCAATGCGGCGGTCTTCTATCAGGACTATACCGACAAGCAGGTCTATTCGACGGTCAGCACGCCGTCGGGCTTCCCGATCGGGGTGACCACCAACGCAGGCGCCGCACGGGTGACCGGCGCTGAACTCGAGGCCATCTGGCGCATCACGCCAGCCCTGCGCCTGTCGGGCGGCTACACCTTCCTGGACACCGAGTACACGGCCTTCAGCCCGTTCACCGACGCCAAGGGCGGCATCGTGACGGCCGGCAACTGCGAACCGGTGCGGGTGCAGACCAAGATGGTCTGCAAGACCGACATGACCGGCAATGAACTGGAGAAGGCCCCGCGTCATGCGGCGGTGGCGACGCTCAGCTACAAGGCCCCGAGCGCCCTCGGTGACGGGATCGACTGGCTGGCCGAGGTGGACGGCATCTATCAGTCCAAGCGGTTCATCGACGCGGCCAACACCCGTTACATGGACGGCTACGCCACGGCCGACATCCGGGTTGGGCTCAGCGCCGAACGCTGGGACTTCACGTTCTATGTCGACAACGTGTTCGACGACGACACGGTGAAGTCCGCCGAGGTCAAGACCGGGGACGTCGATCGCGTCGTGCTGGGGATCAACACCTCGACCAGCGTCGTTCTGGCCACCTTGCCCGATCCGCGCACCTTCGGCGTGCGGTTGAACTTCAAGTACTAGGAGAGCGGCGAGGGCGGCGGCCGGCTTGAGGGCCAGGCCGGCGCCTGATTGGGCGGCTCCGAACGGGGCCGCCCAGCCGTAAGTGTGACAATGACCTACAACGAAGTCGGGCTTCGAACCGGCAACCGTCTGTTCACAGATCAATATGCGGTCCTGGTGGACCTCCTGCGCACAGCGCGTGAGCGATCGGGATTGTCACAACGCGGGCTGGGCGAGCGCATTGGGCGCTCGCCCAGCCACATTTGCATGATCGAGCGCCGTCAGCGCCGGGTCGAAGTCGTGGAGTTCATCCTGATCGCCCAGGCGCTGGAGTGCGACCCCTTGGAACTGATCAGGACGTTGATGGGCGACAACCAGGCCGGGCCCGGAAGCGCGCCCGACCGTGCGAAACCAGACCGAGGACATCATGCAATTTGAGCCGACCATGGTCCGCGAAAACAAGACTGCGCGAGAGCTCTATGAGGCGGTGAAGACCAATCCGGCCCGGGCCCGCTTCGGCTTTGGCGAGAAGCTGGCGGTGGTCAATGTCGACTTCCAGCAGGGCTATACCCGGCCCGACCTGTTTCCGAAGACCGCCTATGTGACCGATCCCGACCAGATCACCTGGACCAACCGCATCTCGACGGCGGCCCGGGCCAAGGGCATGCCGGTGATCTGGAGCCATGTCGCCTACAAGGCCGACGCCGGGGACGCCGGCGTCTGGGGCACCCGCACCGACACCCCCGACAGCCTGCAGAACATCAAGTACGAGAGCGAGCGCCACGCCTTCGATCCGCGGACGCAGATCGACCACGCCGTCGACTTGGTGTTCACCAAGCGGATGCCCTCGGCGTTCTTCGAGACCCAGCTGGCCAGCTACCTGGTCTGGCACAAGGTCGACACGGTGCTGGTCACCGGCGGCTCGACCTCGGGCTGCGTGCGCGCCACCGCCATCGACAGCCTCAGCCACGGCTATCGCACCATCGTCGCCGAGGAGTGCGTGGCCGACAAACACGAGAGCTATCACTACGCCAACCTGACCGACCTCCAGCTCAAATACGCCGACGTCGTGAACGCGGCCGAGGTCCTGGCCTGGCTGGAAACGCGCTGACCGGGGATGGCCGCCCGTCTCCAGCGGAGATGGGCGGCGCGCCTGGTCACAGCGGGGGAGGACTCGCCGGCGTCAGGTCTCGACGAAGGCCTTTTCCAGGACGAAGTCGCCGGGCGAGGCCAGCG
>ERZ1292645.96-Hain-H14-02um-R2-96-length-40773-cov-12_pt1 | contig 40773 bp, 40 predicted proteins | sample MGYA00564401_ERZ1292645 | MGnify/ENA primary metagenome ERZ1292645 (study PRJEB36523, sample SAMEA6512644) | groundwater metagenome | collected 2019-01-09 | study: AquaDiva: Metagenomics assemblies of 32 groundwater samples | reverse complement strand
GGAGCAGAGGCGGTTCTGCTGTAACAGTTGGCTACAACCAACTGAGCGATACAGTCTTGTATATTTTGAACCAAGCTAAGCACCATGGTTTAGCTTGAATTTCCCGACGCGGGATACTGCGTGGCTTTAGCCCGCAGAGGAGGTCATTTTTCCAAAATATTTAAATAATGATTATTCATGCAGATTGATGAAGGGTGTTTTCCCTCTAACTCATACTGTGAAAAGTATGTCCTAAAAAATCCTAAAGGATTTTTGGGAACTTGAAAACGAAAAGTTTTCAAGTGATTATGGAAAAAAATACAGGTTTTGCCTGTCCCCTGAATTATTTTGTTTTGCAGATTTTCTAACAAAAGGTTTAAATACTTGTTATACCTATTGTATAACATGATGGGTCTGTGCCGACTCCGGTTAATACCCAAACCCGGCCTTAAGTACAGAAATGGGGGTCTAGCCCTCACCCGGATTTTCTTTATTGTCTTTAAAATCCAAATCACGTTGAATTTTTGCGAAACCTTTAAATAGTAATCTTGTATATACTCTCTCGATGAAGGGTGTTTTCCCTCTAACCTATGCTGTGAAAGGCACGAGTTATGGAAAAAAATACAGGTTTTGCCTGTCCCCCGAATCATTTTTTCTTTAGCCATTTTTCAATTTCGTTTAATGGCAGTATTTTATTTGGTTTTCTGTTGCCTCTAAACACATCAATAGCTACTGCATGAGCATTAGAATGCTTGCCTATAACTCCAAATCGAATAATTTTTGGATCAATCTTAGCGTTATCTCCCCTTAGATAATCCAGCAAAAAAGACTTGATGAGGTTTTCCTTTCCTTGATATTCAAAGCAAATGGTAATTAATTCTTTTTCTTTAATGTAGTCTTTTAAGCAATAGTATATTCCAATGCAAAATAATCTATATCTCAAATCTTTGACTTTTCCTTTGTATAAATTAAAAATATCTTTTTTGATTTCCTTTGTGATTAAGACAGAATATTGATTTTTATTACTAAAAGCTATCACTGTATTCTTGTCTAGCTGTTCAATTTTTCCTGATTGGTCAACTTCTATGTGCATTTTTACCAGCTAAACAATCCAAAAAAACTTTTTTTCACTTTAGGTAGTTCTCCTTTTCTGTCATAATATTGAAGGATATACTTTCTATAAGCAATTCCAAGTGTATCCTGGAATATCGGCCATACAGACTTAAATCCAATACCCTTCTTGTTGAAATTAAACCTTACTTCAATAGGGGCTTCTTTTATCTTAAATCCAAGCTTTTTAGCAACAACCAATAATTCCAAGTCAAAAGCATATCTTTTAACAACAACTTTTGGAATTATTTTCTCAGCACACGTATATCTCATTAATTTTAATCCGGATTGGGTATCTCCAACATGCAATCCAAACAAAATATTAACAAATACGTGATATGCCTTGCTCAAAATCTTTCTCTTAAGGGGATAACTAACTATTGAATCGGGATGCGATTTGCTTCCAATTACAATGTCCGCATTTTGCTCATAGATATAGCTTGCAAATCTTAGCAGTTGCTTTGGATGGATTTCTAAATCAGAATCAACAAAAGTTACTAAATCGCCTTTAGCATATTGAAATCCATATTTAATAGCATATCCCTTTCCCTTATTTGGTTTATACGATACTAATCTAATCTTGTTTGATTTAACCAGTTTGGCTTCTTTCAAAGTATTATCAGTAGAGCCATCATCAACTAAAATTATTTCATAATCAATATTGTACTCTCTCAACTCATTCATCGTTTTAACAGTTTCATGCAAATTCCGGTAAATCTCTCCGCCTTCATTGTGGCAGGGCATTATTAATGAAATCTTATGCTTCATGTTCATTCACCAAATAATCTTTAGTATAGGCAAGCATAGCCAAAAACAAAATTATGTTAACAATCAGCACAACTTTTACAATTTCAATCATTGTAGTTGCAAAATAATTTATAGCAACAACTTCCACAAGTAATAATATTATAGCAATATAAACCGTCATCAATCTTCTCACAGCAAGATTATACACAATCAAAACATTTGCAGCGGAAAATAAAGCAATGCTTATCCCAAACAATCCTATTACATTGACAGCATCAAGGTAAGATGCACCAAACAAAGTCTTTACTATGAAAGTTGGTGCGATGAAATAAAATGCTGACATTCCAGCTCCAAGCAATGCAACATAAAACAAAGTGTGCCTCAAAATTGATCTTCCGTTGCCGGGTGAAACTTTTGGCAGCATCACAGTAATTAGCGGAGTAGTCACGAACCAAATTATCTTTGCCAAAGTTGACGCTGCTGTGTAAATCCCCGAATCAAAGGCATTAAGCTTATGCCTTACCAAGACGACATCTATATTTATGATGAGCGTTGTAGCCATAACTATGCATATTGCCGGGAGAGCATATTTGAATACATCAATATGGTTTATTTTCTTTTTTTGAGTTTTTAGCACTTCTTTGGCAGGGACCAAAAACAATATTATAGGAATAAGCAAGCCTATCAATAACCCAATCAACGCCCCACGAACACCAAGCCCAAGATAAACAAGAAGTACACCTACAACTAATTTGAATAAACCGCCTATAAAACTAGAAGCTCCTGACCACACAAAGAATTGCATTCCATTCAGCACGCCTGCAACTATCGTGCCTATGAATGTTACCAGCAAAATAACAGCCAAAATGTACACTACGGAGCTGTCTGGAAAATTCAAATAGTCGCTTATGAAATCTCTTAGCAGTACTGTAATTATCATCACCACAAATCCTACTGCCAGCAGTCTTGTGCTAATGAAGCTGAATAATGCCTTTATCTCGCCAAGCTTATTCTTAGCATTGTATTCCGAAACTAATTTTGAAGTAACAGTGCTTATGCTTCCGAGGGAAAACATTTCCATGTAAATAATAGAGAATAATGCTCCAAGAATTCCATACTGCTCAGGTCCAAGAGCTCTTCCCATGTACAGCTGATAAGCATAATTTACAAAACCCGTTCCCAATGAAGCTAGTAGTATTATCAAACTATGCTTCAACAGCTTGTCATTCTTGTCAAGGTGTTCATTTATTGCCTTTATCATCTTAAAACACCTTCTTTCTTAATTTTCTTAATTTCAGAAGAATAGGTTTCATCAATTTTTGACATTAATTCAGGATTACTCTTAAGAAATTCTTTTATCTTGGAATAAAACTTGTCAGAGTCAAAACTATCTTTAGATTTAAGAAGCTCATTGTAGATTGCTTTCTGGACAAAAAACTTTACAGAAGCATAATCGTATTTTTTCTTCTTGACTGCTTTCTTGACATCCTCATAGAGGTCTTTGTCTATGTCAACATTAACCACTTACCAACCCCCATTTCGTTATTAATTATTAACAACAAAAAACATATAATTTATGGGTAGAAAACATATAGAATATATAAATATTATGTTTATGGTTAAGGCCAATAAAAACCGAATAATTTATAAAGGGGTAAATAAAACTTAAACAAGATTGGGGGTTTTGATGAATAAATCTGCTAAAAAGAAAAATTTTGTTAGTATTATATTAACCGTTTTAGTTATAGGACTCTATTTAATTCCAAACTTTGCAAGTGCTGTAAGTGTCCAGATTTCTGATATTCCGAATACGAACAAAGGCAATGATATTGAATTTGATGTCTCAATTGATATCCAAGACCCAGACAAATTTGTGCCTTTAAGCAATACAAATTTGACAATCGAATATACTGGTGCAGGCAATCACATAGACAAGCTGGAATGTGAAATCCAAGTCAATGGTGACTTCCAGTGCTTTAGGACAAAAGGAAACCACAAAACTGAGTTTACAGATATTGAAATAACGGCAGTAAAAGACTCATCTTTAGGATTTGGTTACGGATATGGTTACGGCTACGGCTATGGTTTCAATCCAGGATTCGGATACGGTTACTCGCATGATTTCGGTTATGGTTATGGATATGGAACTCCATCGCCACAATTCGGAAAAATAACCTACCATGTTTTGTGGCACACTCCAGTTAACTTGCATCCTGGCCAATACACTGCAGTGGCAAAGACTGTTGCAAATAATGTAATATTTTCATCTGGGGCAGAAACTTTTGAAATATTAACGCCAGCAGATCCAATTAACTCGATTAGTAATGATGCTCAGCTGTTTAATGGCGTGCCGCAAGAGATAAATGCGCCAAGCGTCAAAACAAAATTGAACATTCTGACAAATGCTGATGTTAACGGAACTATTGAAATTGACGAATATAATTCAAACCCGACATCCAATGCAAACTTTGGAGTTTTAGCACTTGGACGGTTTATTGTAATAGAGGCAGATTCTTCAATAGATGACTCTTTGACTCAAGCAGTTATAAATATTTCATACAATCAAGGAGAAGTAAACTCAGCAGGAATAGCTGAGTCAACTTTAAGATTATACTTTTACAACGGAACATCAAATACATGGACAGCCTATAATCCGCCAAATGGTGGCGTGAATACCAACCAAAATTATGTTTGGGCGGTTACAACCCACTTCAGCATTTGGGGATTGTTTGGAGCATCTGCACCAGCTCCGTCAGCTGGGGGTACAGGAGGCGGTGGAGGAGGTGGCGGAGGAGGAAGCGGCGGTGGCTCTTTTTTCAGTTGGCAATGCTCAGAATGGTCTGAATGTTCGCCAGAAGGATCACAAACAAGAACATGCAATCTTGTCCCAGGCTCTGGTGGCTCAAATAGAAAACCAGAAGAAACTAAAACATGCACAATCGCGACACCTGCGGCAACTACACCAACACCAACAAAACCAGCACCAACAACAACCACACCTGCACCAGTAATTCCTAGTGTTGCTCGTCCATCAACACCTACTGCTCCTGCGACACCAGCGCCGAGAGGACTAGGTGCTCTAACTGGTAGGGTTATATCGACAATAGCAAAACCCGGCATTATAGCAGCAGTAATCACTTCTATTTTGGCTTTGGCTGGTTTATATGCTGGATACTTCTATCTATATAAGAAAAAATAATGATTTGTTAACTTTACTTTTTTGCAGTCGCCATAATAACCTTCACAGTCATATATAATTCATAATGATTCGCCTCTTTTGAAATTCTGCTGCCATCACATGTAATCCTTTAGTATCTTGAGGCTCATTTTGTATAATGAATTTTTAGGATTCAATCCGCCTTCGGCAAAATTTAGTGCTCGGCTTTTTTTGCCTGCCACTAAAAAAAGCCTCGCCAATATATCCATTGTTTAATGAATAATTTTGAGGCGGAAATTAGTGGCAGAGGCAATTTCCGCCGAGACTAAAAATTGTCGCGAAGCGACGGATTGAAATTTAACTTCAGGATGATAAATAATAACCATCAGCGATTACCTTTATATACTTATGATTTAATTTGAAGTCCCATGTTAGAAAAATATTTTTTCCACAGGCTTCTAAATAAATTGTCAAAGAACCTTCTTCCAGAAGAAAAGGATACTTGGTTTGATGAAAAAACAAGGATAATAATCAAAGAGCTGTGCAATATTGTCATTGCACTGCAGAAATATGAAGATGTGCTTAATGTTGAATGTAAAAATTCATTGAAAGCACTCACAGCCGATTTATTGAAAATCCAATCATTGCTAAAAGAAAGAAATTATCCGGAATTAAATAATATCGATGCACAAGCTCTAAACACACTTATCCTAACAGTTTATGAATGCTTCCATAGTGCTGAAGCAAAGAAGAAACAAACGATAAATGAAATTAAAAAAAGGCTCGAATTTTATGGCGTTGATCCGGGAATCGAGTTATCAGCCAGCCACAGGCCTGAAAAAGGAGAAGCTTTAGCCAAGGCAGACATTGAAAAATTTAGCAGAAAAGGGTTATTAACTTATTTTCATGGAACTTATCATCCCTCAAGAAGTTGGTACCAGATTGGAGGATTTTTTAGAACAGCCTATAAGGCAGGGCTTATTGAGATAAGCAAATACCTTCCCCATCAAACAAGAATTTTACTTTTGAAACTCATAGGAGTTTATCTTGGAAACAGTGTTGTGATTGGAAAGAATGTCCAATTTGATTATTTTTATCCGGAATTGATAAGAATAGAAAATAATGTTTCGATTGGAGACAATACTAAACTTTGGACTCATGATTTTAGCATAAAAAGATACGCTTTTGCGCCATTGACAATACACAGTGGAGTTGTAATCGAAGACAGATGCTTGATTGGTCCTGTGGAAATTGGCAAAAATGTCAGAGTAAAATCACATTCGGTTGTTTTGAGAAATATTCCAGAGAGAGTACAGGTTTATGATAATGCAGATCCCAAATATTCCGAATTTCTTCAGGAAGCCATGAGCGGCGCTGAATATGAAAAAATGGTCCACAAATTCGTTCATTGGATAATGAACTTTTGCAAAATTTTGCCTTATGATCCTGTTCCAAAGGATATTCCGCTTATTGGAAGGCTTCCATTTGTTGAGAGCCTGCCTGCAATTAATCTAAAAAATAGGCTGCACAAACTATTGGGCGTCAAAATTAAAGGGAATATAACAACTGGCCCGAGGGTTTATATTGATGCAATACATCCTGAGTTGGTGGAAATCGATGATGGGACATTGATAGGAGACGGAGTTATTTTTAGACCTTATGATTTGGAGGGCAATCCGCAAAAAATTGTTGTTGGGAAGAACTGCAAAATCGGCTCGGAATCGATAATCTTAGCATGCGTTATTGGCGATAATTCCCAAATAAACATCAGATCAGTTGTCTATGGTCAGATACCGAAAAACGTGATTGCAGGCGGAGTTTTGGCCAAGGTCATATCTAGGAATACAGAATCAAAGCCCTTTCAATAAATCGAGCAATATCTTTAAATACAATCCATGCTCCATTGGTTTCAATGACGAAGAAGAGCCTGAATGAGTATATCAAGGGCCTTTTGCAGAAAGGCTACGACATTTCTGCAGTAAGGAATGTTTTGCTTAAGTATGGCTATACAAATGAAGAGATTAATGAATCTATCAACTCTATATACCATCCAACAATAAGGCACGAGATACATTTATCGCGTGCAACAACCTATGTACTTTTATTTGTGGTGTTAGCCATTCTTGCGGTTGCCTCATTTCTTTATTTTAGCCCTCCGAAAACCGCGGCAAAATTGCTTGATTTAAATCTTGAACCAATAAAAACAAGTGCTGAGCCGGAAGAAAACATTATTTTCCTAAAAGAGCTTTCTAATTTGGGCTCTACAAGAAGGTATGATGTTGTAATCAAGCAAGAGATTATTGAGCCAGTCACGAATAAAGCAATAACGCAAAAAATTGAAACAAGGGCTATTGAGACTTTTGGCTCAACTCAAACAAAAATTTTAGTGCCTAAAGACGCAGGAGCAGGAGATTACATACTGAGAGTAATAGTAGAGTACGACAGCAAAAAGGCAGTTGCAACACTCCCTATCAAAATCCTTGCAGCTGGAAAAAAAGAAGAAATACCAACTGAAGAAGAATCAGAGATGGATGTCGTATGTGACGACAATAACCCATGCAGCGACGATAAGATAGAAAATGGCGTTTGCATAAGCAAGCCGATCTCACCGTGCTGCGGCAACAATATTTGTGAGACGCATGAAGAAGGATGTGCAGCAGATTGTCAGCAAGAAAACCCAACACCTGATTTAAGCTCAACTGAATTGTCCCAAGAAAGAAAAGAGCTTGCAAAGAGCGACCCAAGCAAAGCCTTGCAGCAATGCAGACAAATTGAGGTGCCTGGTTTGAAAGATGCTTGCATTGGGGAGATAGGAGAAGCACAGCTCAATAAAAACTACTGCTCTCAGATTATAGATTTAAGAATAAAGGATTTGTGCTATTCAAATATCGCAAAGTCCGCAAATGACAACTCATTGTGCCAGGAAATATCAATAGACAGCAGAAAGGACTCATGCTACATGACATTTGTCCTTGACAATAAAGATTACTCAGTATGCGATAAAATCTCGAATAAACATTTAAGTCAATCATGCGAATCCTTGAAGCAGCTCAATGAATTAAATAAACAGCAAAGTCAGAGCGTATCATAAAATTTATATAAAACTAATTCAAATAATTATATAATGGAACATTTATCAATTAAGGATATTCATGACAGGCTTTCACAGCTTAAAGGCTGGGAGCTTATAGGACGTGAAATAACCAAAGAATTTGTTTTTGAGGACTTTAAGGAAGCAATGGAATTCGTGCAGAAAGTTGGTGAAGAATCAGAAAGAGAGCATCATCATCCTGACATTTTTATAAGATACAACAAAGTGAATATAACATTAACAACACATGATGCAGATGGCTTAACTTACAAGGATTTTAAGTTGGCTAAAATAATTGAGCAGTTGGTTTGAAAACTACAAACTTTCTTTTGCTCTAAGAATTCTTTTGGTGTTTATTTTCTCTATGTCTTTTTCTATTTCAGTCATTACCATCATCGCACCAAAAATAGCAAAAAGACATGCCCATATGCTTGCACTTACTGCTACGTCCATTTTGTTCCACTCTTTACCTGCAAAATAATTCGCAAGAGACTGGATGCCTGGACCAAATCCAACACCTACCGCAGCCATAACTCCAATTGGCTTCGGGTATTCAGAGATTTTTTTAAATCTTAAATGCATTCTTTTGAAATAATTGTCTAAATCGCTTGCGTCTGCTACCTTTTTAATTAACTTACTGTGCAATTCCATTTCTTTTGTCCATTTTCTTAAAAACTTTTTAAAAGACTTTTTATCTTGCTTTTCAACAAAATATTCTTCAGCTTCCAGCCTCTTGTCAATTTTCTTAATTTTTGAATAATAAAATTCAACAATATCAATTATTCTTTCTGCTTTTTCTAATGCTTCTTCGTCGCTTACATTTTTCTTCATCCATATATACATTTCTTTTAATGGTCTAAACGTTTGCCCTAATCCTTTTTCAATTATTCTTAAAAACCATCTTTCATTTTTTACGCACCTGGATAATAATTTTACACCATTTTGGTCTTCAAAGTTGTTTTCAAGTAATTCGATAGCCTGCAATCTTTGCTGTTGAATTTTTATTCTAATCGCCATAGAACGAATTAAATTATTTCTGAAATTATTAATGTAATCAGTATAAGCTTCTATACTTTTAAGGTTAACCATTATAAATCAATTTAAAATAGTTCTATATAATTCTTTCTATCTAAATCTAATACTCAATCCCTCTCCTAGCAACAATTCCCTTCTGCCATGGATGCTTAACTCCCTGCACAACATTAACGTAGTCAGCAGCATCTATTAATTCCTTTGGCGCGTCTCTTCCTGTGAAAATCAATTCAACGTTTCCATGCTCCTTTACGATTTCCAAAACTTCTCTTAACGGAATCAACCCTTTCTCCAAAACGCAGTTTATTTCATCTAAAATAACAACATCATAGTCTAAACTTTTGATGATCTTTTTTGCATGCTCCCACCCTTGCATTGCTGCATCTTTTTCTTTTATATCGGGCTGGAATACAAATCTTCCAGTTGCATCTTTAAACTCGTGCAAATGCTTTTGCTTTTCCTTTAATGCGTCAACGCCAAACTGCTCAATCTCAAACCCCAGCCTCTTTGCACTATAAAGCTCGCCAGTGTACCCGCTTTTGAGGAACTGAATCATATGCACTTTTAAATTACTTCCAATTGCCCTTAACGCAATGCCCAAGGAAGAGGTAGTTTTGCCCTTGCCATCGCCGGTTATAACATGGACTAATCCAAGACTTTCCCTACTGTTGTCGCCTTGAACTTTAATGGGTGTTTTAATTTTTGTTAAGGACATTTTATTGCAGAAAATGATTGCTTATAGGATGTATAAGTCTAATTATTATCGCCAATGGAAATGCAATTATTAATGGGGTGATGACAGCAGCCAAATAAATAAATTTACTGGGGATTTTAGTATTTCTATCTTTAGGAATGCAGTAAGCTGGCAGATAAGTCATTAAGCCGTAAACAAAAATCCAGAAGCCTCCTGCAACAACAGTTAGAATGTTAGGGTTAAGCATAAATTCCGCTAATATGCCGTTTATCCCGAATAAAGTAAATACATGAAACGGCTTGAAATCGTATCGTGAAAGCAGATAAGCCCACACAATAAACATTGGTAGGAATATAATAACACTATGGAACAATACAACATCTATATAATTAGATGATGCGGTTATATGTGCCTCTTTTGCGTATGCGCCAAATATTGGTGCAAGATTTGTAATTGACGTTGCAATAGCTTCCTCAGCTAGAGCAAGAATGATTGCGAAAATCACAAACTTAGCCTTCCAATTCATTTTAATTTTCAGAACGAATTCCATGATTTGCCCCTTTTTTATATGCATTAAGTAACCTGCAAGAAAGACCCAGAATACGGCAAGGGCTATTAGCATTTTCGAAGCAGCCTTCTCTGCATCAGTTTTTGAAATCAGCAGTGTAAAAACTAAAAACAGGATCATCCAGATTCCAAAAATCTTTACTGTTAGATTATCAGGTTTTTTTAATGGCATTCTAATCTATTGGCTATAATATCCAATGAAAAATCACTCTTTTTTAAAGATTAGAACATAAAAATCAAAGAAATAACTTACATGCACATTCCCCAGCCGCAGCCAGGGCAGTGCAAACATCCTTCCTTTAGCTCTACTTGAGTACCGCATTCCGGGCAGTTCTTAATCGTGGCCTTAGTCATCAGTTTATCAGCAGGCTTATTTGCCATATTCTTATCACCATTCTCATTTTCAAATACTAATCCAGTTTCTGATTCTTTAGTAATCTTTCTCTGTTCAGGTTTGATGTCAATTTTTTTCTCTTCTCTTTCCTCTTTTTTCTTTGGGGCTACAAGCACCTGGTCTTTAATGCTGGAATCCCTGAATACAGTCACATCTTTGCATCCAAGCTTATATGCAAGTATATAGCTTTCCCTCATATTCTCCAAGGTTGCATCTGCCGGGAAATTGTTTGTTTTGGATATTGAGGAATCAACCCACTTTTGGAAGGATGCAAGCGCCCTTATATGCTCCTCTGGGGTTATGTCCATTGCAGTCACAAGCACATTCCTAATTCTTTCTGGCACATAATCAATATTCTGTAGGCTGCCCCTGTGCTGATTTATATCTTCCATAAGCTTTTCATTGTACAGCCCTTCTTCTTTCAATACCTTTTCAGCAGCTGGATCAACATAATAAAAGCTTCCGACTTTTACATTTTTCTCAAATACAAGAGAATAAACCGGCTCCATTCCTGAACTGCAGCCTGCAATCATTGAAATGCTGCCAGTCGGCGCTATGATTGTTGTGTAACCATTTCTGATGCCATATATTTTAATGTCCTGGCTTATCTTGTCCCAATTAAAGTGCCACTCCTGCCTTAAGTCAGCCCCTCTTATAGGCAGTCTTCCATTCTTATAAAAACTCTTGTTATAATACGGCAGGTTTCCTCTTTCCTTTGCCAGCTCAATGCTTTCGACTTTGCTCCAATAAGCGATGAATTCCATCAGCTGCTCCATGAAATTGCGACCTTCTTCCGAATTATAGGGCAATCTCAATTCATAGAGAAGATCAGCAACCCCCATGACTCCCAGTCCAATCTTTCTCGTTGATAAGCTCATTTCTTCAATCGCCTTTAAAGGAAAATTGTTGACGTCAATCACATTGTCAAGAAACCTCGTGCAACTTTTTGTTATTTCCTTTAGAAAGTCCCAATCCAGGTATGTGTTGCCTTCTTCATCATGTTTTGCGCAAGCCCATACGTTTATTGAACCGAGATTGCATGGTTCGTTTGGATATAGAAGCACTTCTCCACATGGATTTGTCGTCACAATAGGGCCAAGATGCTCGTAAAAGGGATTATAGTCATTTACCTTGTCAAAGAATATCACGCCAGGCTCTGCTGATTCCCATGCCTGATACACTATTTTGTCGAATAACATTCGTGGATTCAGATATTTTACAACTTCACCATCTTTTGGGTTGAGTAAGGGATATGGCTCATTTTTGTCATAATAATCCCAAAAATCCGACATTATCAATACAGAAATATTGAAGTTTCTTAATGACTTGTTGCCATCCTTGGCAGTTATGAATTTTTCAATATCTGGGTGGTTGCTGTTCAGAATACCCATATTTGCTCCCCTTCTTATGCCGCCCTGCTTGATAACCTCAGTCATTGTGTCAAATAGCCTCATAAAACTAATCGGACCAGAAGCGATTCCGCCGGTTGAGCTTACAAAATCGCCTTCCGGCCTCAGCTTGCTGAAGTTGTAACCCATTCCACCGCCTGCTTTAAACACAATTGCCGTGTTCTTCAAAGTCTCCATTATTCCTTCAATTGAATCTGGAACGTCAAGCACAAAGCAGTTATGCACAGAAATCATATTTGCAACATAAGAGTGGTCTTCTTCAACTTCAAGATTATAAACAGGTCCACAATAGTCAAATTCCGATATTTGATCTATTTTTGTGAATGTTATTCCCTCAACAATAATCACATTTGGCTTGAAACCAACATCAGTTTCTTGCCTTTCGAACAATTCATTGATAAGCACAAGTCCATTTTCCCCGCTTATTGTGCACCTGTATGGTTGGGTTACTCCAAGCTTTGGCATAGATTCTTTTCCTAAAGCAGAGAAAACGCCACAGCGCATGGACATTTGCCAGAAAGCATAGACTACATTTTGATTGCACATAACCAGCTTTGCATTTGTCTTGTTGGAGTTCTTAAATATAGTACCATCTCCTCTTATAAGGCCTGCCATCAAGCCTTTCTGCTTATGTTGAGGTAATTTTATAATCCATTGAGGCATATGTTTTTTATTATAGCCTCTGCCTAAAATATTTTCAAAAAAATTTGCTAATATTGTAGAATGAAATCTTAATGACAGCCATTTTCTTTCCTCGGAATTTGTTCTTTCTATTCTTGATGATACTCCAAATTTTTTTTCTGTTATGGAAATTACTTCTTTGCAATAATCTTCCTCATCTCTTGAAAAAGTAAATCTAACGCAGTCTTTATCTGCAATTGAGCCCTCTGAAAGATAATAACCAAAAAGCTTCATCAGCTCATAATCTACAGCAATAGTGTTGTTAACAGGCTTTGTTGTATGGACAAAAGCATCAAATTTTCCTCCTCGGTATTCATAATTACATTTGTCTCCATCATTTACCTTAACATTTTTAACTATGTCACTAACTTTAATTTCTTCAATATCTTCTATTTCTTTAGGGTAAGACAAAGCTACGTAGTCTCCTTCCTTATGCATGTAGAATGGCAGCCATTGTATTTTGTTGTCTTTATAACTTAAGATTGGATGCTCTTCTGTAACGAGCATAGAAGGCTTTGGAAGCTTGCTGCAGCTTACTTGATATAATAAGTTTGCAGTTCTAATATGTACTTTCTCAACTTTTCTGAACCTTCCCTTATGCGTTAGCACAGAGTCACCAACTTTAATATCTTTTATTTCCTCTGGACCATTCGCTGTCATAACTGGCTGATTTGGATGAAAGCATGCACTGCCCATTCCCAGCGGATTGCCAAAATTAGCAATAGCTGGGGTATTTGGCATAAACAATTTATAGGTCATTAAGTTATAAAACCTGTCTGCATTTTTTTCATAGATGTCAAATTCACCTTTCTTGATTAGGTCAAAGAATTTGCTCCAAGTAACTTTCATCTGCTTGTTTCTGTTGAACCTGTCGTAGATTCTTTTTAGGGCTTCAAGATGGTATCTATTAAGTCTGTATTTTCCAATAGAGTATTGATCCTCATTCACCGCTGGCTTGAAATCCTCAACCATATTGACTGGCTGCTTTGCATCAATATCAAAAATTCTGGTGTCATAAAATAGGTCTGGAAGCACTGCGTGAACAGCAACTCTTGTAAATAGCTGTTTTGGATTTTCTATTAATTTTCCAGTTGAGTCTTTTCTTAAGTATCTTGCTTTCAAAACCCTTAATGCATTGACATCAAACCTCTTGTCTACTTCATCAATCTCTTCCTTTTCAAGAACAAGCTGTTTCTCTTTTCTTATCTCAGCTCTTTGCTGCCTGTATAAAATGTAAGCCTTGGCAGTTGCTGCATGCCCTTCCTCTATAAGGGCCTTTTCCACAATGTCTTGGATTTCTTCAACTGATGGAGCATCTTTTCCAAGCTGTATGATTTCAGAAACTACTTTACTGCTAAGCTGCTGGGCTATTTTCTTGTCTTTGCCTCCAACTGCCCTTGCGGCTTTATATACAGCATTGGTTATCTTTTCCTGGTCGAACTCAGCAATTCTTCCATCCCTCTTCCTAATCCCAGAAATTTTCACAATCATTTTCAAGCCTCTTTTTCAGTTTTGTTGATTTTTACCACTTAACCGAAAACACAACATATTGTATACTAGATGCAGTCAACATACTATATGTAGTATATTTTACAATCGTGCTTATATTTAAGTATTTTGGTTTTACGTATGAAATTAATTCAGGCTTTTACAGAAATCAGCAAGTTTTTGGTGTTTAAATAGTTTAGGTGAGAATGTCCAGTGGTGTGATCGGAATTCTTTAATTATAATTAGCTAAGTAATGCCTGAGGTGATTGGGCTCGATTGCCTCTGCGAAAGTATTATATAAGTTTGCACTTATATTTTTTTGGTAAATAAACTAGTTTTAATTCCTTCATGACCAAGCAAATGCTATTAGAACATCACCAAATATATGCTCTTCATGCAAGAAATTAAGACCTTCTGGAAGAAGAGTTGAGAAAAAGACCGTCCAATCAAGCACGAAGTGCAATAAAGGGAAAGAAGAAAAGGCGGGACTTTATTTTTAGGGTAGCTTTTTAAATCATACATATATCCAATTAGTAATATGCAACAAGCATTAGAATCAAAGATTGTCTCTTTACAGCAGATAGAATACCCATCTAATTTTTTAATTTTTGTTCAAGGTTCTTGGGAAGTCGGAGATAATGAAAGAAATGTAGCTGCAAGTAAGAGAATTAAGGAAAAGGGATTGGCTTCAACATTACTTTATGAATCATCAAGAGATTGGAGTGCATTGCAAAGAGCAAGTACGAGAGATGAATGGATAAGCGCCTTTAGAGATAAAAACTATCAAGATGAATTAGCAGAATTAAATGCACTCCTCAGGTATATCAACGCACAATACCTGCCTAAAGAAATTTTCTTAAGTGGTTCTTCTTTTGGCGGCGGATTGGTTGCTTTAGCATTGGATTCTGCACCGAATATTAGCAAAGTTTTTTTAAGTTGTCCCCAGATTCATCTTGATGATAGTGTTGAAAGGGTAAGTATTTATAGAGACTTTCCAGATACAAAAAATTTCTTGGAGGCAATCTCAAGATTTCATGGAAGATTACACATAATCCACGGGAATGAGGACAATATTGTTCCGTTAGAGCAATCATTTGCTTTGTATAATGCGGCTACTACTCCTTATAAAAGATTGGTTGTTTTACCGGGAAATCACTCATTCTCAGGAATGAACAAAGAAAATTATGTGCAGGAACATCTTGTAGCGTTTAGGTAAAAAAGTCCCGCTTCTTAAAGTTTTTAGGTCTTTTTCTCAATTGAAGATAACAACTGTTAACCCCACATTCAATTGCTTTTAATTTCACTTCACCACTTTCCCAAGCTTAATTAGCTTCTCTCCATCAAGAAATTTCCTCAAAATGTCATTCAATTCTTTAATTTTAACCCTTATCTGCTCTGTTGTATCCCTGTCCCTCACGGTAACTGTGTTATCTTCCAGAGTTTGGAAGTCTGCAGTAATACAAACTGGCGTACCTACCTCATCTTGTCTGCTGTATCTACGCCCTATGGAACCTGATAAGTCAAATACGCAAGTCCATTCTTTTTTCAGTTCATCATAAACATCTCTTGCTTTTTTCACTAAGTCTGCTTTGTTTGAAACAAGCGGAAAAACTCCAACCTTAACTGGAGCTAATTTTGGATGCAGCTTTAAGACTACATTGCCTCTTGATTTGTCATAAGTGTAAGAATCAAACATAAAGACTAAGAATGCCCTTTCAACACCTTGAGAAGGCTCGCAAATGACATGAGGCAAAATCTTTTTCTTTGTTTCTTCATCAAAAATGCTTAAGTCTGTTTTTGAATGTTCAATATGCTGCTTTAAATCAAAGTCTGTTCTGTTGCTTAATCCTTGCAGTTCCTTCCATCCAAATGGAAACTCATATTCCAAATCCCAGGTGTCAAGAGCGTAGTGGCTCAGCTCATCCTTAACATGCTGCCTGATTCTGAAATGCTCAGCATTTGCGCCCAAGCTGACAAACCATTTGTGCATCACCGCAAGCCAATATGCATGCCATTGTGTTTTTATAATTTTTTTCTCAAGCGTTTTTTTTATTGGCATTTTTTCAATTTTTTTATTGTTTTTCTGCATCTCTGCGGAATAAACATTAAGCTCGTAGTCAAGCACTTCATCGATAAACAAGCATTCTTCTTGCTTTTCCGGATGGACAAAATACTCTATTTCCATCTGCTCAAACTCCCTCATCCTGAATAAGAAATCCCTTGGTGAAATTTCATTCCTGAATGCTTTGCCGATTTGAGCAATTCCGAATGGCAGCTTCAATCTTGCATTCTCCTGAACAAGCTTAAAGTTTGCAAATATAACTTGCGCAGTTTCAGGCCTCAAATAGGCAATAGAAGTATTTTGTATTGGTCCAACCTGAGTCGTAAACATAAGATTGAATTTCTTCACATCACCAAGTTCGCCTCCGCATTTTTGGCACCTGAACTTATGCTCTTTTATCTCTGCTGTCAACCCTTCTATAGTCATTCCTGCGGTCGGAATTTTTAGTTTTTCTTCAACAAGCGTGTCAGCTCTAAATCTGGCGCCGCATTTTTTGCAGTTGACAAGCACATCTGTAAATCCACCAATATGCCCGGATGCTTTCCAAATCATTGGATGTGTTATAATGCTTCCATCAATGCCGACAATATCATCCCTTTGCTGGACGAAAGTTTTCCACCACTCTTGCTTAATGTTGTTTTTTAATTCAACTCCCAAATGACCGAAATCATAAAATCCGGAAATTCCCCCATAAATCTCAGAATCAGGGTAAACAAAGCCCTTTCTCTTGCAGAAAGTTGCCATTTCATCTATTGTTAGTTTTGGTTTTTCCATTTTTGTAAATCCCTTTTAGATATGTTTCGTAAATCTTTATTAAACTTATTTCAATTATTCAATCCGCTGCGCAATTCTTGTGCTCGGCATTTTTTGTCCGCCACTAAAAAATGCCTCGCCTATATATCCATTTAAATAATTGCAAGCGGGTTTCCTTTACCACTTTGCTTATAAAGGACGCTCTCGAATTTGTTCTATTATTTTAATTGTTTAATTTTGATAATATTTGATTAATGTGTTAATTTTTGTTTTATTAAATTATTAATCATCTATTTTTAATTCTATTGTTTTTTAACCTCTCTAACCGACTTCCAAAAGAAATACCCTATAATTGTTATTGTTATAATCGGTGAAAACCATTCTGGAATATGAAATCCAAAGCTGTCAGCCAGCATTATTGTGCCAAGGGCTAAAATAGAGTACATTGCCCCGTTCTTCAGGTATTTGTATTTTTTGACATTTTTTATATTGCTTACTGTGAGCTTTCTTACGACAAGCGCGCCTATCCCATTTCCTATCAAAATGATAGGTATAGAGAATGTAAATGCAAATGCCCCTAAAATGCCGTCAATAGAGAAAGTTGCATCTATAACCTCAAGATAAAAAATCTTGCTTATATCGCTCATGTTTCCGCTTCCGTCCAGCATTCGCTTTTCTGCCTGCTCTGCGTTCTCCTTAAATCCGTGAGTTATAAAAAAGGCAGTTGAGCCGACAACAGCGCCAAACGCCATTAGGGGATTTTTTTTTATAGCCGACCAAACGATTATTGAAAGCAAGACAGACACGACCGCAAAAAACCACACGCCATGCTTTTGTATCAATTCTTCTCCTGCCAATCCATAATGTTTGGGCTCTAAAAATAACCAATGGAAGAACAAAAAAATAAGAAAGGTGCCTCCTCCAATCAGCAGAATAGGGGCAGACTTTTCTATCACTCCCTTTATTGCGGGATCAGAGCTGAACGATGCTGCAAATGAGCCGATAAATCCCAAGCTCGGATTGCTTACCCATACAATCGCCCATGGCAGTAATCCTCTGACAAGAAAAACAGCAATTATGATGCCCCAAAACAAAAACCATTTTCTGGCCTTTTTGGACATTGTTCCAAGAACTTCCGCATTAATTATGGCATTGTCTACACTGATGATTATTTCAAAAAGTCCTAATCCCAAAACTATGAGGCTAAAGGATAACCAGTCAACCATTTTTAGCTAAATAAATATGCCTAGATTAAAAATATTGTGGTGATGAGGGATAGAAAATTATTTATAATAGTATTATGGGGTATGAGGGAATGCGAAACTACCCTCTATGTGATGAATGTAAAAAGGTGATTAAAAATAAAAATGACCTTGTGGTTTTTGGAGGGAATTGGACTATGATATTTTTAAAAAAAGTTCATAGAAATTGCTATAGTAGCAGTAAACCTTACAATCCACCTTGGATTATAAGTCAATTCAAAGTTCCTGTAAATAATAGAATGGCAACTTATCTTTCAATTACTTTATTTTTCATTATGTTATCCTTTATATTTTTTAATGATGTTCCTACTTCAGTAAAACCATTTATACCAATAATTGCTTTGGTGTTTCCCTTATATAGACTTTATATATACAACAAATTTGAAAGAAGATTAATATAGATTAAGGTATAATTAATAACATCAAAAAATAGATTTGTTTATTTTTATCTCCTATCCAAAATTCTCTGCGGCATTAAGAAAGCGGCAATCAACGGTAATACGACAGTACCGACGCCAAAAATCAAAACATAGTGCAAAGGATAATTTTTATAATTGAGCAAAAAGTCAGATTTTAAGTGAACAAACAGCAATAATAATAGTAATATGGGAGTGATATATCTGATGATAAATCTCCATAATGAACCTATTTTGACAATTGAATATTGGTTAATATGGCTCGATATTTTCTCACAATCAAAAAACCAGCCAATGGCAACCACTTCAAGCAACGTGCCAATCAAGAGATTATAATAAATAAAATGGATTACAATGTCCATTATGTAAAAACCCGGACTTATGATAAACAAAAGACTAAATAAAAACCCAAAGCAGGCAACTATAATGGCAGCATAGATTTTTTTGACATTAAACTTGTGCATAAAAACATGGCAAATAGAGTAGGCTAAAGAAGCAGCTCCAAATATAAAAAACAGCGACAAGAATGCAAAGAACAACAAGCTGAGGAGAGTTGGCTTATAAAAATAAGGCAATGCCTGCACCAAAATTGTAAATCCCGAGCCAAAATCAGAGAATGCCAGCTCGTCTAAACCTATACCCTGCTTCATGCTAATAAAGCCAAGAAATCCAAATACAATAAAGCTGGCAACAATGCTTACCAAAATCTCTAAAACTACGACAATGGATGATGCGCCGACAACCGTGCCTTTGTCCCTCATACCAACGACATGCATTACTCCAATAGACAGTCCTAACGATGATGCCGCCAGTGAAAAGGCAGCAAGCCAAATATTGGAATTCAGCAAATTCCTGAAGTTTGGCTTAAGAACGGAATAAACTCCTGCCAAGGCATTGTCGAGAGTAAGGGAATAAAACAAAAACAAAAGCATCAAAACTGCAAAAACAGGAAATGCAATTACAATTCCTTTTTTAAGGCTGTCAAAACCATGTCGGATGCACAAAAAGATTACAAGCCACGCTAGAATCAATGCTACAAAAACCGGCAACGAAAATTGCGTAAAATTTCCAAATCCGCCTGAAACTTGAAGCACATTGTTCAAAAAATATCCTTTTGCATCATTCTTCCACTGCAGTCCGAAAGACACAAAAATGTAGAGGATATGCCATGAAAGCATGACGGTATAATATCCAATTAGGATAAAGGCATTGAAGAGCATAAGCCAACCAATGCTGCTGAACCCTTTTCTTATTGAAGCAAACAAATCCACAATATTCTTGTTAAAATGCTGTCCTATTGAAAACTCCAGCATCAGCAAGGGCATGCCTAAAATCAACAAAGCAATTGAATATGGAATAAGGAAGAGACTGGTAAATTTAAAGGAGAGGTAGGGATAAATCCAGATATTTCCAAGACCAATCGCCGCTGCTGATGATAATAAAACAAAAAATAATCTGAAGTTATTGCTGCTCATTTCAATAACAATTCCTATTTTAGATTTAAAGGTTTTGGTTGTGAGGATTCTAGAGTGATAACATTAAAAGAAAAAAACAATTAAATTTTTAAATCGATAAGTATCACCAATAAATATGCTACCCGAAGCAGAACTTGACACCCTAGGTGAACAATATTCAAAAAGAATATGTGAAGGTCAAGCACTTATTGCTTTTTGTCAAAGAGATGAAATTTCTAGTGACCAACTTCAAAGTATTTTGCTTGTCAGAGAGCTAGGATTAGCAGACGCAGAAAGTTTGCCTGATTTTACAAATCGTGGAGAAAAATATAGACTCCGTAGGTGGGCAAAACATTTTAATGAAGTCATGCAAGCAGGAAGAGAAGGTGTACCAATGGATAATATTGAATTTAAACTTGGTATAGACTTTAAGACAAATTCTCCTGTTTATATTTCTTACCGTCATTATAGTATCCTTACTTGGAATCAAGCACTTAAAAAATAAGAAATTTTTTATTTGAAAATCTTTAATGCTAATATAATACAGCATCAAAATTTCAAAAATCCATAACTTATTAAAATCCAAAATTCCACTATTTTCTATGCAACCATTAATTCAAAAATACATACCAAAAACCGCAGAAGAGATATTTGGACAAGATGAGTGTCTGAGGCAATTGGATAATTTTGTTATGAATTTCGAAAAGCAAAAAAGGAAATCGGCATTAATATTTGGGCCTAGCGGCACTGGAAAGACTTGCTCGGTTTATGCAATTGCAAATACATTTGGATACGAAGTTGTAGAGGTGAATGCAAGCGATTTTCGTAATGCAGAGCAAATAAACCAAAAGGTTGGCAATGCAATAAAACAGCAAAGCTTGTTTGCTAAAGGCAAAGTAATATTAGTTGATGAAATCGATGGTTTATCAGGACATGAGGACAGAGGGGGAATACAGGCCATAACTGAACTGATTGAAGGCTCTAAATATCCTATAATATTAACAGCCACCAATCCTTTTGATAATAAGTTTGGTTCTTTAAGAAGAAAATCCATCTTGATTGAGTTCAAAGCTCTGGATTATTTGTCAATCTTTAAAATATTGAAGAGGATTTGCGAAATTGAAAAAATAAAATATGAAGAAGAAGCTCTCAAAGCGCTTTCAAGAAGAACAGGAGGAGATGCGAGAGCTGCAATCAACGACCTGCAGGCATTAGCGCTTGATCATAAGGAATTGTCAAAAGAGGGCATCGAAAACTTAGCTGACAGGGCTAAGCTTGACAACATTATGGTAGCATTAAATAAAATATTCAAAACAACTGACTTAAGAGTTGCACTTTCTGCCTTTGATAATGTTGAAGAGGACTTAAATGAGCAACTTCTCTGGATTGATGAAAATCTGCCAAAAGAATACAGAAAGCCGGAAGAGCTTGCAAAGGCATATGAAATGCTGAGCAAGGCAGATGTTTTTAACAGAAGGATTAAGAGATGGCAGCACTACAGGTTTTTGATTTACATAAATGCCTTGATAACGGCTGGGATCGCATCTGCTAAAAAAGAGAAATACAAGCAATTAGTTGAGTATAAACCAACAGGAAGAATTTTAAAGCTTTGGTGGGCTAATCAAAAAGCTGCAAAAAAGAAGGAAATTGCCAAGAAAATTGCAGAAAAAACTCATTCATCAAAAAAGGAAATTTTAAAAAACACAATGCCTTATTTCCCAATAATGTTTAAAAACAAAGAAATGAGGGGTAATATTATAAATTATTTGGGTTTGAATAGTGAAGAGGCTGAGTGGTTGAAAGCTCAGGTTAAGAATTTTTAAAAAGTTTTATATAATGTTTCTTCTATTTTTAATAGCCATATAATAAAATTAAATATTTAAATACTAAAGAAAATCCCCTGTTTAAATGGAACTTCCAAAATCCTACAATCCGAAAGAAGCTGAAATAAAATGGCTTAAGTTCTGGGAGAAGGAAAAGATTTATTCTTTTAATCCAGAGAGCGATGCAGAGGTTTATTCAATTGACACTCCACCACCGACTGTAAGCGGTAACATGCATCTTGGGCATTCTTTTTCTTATGCACAGCAGGATTTTATTGCCAGATTCCAGAGAATGCTTGGGAAGAATGTATTTTATCCATTTGGAGTGGATGATAATGGATTAGCTACTGAAAGGATGATTGAGAGAATGAAGAATGTTAAAGGGCAATTCATGCCTAGACAGGAATTCATAAAATTGTGCTATACCAGTGTCGAACAGATAAGGGATAGTTTTGTATATGACTGGAAGCGAATAGGCACAAGCGCAGATTTCAACATTTTTTATTCGACAATAAATAAACATTCCCAAAAAATATCACAGCGCTCTTTCTTGGAGCTTTACAAAATTGGCAGGATTTACAGGAAAAGGGCTCCATTTATCTGGTGCACAGAATGCCAGACTGCAATTGCCCAAGTTGAGATGAAAGACAGTGAGAGAGAAAGCAGAATGGTTTATATGAAGTTTGATACAAGCAAAGGCGAGCAAATTACAATTGCAACTACACGTCCAGAATTATTGCCTGCTTGTGTAGCTATCCATATTCATCCTGAAGACAAAAGATTTAGGCATTTAATAGGCGCAAAAGCTAAAATTCCATTCTCAAATAGGGAAGTTATAATTACAGCGAACCAAGACGTTAATATGGAATTTGGCTCAGGAATTGTATATCATTGCACTTATGGGGATATGGATGATGTTAAGTGGCTCGAAGAGTTAAAAATTGAGCCAATTGAAATTCTGGACAAAGACGGCAAATTTAATGAAAAAGCTGGGCGCTTTAAGGGATTGCATGTTAAAAAGGCGAGAGAAGCTGTTACAAAGGCATTGGAAGAAGAAAAAAGAATTGCAAAAACTGAGCCAATAAAACATGTTGTTAACGTTCATGAAAGATGCGAAGCAGATATAGAGATACTTAATACAGATCAATGGTTCATAAAATATCTTGATTTAAAAGATGAGTTCCTTAAGTATGGAAGAAAAATAAAATGGTATCCTGAACACATGCGTGTGAGGTATGAAAATTGGATTAGTGGCTTAAAATGGGACTGGAACATATCGAGGCAGAGGCATTTTGGGATTCCAATTCCATTATGGTATTGCAAGAAATGCAGCGAAATTATAATTGCAGAAGAAAAGCAATTGCCAGTTGATCCTTTGACTGATAAGCCGTCTAGGAAGTGCAAGTGCGGCTCAAATGAATATATTGGAGAAAAAGATGTACTGGACACATGGGCAACATCTTCTTTGACTCCGGATATAGCGGTTGAACTCTTTAAAGATAAGAAAATCTACAAAAAATTATTTCCAATGAGTTTAAGGCCCCAAGCTCATGATATAATTACATTCTGGCTTTTTAATACTGTGGTTAAAAGCTACTTCCACCACAAAAATATTCCTTGGGATAATGCAATGATTTCTGGATGGGCTCTTGATCCTCATGGAAATAAGATGAGCAAGAGCAAAGGCAACATAATTGATCCAAGAGGGATGATTGACAAGTTCTCGGCTGATGCGTTAAGATTTTGGGCGGCAGGCTCAAAGCTAGGTGACGACATGTCATTTCAAGAAAAAGACTTAGTTACAGGTGTCAAATTCGTAACTAAAATATGGAATGCCTCAAAATTTGCTTCCATTCATCTTTTGGAGTACAACGGCGAAGCACCCACAAAACTTGAGATGATGGACAGGTGGATTCTTTCAAAGCTGAGCAAAGTTGTTAAAGACAGCACTGAAAATTTCCTGAATTATGAATATTCGCATACAAAGCTTGAAACCGAAACTTTTTTTTGGCACACTTTTTGCGACAATTACCTCGAAATAATCAAAGACAGGCTGTATAATGCAGACAAAAGGGGAAAAGAGGCAAGGCTTTCTGCACAATATGGATTATATTACACCCTGATTATAATAATAAAACTGATGGCACCCATAATGCCTTTCATTACAGAAGAGCTTTACCAGATTTATTATAAAAAACATGAAAAAATAAAAAGCATACATTTAACAAAATGGCCTGATGTCAATATGATAGATGAGCACGCAGAGCATATTGGCGATTTTGTTGTTAAGGTTGTTGAATTTGCCAGGAGGCAAAAATCAGAAAAGCATTTGTCATTAAAAGTGCCTGTGAAAAAATTAACAATCAAAGCAAAAATTGAGGAAAAAGATTTTGATGCTGTTGAGGCAGAGATAAAAGCGGCAACATCAGCAGAGCATATCGTCTTTGAGCCGACAAGAGGCAAAAAAACTGAAAAAGATTTGGAGATTGAGGTTGAGGTTTGAAAAAGATTAAATATAAAACGAGAAACAATAATTGCCAATTAGTGGCTTTCAGGTACTCGACTGCAATTTTTTGGAGGTATGACTTTAGTACACAACTTAGGAGATATTGAAAATATAGTGGTCCGAGTTAGGGCTCAATACAAAAAAAACGGTAAATTCAAGCCACGTTTTGGTTTGAATCATGATGACAGAGATCGAAAACGAAAATCTTTCATTGGAAGGCTTCAAGAACAAGTATCATTGTTTGATTTAGTCGAAGACGTCCTAGCAACAAGAGATAATGGAAGCCAAGAACTTAAACATACAAATGATATTCTTTGCTGCTTTGGCTTTTCTGACGGGGAAGAAAGAGCACGTTTGCTAAGAAGTGTATCTGGAAACGGCGACTATTCTTATGCTGGAGAAAATGTTAGAAAGGCTTATGTTGTTGCTAGAAGGTATGGGCTTGAAGGCAATTATCTTGACACACCGGAAGCAACAAAAAATATTTTCGTTGCTCTAGCAAGGTCAACACATTTAAACGGATTCGAAAATACATTTTTATTGGCTAGAGTATTTGGTTTTGATAGGATGTCTGAAATAGTAGCAAAGGGTTATTATCCAATTAGGGTAGGACGTAAAGTGAGGTTGGTTGGAAATAAAGTTTTAGAACATTTAGCTCGTACACTAAGGCCTGAGACAGTAATCCCTCATTTCACCATACATCCAAACTTTATGGAAGGTTTAGGCTACAATCGCAATTTAGTTAATGGACTGCCAGTATACAGGTGAAACCAAAAATTTAGTAATGAGTATACTTAGAATGATTAAAAATGAAGAGTAGAGGGGAAATTTCTGTAGTCGCATGCAGGTCAGGAATTCATTAAGCGAAATCCTTGGTTTCATCAGATTAGTGTTGCTCCGCTTGTGGCTAATGTCATTTACTGGATAAACAGAAACCGTTCTGTAGGAGATTTATATGAGCCAAGAGCAGATTCTGGAGTCCATAGATAGTGATAAATTTAATTCTTATAATTTTGAAAGTTAATAAAAATAGGCAAATCAAACCTTAAGAATAGTCCATATGCCGTTGCACTACAATATCCACCTGCTTGTCTTGTGCAAATGGATAGTTAACCCATTCTAACACTCTGCTTCTCAACTGGGCAATCTCACCCAATATTGAATTTTGGGCAATTACTAAGTCCATAGAGTTTGGCTTTTCTCTATTATCTTTAGTTGCCAGTTCGATGGCTTTTTGTGCTCTTCTATAGTCAGTGTGCTGAAACAGCAGCTGCTCCAATAAGCAAACCGCTTCTCTTTTGTCATATTGGCCATGTTGAATACTTGCAGCCCTTTCAGGATTTAGGAGCAATTCAAAGGGTCTAGATTGCGTGCCTCCGACTATATCTACACTATAAGGTGCATACACAAGGTTCTCCAATGTTGTCAGTAAGTATGATGGATCCATTTTCTCGCCATTCATTAAACTCTCTTCCATCTCACCCCTTCTTTAGTATCCTCAAGAATAATGCCTTTCTTTTTTAAATCTTCCCTTACCTTGTCTGCTTTTGCATAATCTTTTTCTTTTCTTGCCTTTTCCCTTTCCTCAATCAAATTCTTTATTTCTAGACTTAATTTTCCATCTTTTTCTTCAAGAATTCCAAGAACTTTGTCAAATTTCTTCATCAAATTTATTATTTTTTCAGAATCTTTCTTTCCAATCTTATTCTCCATCATTAATGTGTTGATTTCCTTTACAAAATCAAAAATGTGCGATAATCCAATGCTGATATTTAAGTCATCATCCATAGCATCCTCAAATTCTTTTTTTGTTTTTTGTATTAATTTTTCAATTTGTTTATTGTTGTAGTTATTTTTAATTTCTTTTAATTTAATCATAAAATCATTCAGTCTTTGAATGGCGCCTTCAGCTGCCCTGACCGCTTCTTCTGTAAAATTTAATTGAACTCTATAATGGGCAGAAAGCAAAAGATACCTTATTGCTTTTGGATTATATTCTTTATTCAGCAAATCCCTCAATGTATAGAAATTCCCCAAGGACTTGCTCATCTTCTTTCCTTCAACAAGAAGATGCTCGTTATGAAACCAGTAATTTACAAATTTCTTTTTTGTTGATGCTTCGCTTTGAGCTATTTCATTCTCATGATGCGGAAAAATCAAATCAACACCGCCGGCATGAATGTCAAAATGCTTTCCTAAATATTTCATTGACATTGCAGAGCACTCAATATGCCAACCTGGCCTTCCTTTGAGTTTTAGTTTAATTTTTGGCATAACTTTTCACTCTCTCGGAATATTTTCTTAGTAAGCAAATCTATTTCATTCCTGCGAATAAGTTTTATTTCTTTTCTACCAATCAGAATCACATTATATCCTTGCTTGTGCAACCATCGAATTTTATCTTTGGTTTTACTTAAAGTGATACTCGCTCCTTTAACTTCTATAATTAAATTTTGTTCTGGAAGATAGAAATCAGGTAAAGTATTTGACATCAGTTTTTTTTCTGTGTTAAAATATTTAATATAAAAAGGCTCATATTGCCAAGAAACATTTAGTTTATCAAGTAATTTGGCAACTTCAGCTTCCCATTTGGAACGTAAAATAATAGATTCACCGTTTAATCTTTGATATGGTGTTTTGAATCCACCTAAATTAGGTTTAACCCTACCTTCTGCCACAGCTTTTTTTAATGATATAGACATTCTTCTCCCGAACTGTTTACGTTCTTCTTCTGTCATATTCTGCAACTTTAATTTCCCTTGCTTAGCCAACTTTAGCATTGTTTCTCTTGTTCGTTGAATTCTTCTAGCTTTCAGTTCAGGCGATTCTATTTGTTGTGGCAACAATTTTTGGACTGCTAAATTTCGAAGAACTTTTCGAATTTTACGTAACCTTCTTTCTCTTAAGTATTTTGGCTCTATCTGCTGAGGCAATAAGCCCATTTTACCGAGTTTTTTGAGGGTTAAGGATGTTTTTCTATTTCTTTCTTCTGTATGATTTTTCTTGCAAATTTCAGGATTTTGCATTGGGTTTAATCCTAGTTTTGCTTCCTGTAACCTATATAAAGAAATACTTTTAGCCCTTCTTTCCTCTAATTTTGGACAACTTGGGCAAAATTTATTTCTAGATTTCCATTTTATCTTGCACCAATCTCTATATTTCACTATTTTTCCACAACCGCCTTTACATAACTTTTTCATTGTATTTTCTCCGAAATCTTCATCTAATGTGAGATTTCCAGCGTAGGCTATGTAAATCTCACTATTTCGGAGCGAAGGGTACTCCAAGCAGAACTGCATAAATGATTTTATATTATATGGAAAATCATAATTTGGCAGTTCTGCGTGTGCCTTGAGCGAATAACTGGTATTCTCTAAGTCCTTTAAATAGTTCACGCGCAGATGTCCAGTGCCAAATGGTCTTTTAGCTATCATCTTAAAAGTTAATTAACATTCTAAGCTCTTTTTCCAGTTGTTTTGTATTTTTATAGTGGAGAGCATTCATACCTAATTCTCTTGCTATTTTAACATAATCTTCTTTATCATCTATAAAAATTACATTAGCTGGATCGTTACTAGTTTTCTTTAGAATAAGTTTGAATATTCTATCTCCATCTTTTTTTGTAATTCCAGCTTCATGAGAAAAAATCCCATAATCAAAATTTCTTAAAAAATTATATTTTCTCTGCAAAACTTGTGTACGTTCTTTAACATTATCTGAGAGAAAGTAGATTTTTAAGCCTTTTTTTCTTAGTTTTATTATTAAATTTAAGTTTTCTTGAATTGGTTTATAACATAGAATCCATTGTTTTATTATATCATCCTTATTTACTTTAATTTTAAATTGCCTCTGAAATTCCTGCCAAAATTGCCGCGATGAGAGCCTTCCTTGACGGTATAATCTGCCAATTTTGTTTTTAGTTCCGAAAAAATCTGACACATCCCGAGAGTTTAAATTATACTTTCGACTTACTTTTTTGACAGCTTTCGAAGTTCCATCAGTAAAATAAACTCCACCCAAATCAAATATTATTGCTTTTATCATTTTTTCCTGTTTTTTAATTTACTAGTGTCAATTTTATTAAGTTCAACGAATTCTGTATCGTTATTCTTAACAGCCTGCTCTATTAAATTATCATATTCTTCAGGTGTTACATCAAATTCTATAATCGTTTCCCAAAATACATCTCCATCCTCTTTATTGTATGCTTTCCATAATGCAAAGTCCTTTGCCTCTTCTTTTTCATAGGAATCTTGCTTAATGCGGGCACCTTCCTTTAATTCTTGAATTTGCGTATGAGACAATTTCCCATACTCTTTGAATTTAGATATATCATAATAAATGCTTCCATCATCACTTTTATAACCTATTTTATTTTTTAATAATTTTTGCATTATAGCAACCATTTCTTTGATATGCCCTGTTGCTCTTGGAAAAAAATCTGCCTTATCTATGTTCAATGCTTCAATATCTTCAAAGAAAGCTTTTTCATACCTTCTTGTATACTCTGTTAAAGAAATTCCTTCCTTATTGGCGCCTTTTATTGTTTTATCATCGACATCTGTGATGTTCATGACGTGCTTGACTTTGAAGCCGGAATACTTTAGATAGCGTTTAAGAATATCACTGCAAATATAAGCCCTAAAGTTGCCGATGTGAGCAAAGTCATATACGGCATGCCCAAAATTACATTGTAATCTTGTTTGGCCCGCAAGTATAAATGCCCACAACGTTTTTTATTATTGGCTTAAACACTTCCTTCTTCCTAGTTAGCGTATTATATATTCTTAAGATCAATTGCATACACCCTTTATTTAAAAAATTATATAGACGTTAATCTAGTTATCCCTTTCACTAAATCAAAATGCCCGTCAAATGAAAAAATTTTTCTAATTTTAAGTTTTTCTGAGAGCGCCACTAAAGAGCAGTCTGTTAACGACAAAGTTTTGTATTTTTGAAAAATAGATTTAATATTGTCTAACTCAATTTTAATAATTTCAATGTTATCAGTTTCGGTTAGGTAAATCAATGCCTCGTTTGCCTTTTGGAATACGGACTTTTTAAGGATAAAATTCACACATTCAGCCACAACATAAGGTGTTATGAAAACTCTAGAAATATTGTCGTGCATGAAGCTTTCAAGTATTTCTGAAGCTTGAAGGTTATATTGGTCACCCTCAAGCTTTGCACCAATAAATATTCCAGAATCAAAAATTGCCTCACTTATCATATTTTTTGTTTTTTCTTGACAAATCGTCATGCTCTAGAGTGTCTATCTCCTCAAGCCAGTTTTTTCCAGCCTTAATCTTTGGAAGAGACAAAAACCTTTCAGTCATCGCTTTTGTGTTATTTCTTTTCTTTCCACTTAGGTAGTCCATAAACTTATTTTTGTTTTCTAGTGCAAACTTTATAGCTTTATCTATCAAAGTTTTTTGTGTTACTCTACTGTCTTTCTTAAGAAGCTCTGTCTGCAGTTCGCTTAAAATAATAATATCATCCTTATACAATTTCCTCGACACATCCATTTTGACCACTTGACTACTAGTAGTTAAAACTACTATTTAAATTTTTGGTTTATTTAATTGATTTTTATAAATAAAAAAGCGAGGGATGGGAATTCCGCAACGGGGGACTTTTGCGTTAGCAAATGTCACCCAAAGTGTCAACGGATTTATGCCGTTGGTTGTCTCGAACCCATGAATAAGCGGGCATTGCGCAGTTATCATCACCATTAAGGTTCAAATTGCTGCTTTGCAGCATCGAGTTAATCTCTTTGATTAAACGCTCGCCTTAGCCGCTTGGCTTTAAGGTTTGTGAGTTGTCTGCAAAAATTCGCATGCTTGCGTTCAACTAAAACCCTCGCAAAGCGGCAAGCTTTTCAGCTCGCCTAATTTCGCCCTCGCATTTAATTTACTGGCCGATTTGTTTTCTCCTAGTTCTCAAACCTCATTTTTTATAAAAGTTTTTGAAATGAAGTGTTATAAGTACAATGAGAATAATCTAACAACAATAACATCTATAATAATCTTCCCTAATGATAATCTTTTGATTGCGCCAATATCTATTTGAATGCATAGATTTTGTTATGCTTTTGTATTTTTTCATTTTTTATTTATCTTCTCCGCGGCTGTTGAAATCTACAGCTACTAAATTTTGAAGGAAATCTTCAAACTTTTCGCTTTCTGCAGAGTTTAGTTTTGTTTTTTGCACCAATCTTAACACCTCCAGTTTGTTTAGAAAAAAAGTAAGGTTAAAATTGGCAACTAACACGTAATAGTAAAGGTATGCCTAAATGAACATAGAATTTTCATTCCTAGCCATGTGTTATTTGCCATTCTTTTGGTTTAGTGCATTCGCTTATATTTAAATATTATGTTTTTTTAAGGAACTGCAATAATTGAAAAGATTGTTAGCTGTATAGCAACATGGAAACAGAGAGGATTGAATCTCTTTTATGAACTAAGAGCTAATTTGTGCTAATCACGTACCGAATTTAGAAAATTATTTAAACTTAAAATTGTAGAATCTAGGAAAATGGACTTCAACAACAAACTTGTTTTGATTACAGGGGCGTCAAGCGGCATAGGAGCTGCAACAGCCAAGGAATTTGCTAAGCATAATGCAAGAGTTTTGCTGCTGGCAAGAAGAAAAGAGGAGCTTAGGAAAGTCGCTGAAGAAATTCAAAGAGAAGGAGGCTACGCAAAGTATCTTGCAGCAGATATTACAGACCACAAATCAGTGGAAAGAGTAACAAATAAAATCAAGAAGGAGATAGGAGTGCCTGATATTATCTTTAATAATGCAGGAAGCGGCCCATTTAAATTCATTGAGGAAACAACTCCTGAGGAAGCGCTTCAATTACTCACACCTTATGTAGGCGGCTTTTTTATTACCAAAGCCTTCATGCAAGAAATGCTAAAAAACAACAAAGGCCATATTGTAAATATGACTTCTCACTCTTATGTGTTGGCTTTCCCAGGCGCTACTGGGTATATAGCGGCAAACGCTGCTATGAGGGGTTTTACTGATGCTCTGCGGGCCGACCTTTACGGCACTAAAATAAATATTACTTTGGTAGCTTGTTCAAAAGTAAACAGCACATTTTGGGAAAATAACCCAGGCAGTGAGCTAAGATGCCCTTCAGCTCATGATTTTCTTCCAACCCCAAGTACGGTTGATGTTGGAAAAGCGATTGTTAAGGGAGTTTATCACGAGAGAAAACAAATATTAATTCCAAGATCGCTTTTATTTGCCGTATGCCTAAAGTATATTTGCCCACCATTTATGCGCTGGCTGTTATACAAGACAGGATATAAACGTGGCAGCCAAGGGACTACATGTGCTATTCATTAAAATGAGCATAGATTGCTAAAATGGACTTCAACAACAAACTTGTTTTGATTACAGGAGCGTCAAGCGGCATAGGAGCTGCAACAGCCAAGGAATTTGCCAAGCATAATGCAAGAGTTTTGCTGTTGGCAAGAAGAATAGAGGAGCTTAGGAAAGTCGCTGAAGAAATTCAAAGAGAAGGAGGCTATGCTAAGTATTACCCAGTCAACATCGCAGACTACAGATCGGTGGAAAAAACTGCGAACAAAATCAAGAAAGAAGTTGGAATTCCCGATATAATATTTAATAATGGTGGCAGCGGCATTTGGAAGTATATCGATGAAGAAACTTCAGAGGATATCAGCAAGCTGATGACTCTGTACTTTGGAGCTTTCTTCGTAACTCGGGTTTTTTTGCCTGATATACTTAAGAGGAATACGGGCCATATAGTTAACATGTCTTCCCATGTGCCTGTGCTGCCTTTTCCAGGTGCGAATGGGTACATTGTTGCTCATGCTGCCATGAGGGGCTTTACTGATGCTCTAAGGTCAGATCTTTACAATACCGACATTAATGTGACCTTGTTGTCTTGTGCAAAATTTAGAAGTACTTTTTGGGCAAACAATCCCGGTAGTGAAGAAAGGTACCCAAAAGTTGCTTTGATACTTGGAGTGCCGCCTGTTGAAGTAGTTGCTAGAATTATAGTCAAGAGCACTTACAAAAAGAAAAAAGTGGTAACAATACCTTCTTTACTGAAGCTAGCTGATTTAATAAACTTCATATGCCCCCCTCTTATGAGGTGGCTTCTTTATCATACCGGATTCACGCGAAAAGATTTAATAGTTAAAAACCAAAAAAAGCCGATAACCCCCTAATCGTCTGCGGCTTGTCACATGAAATTCATGTGATGCTCTAACTGAGAGTTGATTCAGCAAAAGACGGCTGTTGGGCGGTCTAAGAAGAGCATAAATCCTAAAGGAATAAAAGAAATATTTCGCCTTTTTGGAAATATTTATAAATTTGGGAGTCAATTGAATCCTGATGGCAAAAAAAGATGTTGATAGACCTAAAAGAGTATTATTTCTAAGAAAAGTTTTCAAGAAAATCCACTCATTCGATCAAAGCGCCATATATTACTTAGTAAGCAGAAATAACAATAGCAATGAATTTGCAGTTCTTATCCATGGTTTAGGAACCAATAATTCGCTTTTCAGGTATGAAGAGTCATTCTTAATTTACAAAGGGTTGAATGTAATAAACGTCGATTTGAGAGGACACGGATTTAGTGAAAATATTAAAGGAAAGGTAACACTTGAAGACTACGCTAAGGATATTAAATGTATTTTGAAGGAAGAAAAAGTTGCAAAAGCTGTACTAATAGGATATTCACTGGGTGGTTTTGTTTCCCTGAAATTTTATTCAGACTTTCCAAAATTAGTCAAAAAGATGGTGCTTATAGATGCATCTTATGCGGTGAATTTGAATACAATACGGCCTATATTTATTTTCATAGGATTGGCGCTATTTGGATTACTGATCCTACCGGCCCGCTTTTTCAATGTTAAGGCCAAACAAGATGTTGACTTTTCTAAATATAAGTGGAGAAATGTGTTCTTGCTAATACATCAAATCGGCTTAGCCACTTCGCTTAGGAGTTTGAGCTATGCAATTAATGCAATGCTAAAAGAGAATCTAAGCGGAGTTCTAAAAAAGGTGAATATCCCGACCTTAATTATAGAGGACAGCCACGACGTCATTTTCTCCAAGAAATCCTTTAAGACCGAACACAAGAAAATCACGAAGAGCGAATTGCAAATAATTGAGGGCAGCCACTTGGCTGTGTTGAACAAATCTGACACACTTGAAAAAGACATCTTAAATTTCATCAGAAAATAGTTCTATATAATTTATTATAAAGTCTTAGAAGTAAGCAAGGCTACAGTAAATACTGAAATTACCAAAATCAAAACCATCCCAATGAAAGTGGGATGAAACACAAGATTTATCGTCTTTGACAGATCGCTTTGTGTTTCTGATGGCACATCAGCACTTTCCCTAAGTTCTATCCCAATAAGTGTAAGAGGTAAAAGCAATCCAATAATAAAGAATATATTCTTTACAGTTGTGTAAGCTTCTAACCCCATCATTTTTATCGCCATCTCGGTAACTAGCAATAGAACGAAATAGACTCCCGAAAGCGGCACTATTATTGTTACAATTCTTGTGGCAAGTGGTGATATCAGAACAAAAAACCCAATCACAACACCAACTAAAATGTTGATAAACTGATTATCACCTAGCAGCTTCGTCCAAACTAATGTAGCATAGACTACTGCGATAACGAAAATAAATACAAAGATGCTTGAGAAGTGCTCCAAGCCAGTTACATCTAAGAAAGTTGCCATTTTCTCGCTTTATTTTTTGCCAAAAAGTTTACTAAAGTCCATGCCAAAGCGATTCATGAGCGATGCTTGCTCCTTGTCTTTTGATTCGCCAGTTATCCAAGCAATGGTAATCCCAAAAACCAATAGCATAATAACAATAGCGACTCCGTCAGTACCAAAAAAGTTTTCCAAAGTGGCTCCAAAATCACCAGCCCACCATCCTGCTGCTCCGCCAAAAATCACGACAATTATCACAAAAGAGATAAAGGTAATCCAGCCTGGCATCGTCACACCAAGCAACACATAATCCTGGCCAAAAACCCCAATCATTACCAGCAAAAAGACCACTGCGACAAGCACAACCGACACTTGCGGCAATGCATCATTTAGAATAACAACCGGATCTGCATTAGGAGGGAAATTCCCCATAACGTGAGGTATTACAACCAGCATCCCCACTATAATTCCCATCATTATGTTTAGATTTTTCTTTTCATCTCCAAGAATTTTCGTTTTCTGCAGTACGGCATAAACAATGATGAAAACCAGCATAAATGGCAAGACAACTTCTGTTAATCCCCACCTTTCAAGGACTCTCAACAAACCGGGCCATGTAAAGGAATCATTAACCATTTTAACACCTCATCAATTGAAAATTAATCATTTTAATTGTAGTATTTAAATTTTGTTAAATTCATGAGCTCTTTGCTTCTTTTGATGTTTCTTTGGTGGCGTAAAATACGAAAAATACCATTAGTCCCAAAAGGATGACGGAGCCAATGACTTCATCAGTGCCATTGCTTGAAAAACTAAGCAATTTTTCAAGCCAGCTTTCCCCATCCTTTGTTTTTATTGCATCGAGGAAGATTCCCATTATTGATGCAAAAACTATTCCCATAAACGCGAGCTTCCATCCGCCTTGAAGGTACATTGGCTCCCCTTCCTTGTGGAATGAGCCAACAAGCATGAGGAATAAGACCGATAAGAAAAGCACAATAACGGCATTGGCTGAAACAGTTGTAATGATTTCGACTAATTGGGACGAGGCAATGACCAAAAATGCTATTGAAAACGCGGCAATCGCATTGAGGTTTTTTTTTGTGTATTTCTTTCCTTCAATTTCTTCCTGTCCCAGCACCTTGGTCTTTTCAAGAATGGCAAATACAATAGTAAAAACAAGCAGGAACGGCAAAACGACATCAAACAGACCTATGCTGTCAAAGAAATCCAGTACTTGCCTGAAGGGTGTTGCCATGTTTCTCCCAAGCTTAAAATATGTATTTAAATGTTTCGAAATCTGAATTTGACTAATTCATGTCCGCTGGTGACATTGTCATTCGAAAAGCCAATCCCCCATGATTTGGGGCATTTTGAAGAAGATATAGGTCTTCTCGGTCAAACTTTAATTCTCGTCTTAAACTCAATACTATGTTGCCTATGTCGCCGCCACCTCGAATTAATGCCCAGAGTCCGGGCGCAAAGTCGTCCGGAATAATGAATGACTTTTGTCCTTTTCCAAGATCCTGATGTGCAGGTAACCCATTATCTGATGCTCTATCATACATGTATAAACCAGCAGGTAGTTCAAGGACTTCGGGGATGAGCACTTTAGTTAAACCAGGCAACACAACGGGGCTGATACCATTGGGTGCCGTATATTTCTTCTCCAGACCAGGGTTGATTACTAGAAGCTTGCTCCGCAAATCGTCCCTGCTTAGACCAAGAGACCGTCTTTGATCTTTTATACCTCTATAAAGCGCTTCGCATTCTTGTCTGTTCTCTATATCTCTGCTCCAAAATCCACTCCCATATAGAACAAAACCAAGAACCTCAGGATAACCAAATCTTTCTCCTGCTGCAAGTATCGCTCCAGATTGATTTGGAGTAATTGGTGTATATCCTTTGAACTCTGGATCCTTATACAATAGAGTTGCCGCAGCCATTCTGCTTAATGGATCAACATAAGCAGAGTTTGACCAACCAAATCTTGGAATTTGAACCTGAGTACCAAAAAACCTCCTATTTACAGCACTTACTAAACGTCCTCCATATTCACCATCCAAACTTAGTGTAACGTATGAAATATCCTTGGTTTGCATTTTTAAGAATCTGCCGCTCCCGATTTAATTAAAATTCAAATAAATAATTTAACAACTACTATTTATAATTTACTGAAGAAATCCCAATAACCTTTATAAATACACCATGAATATTAAAATTATGCTTGACGAAACAGATTTTAGTAATCTAAGAAAAGAGCTGCATAGATTAAACGTAAAAAGAGAAGAGACAATATTGACCTCAAGAGAGGTAATAAGCCTTTCAAAGCAGATAATTTATGCTGCGCTAAGAAATGACTTGAAGTCCGCCGCTTCCATAATTAAAAAAATAAAAGACAAGGTCAAAAAATTAGAAAAAATCAGCATCACAAGAGACACTAACTTAAATTCTATTGCTTTTCAGGAATATGTCGAGGCAATTGCTTTCTATGAATTTGTTAAAAACGGGAGAATACCCACAAGAGCCAGCCTTGGAGTAAGCGCTGAAGATTACTTAAGTGGCTTGTGCGACTTAACAGGCGAGCTTGTTAGGAAGGCAATTTATGATGTGATACATAAAAAATTTGACGAAGCAGAAAAAATAAAAGAATTGGTGCACGAGATTTATGGGGAATTCTTGAAATTGCATTTAAGAAATGGCGAGTTGAGAAAAAAATCTGATTCTATAAAATGGAATTTGAAGAAACTGGAAGAAGTTATGTATGACGTTGAGATGAAGGGAAGGCACTAAAGAGAATATTTGTTTTCTTTTTAAAAATTTTAATTTTAATGGCCGAATAAATAAATTAAAAATAAAATCAATCGAAAAATTAATTAATAATAAAAACCAATAAAATCCCTAACAATAAATTTAAATAAGTTCTTTTAATCCGTTATTCTATGAAACGAACCCACACTTGCGGAGAATTATCGGACAAGGATGTCAACAAAAAAGTAACCTTATGCGGTTGGTGCTCAACAAGAAGAGACCATGGGGGGGTTATTTTTATTGACTTGAGGGACAGGTATGGCTTAACTCAAGTGGTTTTTGACCCTTCTTTCAGCATGGAATCCCACAAGATAGCTGAAAAGCTTGGAAGAGAGGATGTTATTCAAGCCAGCGGGGTTGTAAAGCACAGAAAAAAGGACATGGAAAATCCAAAACTCAAGACAGGTGCTATTGAGATTTTTGTTGAGAAACTTGAAATTTTAAGCGAGGCAGAAACTCCTCCTTTGGAAATTGATGATAGGGTTGTTACACATGAGGAAACTCGCCTAAAGTACAGGTATCTTGATTTGAGAAAGCCATTAATGCAGCACAACATTTCGACAAGGCATAAAGTAATAAAAGCAGTTAGGGATTATTTTGACGACTTGAATTTTCTCGAGATTGAAACTCCGATACTTGCAAAAAGCACTCCAGAAGGAGCTAGAGATTATCTAGTGCCTTCAAGAATACATCCCAGCAAATTTTATGCACTCCCCCAAAGCCCGCAAATATTTAAGCAATTATTGATGGTTTCTGGTTTTGACAGATATTTCCAGATTGCACGGTGCTTTAGAGACGAAGATTTAAGGGCAGACAGGCAGCCAGAGTTTACTCAAATTGATGTTGAGATGAGCTTTGTTGACGAAGATGACATAATCGAAGTTGTTGAAGGTATGTTAAAGCACGTATGGAGGGTTGTTTTGAATAAAGATATTAAATTACCGTTTCCAAGAATCAAGTATTCTGACGCAATATCGAGATACGGTTTGGACAAGCCAGACGCAAGGTTTGACTTGCAGCTGATTGACATTACGGAAATTGCCAAGCACTCAAATTTCGAGGTTTTCACAAAAGCAATTAACCAAAGTGGAATTGTAAAATGCATAAATGCAAAAGGCTGCTCAAATTTTAGTAGGACAGTAATTGAGGAGTTAACAAGCTTTGTTGCAATTTATGGCTCAAATGGCTTAGCATGGATGAAGGTAACTGATAAAGGGCTTGAAAGCTCAATTGTCAAATTCTTTGATGAGAAAACACAAAAAGAATTAATTAAGGCGGCAAATGCAAAGAAAGATGATTTATTGTTTTTTGTTGCAGATGCCAATCATAAAGTTGTAAATGATTCGCTAGGATGTTTAAGGATAGAAATAGCTAAAAGGCTTAAGCTGATTGACGACAATCACTTCAGTTTTGTATGGGTTACTGATTTTCCTTTGCTGGATTGGAGCGAGGAAGAGCAGAAGTACAATGCAATGCATCATCCATTTACAAGCCCAAAAGACGAGGACTTAAAGCTGCTTGACAAATCACCTGAAAAAGCAAGAGCTAAAGCATACGACATTGTGTTAAACGGAACTGAAATAGGCGGCGGCTCGATAAGAATCCATAAAAGCGATGTGCAAGCCAAGATGTTTTCAGTTTTGGGGTTAAGCAAGGATGAGGCTGAATCAAGATTTGGATTTTTGCTGGAAGCATTTAAGTATGGTACTCCTCCTCATGGAGGAATTGCATTAGGTGTAGATCGGATTGCTGCGATGATTACAGGAAATGAATCCATCAGAGAAGTTATTGCTTTTCCCAAAAATAAGGCCGCGGAATCATTAATGGAAGATGCTCCGAGTGAAGTGAGCGAGAAGCAGATGCAAGAACTTCACATTAAACTGGATTTTGTGAAGGAAACAAGAAATGTTGTATTTGACAAAATAAGGGATGTGCTTAACAAGGAGAAAATTGAATATGAAGTGCTTGAGCATAAGCCAGTTTACACAAGCAAAGAAGCTGCTGAAGTTAGAGGAACAGAGCTAAAGCAAGGATGCAAAGCCCTTGTATGCAAAACCGACGAAGGATTTATCCAAGCTGTTGTTTCAGGAGCAAAAGAATTGGATATAGAGAAACTTCAGAAATTTACTTTATTCAAGACATTGGAACTGGCAAACGCAAAAGAGGTAAAGCAGGCAACAGGATGCAATATAGGAAGCGTTCCTCCGTTCGGAAACTTATTTGAATTGAAAGTTTATTTTGACAAATCAGTTGTTGAGAATGATGTTGTTGCATTCAATGCAGGAACACACACAAAAAGCATAAAGATGAAGGCAAAGGATTTGGTAAGAGTCGTTAATCCTGTTGTTGGAGAGTTTGGGAAATAAATAGTAATATTCCATGTTAGTCAACTAGGAATGAAAAAAATATTCACAACAAACCAAATAATTGCAATTATTGCTCTATTAGTTAGTATTATAAATTTATATTACTACATCAAGGTAACGGGACAACAAAGCATTATAGTTCGAAACAATAAAGCTTAGACGATAGCCCGTCTATAAATTCTTAAAACCGAAAAAAGCAAATAGTAGTTCTATCACAAGAAAATGAATTTGGGGGTGGACAAAGAGGTGTCCACCATGTCAGGAAGGATAGATATATTTGAAGAAGTAAGAAAATTAAAACAAGACCTTGAGCACGAGAGGAAATTAAGGAAAAAGTTCCAAGAGAAATATTTTGAACTTCTTAAAGAAAACAAAGAACTCAAACATTTGCTTAATCAATTCTTAAACTCAAATACTCCATCATCACAACTCCCTTTTTCTTACAAAACTTCTCCCGATAGAGAAGCCAAGGGAACAAATCCAAGAGGAAAGCCCGTTGGCTCAAATGGCGCAACGAGAGAAGAGCCAGAAAAGATTGATGAAAAGATTAACGTCAAGGCAAAGCAATGCCCGAATGGGCATAGAAAAATAAAACAATCGGATTATCATGTAAGGGTAGTGTATGAGATAAGCGATATTATAATAAAATCAAAACAATTTACAGTTTACGAATATGATTGTGAAAAGTGTAACTTACACTTTGAAGCAACTCATCCAGAGTTGCCAAAAGAAGGCATTTTTGGCCCTAACTTGCAAGCACTTCTCACAGAGTTAAGGCATAACTTTGCTGGCTCTTACGAAAAAATATCTGTGTTTCTTGATAATTTGACAGGCACTACCTTCAGCTCTCAAGAAATAAAAGACTGCATACATAGAGTAGCAGAAGATTTAGAGCCATCTTACAAGAAGATGGAAAAACAAATAAGTCAGGCAAAAGTAATTCATAGTGATGAAACATCATGGCCTGTGGATGGTGAACAATATTGGCTATGGCTGTTGTGTACTTTAAATATGGTTTTCATTATGATTAATCAATCAAGGGCAAGAAAAGTAATAACAAATGTATTAGGGGATTTTTATGACGGTGTCATAATAAGCGATTGTTTGAAGGTTTACAATAATTTTGCATCTGCTTTTCAGCGTTGCTGGAGTCATCTTCTCAGAAAAACTCATTTCGAGAAGGAAAAAGCACAAAAGAAGGATATTGTTGAGGTTGTCTAAAAAGTTCTCTGATAAAAATCGTTAATTTCCCGTCGGTAAG
>ERZ1292645.95-Hain-H14-02um-R2-95-length-40882-cov-30_pt1 | contig 40882 bp, 48 predicted proteins | sample MGYA00564401_ERZ1292645 | MGnify/ENA primary metagenome ERZ1292645 (study PRJEB36523, sample SAMEA6512644) | groundwater metagenome | collected 2019-01-09 | study: AquaDiva: Metagenomics assemblies of 32 groundwater samples | reverse complement strand
TCGCCTGCGGGAACTGCCCGCGATGGCGCTTCAAATCAGCGAACACCCGATAGCGCCCTTCCGAACGAATCTGTTCGAGGGCGGAGGTGAAGGCGGCGGCGTAGTTCATCAATCTGAGTCCAGCGAAAGCCGATGGCGATGGCGCACGCCGCGACAATAGCGATCTAGAATGATGCGTAAAGTATCACTCTACAGTATTGACATATCGATCAGGCGGCATAGCGTTCCCTTGCGCCAGGCGCGGGGCGTGGCCCCCGCTGCTGGGGAGAGCAGCCGCTTGGCGAGGGTCCGCTGCTCGGATAGGCGCGACCGGACGGGGCCCGCCGCAGGAATGCGGCGGGCCGCTCCCGAACCCAGCATCCACCACCTGGCCGCGTGCGTGCGTCCGCCCGCCTACAGCGCTTGAAGCGTGAGGATGGCGATGACGGCAAAGCCTGTGATGACGACGGCGACGATCCAGCCGCGGTTCGTCAATATGTTCAATCGACGCCGGCGCCACGAGCGCCGCCTAAAAATGCGCATGGGCCTTGAGGGTCCGTTCATGGTGCAAACAGAGACGTCTAGTCTTGCTGAGGTGTGCTTTTACCGCGCGCCCATGGCCTGGGCCTCGAACGCCGCGAGGGTGGCCATGGTGAGGATGCGGGAAACGGAGTCTCCCAGCCCGCAGATCTGCACGGGGCAGCAGAGCCCCACGAGGATCGGCCCCACAACCGCAACCTCGCCCAGCGCCTGAACCAGCTTTGTCGAAACGGCCGCGGAGTGGACAGCGGGCATGATCAGCACATTGGCCGGCTCACTGAGACGCTGAAACCGATAGCTCTCCCATAGCGCCCGATCGAGCGCGACGTCCGGCGGCATTTCGCCTTCATATTCAAAGTCCGCGCCGCGTTCGTCCAGAAGTGCGACCGCCCTTCGCGCGCTCTGCGGCTGCTCGCCATGGGGATGACCGAAGCTGGCGTTTGATAGAAATGCGACCCGCGGCGTGTGCCCCAACCTGCGCACCGCCGCGGCCGCCTCGCAGGCAATTTCGACCAGGTCCTCGGCGCTGGGGGTTTCACTGACGGAGGTGTCGGCGACGAAGATGGTTCGCCCCCTGGCCAGCAACACCGAAAGGCCCAAGACCCGCCCGCCGCGAACAGGGTCCATGACGCGCGACACTTCTTCAAGGCATTGGTCAAAATTGCGGGTGACGCCGGTGACCATCGCATCAGCGTCGCCCAAGGCGACCATGGCGCCAGCGAAGCTGTTTCGATCAAGATTGATCAGGCGTTGGATGTCGCGCTTGAGATAGCCCTTGCGCTGGAGACGCCCATAGAGGTGATCCACATAGGCGCCGTTGCGATCCGACAGCCGGGCGTTGACGATCTCGATCCCGAACTCCGAGACATCCAGCCCCGCCTCCTCCGCATTGGCCCGGACCAGGTTTTCACGACCGAGCAGGACAGGAACGCCAAGGCCCTGGCTGCCGAAAGCGTAGGCTGCACGAATGACCGACGGCTCCTCGCCCTCGGCGAAAACGACGCGCTTGCTTGGCGCTGAGCGGACAGCGTCCGTGATAGTCTGCAGGAAGGCCGCCGACGGGTCGAGGCGGCGGCGAAGCTGAGCCCGATAGGCGTTCATATCGGCGATCGGACGACGCGCCACGCCGCTGCGCATCGCCGCTTCGGCCACAAACGGCGGAACGAACCAGATCAGGCGCGGATCAAACGGCGAGGGAATAATGTAGTCGCGCCCAAACTTGAGCTGACGCCCCTGGCAGGCGATCGCCACCTCGTCGGGCACATCTTCGCGGGCCAGCATGGCCAGCGCCTGGGCCGCGGCGACCTTCATCTCGTGATTGATCGACCTGGCCTGAACATCCAGCGCGCCGCGGAAGATGTAGGGGAACCCCAGGATGTTGTTCACCTGGTTCGGATAGTCCGACCGCCCGGTGGCGATGATGGCGTCCTGGCGCACCTCCAGAACCTCTTCGGGCGTGATTTCCGGGTCCGGATTGGCCATGGCGAAAATGATGGGATTGGGCGCCATCGTCGCCACCATGTCCTTCGTCAGCACGCCCCTGGCCGACACGCCGATGAAGACGTCGGCGTTCACCAGCGCCTGCGCCAAGGTTCGATGCGGCGTGTCGGTCGCATGGACCGCCTTCCACTGGTCCATTCCCACCGGTCGGCCGCGATAAACGACGCCATCGATGTCGACGAGGATGGTGTTCTCGGCTCGGACGCCGAGCGCCTTCATCAGCGTGATGGACCCCAAGCCCGCCGCGCCCGCGCCGCACAGAACCAGACGCACATCCCCGATCTTGCGGCCGGTGACCTCGCAGGCGTTGATCAAGCCGGCCGAGCAGATGATGGCGGTCCCGTGCTGGTCGTCGTGGAAGACTGGGACGTCGAGCAGGTCCTGCAGCGCCGCCTCGATCCGGAAGCAGTCTGGGCTCGAGATGTCTTCGAGATTGACGCCGCCGAACGTCGCGCCGATGTGGCGCACGACCTCGATGAACGCGTCGGCGTCGCTGGTGGCGACCTCGATGTCGAAGGAGTCGAGGTCGGCGAACCGTTTGAAGAGAACGGACTTGCCCTCCATGACCGGCTTCGAGGCCAGGGAGCCCAGGTTGCCGAGACCCAAGATCGCCGTGCCGTTGGAGATCACGCCGACCAGGTTGCCCTTGGAGGTGTAGTCGTAGGCGGCGTCCGGGTTATCGGCGATCTTGCGCACCGGCGCGGCGACGCCCGGCGAATAGGCGAGACTGAGATCACGTTGCGTCGCCATGGGCTTGGTCGCCGCGATCGCGATCTTGCCGGGTTGCGGATAGCGGTGGAAATCCAGGGCTTCCTGCTCGTCGCGCGCGCGCCGATCTTGGAGGGGCATGGCCAAAGTCCTCAGGATGTTGGTTGGGCGCCAAGCGCCCAAAGCACGCCCACCACCGCGCCCTTGACGATGGGCAGGAAGAGCAAGATGAGGGCGGTCAGCGCCGGGAGCAGGATCGCCAAGAGCAGTCCTGTCGGCAGGGTCCAGATCACCCGGAAGGCCAGCAGCGGCGCGACGACGAGGTGGCCGACGATGAGGATGGTGAAATAAGGCGGCGCGTCGTCGGCCGGATAGCGCCCGTTCTCATGCCGACAGATGTCGCAGAACGGGCGGATCTTCAGGTAGGCGCAAAAGAGGCTCCCCTCGCCGCAGTTGGGACAACGCCCCCGCGCCCCGCGCTTCAGACCAAGCCACGCAGAACGCGCCTTGGTCGAGCTCATGACACCAGTTCGCTGACCGATTGCGATAAGGTCGACGACACCAAGATCCGGTTGCCGTCGCCATATTCGTGGCTCAGCGCGACGGCGTCGAAGCCGCCCTGGCCCAGCGCCCGTCGAAAGTCCGCCCAGTCGCGGCCCTCATAGAGCCAGTCGGTCAGGTTGACGACCATCATGCAACCCGGCTTCAACACCCGGCTGACGGCGCGCCAGAAGGACGCCGAGAGATAGGCCTCCGGCGTCGCGCTGGACTCCTGGAAGTCGATGAACATCCCGTCGAACGAGGCCGCCATCGCCCGCGCCACATAGGCCGCCGCGTCGCTGACGACGACCTCCAGGCAGGGTGGCGCGCGAAAGAAGAGCTCGGCGAGCGGCTTTGCGCAGGGATCGCGATCGACAGAGACCACGCTCGCCCCGGCCTGGTGCAGCAGGGTCGAGGCCGCCCCGCCGCCAAACCCCAGCACCAAGATCCTGCTGGCGGCTTCCTGGAGCAGGACGTCGACCGCGGCGTCCACATGCGCAGCGAGGTTTCGGCCGCGCGCATCGACCATGGTCTGAAGAACCTCGCCCTTGAGATAGCCCACGGCGCCGTCCGCCCGCCGCATCGTCACGGAGACCTCGCCGGTTGAGGTCGGAGCGTCCAGGAGTTTGATCACGACATCTGATCCGCGGCTCTGAGCGTCGCAACGACCTGCAGCCCCGCCGCGAGCCCCCTCGCTCCGCCCGCAATCTTTGGGAAGGCTGCACCGGCCAGCGGCGTCGCTTGCGCAGGGAAGCTAGTCGTCATGGCGCGCCTCCGACGCTCGATTGTGAAATTGCAGGGCGATCAGGATCGCCTTGAAGGGACGAAGCAGCGCCAGGGTCAGCAATCCCATTCCAGGCAACCAGATCAGCAGTTGCAGCCAGATCGGCGGATGGAAGCGCATCTCGGCGAACAACATTCCAAAGCAGCCAATGGCTCCCACGATCAGCAGGATGAACACCACCGGCCCGTCGCCGGAATCGGCTCGCGAAAGGTCCGCGCCACAGCGCTCGCACATCGCTCGCACCTTCAGGTATCCCGCGAACAACGGCGCCTCTCCGCAGTTTGGGCAGCGGCAGCGGAGACCCGCGAGGATGGCGTGGGTCATGTTCATAGGTTGGCGCCAGGTGTGGCGCCGGCCGGCGCTGAATGCGCGCGCCGGTAAGACGCCTGCAGCGTGCTTCGCAGCGCGGGCTTGGCGACGGCGAGGCGAATGAAGCGCGAGAGCTTGCTGGGCTTGAACGGCTTGACCAGCACATGGGAGCCCGGGGGGATCTCGGGATCGCCGCCAGGCTCGAGCACAAGGACGATCTGGGTTCGCGGCGACATGGCCTTGGCCTGGCCTATATGCTTGCACGTGATCAGGCCGTCGCCTTCCGGCGCAATCACCAGAACCGCGGGGCGCGCGCCCTCGGCGATCGCCGCGAGGGCCTGAGCGCTCCGGTGAAACTCGACGATGTTCATCCCGTCGACACGCAGCCCCTCAGCCACGACACCGCGAAGGTCGAGGTCATGCTCCACGAGAAAAACGGTCGGGATATCGGCGACATGGGTCAATTGGGCGCAACCAAGGCGTAGTCGATCATTTCCAGATGGGTCAATTGATGTATAAAGCATCAGAAAGCCCATAATGAAAGTCATTAGGTTGGTTTAGATTAGCTTGAGGTCGATGAGCCGCATGGCGCGCGGCTGGGCCAGAAGGCCGTCGGCCCAGGGTAAACCAGGCCGCGATCGCCGCGTGGGCTGGGATGTTCAGCACATGACCAGTGATGTTTTCCCGCGCGGCGGCGGGATGATCCAAGGGAGACCCCAATGGGCGTGACCGAAAATCTGGCCGTGTTACGGCAAGCCGTCCGTCCGCTCGAGGGCGAGGTCATGATCGAGGGATGGGCCGCCGAACGTGCGCGCGGCGACGAGCGCGTCTGCGGCTTGGTGCTGGTCAGCAACTGGCGCTTCATTTTCGTCGATCCCAGGGAAGGGCTTTCGGCCTTCCCGATCTTCAAGATCGACTATGTCGAACGCCGTTCCCCAACCTGCCTGGCGCTTTCAACGTGGTATGACCGCATGCAACTCGCCTTCGACAATCAAGCCGCGCTGGGGGCCGCCCTGAACCTGCTGCGGCAAGATTCCCGCTGGGCGGCTGCGGAACTCGACCTGGCGCGTGAAACCGCCGGCGCCGCCTGCGAAGGTCGACGCACGCTATCAACGATCACGCCTTGATGATGCTCAAGACATCATTATAGATAGCCAAATGATCACGGGATCGCAGATGAAAGCCGCTCGGGCGCTTCTTGGCATCGACCAGAAGGAACTGGCGCGCCTGTCTGGCGTCTCGTTGCCGACCGTCCAACGGATGGAAGCCAGCGACGGGATTGTTCGGGCGGTTGTAGATAGCCTGGAAAAAGTGGTCAACGCCCTCAATGAGGCGGGCGTCGAACTGATCGCAAGCGGGGCCCGCAGCGAGGGCGCCGGCCGCGGCGTGAGACTGCTCGAACGAAAATAGCGCCTCAGAACGCGACCATGATGTTTAGAACATCATTGTCGCTATGCAACATGTCGACTCGCATGTGTTCGCCGTGATATGAGCGTGACATGCGGAACCCTGAAATTGTGCAACCGGCATCGACCATGGGACGTGGTGAGGCCCGGTTGATATTCGCCGGCCGCGGCCGACGATCTGACCAGGGCGACATGAGGACGGCGCTGTCGTTTGGCCGCGCCGTTCCTGGTCTTCAGCCCTGCGAGACGGCTCCGTTCCAGACGACGGATTGGGACCAGGCGTTTCGTCCCGCCGCCAAGATCAATCTTCTCTTTGTCTGCCGCACGCATACCGCCCTGGCGCCGATGGCCGCGGGACTGGCCCGCGCGGCCTATAGTGGTCTCGACATCTGCGTCGAGAGCGCCGGCCTGACGCCTGGCGCCGTCGATCCGCGGGCGATCACGGCCATGGCGGAGGTCGATATCGACATTAGTCAAATCCCCTCGACGGCGGTCCGCGATCTCAAGCTGGAGACGTTCGAGATCGTGGTCTCGCTGGGCGTCCATAAGCTCGGCGTGAACCGTAGCCAAACGGCCCTCTCCTGGGAGGTCTCCGACCTCGAGCCTGCAACGCACCGGCCGGCCCTGCCCGCCTTGCGGGAGATCCGCGACGGACTTGCGACCAGGATCAGGGCTTTGGGCGTGATCCTCACATCGGCTGGCCGCGCCTAGGTTGGCGGCGCGCGCCGCCAACCTGCACCCCCCCTCCCCCTTGGCGTAACCGGCCTATGATCTTGCTTGCTCTTCACCGTGAAGGTGACCGCCGCTTTCGCATCGTCGAGCTCCAGGACGACGGGTCCCGCGCCTATATCGAAGGCGACGCGCTCTACACTCACGTCACAGGAGCCGGCGAGAATCTCCTAGCCTATGTCGAGACCATGCAGGGCGCTCTTGCGAACGCCCCCAAGGTGCTGCTGCTGGGAACGGCCGGCGGCGCGCTGGCGACGGCGTTAAGTCGTCGAGGAACAGAGGTGACGGCCGTCGATGACCTGGCCTGGGCCTTCGTCGCCGCCCGGCGTTGGTTCCAGCTCCCGGACCAGGTTGAGTGCGTTCACGCCGACGCTCTGGCCTATCTGGGGGCCACGACGCGCCGGTGGAGCGGCATCGCCGTCGACGTGTTTCGTGGCGTCGAGATCCCCGATCAATTCATGACGCCGGAATTTGGCGCGTCGCTGCTTCGCGCCCTTGAGCCTGGAGGCGTCATCGCCTGGAATGTCGCTGACGGCCCAGCCTCCTGGACGGTGGCTCGGGTGGCGCGCGCGATGAGACAGATCGGCCTCGTCCCGCACCTCATCCAGACAGCGGACGACGAATGGAGCAACACGGTGGTGATCTGTCACCTGGCCCAGCAGACAGATCCTGGCGTCGGCGCCGCTCGCCAGCCCTCCGTCAACGGGAAGACCTAGCTTCACTCATGACGCTTTCAAATTGCTCGTTGATGCTTAGGATATCAATACCTATGGAACTGCAGCCATAGTCGGCGCCCCCTACGGCCCCCCAGTCCGCCCCGAACGCGGCGCATCCTTGAGAGTGAAATGAGCGACCAAGCAGATTCTGAGTTCGTCTACGACGAGGCTACCGGCGAGTGGATCAGCGCGGGTGAACTGGCGGCGAAAGCCGCCGACGCGGGCAAAATCGAGGTGCGAGACGCCGTCGGAAACCTGCTTGCCGACGGCGACAGCGTCTCGCTCGTCAAGGACCTGAAGGTCAAGGGGGCCGGCCAGACGCTGAAACGCGGCACGGTGATCAAATCGATCCGGCTGACTGGAGACGACCAGGAGATCGACTGCCGCTTTGAGGCCATCAAGGGCCTGGTCTTACGCGCTGAGTTTGTGAGGAAGCTCTAGAGTTCCTCCACCAGGACTTAAGAGCGGTCAGCCGACCCCAGTTCGGCGAGGCGGTTGAGGAGGACATGAGCTGAGACGCTATGATCGCCGGGTCAGGCTTCTGGCCTCGGCCCTCTCCATGACCGCAGGCTATGTCGACGCGGTCGGCTTCATGATGACCGGCGGCTTCTTCGTGTCGTTCATGAGCGGTAACTCCACCCGGCTCGCCGTGGGCCTGGTCCACGAGGCCGCCTACGCCGCCCTGGCCTTGAGCCTGATCTGCGCCTTCGTAGCCGGTGTTTCGGTTGGCGCGTTTGTCGGCCGCACGGCGAAGACGCGCCGCGGCGTCGCCGTGCTCATCCTCGTGTCGCTACTGCTCACAGCGGCGGCCACGCTGGCCTCGCTCGGCGCAGACCGGCCGGCGATTCTGATGCTGGCCCTGGCCATGGGCGCCGAGAACACGGTCTTTGCGCAAGATGGCGAGGTCCGGATCGGTCTGACCTACATGACCGGCACGCTGGTCAAGTTGGGCAAGCATATCACCGCGGCCCTACTCGGCGGGGACCGTTTCGGCTGGGTTCCCTACTTCCTTCTATGGCTCGGGCTGGTCGGCGGAGCTGCGCTCGGAGCTACGGCTTACCTGCATGTCGGGCCGAGGGCCCTCTGGGGGGCTGCCGGCGCCATGGCCTTGCTGGCCTTGACCGCAGCAAAGCTGCCCGCCAGCTTCGCCCCAGCGCACGATTTGCAGGCGGCGCGAGAAGAGGTTTGAGCCCGCGCGCGCTACAGCTCGACCGATCCCCTTGGCCCAGCGACGACCGCTCGACGCCCTCGAATGTGGCCTCGCTGAAAGGCAGGGCGAGCGACGGGAACGAGCCGCGACCGGCATCGCCGCTTCCTGGACTTCAACGCCACGCAGGTGAAGAAGCCGATCCTGACAGGACTTCGACGTTTGCCCGCCCAGTTCGAGACGATGCAGGCGCGCCCGTCCGCAGTCCAGACACGCCGCTAGAGTGTCACTCTGTCAGCAGCAGGGACCTCGCCGCGTCATTCCCTACCGCGGCCCGGCCATGATTGGGAGCCGGCCCTGGCCTCGGCGCCGTGCGAGCTCGCCAGCTAGATGGCCGCCAGGATCAGCGCGCGGCAGGCTTGCGCCGCGGGCAGGATCAGATCAGCCGAGACACAGCGCGCGTCGTCAGCTCGCGCATGATGGAAGCGGTGCGCGCCGAAAATCCCGGCCAAGCGAGGATAGCCGGCTGCGGCGATGTGGGTCAGTTCACCGGCCGCGCCGTCACTGAGCGGATAAGGCGTCTCCAGGCCCGGCAGGCCGCTAAAGGCCTGCCGGGCGGCAGGCAGAAGGCCCTGCGTGGTCAGCAGGAACCGCTGGGGATCGGCGCTGGGCAACGGCGACAGCTGCGAGCCGGCCTCATGCCAATCGCGGGCCGCGACGTTTGCGCCCAGGTGCAGCCAGAACGCGGTGTCGGATGGGGCCGGCGCCGCGCCGTCAAGGAGCCGGGCCGCGCCGAAATTTTCGTACTCATGGCCGCTGTTGCAGACGAAGACGACATTGACCGGCAGCTCGGCCTTGGCCGCCCAGCGCGCCAGCAGCGTCCAGACCGCAACGCCCGGACCGCGCTCGCCCGCGCAGGTGAACCATCCCGAGCGCGGCGTGGAGACCACCAGCCAGCGCCGGTGACCGCGATCCAGCCGGCCGATCACATTGAAGGCCTCGCGCCGGCCGCCCGCCCCGGTGAGTGTCAGCCGAGCCTCAGTCCCGGCCGTTGCGGCGCGCAATAGCGCGCCGCCCTCGCGCGAACCAACAATCGCCACCGGCTTGGCGAACATCGGCTTGTCGCCGTCCGCATTGAGCGCCAAGGCCTCGCCCGTCGGCCCGGTCGTCACCAGCACCACCGCCTGCGCCCCGGCGGCGATCGCCGCGTTGACGGGGTTGCGCACCGCTTCGCTCGCCGCGCTCGACCAGCGTGCGTAGGGCAGTTGCAGAACGACGATGGCGCCGTCTGCGGGCTCAGCGGCGTTCAGCACCGATCGCAGTCGCAAAGGCCCAGCGACGCCTTCGGAAGCTGTCGGCGTGACGATGGCCTGCGGGATCACCCATGTCGTCATCGAGCCTGTGACGAGAGTAGCTTCGGCCACATCGAAATAAGGGGCCTCGAACACCTGCCGTTCGGTGCGGAAGCCCGCCGCGCGCAGGCCCGCCTCCATCCACTGGCCGACCGCGATGTCGCCAGGACCGCCGGACGCCTTCGACCCCTGGCCGACAAAGTAGCCCAGAGCATCGGCGGCCGCCTGATGCTCTCCAGGCGGCGGCGCGGCGGCGGCGTTCGTCGTCATCACGGACGACGCAAAAGGCGCTGCCAATAGCGTGCGGCGGGTTGGACGCATCGAGGGCGCTCCATCATGGATGTGATCGTACAAGCCGCGCGCCGCTAACTGCTCGGCCGAAATCGACGCCGGAGCGCGGCCCACGCCCAGACCGCGCCGGACACGTCCGATAGGGCGCGAGCGGACGGAGCCGCCGCGCGCCCAAGCCGGATCAGTTGAAGAGCTGAACCTTGCGTCCATCGACCTCGGAGCGGAACTGCCGGCGGCTGGTGAACATCGGATCGATATTGGCCTTGTCCCAGGTCGAGAACGCCTTCGACAACCGCGCCACGACCTTAGGGTGGCGCGCGGCCAGGTCGTGCTTCTCGCCGGGGTCGGCAGCGACATCGAACAACAGCACCCACTGCCCCAGCGGCGAGACCTCGGCCTTGATCCCGTCCGGCACCGGCGCGCCAAGGATGTTGTCCATGTCCTGGACGGTGTCGGATTTGTTCACCACCAGCAGCTTCCAGCGACCGTCGCGCACGGCGTAGTTGGGGCCCATGCGCCAGAACAGCGCGCGTTCGGCCGCCTTGCCCTTCGGCGCAGGCTTGCCCAACAGATCCTGGCCTTCGGCGCCGACCGGCTTGGGGGCGTCGGACAACCGCGCCAGGGTCGGCATGATGTCCAGGGTCGAAACCTCGCGGTTGCTGACCACCCCGGCCGGCAGACGTCCAGGCGCGGAGATCATGAACGGCACCCGCACGCCGCCCTCCCACGGAAAGGCCTTGTAGCCCGCCAGCGGGGCGTTCGAGCAAGCGCCCCGAATGTAGTTGGGGCAGCCGTTGTCGCTGAGCAGAATGACCACCGTGTCGCGCTCCAGCCCCTCGTCGCGCAGGGTCTGGCGCAGGCGGCCGATGTTGTCGTCGAGCGACGAGACCATGGCGGCGTAGAGCCGCTGGTGCGGCGAGGCGATGTTGGCGAAGCGATCGGTGTAGGCCTTGGGCGCCTGCAGCGGCGTGTGCGGCGCGTTGTAGGCCAGGTAGAGGAAGAAGGGCTTGTCGCGATTGGCGGCGATGAACTTGCCCGCCTCATCGGTGAACACGTCGGTCAAATAGCCCTTCTGGTCGATGATCTGGTGATCGCGAATGACCGGGAAGCGCGTACGGTTCATGGCCCCGTCGGCGCCGGTGTCGGCCTGCATCGCGCTCTCGGCCGGGTCGGCGTAGTAGCTGGCCGCGCCGCCGAGGAAGCCGAAGAAACTGTCGAAGCCGCGATCCAGCGGATGGAAGCCCGGCGCCTGTCCGGTGTGCCACTTGCCGATCATGCTGGTGGTGTAGCCCGCGGACTTCATGACCTGGGCGATGCTGGTTTCGTTGACCGGCACGCCGGTCTGCTCATCGCGTCCGACCGGATTGAACTCAAAGCCGAACCGCGACTGATGACGCCCGGTCAACAGGCCGGCGCGAGACGGCGCGCAGACGGCGGCGGTCGCGTAGGCGTCGGTATAGCGGACACCCGATCGCGCCAGAGCATCGATGTTCGGCGTCGGAATGACCTTGCCGCCATAGGCGCCCAAGTCTCCGTAGCCCAGGTCGTCCGCCAGAATGACGATGACATTGGGCCGGGTGTCGGTTCGCTTGGCCGGGGCTGCGAACCCCATGCAGGCGACACCGAGGAAGCCGGTGGCGACGGCGGCGATCCAGCGTTTCATGTTCTACTCCGCAGGCTTGATCGGGGTTGGATGGCCGCAGCGCGCGGCCTTTGTATAGCCGTCGGCGAGCGGCTGGACAGCGACGGGAATCCGGCACAGCGCCCTCGCCGCCTGTGCGTCGCCGCCGAGATAGGCGCGCCAGAAGATCACGGTCTCATCGACGATCAGCGGCGTCAGCTTCGCATCGTTTGGCCTGGGCATGCCCGCCGTCTGTCGCCGCCCGGCGAAAATGCTGTGGTCGCCGCCGTGCAGGACGATCAGGAACTGATCTGCGCCGTCGATACGCTGGAACGGAATGGTCCGTTCCCAGGGCGTTTCCTCCAGATCGAGCGGCGTGCTGTCTTCGGTGCCGGTGAAGTGCAGCATCGGCGTTCGAATGGCCGAGAAAGCGGTCTCCGAACCGCCCTGACGAGCCTTGTTGGGGCTATAGACGACAGCGGCCTTGATACGCGGCTCACGGAAGGCTTCGGCCGGCGCGCCCGGCAAGACCTGGCCCACGGCCGCCAGCGTGGTCAGCGCCCCGAACGAGTGACCGGACATGCCGACACGGCTCAGATCCAGTTTGCCGGCCAGGCTCGCGCCCGGCGCGTTCATGACGGCCAGCTGATCCAGCGTGAAGGGAACATCGCCGAAGCGCTTCACCGCCGCGTCCGGCCCCATCTTGCCGAGCAGCAGCCCCTCCCGCCCCCGTTCGGGGCCGCTGAGGATCGAGGTGTCGGAGCCGCCATGTTGCACGGCCACCACCACGAACCCCGCCTTGGCCACGGCGTCGAGGATATAGCTCGAACCCTCCCGCGATCCGCCCAACCCGTGGGAATGGACGATCACCGGGAACGGCCCGGCGCCCTGCGGCAGGTAGAGCTTGTAGGGAACTTTGCGGCCTTCGCGCGCTGGATCGATCCAGTCGCCGTAGACCACGCTGTCGACGGCGGCGACTGGAACCGGCGGCGCGCCGCCGGCTCCGGCCGCACCGGCGCTCGAAAGTGTCAGACCCGCCGCGATCAGCAGAGCCGCGATGGGTCTGACATTCGCCATGCCCTTAGAACTCCAGGCCCAGTTCCACCCCGACCACGCGTGGGTCGCTATAGAACTCGTTGGTGTTCACCAGGTTGGTGACATAGGTCTTGTCGGTCAGATTGCGGCCATAGACTGACAGGCGCATCCGGTCGTTGCGGATCCCCACCCGGGCGTCGAGCTGGGTGTAGCCGGCATAGGGACGCACGTTGTCGGGGTTCTCGAACCCGCCGTCCGCCGTCTGCAACCCGCCCGACACGAACCCGCGCAGCGACCCGTTGATCGGGAAGTTGTAGGTCGCGTTGACGCTCACCTGATAGTCGCGCAGACGCGGCACTTCGCGGCCGCCCAGGTCAGCGTCGTCGGGCAGACCGTCGCCGTTGATGTCGAGCTTGGCCCTGGCGCCGCTCTCGAACTCGCCCATCTGACCGCTCAGGGCGGCGGTGACGGACAGGTCGGATTCGCCGAAGCGGAACACCTTGCGCGCTTCCAGTTCGTAGCCGGCGACGTGGGCGTCGCCCGCGTTTTGCAGGATGAAGCCGCGCGACAGCGACGAGGGCGCGCTGACCACCTGAACGTTGTTGGTCCAGGTGTAATAGAGCGCGCCCGCGAGCTGGACGCCCATCCAGCGCCCCTTGGCCCCCACCTCGTAAGAGTAGGCGTATTCCGGATCATAGAGCAGCTGCTGGCTGATCTGCGAGCGCACCGTCGTCGGCGGCAGGTTGGTGTTGAAGCCGCCGGGGCGATAGCCGGTGGCGAAGCGGCCATAGACGTTGGCGCCGTTGTCGAAGCGATGGCGCAAGGTCACGGTCGGCGTGAAGAACGTCCACTGACGACGAGCGTCGGCTTGCACGGCCTCGTTGCCCGGCGCGCAGGCGGGCGCCGCCAGGCTCGGCGGGCAGAAGATCACCGGGCCGGCGGGCAACGGGCCCGCGCCGTCGGGGTCCGTCGTCGTGACCGCCATCATCCCGGGCGGCAGCGGGCCGGCGTCGAAGAACGACAACGGGTCCTTAGAGTAGCGCTCGAAGGTGAAGTTCTTGGTGTCGCGCTGGATCCGCGCCTCGACGCCGATCGTGGTCTTGTCGGTGATCTTGTATTCTAGGCTGCCGAACAGCGACGGCGAGCGGAGTTCTTCGGTGAAGGCGTCGTGGTTGAGGCCCAGCCGGGCCGCCGCGCGCACGCTTTGCGCCGCGCCGGTCAGCGTCCCGGCCTGCCCGACGAAACAGCCCGCGGTCACGGGTTGCGCCGCGCCCGTATAGGTCGGGCACAGATAGGGATCGACCGTGATCTCGTTGTCGCTGGCGAGGTATTCAGCGCCGATCAGCCAGGTCAGCGGTCCACCGTCCTTCGAGGACAGATAGACCTGAGCGACGGTGCGGCTGTAGTCCTCGAACTGGCCGACCGTATAGTCTGGGGTCAGCACGGCGGCGCCCGGCGCGACGTCGATTCCCGACTGGCCGGCGAAGTGGTCGCCGTCCTCGTTCGTGCGCCCAGCGTCACGGCCCTTCCAGCCCGCCTTGAAGGTCAGATCGGCGAAGCCAAGGTCATGCTCGACCGAGAGGTAGACTGAGTCCTCGACGATCGAGGCGCGGCCTTCGCGGTCCATGTCGGCGCGCGTCCAGGGCGAGGGATCCAGCGCCGAGCCGTCCGAACGCGTCACGCGGCGACCCAGGCTGCCGAACGCGGGGATGTCGCTGTCGTAGCGCTCATAGGTCAGGTTGACGTCAGTGAGGTCGCCGGGCGTCCAACGCATGATAGCCCGCAGGCCCTTAACGGTCTGGGCGTCCAGATCGTTGCCGGTCGTCAGGTTCTTGATGAAGCCGCCGCGTTGGTCGTCATAGAGCGCGGCGATCCGCAGGCCGAGCTTGTCCTCGATCAGCGGCAGGTTGAACACGCCCTCCACCCCCGACCGCCCCGGATCGCTGTAGCGCGCCGTGAGACTGCCGCCGAGAATCTCCGTCGGCGTCTGGCTGACGACGTTGACCGCGCCGCCGACCGAGTTGCGCCCGTAGAGCGCGCCCTGCGGACCCCGCAGGATTTCAATATGCTGGGAGTCCAGGAAATCGAGCCGGCTCAACGAGCGCCCGCCGAACCCGCCGCCGGCGTTGTAGAGGCCGTCCTTGAAGAGGCCGGTGGCCGCCTCGGAGAAGCCCAGGCGGCCGCTGCCCTGGCCGCGAATGGTGATGTCCTGCAAGTATTCCGGGCCGGAGGTCACCAGCGTCGCGCTGGGAGCCTGGCGCAGATAGTCCTTCATCGCGTCGAGCACGAGGACCTTGCGATCGGCGGCGGTGATGGCGGAGATCGCGGCCGGGACTTCCGTCAGGGTTTCAGTCCGCTTGCGCGCGGTGACCACGATTTCGTCCACCTCGCCGAGGGACTGATCGTCAGCCGCCTGTGCGGCGGCCAGGCCCGGGGCCATCGCCAAGACCAGACCGATGGCGGACATGGCTCCGCCTCTTCCAATAAACCGCAGCATCGCGTCTCTCCCCGCCAATTTCTGTTGCTGGCGGCGAGATGCGACTGGCTCGATAAATTGTCAAACAATTTTTAGGTGGGCAAATCAGCGCGGTCGAGCGCCGCCTCGAACTTCAGGTCGGCGGCGAGCGAGCGACGAGTGATCATCACGACCATGCGCGCGGCGGCGGCGGCGATCTCCGGGTGCCGGTCCTTGATCGCTGCGACGAGGATGCGATGCGCCGACAGCGACTGCTGTTCGGATTGAAAGCTGCCCGGCTGCAAGATGCGCTGCTGCCAGAGCGCCAGATTTCCGACCTGGGTCAGCATTCGATAGGCAAGCTGACTGCCCGACTGACGGCCGATGACTTGCCCAAGCGCGAAGGACATTGTGTAGAGTTGCCCGCGCTCCGCGCCCGTGGTCGCGGCGACCTCCATAGCGGCCATCATCGCATCCAGCCGGCCAAACATTCGCTCGGGAAACTGCGTCGCCGCGAGCCGCGCGCACTGGGCGTACATTTCCTCCAACAGACTGAAGATGTCGAGCAGCTCACCCGCGCCCACATTGGTGACCTGAGCCCCGCGCCAGGGTCGCATCTCGACGAATCCGGCCCGGGCGACACTGCGCAGAGCCTCACGCACCGAAGCGCGACTGACCCCGTGACGGGTCGAAATCTCCTGCTCGCGCAGCCAGGCGCCCGGCGGGTATCGGCCGTCGATAACCTCGCGGATCAAGGTCTCAGACAGGCGCGTGTCGAGCGTCTGGTCGCTCTTGCGCCGCGCCTTCACCTCTGGTTCGGGTTCGTCCATCGCCTATCCTTGATCCTCACGCCCGCGGAGTATGGCGCGTGTCGCCCAAAAAAGTAAAATGTCAGACAATTTGCATTCTTGGGCCGCCCGCGTAGATTGCTGGAAAATGCAGACGCGAAATATCCACGGGAGAGCGATGATGGACCGACGCCTGTTTCTCGGCGGCGCGATGGCCCTGGCCGGCGCCGCGAAGGCTTCTGCGGCGAGCGCGGCCTCATTGTCGCTGGCGGACGCCGCCAAGCTGGCCTGGCTCTACGGCCTGCCGCTCATCGAGGTGGCGGAGGTCAGACGCCGGACACTGGCGTTGGGACCGCCCAATCGCCTCCACCATCAGCGCGACCTGACCACCCCGGCCACCCAGAAGGTGACCTCGCCCAACAACGACACGCTCTACAGTCGGGGCTTCCTGGAGCTGAGCCGAGGTCCGGTGACGCTGACCCTGCCGGCGACGGGCGAACGCTACTTCTCTGTGGCGCTGATGGACATGTTCACCAACAATTTCGCCGTCCTGGGCACGCGCACCACGGGGCCCGAGGGCGGCCGCTTCACGATCGCCGGCCCGAGCGGCCCCGCGCCGGCCGGCGCCGTTCGCGCGCCGTCCAATTGGGTGTTCGTGCTGGGACGCACCCTGGTCGACGGCCCGCAGGACATTGACCAGGCCCGCACGGTTCAGGACCGCCTGTTGCTGGACGCGCCGCCCGGCCCCGCACCAACTCCGGCCACGCCCCCCGCGCGAACCGCCCCATGGCGCGACTATTTCGCAGGCCTCGGCGCGCTGCTGGCCGAAACGATCCCACCTGCCACAGACGCCGGATTCTTCCATGCGGTCAGGGCCTTGGGCCTGACACCGAAGGGCTTCAGTCCTCCGGCCTTCTCGCCGGCTCAAGAGGCCGAGATCGCCAGCGGCGTGGCCCAGGCCACCGCCCTGGCGAGCCTGCCCAACGGCGGCACATACGAGGCCGGCGGCTGGACCTACCCGCAGTCCAATCTCGGGACCTTCGAGCAGGACTATCTGTTCCGAGGCCAGATCGCCCTGACCGGCCTGTTCGCCCTGCCTTTGGCCGAGGCGATGTACACCCGCTCGGTCGGCGACGGCGGTCAGGGACTGTTCCGAGGCGACCGCTATCGCTTGACCTTCCCGCAGGGCCAGCTGCTTCCAGTCGATGGGTTCTGGTCGTTGACCGTCTATCGCGCCATGCCGGACGGTCAGTTCTTCTTCGCACCCAACCCGATCGACCGCTGGTCGATCGGGGACCGCACACCAGGCCTCACCTACAACAAGGACGGCTCCCTGGACCTATGGATCTCACGCGAGGATCCTGGCGCTGAACGCCGCTCTAACTGGCTCCCGACGCCTCAGGGCCCCTTCATGCTGAGCCTGCGCGCCTTCATGCCCCGCGCAAGCCTGTTGACCGGACAGTATCGCGCCCCACCGGTAATCGCCCTCCCCTAAGCCGCGCAGGTACTGGGCCGCCCGCCGCGTCGTCTCCGGTTCAGCCGCCCTGGCCAATGGCCCGCTCCCTAGAAGTCGCCCGACCGGATGATACGCCGAGCTTGGTGCGGTGGGATAATCGCGGTGATGTGGGCGGCCCAGCGGATTTTGCAGTTCTCCTTGGTCGGGCCGACCACGCTTTCCAAATCGTAGCGCCCGGCCTTCGAGCCGCGCAGCAGGCGTTTGACCAGCACCTCGTCGGCGTCAGTCTCCACGACGACGACGTGCCCCAGCATGTCCGGCGTCGGCGGCGTTCGCTGGTCCTCGAAATAGATCAGACCGCCATCATCGGCCACGCCCCGCATCGAATGCCCGGCGATCCGCAGGGCCACCGCCCGGTTCGTTCCGCCTGGCGGAAGCGGCGCCAGATCGCCAGCCTCCTGCCCCGTGGCGAACAGCACCACCCCTTCGCTATCGGCCCCCACCCGGCCGATGATCGGCACCAGGACCGGCTCAGGCCTTTTGGCCGGATCGGCGTCCGGTTCTGTCGTACCTATCCCGTCATATAGCCAGTCGGACCGCACCCCGAAGGCCTCAGCATATTCCTTGGCGCGAGCATAGGAATAGGTCGCGTTGCCGTTCTCGTTGGAAGCGTAGGTGTTGCGGTTCCAATTGAACTTTGCGGCCGCAGCCGCGGCCGTGGAGAAGCCGGCGCCCTGACGGGCGCTCTTAAGGCGAGCGGCGCGATCTTCAGCTGACATATGATGTATTTATCATACGTTTTTGTCTTGCGAAAGATCAGTATGTTTCATACGTTTCGAACTATGAGCACCCGCCCCAAACCCTCCGGATCTCCCGCCAAGGACTCCCTCTCCGTCGAGCTTGGCGGCTGGTTCAAGGCCAACGCCACCGGCGGCGGGGTGATTGTCATCGGGGTCATCTTGGTCGCCCTGGGCGCGCTCGGCCTGGCGCAGTTCTGGCTGACGATGGGTGGATAAGGCCGGCGACCATGGGCACACCGCCCGCCTTGATCGGCTATGGACGACGAACGCTCACGCGGCCTGGTCGACGATCCGGAACACCGCGCCGTTGGCCGGCTCGCGGTAGAGATCGACCCGCTCGCCGTCCCAGTGATAGTCCAGATGACGGCCCTGGACGGCGCTTCCCGCCAAGTCGGGATAGAAGAGCCCGACGCAGTCGCCGCCTGGGCGGCGGACACTGGGATAGACCACCCCGCCAGAACCCGCACCATGCAGACCACGCCCGAGGGCGCGGCTGTCGCGATAGTCGTCAGGATTCAGAGCCGCGGCGAACGCCGCTCCCCCGCCCCTCAGGTCGTGAAGCTCGGCGTCGACCGACAGCACGATCTCGCGGAACTGCGAGGTCCAGCCGGCCGGCTCGCGGGTCCTGGCCATGAACAGGCCGTGGTGGTGGATGGTCTCCAGCAGCGCGACGTCAAAACCGGAGCCCGTATAGAGCGCCCCAAAGCTTCCGTCGCTGAACCGGCTGGGGCGATCTGGACTGACATGGGTGAAGGGCGCCATCAAATAGCTGGCGCCCGGCCCGCCGACCCGGCGCTCCGGAGGCACGAGATCGAGATTGCCTATGGTCTCCATCAGCCGTGGATTGGTCTTCTGCTCGGCCGAGAGCAGCAGCGCCCAGTCGGCCGGATCGGCGATATCCTCGAACAGGTCGATCGGCGGATAGACGCTGCGGATGATCCGCACCGCGCCGCGCCAGGAAACCTGCGACTTCGGAACCTCGCCTAAGTCGATCACCAACCGCTGCGCTCGGCGTCCAGATAGCGCCGAACCCGCATCAGGTCGGTCAGCTCGCCGCCCAGCATGATCTCCAGCGCCGAGCGGCCCCCGAAGGCGTCGTTGGGGGCCTTGATCCAGGCGTAGCCGCGCTGCGGCTCGCGAAAGACGATCCGCAGCGCCTTGTGCACGCCCATCAGGTTGGACAGCCGCGCCTTGGCGTCCCGGTCGATCCGGCCCTGCTCGCCGCCCTTCCAGCGACGATAGGAGCGCGCCGGCATGTCGAGCAAGGTCGCGGCCTGCTCATCGGTCAGGTCCCAACGCGCGAACAGATTGACCACGGCGCGGAACATCGCTGCGGCCTCTTCGTCCGAAATCGGATCGGGCCGGAAGGCGTGAACAGCGGTGTCGATCGGCAACACAAGCGTCATGTCGCATCTCCATTTGGCCACATATACGCAAAATTCGGCCAAATGGCAAGAACGACGGCATCGGGCGAGGACGGCGACGCCGTCAGCGGTCGTCCTCAGGAATGAAGTCGGTGATCTTGCATTGGAGCACGCGGGCGATGTGGATCAGCCGCGACGTTGCGATCCGGTTCTCCCCCAGCTCGTACTTCTGAATCTGCTGGAAACTCAGGCCCAGCGCCTTGGCGAGGGCGTTCTGGCTGACGCCAATCTCGATGCGGCGCGCGCGGACCGCTTCACCGATGACGACGTCGATGGGATCTTGCGTCATGGGCGTCGGTCTAGGCATCGCGCGCCTCGCTGGCATGGATGATCATCGGCCGTTCCCGCCCTCCTGAACGCCGGCGCCGCGCATCAGATCGCCGATGGGCGCCCCGCCGATCGCGCAGACGGCGACCACCCGGTCATGGCTGCGATGCCGCGCCGAGCACACCGCGCGCTTGCCCTTGGCCAGACGCTCCAGGGTCGCCTTCGCCTGACGGCCGCCAGGCGCGTTCAACTCGGGCGCGTAGAAGTCGGCGACGCGGACCTCGACGAGGTTTTCCGGAGCTCGGCCGCCCACGGCGACGCACAGGCTGTCGCCATCGCCGACATAGGTGATCGGGCCGCTGAAGGTCTTGCCCTTCGCCAGATAGGCCGGCGTCGGGCCACGATCTGGGATGGCCTTGCAGGGATCGGCCGACGCCGGAAGGGCGACGACCGATGTCGTCAGCACGACGAAGAGCTGCAGCGCCGTTCTCACCAAGGTTGAGCTCCAGGACAAAGAAGAACGGAGGGAAGAGTGATGAGATTCACGGCGACGGCCATCGCCATTCTGTGCGTGATGTCCGCTGGCGATGCGCTCGCCGATCCTGATCAGGCGGCCGATAGGAGCCCTCGCCAGGCTCCTGCGGCCGCGAGTCCCGGCGACGTCCGCCTCCAATCCGGACTCCACAAGACTCATGTGTTCTGTTTATGTTCTCGCCGGAGATTGAACATGAGCGACATCCTCATCGGCGGCGTCCCGTTCCTGGCGCTCTCACATCGCGACGGTCGTTTCATGCGGACGCCCGGCCTCTTCGCCTTCGCGCGCCGGGAGGCGAGCGGCGTCCATCAGGTCCTGCATCTTGAAATGACCGCGGCCATCGATCGTGACGCCGGCCCCGCGCACCGCCGTTGGGCCTGGGCGCTCGGCGAGGGCATGAACGCCCTGCTCGTGCACGGCTTCGGACAGCCCGCGCCGCTGCCCGAGGATGCGCCCTTGGATTGGGAGACCGTGACCTGGCATCGGGACGCAAAGGTGAGTTTCCTCGGCGAGGATAACGGCGAAGAAGCCGACCTGCTTCCGCTCATCGCCAGCGCGCGCGGCGAGATTTGAACCCAACCACCCAAGCGCGATGGCCCGGCGGCGCCTCAGCACTTCTCATTCATGAGATCAAGGCGCACCATAAACGGTACGGCCGAGATTGGTCGGAAGATTGGTAGGCGTTTTCAACCGCGCACGATCAGCCGGGGCCTGCCGCACCCGCAGTTACGCGGCTGCAGCTGGCTTGGCATATGCTGAGGCATATGCTAAATCGGCATCATGAACGCGCATCGCCACGTCAAGCTCTTCAAGAACGGCCGCAATCAGGCGGTCCGGATTCCACGGGAATTCGAACTGCCGGGTGAGGACGCCATCATGCACCGGGACGGTGATCGCCTAATCATCGAGGCCGCCGCGCCGAGATCGCTGCTTACCCTCCTTGCGGGCCTATCTCCCCTCGATGAGGAGTTCGCACAGATCGACGATCCACGGCCGGACGCCGTCGAACTCTGATGCGGCTCCTGCTCGACACCAACATCGTCTCGGACCTCGTGCGGAATCCACAGGGACGAATAGCCGAGAAGATCGCCGAAGTCGGCGAAGAGAACGTGTGCACCAGCGTTGTCGTGACGGCGGAATTGCGCTTTGGAGCCGCGAAGAAGGGTTCCGAGCGTCTGGCGGCGCAACTCGAACAGGTGCTTGGCGCGCTCCAGGTCCTCCCCTTAGAGGAGCCGGTCGATGTCACCTACGGCAAGCTTCGCGCGCAGCTTGAGAACGCGGGCACGCCCATCGGCGGCAACGACATGCTGATCGCCGCCCATGCGCTCACGCAGGGCTGTTCTATCGTGACCGACAATGAGCGTGAGTTCGCTCGCGTCCAAGGCCTGAAGGTCCTGAATTGGCTGCGATGAGGCGCCCAGGCCGGAGCCGCGCCGATGCGCGCAACGCGGTCAGATCCAGTCTGGTCGTCGTCGAACACCTAGCGTCGGCGCAGCTCGATCCGCAGGTAATTCAGCCAATCGATATGAGGCGGCTGAAGGCAGACCGGGCGCCAAGCCTGGCTCATCGCCACTGACCGGACCTTCCGAATTTGTTCGACCAAGGCCCAACCCCGATTAATTAGCCCACCGAATAAAGCCTATCGGATTGGGACGGCTAATCGCAAATTCGGTCAGAGGTTAGGTTTCATGCGCCCCACCACGGCGGGACTGCATGACCTTGATGACCCGGTCTCGTTTCCTACCGCTGGCGGCCCACGCATCGCGTCGGCGATCGAAGTCCGAGGTTTGAAATGAACAACGTCACCAACATGAAGAGACGCGAGTTCCTCGGAGCTTCCGCGCTTGTCCTCGCTGGAACCGTTTTAGGAGTCTCCGTCATGGCTCACGCCCCCGCTGTCGCCGCCGACCACCGGCAGAACCCGTTCGGCCTCGTCTATCGCGGCGCGATCACGAAAAACGCGCCGGGCAAGGTCAACATCCACCCCGCAACCTACAAACTGAACGGCCTGGACATCGTCGCCAACGTCTACACCCCGGCCAACTACGACCCGGCCAAGCGGTATGCCGCGATCGTCGTGGCGCACCCGAACGGCGGCGTGAAGGAACAGGTCGCCGGCCTCTACGCCCAGCACCTGGCCGAACAGGGCTACGTCACCATCACCGCCGACGCCGCCTATCAGGGTGGAAGCGGCGGCGCGCCGCGCAGCATGGACAAGCCTGCGAACCGCATCGAGGACGTTCACGGCATGGCGGACTTCATCACCCGCTATCCCGGCGTGGACGAGATGCGCCTCGGGCTGCTCGGCGTCTGCGGCGGCGGCGGGTACGCGTTGTCCGCGGCGAAGACCGACAAGAGGTTCAAGTCGGTCGCGACCCTGAGCATGTTCAACTCCGGCCGGGTTCGCCGCAACGGCTTTGCGGACTCACAACTGGACACGGTTCAGGCGCGCCTGCGGCAGGCGTCGGCCGCCCGCGCCCAGGAAATGGCCGGCGGGAACATCCTCTATGCCGGCGACGCCGACATGACCGATGCGCAGATCGCCGCCTTGCCGTTCGAGATGTATCGGCAGGGGTACGCGTACTACTGGCGCACGCACGCGCACCCCAGCTCCACCTTCAAATACACGATGGGCAGCCTGCTGGACCTGATGCGCTGGGACGCCTCAGATCAGATCGACCTTATCGATCAGCCCCTGCTGATGATCGCCGGCGGCAAGGCCGACAGCGGCTACATGACCGATGACGCCTTCGCCAAGGCGACCGGCACGACGGACAAGGCGTTGTTCAAGATCGACGGCGCTTCGCACATCGAGACCTATTGGGTTCCCGAGTATGTCGACGCGGCCATGGGCAAGCTGACGCCGTTCTTCGCCCGGACCCTGGTCGCTGGCGGTCTGATCAAACCCAAGGCGGTCATCTAGTCCGACGGCGGAGCTCGAGCCGCGCGGGTGAGCGTGGCTCGAGCCTTACCGCCTAGTCGATGATCGCCACGACATTGCGGGTCTTTTCATCGATCAGCACCCGCCGGCCGTTCACGAATGACCAGCGGTAGCGCTCGTAGTTCGGCACTTGATAGACCCTCACCTCGCCGGGCAGCGGCTGGCCGACGACGATTTCGCCGCCATAAGTCACCGGCGGGACGTTCTGGGTGGTGATGTAGGTCTTCACCTCGGCCGGCGGATCGATCACCGCCCCAGCGACCCCGCCGACGACGCCGCCGATCACCGCCCCCACCGGTCCGCCCACGGCCGCGCCGGTCGCCGCGCCGCCGACCACGCCCACCCCGGCGCCGGCGCTGGGCTTTTTCGTTTCGACCGTGGTGGTCTGTTGTTGTGCTGGCTGAGCGAACGCAGCGGTCGCCGACAAGGTCAGGCTCGCCGCGCCAATCGCAAGAAGAAGCTTTTTCATAATCTTAGCCTCTGCGTCATCCCTCAGTCGCCACAACTCGGTCGACGAAGGCGAGTTCCGGGTAAGACGACGAGATCGCAACAGGTGGCCCGCGGCGCCACGGGAGGTCGAGGACTTCCATCGGCGTTGCGATCCCCGGAACCGGCGAACCGCCTCGCGGCTTATGCTCCCCAAACGCGGAGATCCTGCGATGGACGCCAAGATCGAAACCCTGACCCCGGCGACCGAACTGGCGCGCGACAATCCTGTTCGCTTTCCCCGTGAAAGCCCCGCGTACCGGGCGGCGCGCACCGCTTTGCTGACCGAGGAGATCGAGCTCCGACGCCATATCGAGCGTGTCGCGGCGCAACGCCGCGCCTTGCCGCCCGGCGGTGAGGTCGCCGGCGACTACCGGTTCGAAGGCGAGGAGGGACCGACCGACTTCGCCGGACTGTTTGGCGATAAGCCGACGCTCGCCGTTTACAGCTACATGTTCGGACCAGAACGCGAACGTCCCTGCCCGATGTGCACCAACCTATTGAGCGCCTGGGAAGGCAACGCCGCCGACATCGGCCAGCGCATCTCATTGGCCGTGGTCGCCCGCTCGCCCATCGCGCGCCTGATCGCCTGGAAACGCGAACGCGGCTGGAAGGATCTCCGCCTCTACAGCGACCTCACCGGCGACTATTCGCGAGACTATTTCGGACTGCTGCCCGACGGCTCCGAAGTCCCCGCCTTCAATGTCTTCACCCGCCGCGACGGGACCATTCGCCATTTCTGGTCCGGCGAAATGACCGGCGGGACCGCCGATCCCGGCCAAGATCCGCGCGGCGCGCCAGACCCGGCGCCGCTGTGGATGGTGCTGGACTCCACGCCGGAAGGCCGGGGCGAGGATTGGTATCCAAAGCTGAACTACGACGCCTGACGGTCCCCGTTTCGTCGGCGAAGCCTCGCCCCAGGCGCCCACGCTCGCCGAGGTTCGCCCCTCCGCCAAGAGAGCCAGGCCCCTTGAGCGGACGAGCGGGAGGCGTTTGTCGCGCCCGAGCCGCCTACTTTTGCCGGGGCGGCTTCAGGTCGCGCCCTGCAATCAGCAGCTTGCCAGCATGTTTAGCCTTGGCCGCTTCGACCAGGGTGGCGGCCGCGTTGCGCACCTCGTCCTGGACGGCCTGGTCGGCGTCCAACGCCTCATGGTTGGTCGCATAGGGCTGCCAGTAGCCGATGTAGCGATCGAGCTCGGCGTTCCCCCCGGCCGGGACAAGGTTCATGAACCGCAGCCAGTCGGAGACGCTGCGCCGCACGTTCTCGGCCCCCTCGACATCGCCGTGGACCACGACCGAAAACACCCGGCCCTCCAGATGTTTGGGGTAGTCCCAACCGGCCAGTTCGACGGCCTTGGCCTTTTTTGCGTCCTTGCCATGGGTGAGCGTGGGATCGGGATTGCCGCCGTCGGCGCAGACCAGGCGGTCCATCATCAGCTTCAACGGCGAGGACACCTGATACCAGTTGACCGGGGTGATGATCATGACCCCGTGGGCCTCGATCCACATCGGATAGATCTCGTTCATCCAGTCGTGCGCCTGGCCCAGCGCGTAGTTCGGATAGCAGGAACACGGCCAGTGACAGAGGGCGGCGGCCGTGGAGAAACAGGCCTTGCAGGGGTGGATTTCGCGCCCGTACTCCGAGGCGAGCCGGCTGAGGTCGAGCAGGTTCACCGCCACGCCTTCGCCCTCCATCTCCTCTCGGCAAAGGTCGGCGAGGCGGTAGGACTTCGACATCTCGCCCGGGCAGGTGTGCTCGCTGCGGGACGAGCCGTTGATCACCAGCACCCGGCAGGGGCCGTCCTTGTCGCCATGCCGCGCCTGCGCCGCCGCGATCGCCGCCTTGGCCGCCAGCCAGTCCACGGAGAGCTCATAGTCGGGATCGGCATAGCCGGCCCCTGCCCTTTGCGTGCGCGGCGACTTGCGGCCGTTGGAGTAGGCGTCCCAGGCGACGGCGATGATCTTGTCGAGCTCGACCGCCAGCGGCTCGAACGCCGGATCGGCGAAGGCGCTGAGATACCGCTGCCGGAACTGCGCCTCGGAAAGCTCCGGGCTCGGCGTCCCCTTTCGGGGCTCGGGGGTCTTGGGCATTCGCGCCTCCTGAGATCACGAGGGCAACGAGGGTCCTGACCTGCGGTTCCACGAGCACGTCGCCGCACGCCCCGCGTTCAGCCGATAATGTCCGACACCCACGACATGGCGTTGTCCCTCTCACCCGGCGCGAAGGTTCGAACCTCGATGTGCGGGATGATCGGGCTGGCGATCCTGGCCAGGGCGCGCACCCATTCCTTGTCGGTGATGACCGCTTCGCGCGGAAAACGTTTCAGCTACCAGAGGTTGCGCAGACCGTAGCGGAGGTCCTTGGCGCCGGCCTCGAACGTGAAGTCGTTGAACCCCACCAGGTCGACCAGGACCCCGACCCGTTCGTGCCGATCGAGCCTGGCCTCCAGTGCGGCGACGATCTGGTCGTAGTCCTCGCCGCTGATCGTTCCCGACAGCTTGAGCGCGACGACGTGGTCCGGCGAGGTCAGGATCTCGATCATCCTACCGACCTTTCTCGAAGGGCTGCAGTGCGGGGAGACAACCGCGGCCGTTCACTCAAGTTCCGTCGGCGCGGCGCGCGGCCGACCGGCGCCTCGACATCGGAAAGCCAGCGCTGCGGCGCGGCGGGAACCAACCTCGCGCGGGCGAGTTTTCGTCCGCGAACCCAGTACGGCTTTGCTTAACGTGCTTGAATAGTTGAGTAATCCAGGCGCTCCCGTCCAGCGCCTGGCCTCGGAGGCTCGCGCTCAGCGAGTCGCCCGTTCCGCCGATGGCGGGACGCAAGACGCCTCCGGTCTCCCCCGATCGGGGGCGTTGTGCCTTCCAACACCCGCCGCGCCCTAGCGCCGCCGTCCACCGAACCGAGCCTCCGAAACTCGCGGGAAACCCTCACGCTCCACGCGGGTTGTCGGATATCGACCGTATGGATCGCCAACAATGCCCCTCGACGATAAAGCCCTATCCGCCTTGCTCATGACCCTGGCCTCGGCCATCGCCAGCCTTAGCCGCAGCATCATGGCCATGCAGCGGGGTGACTCCCTCTCCGCCAAGGAACAGGTCGAGATTTGCGTCGTGCTGCTCGCCAACTTCCAGGAAGCCCAGGAACGTTACGCATCCCTCCGCAAGCCAGATCAGGACGTCTAGTTTCGAGCCCGAAGGCCCGTGCGCCGAACAGGCGGCCAATCCCGATGAAGACGGCGCTCTTTGACTGCGGCGAGAAGTCGAACCGCGCGGATTGGACCCCAGGCGCCCATCCTAGCCCTATCTCAATCCCGCACACCCCGCCCAAGGAGTGAGACTTGGGCGGGGCTCACGGCGCGCACATCGCCGCCCGCGAGGACGGCGGCTGCATAACCCGCGAGCCTCATGGCATGTTCCAAACTGGCCCTTCTCAACCAAGGGACAGCGTCAGCGACCATCACGATCTATGACGCGCGCAGATGCGCCGCCGCCTGATCCAACATCGCACGATCATTCCCGTGCTCGCGGATCAGAGCTTCGGCTTCGGCCAGGGTGATCCCGTATTTTTCAGCGAAGAGACGAACCTCGTACGGTTCGCTCGTTCGATCCTTGTTGGAGGAAGGTTCGGCGCGCTGCCCCTTATCCTCGGTCATGGCGCATCCTCAAAAAGGGACCCCGCGCTCGAACGACGGGGTCAGTGTGGACAGGCTCTGGATGCCGACACAACCACCCGCCGACCAGCCGGTTCCCGCCGCACGACGATCGACTTGCCGGTTTCCCAGCGCCTGATCTTCGATCAGCGCCGAGGACTGCCGTCCTCCCAATAGTACCGCCTGGCGCTCGGATCGTAGAAGTAGTACCGGCCGGCGCGCTCGTCGAAATACTGGCGTCGATTGACGTTGTCGAAGCGGGGCGTCGTCGCCGCGCCAATCGCCGCGCCCGCCGCGCCGCCGACCAGCGCGCCGGTCAGGGAGCTGTCGACCGCCGCGCCGATCGCGGCGCCGGCGAGGCCGCCGGTCGCAGCCCGTTGCGTCGTCGTGGTCCCGCAGGCCGCCGCCAGCAGTCCGCATCCGACGATGATCGCTGGCATGATCTTCATGGCGCATCCTCCTCAAGCCGCCCAGCGCCCACCAAGATCAACAGCCCTGCCCGATCCCAGGTTCCGGACGGCGAGCCGCTCGGAGGCCCTCAGCAGGAGCGGTTTGGCCCGTCACGTCGCGATGGAACTGTTCACGGACGCGTGAGTTGTGGAGCCGACGGCTGCGGCGTCGAGGTCGGGACCGCCGAGGTCTAATCGGAGGAAATGCTGTGAAACAGTCCATCCTGATCGCCGGGATCGCCGCTCTGTCTCTGGCCGCGTGTCAGCGGCAAGCGGAGAAGACGACCGAGGCGACGCCCCCCGCTGAAGTTGTCCAAGAGCCCAGCGCCCATCCGGCCGCGACGATCCCGACGCCTTCAAATGAAACTGCGGCCCCCGACTTCGTCGCCAAGGCCGTTGCTGGCGACATGTTTGAAGTCGAATCCAGCAAGATCGCCTTGAAGCGGGCCACCAACGCGACCGTGAAGACGTTCGCTCAGGAGATGGTCACAGCCCACGCCAAGACCACCGCCGATCTCAAAAAGGCGATCGCCGACTCCGGTCAGCAAATCCTTCCGCCAGCGGCGCTTCCAAGCAACCTTCAGGGCAAGATCGATGATCTGAACAAGGTCGATGCGGCGGGCTTCGATAAGAAATACATGGAGGATCAGATCGACGGCCATCAAGCCGCGCTGGACCTCTTCCAGCGTTACGCCAACGACGGCGACACCGCCCAGATCAAGGCCTTTGCCGCCGCCACGGCGCCGATGATCCAAGACCACCTGAGCCGCGCCAAGGGTGTCAAGGAGGGTCTGAAATAGATCGCCTCCGGGCGCCGAGGCCGAACGCCCGCCGCGCAGTCCCCGCGATCATTGGGCGAGCAAGAGCCGTCCATCTCTATGGGCGCTTTTGCCGACGATGCGGCGGAGTCCCGATCCTTAGGATTCTCGGCGTCCGTCCGGCCAGATTGAGCAGCGAGCGCAGCATTTCAGGATCAAGACATCCTGATCCGGCGGGCCTTTCGTCAGGGGAGGAGCCATGACCGCCCTGTCTTGACTCGCCATCGGCGTGGAGTTCGCCGAATAGGGCGGCCGAAAAAGCCCGATGGCGCGTCCGCGATCTGCTGGGCGGAGCAGCGCAGTGGGCGACCTTGATCGTTCGATCGGTTTGGAGGCGCACGCGGCGCACGTTGCCCGCCTCCAGCATGAGAAACGGTCTCCGACTTCTAGAGGTCGGCCAAGAAAACTGAGGTAGTTTGTTCGCGGCAAGGGGATGCAGCACGATGGGCAAGTACGATCCGCTGAACCGCTATCTGAAGAGGCGCCACGACGCAGCGCTGGAGTTCAGCTTCACCGAACTTGAGCGGTTGCTGGGCGCCTTCCTGCCGAATGGCGCGCAAACCAAGGCCTGGTGGAGCAACGACGCCGACCTAACGCCGCCGATGGTGCAGCCGCATGCCTGGCTCGACGCGGGATATGAGGCGACCCTGCTGCCTGGAGAACGGGTCCGCTTTCATCGAAGGTCACCCCCTGGTCGAGGCTAGCGGTGGCTGGGCGCAATGAGGGAGCCGGGCTTCAGTAGCTTTTCAATATCGCGTTCATGGCCACGATCTCATCGCGTTGTGAGGCCTCGATGCGCCCGCAAAGTGCGATCAATTTGGGGTCGCGGAGAGACGCTTCGCGGCACATCAGGATCGCCCCGGAATGATGCGGGATCATCGAGCGGACGAACTGACGTCGCCAGTAGCGAACGCCTGGGTCCTCGGGGCGTTGGCTTAATAGAGGAGGTTTTCATGCGCGTTCAACTTGCCCTTCTGGCGACCGTTTTGGCGCTGAGCGCCTGCGCGGCGCGCGAGGCCGAGCCCGACACCAGCTCAACCGATGCTCCCGCTGCAGCGGTGAGTCCGACGCCGCCCGGCGAAGCGCGCAGCATCCCGCCTTCGGCCACACCCCCCACCCTACCGGAAAACCCCGATGATAAGAGCATGCCGCCTGGTCCGGTGAATCCGCGCTGATCGGTCAGGCTGAGCCGCGAAGCGCTCGAAAAGAACCCCGGAGCCTAACCGCGCGAGGGGACGCTCCCCCACGAAGATCAGCGCCCGCGCTCAGCCGCACTCAACCGCGTCGGGCCGTCAGCTTCCCGCCGTCGGACGCCAGTCCTGACCAGGAATGGTGTTGACCATCCACGGAACGCCAAACTTGTCCGTCAGGCCGCCATAGCCCGGCGACCAGAACGTCTCGGCGAAATCCATCGCGACCTTGCCGCCCTCGGACAGGGCGTCGAACACGCGGCGGGCTTCAGCGGCGTCTTCGGTGTGGAAGGTGACGTCAAAGCCGTTCTTGGGCTTATCGATGTTCGGCGCGAACTCGGGTGGCATGTCCGCCCCCATCAACGCTTGGTCGCCGACCTCCAGCCAGCAGTGCATCAGCCAATCCTTGTACTTGGGATCAACGGGCATGTCGGCCGGGCCGTCGCCGAACGGGATGGCCGCGGCGATCTTTCCGCCCAGGACCCGGGCGTAGAAGTCGAAGGCTTCGCGGCACTGGCCTTGGAAGCTCAAGCTGGTCACGATCTTCATGGCGTTTCTCCTTGGAGACGGACTTGCCAGCCTAAACGAGCGACATGCCGGAATCGTGCCGATTGCAGATCCCGGCGGGGCGCCGACTGGCGGCTAGGGGCGATGGGCCTTGGCGACGTGCTCGGGCTTACCCTTGCGCTTCGTCGAGGCCATCTTTTCCAGCTCGGGTTCGCTCATCGACAGCATCGACTTCGATGCGCCCTTCAGCTTGCTCTTGGGGGTGTCGCCGCGCTTGGCGGACAGCGCCGCGCCGGCGGCCTTCTGCTGCGCACCCGATTTTGCAGGCATCTGACGTCTCCTGACTAAGGCTGCGGAATGGGAAGCAAACGCGCCATGAGGGCGGTCCGATCCAAACGACGTCGGTTTCGAAGATTTGACAGCTGACCTCAGCGGGTCGCTGGCGCTTGCAGACGCCGGACCTCGCCCGACAGCCGAATGACCAAGCCCTCGAGCCGCCAGTCCCGGGCGAAGTCACCGCCGAGTTGGCTCTTGGCCGTCGCCTTGGCCAGCCGGGAGCCAAACCCCTCGGGGATGTCGCGCTCGATGACCGGCGGCCCCCCCGTCTCGGTCCAGGTGAGTTCGAAGCGCTCGCCGCGAAGCACGCAGGAGATCTCGACACGCCCGGTCGGCGTGGAGAGCGCGCCGTACTTCGCCGCGTTGGTCGCGAACTCGTGCAGCAGCAGGGCGAAGGCGGTCACGGCTTCTCCACCCAAGGGGAGGTCCGCGCCGCGCACGCAGAGCCGTTCTGCTTCCAACTCCTGCCCGTCGTAAGGGGACAGGATGGTATGTATCAGGGCGTGCAGCGTCGTGGCTGCCCCCTGGCCGCCGCCGAGGCCCCGCTCGGGCAAGGTCAAGGCGTGGGCCTTGGCCAGGGCGCTCAGCCGTTCGCGGACGGACGTGGCCAGGGCCGCGGGATTCTCGGCGTTTCGCACGCTCAGGGTGACCAGACTGCCGGCAAGCGTGAACAGGTTCTTGATCCGGTGATCCATTTCCCGGAGCAGCAATTGCTGCCGTTCTTCGGCCCGCAGACGTTCGGAGATGTCCCGGACGATCGTGGAGGCGCCGACGATCGCCCCTCGCCCATCCCTGAGCGGGGACACCGAAAGCGAGACATGCAGGAGATCGCCGCTCTTGCAGAGCCGCACTGTCTCGAAGGGCGCGACCCGATTTCCAGCCCGGACCTGCGCCAGGATGCTCGCCTCCTCCACCCGATGATCGTCGGGAATGAGCATCATGACCGACTTGCCGACGACCTCGTCGGCGCGATAGCCGAGCAACCGCTCGGCGCCGGCGTTCCAGCTGGAGATGATCCCGTCGAGATCCTTGCTTAGGATCGCATCCTCGGAGGACTCGACGATGGCGGCCAGACGCCGGGCCGCGTACTCAGCCTGACGGCGTTGATCGATTTCATGCTGCTTGGACTGCAGGAGCGCGGCGTTATCCAGGGCGAGGGCCGCGTGGGCGGCGATCGCCGCCACCAGCTCCTCGTCGTCCTGCTGGAAGACGCCCGGCTGGTCATGGCCGAAAAACAAACCGCCATGCACCATGCCCGAGCGAGAAATCACTGGAACAGCCAGGTAGCTCACCACCGGAAGATGGCCCTGCGGCATGCCGAAGTGAGGCGCGCTGCGCCCATAACGTTCGTCAGCCTGCACATTGTCGGACCGAATGACGCCCTCGCCCCGGAACGTGGGTCCGAAGAGCGCGGTGTTGCGCGGCAGCCCGAAGGCCTCGAAGGCGTCACGCCGCGCGCCAGAGAGGGCGAACAACGTGTAGCGCTCGCCTGCCTCGTCATCGACATTGTAGAAGAACGCGCCGAACTGCGCGCCGCTCAGGGACGTGGCGCTGTCCGTCGCGGCCTGGACGATACGCTCCAGATCCAGATCGCGAGACAAGGTCCCTGCCACCCAGTTGAGCAGCGCCAGCCGTTCGGCCTGCCGCTGCAAGGCCGCCTCCGACGCCTTGCGCGGGGAAATATCGAGGCCGATCCCCACTAGTGCGCCATCCGACAGGCGAATATTCGCCCAGCTGGTCGCCACGCTTCGCCCGTCCTTCGTACGCATGGCGATATCGAGCCAGCCCTCGGGACAGGCTTCCATGAAGGCGCGCACCTCCTCGCGAAGCGCCGCGTCCGGAAACAACTCCTCCATCAGCGAGACCCCCGCCGCGTTCTCACTGGTCCAACCCAGCACCCGCTCGAACTCCCGATTGAGGCGAAGCCGATCCTGTCCGGGCTCATAGACCGTGATCATCGCCGGAATCCGATCGACGATCGTCTGAAACAGCTCGCGCTCGCGCGCCAGGCTCTCCTCAATGAACAAGCGCTCGAGACTGAAACCCAGCTGGCGTGCGATGGTCACCGCCAGGTCCACGTCGTGGTCGCTGAAATCATGCGGCTCGTCGTAATAGACCATGAACTTGCCGCTCACGCGCCCGGCGGCCGTCAGCGGAAAGAAGCCCAGGGCCCGAACACCCTCGGCTCGGATCAAGGCCTTCAAGGCGTCGGGCTCGTCAGCGGCATCGATGTCGCTGAGCAGTATCGGTTCAGCGTCGGCGTCGCCCTCCCGCCAAGGGGAATGGCCGTCAACCGCCCGGCGATACTGGTCCGACAAGCCCCGCCACGCCACGAACCGCATCACGCCCTCGGGATCAAAGCGCAGGATCGAGGCTCGAGCGCAGCCCATGGCGTCCTCGATGGCCTGCAGGGCGGCCTCATAGACCTCCTCGACCGAACGGGCGCGGAACAGCCGGTCGGTGAACTGATAAAGCGCCGCCAGATCCCCTGGGCCAGCGGAGGCCGGGTTTAGCGGACTTGCTCGTACAGGTTCTGGACCAAGCATTGGCATCGCGGCCGGTGGGTAAGACGGGGGCGGGACCAGACGTCGGCTGGATCCCGCCAGAACCCTAGCCCCCTGCTGCGGCCTTGCCCAGCCGTGGTTAAGGGCCCGTCTTGGGGCTTGCCTGGACGAGGACTGCGCGCCGCCAAGCCAGCGGGGACGGCGCCTCTCCTTCTCCCGGCGCCCCGCGGGCTGAATCAACGAGATCGCGCCGTCAACGTAACAGGATGTCCACCCGCTCGACCCCGCCGAGCGCGCCCGGCATCTGGATGTCTTCGACGATTGGGGTCCCGGTGTCGTGACCGATGGAAGCGCCCTCGATCGGGAAAATCGCCGGCAAGGTCCGTGAGAGCCGGCCTTGGGCCTGGACACCGCCGTCGACCTTCAGGGTGATGGCGCCGCCCCGGCCCGGCCCACCGCCGTCATAGTCGAACACCACCTCGACCTCATGCGTCCCAGGTGCGATCGCCTGCCCCGCCGCGATGACGGTGAGGTCTTGCGGCTGCTCGGTCGTGCGATAGACGAAGGCGGGCTTGCCCTGCCGCACGACCAGGCCCCAACCGCCGAAGCGGCCGCCCTGGGTGATGACCACGCCGCTCTCGTCTCCAGCGGCGGTCAACCTGGCCTTCAGACTCCACGAACGGTTCTTGAGGTCCGGGAACGCTCCGTTCGGATATCGGGCCTCGCCCGGGAAGAAGGTGAGGTCCGTGCGGCCGTTCAACGGATAGGGCCGCAGGCTGAGCGCGAAGCGTTCGGCGGCTGAAGCGCTCATCGGATTGACATTGTGCGCCTCGGCCTCGCGCTCAAAAGCGGCCTTCAGCGCCGTAAGCTGCTTCGCATCGGCGGCCGCCAGATTGCGCGCCTGGGAGTAGTCGCCCCTGAGGTCGTAGAGCTCCCAGTCGAAATCGGCCGGATCGATCTTGCCCGCCGTCAGCACCCAGGGCGCGCGCCTTGGCGTGGTGGCCGCCATCCATCCGTCCCGGTAGAGCGCGCGGTTTCCGAACATCTCGAAGTACTGGGTGGTGTGCCGCTCAGGCGCGTCCGGCTTGTTCAACGCATAGAGCAGGCTGACGCCCTCGATCGGCTGCTGGGACACGCCGTCGACGGATTTGGGCGGCTTGATCCCGATGGCCTCGTAGATCGTCGGCGCGATGTCGACCACATGGGTGAACTGCGCGCGCACGCCGCCTGGCTGGTCGATATGGCCGGGCCAGGCCATCACCATGCCGTTTCGGGTGCCGCCGAGATGCGAGGCGACCTGCTTGGTCCACTGGAACGGCGAGTTCATCGCCCAGGCCCAGCCGACCGGATAGTGGTTGAAGGCCTGCGGACCGCCGAGTTGGTCGATCCGCGAGAGCAGGAACGGAAGGCTCTCGGGTTGACCGTTGAACCGCGCCGCCTCGTTGGCGCTCCCCTGCAGGCTGCCCTCGGCGCTCGCCCCGTTGTCCCCCTGAATATAGATGACGATGGTGTTCTGGAGCTGTCCCGAGCGCTCGAGTTCGGCCACCACATGGCCGATCTGATCGTCGCAATGCGCCAAGGCCGCGGCATAGACCTCCATCATGCGGGCGTAGAGGCGCCGCTCTTCCGGGGTGAGGGCGTCCCATGCCGGCACCTCGGCCGGCCGCGGGGTCAGTTCGGCGTCCGCCGGAATGATCCCGGCCGCTTTCTGCCGTGAAAACGTCTCTTCCCTCATGCGGTCCCAGCCCTGGTCGAACTGTCCCTTGAACCGGTCGATCCACGGCCGCGGCGCGTGGTGGGGCGCATGGGCCGTGCCGGGCGCGAGGTAAAGCAGGAACGGCTTGTCGGGGCTGGTGGCGTGTTGAGCGCGCAGCCAGGACACCGCATGGTCGGCCAGATCCTTGTCGAGGATATAGCCGGGGTCCCGGGTCGGCGGCTCGACCGTGCCCGTGTTCTCGATCAGGGCCGGAGCATACTGGTCGGTGTCGCCGCCGTTGAAGCCGTAGAAATGCTCGAAACCAAGCCCGGTGGGCCAACGCTCGAACGGCCCGGCCGGGCCGGTCTCCCAGTCGGGAGTGTTGTGGTTCTTGCCAAACCAGCTGGTGCTGTAGCCGTTGTCGCGCAGGACCCGGCCGAGGGTGGCGGCGCTGGCTGGGATGACGGAGTTGTAGCCCGGATGCCCGGTGGCCAGTTCGGTGATCGAGCCGGACCCCACGGAATGATGGTTGCGCCCCGTGAGCAGCGCCGCCCGGGTCGGCGAGCACAGCGCGGTCGTATGGAAGCGGTTGAACCTGACCCCCGCCGCCGCAAGCCGGTCGAAGGTCGGGGTCGGTATCGGGCCGCCGAAGGTGCTCGACGCGCCAAAGCCCACGTCATCGGTCATGATCAGCAGCACGTTCGGCGCCCCCTTGGGCGCGACGCGCTGCTCGGGATAGCCCGCCAGCGGTTCGGCGTGGGCCGAGAGCGGCGCGCTTAGCGCCAACACGCCGGCGGCCACCGATGCAAGGAAGAAACTGCGGCCGATACGCCGCATGGGGTCGATCATCGTCTTCTGAATTTCGACCCGGTGATCGGTCCCGGCGTGTTCGACATAGGTGATGACAGGCATGAGAGGTCTCTCGCGCCCGCGCGTTCATCGCCCGGACGGTGTTGCTGACGATGGGCGTGGCGTGGGCGTCAGGCCGGGATGCGGACCTGCAGATTCAGATAGCCCTTCACGAACGGCGACGGGACGCGTTCAGGCTCGGCGACCACCTCGATCACCGGGAAGCGCGCAAGGATCTCTTCCCAGATGATCTTCAGCTGCAGCTCGGCCAAGCGGTTGCCCACGCAGCGATGGATGCCGAAGCCGAAGGCCATGTGGTTCCGGGGCCGCTCACGGTCGATGATGTAGTCGTCGGGGCGCTCGATGACCTCATCGTCGCGGTTGCCCGAGACGTACCACATGACGACCTTGTCGCCCTTCTTGATGCTTTTGCCCTGGAACTCGACGTCCTCCAGCGCGGTGCGGCGCATGTGGGCGAGCGGGGTCTGCCAGCGGATGGTCTCGGAGACCATCGAGGGGATCAGCGAGGGGTTCTCGCGCAGCTTCTCGTACTGGTCGGGGTTCTGGTTCAGGGCCAGCACCGAGCCGGTGATGGTGTTGCGGGTGGTGTCATTGCCGCCGACGATCAGCAGGATCAGGTTTCCCAGATACTCTTCCGGACTCATGTTCCGCGTCTCGGCGCCATGGGCCAGCATCGAGATCAGATCACCCTGCGGCGGCGCATTGACCCGCTCGTTCCACAGGCGCGTGAAATAGGCGAGGCACTCCATCAGGACAGCGAGCTTCGCCGCTTCGGTCTCCACCAGCATCCCGGGGCCCGGTATCGTCGTGGCGATGTCCGACCAGTAGGTCAGCTGTCGCCGATCCTCGAACGGGAAGTCGAACAGGGTCGCCAGCATCTGGGTCGTCAGTTCGATCGACACCCGATCCACCCAGTCGAAGGTCTCGCCGCGCGGCAAGGCGTCGAGGATCTTGGCGGCCCGTTCGCGGATCAGCGGCTCGAGGCGCAGCAGGCTGGCCGGCGACACGGCGGGACTGACCACCTTGCGCTGTACGTCGTGCTTAGGCGGGTCCATGGCGATGAACATCGGCAGGCGCAGGTCCGCGCCTTGGTCGACGATCGCGATCCCGCCCAGGGCGGCCTCGGACGAGAACACCTGATGGTTCGTGTCGATCGCCATGATGTCGTTGTACTTGGTGATCGACCAGTAGGCCCCGAACAGGCTCTCGGCGCAGAAGTGAACCGGGTCCTCACGGCGCAGCCGTTCGAAGTAGGGCCAGTGGCTGTCGGTGCGCCACAGTTCAGGATGGCTGACGTCGATCTGCGCCAGGGGGATGCTGCCGGCGCGATCGCGAGCAGACTGCAGGCTGGAGCCGTCGGCCATGGTTTACTCCCATTCGCCCGCCTTGAGGCAGGTCTGAGGTCCTTTCTACGGCCTGCTTCGCCGGCAAGGGATGGCGCGCCACGCCTAACTCGTGGCATTTTGCGCCACATGAGCGTCCGCCCGACCCTCGACCATCTGCCGATGTCGCCAGGCTACTTCCGGCTGGTCCTGCGCTCGTTCGGCGACACGCCCGAGCGCCGCGCGGCGATCCTGGCCGGAACGGGCGTGACCGATGACATCGTGCGCGACCCGTCGGCCGACATCAGCCTCCACCAGCAGGTCAGGCAGATAGAGAACGTCATCGCGCTGTTCGGCGACGGCTGGGCGTTGCGGGCGCCCGATCTCTGGAGGCCGTCCTCCCACGGCGCCCTCGGTGTCGCCGCCCTGGCCGCTCCCGACATCTCCGCCATGGTCGAGGTGGTCGCTCGCTTCGGCTATGTGCGCGCGCCGTTCTATGAACTCACCACCCAGCGCGGCGCGACTTGGCGCCAACTCACCTTCGAGATCACCGTGCCGATCGACCAGCGATTGTGGCGCCCGATGATCGAAATTTCCTTCATCGGCGTGCGCACCTTGTTCGTCTCCACGCTCGCCAGAACGCCGACAGACGTGCAGTTCGCCTTCGCCTGTCCCGAGCCCGCGCACGCCCGGGAGGTTCGCGCGGCGTTGGGTGACGCTGTCACCTACGACGCGCCGTCGAACGCCATCCGATTTCCCGCAGCTTGGCTGGAGCTGGAATCGCCCTTCGCCGACGCCGCCTTGTTCAAGGCGGCCGTGGGAGAGCTTGAGGCCGCCGCCCAACGGATTTCGACGCCGGTAAGCCTGCGCGGACGCGTCGAGCGGCTGCTGAGCGCCCTGCCCGCCGGACGGCTGAACGCCGAGGAAACGGCGCGATTGCTGGGCGTCTCGCGTCGCACCCTGGTCCGACGCCTGGCGCAAAGCGACGTCAGTTATCGTCAACTGGCGGATGCGGAGCTGCGCGGTCGGGCGGAGCGACTTATCCGCAGCGGCGGCCTGAGCCGCGCCCAGATGGCCGAAGAGCTGGGCTATGAAGATCCGACCAGCTTCACCCGCGCCTGCCGACGTTGGTTTCGGAGCGGTCGAACTCTCGCAAACGCCACTGTGACGCCGCCCATCTAAAGAGCTGGGAGAACGACCTCTTCCATCTCGGCCGCAGCGATGCGGCAATCAGGGTGTCGAGCCGTCCACGGCATCAGGAACGAACATGGGCTCACGACCGGAAAGCGATGGGGTGGACGCCCCCCGACGGCATCGATGTGCCAGAGTGGAGGTGTTGAAAACACCACTGCAAAGGAGGCGTCCATGGGAGAAGTTATCACTATCGGGCTCGACTTGGCCAAGTCGGTCTTTCAGGCGCATGGCGCCGATGCGGCTGGTGCGGTGGTCTTCCGCAAGAAGCTGAAACGCGACCAGCTGCTGGCGTTCTTTGCTGAGCAGCCGCGATGCGTGGTGGCGATGGAGGCGTGCGCTAGCTGTGGAGCCTCAATAGGTTGTCCTGATCCAGGCCGAGACGGCTGATGGGTGTCTGTGACTTTATCCCGCCGTGCGGTCGATGCCAGTTGTAGCGATACAGCCAGAAGGGCAGCTCGGCGGTGCGGCGATCTGAGGTCGGATAAGCCTGGGCGTAGGCCCATTCCCGGAGTGCGGTCTGGATGAAGCGTTCGGCCTTGCCGTTGGTCTTGGGGGTGTAGGGCCGGGTGCGGATGTGCTTGAGGCCCAGCGCCTTGCAGAGGTCTCGGAAGGCGTGGGACCGATAGCAGGATCCGTTGTCGGTCATCACCCTGGAGACGGTGACGCCGAGGCTGGCGTAGTAGGCGAGCGCGGCGACCAGGAAGGCCGTGGCGCTCTCCTGCTTCTCGTCGGGCATGACCTGGCTGAAGGCGATCGGCGAGGCGTCGTCGATGCAGACGTGGACAAACTCCCAGCCGGCCCCGCGCGAGGAGCCCTTGCGCCGGTCGCCGGTGACGCGATGGCCCGTCACCTCGAAGCGGCCGAGCTTCTTGATGTCGAGGTGGATCAGCTCGCCGGGGTGCGCGCGCTCGTAGCGGACCACGGGCACGGGCGGGTCCAGGTCCCTCGCCCGGCTGATGCCGGCGGCCCGCAGGATGCGGCTGACCGTGGCCGGCGAGAGCCCCGTGTCCTTGGCGATCTGCTGGCCGCTGAACCGCTGGCGGCGAAGCGCGATCACCTGCTCCACCCTCTCGGGCGGCGTCGGCCGGTACAGCTTGCGCGGTCGCGAGGAGCGATCCGCCAGGCCGGCCGCACCTTCCGCCTCGAACCGCTTCGCCCACTTTCTGACGGTCTTGGCGTCCACGCCGAAGGCCGTGGCCACGGCCTTCGGCGGCTGACCCGCCTGCACGCGCCGCACCAGATCGGCTCGACTGTGCACCGTCAGCCGCGCATTCTTGTGCATGTTCATCCGGGGGCTCCCGGTTCAGAGGTTGGAGTGTCGCAACACCACTCTCTCAACCCGACCCCGGGTGAACAACCTTCATAGCTTCGACAGCTAGCGCCCATTACTGGGCCCGTGAGATTGGTGCTCTGGGACACGAGACCCGGCTAATCCCGCCGGCCTATGTGAAGCCGTTCGTGAAGCGGCAGAAGAACGACATGGCCGACGCGGAGGCCATCTGCGAGGCGGCGCAGCGGCCGACCATGCGGTTCGTCGGTCCTAAGAGCGCTGAGGCGCAGGGGGCGACCGTGATCTTTAGAACGCGGGACCTGCTGGTTCGCCAGCGGACTCAGCTGATCAACGCCTTGCGGGGCCACCTCGGCGAATTCGGCTTCGTCGTTCGGCAGGGCGCGGGCCATGTGGCCAAGCTGGTCGATCTAGTCGCAGAGCCGACGTCCGACCTACCAGCCGAAGCGCGGCCGGTGCTCACGGTGATCGCCGAGGCCCTGCAGTCGGTTCAGGCAAAGATCGCGGTGCTGGATCGCGAGATCGCAGCCCGGGCCAAGGCGAACCAGATCGCCAAGCGCTTGATGACAATTCCCGGCGTCGGGCCGATCGTCGCCACGGCTCTGGTCGCACTCGCGCCGCCGGCCTCGACCTTCCGCAGAGGCCGCGATTTCGCCGCCTGGCTGGGGCTAACGCCCAAGCAGCACTCCAGCGGCGGCAAGGAGCGGCTGGGCCGAACCTCAAAGAGGGGCGAGCGCAGCTTGAGAAGGCTGCTGATCTTGGGCGCCAGCTCAGCGGCCAAGGTCGCGGCGCGCGATAGTTCACGGGCGAGTCCTTGGCTGGCCGGCATGTTGGCGCGGAAACCCCGCATGCTGGTGACCGTGGCGCTCGCCAACAAGATGGCGAGGATCGTCTGGGCGCTGATGGCGCACGGCGGATCCTACAGAGCTCCGGCCGCGGCCGGTGTAGTCGCGCCCGAGGTCGTCGGGGAAGCAGGAAGGTCAACAGAGAGGTATGGCGCAACGGTCAGAGACGGGGTCGGGAAAACCAGGGAAATGTCCGAGCGCCTCGAGCGCGCGAAAGCGGTCTGGACCCGACCCGCGATCTCCATACAGGCCAGCGGCAGTGAACGGCCGCATCAAACAGGCCGGACACACGGAAGCACCTGAACCTGCGCGCTCAGCTCTCGAAAACTTCTTGCATCCTAAGGGGCGTTCTCTAATCGCGTCATCCTCGTCAAGCCGAACTTATTCTGCCGCCCGCCCGG
>ERZ1292645.91-Hain-H14-02um-R2-91-length-41033-cov-9_pt1 | contig 41033 bp, 75 predicted proteins | sample MGYA00564401_ERZ1292645 | MGnify/ENA primary metagenome ERZ1292645 (study PRJEB36523, sample SAMEA6512644) | groundwater metagenome | collected 2019-01-09 | study: AquaDiva: Metagenomics assemblies of 32 groundwater samples | reverse complement strand
GCATTAGCGTGGTGCCGTTGTGGCGTGGTTGTGGCGCCAGCCTGACGTTGCCGCGCCTGGCCGTGGCGCTCTTGTGCCGGTGAGCAGAATCACGCGAGCTCGCCAGGACACCTCTCTGATCGCCCAAGAGCATCAGTTTTTCGCAAAAAAAAACACGCAAAAATCATAGGCGTCTAAGGGCCGGAAAAGCCTCATTCTGTCTATACTATCGGCCCGGCCCTATCCCCCGCGTTTTTGCGCCACTCCAGCGGGTGCTAGAGGCCCGTCTAGCCGCCCGAAGGTATCAGGACACCTGTAGCCATTCGCCGTCCACGTACGGCCATTGTGGATGGGGTTCCTTCGTGCGTTATGGTCAAGATGACGCGACCCTCACTCTTACGCATGTCTCACTACGTAGTCGATGGCTTTCTGTAGTAGCGCGGCATCATCCTCCAGTGCCCCGATGGTAAGGTTGCACCTGTCACACAACAACCCTCTAACCTGCCCGGTCTTATGGTTGTGATCCACACATAGCCGCCGCCTCATCTGGGTCTCAGGCATTCCGCAGATCGCACACCCTGCATAGCAAGCATCTCGCCGTAAGCTTCGACTGTTAGCTCATGCTGCTTAGCTAACCCCTTCCTTCTGCGCCCGATTCGCCTACGGCCCTCCCTAGCATCACGGCACTGCTCGCATGGAGTCCCTTCGCACTCCGAAAGGCGCGTGTGACGTCCGCAAGGGTGATCGGTCACCATGTACATCGGCAGTGTTTCTTCCTTCTGAGCACATGATGTACATAGGAAGATGGTACTCCCGTTCTGCCGAGGCTGCCTAAACTCCTGTCCGCACTCAACACACAAGCTGGGTATGGCCTGTATCACTGGTCAGCCTGCTCTCGGTATTGGTCGATAATGCGCCGGACTAACTCAGCTACGGGGATGCCCAGGCGCTCCGCCTCAGTCTTGAGAAACACCATTTGTGGTTGCGTGAACGAAACCATTTGCTTATACATACCTATAAGATACCATAGGGTATATCTATTGTCAAGTTCTATGGTTTTCTCGGTTCCGCCGCCCGTAAACGACCCAATTCGCCCCCTACCTACTTGCTCTTAGGGCTCGGCTGTACTAAGATAGGCGTGCCTAGACCGTGGTGGGGTGGAGTGAATGGTGGTAGGGCAGACGCCGCCGCCCATAGCCGGCGGCAACAATGGCGAGCATTACCTCGATCGCTACGGCTGCGCGTTCGGGCAGGTCAACCGGGTGCGCATCCAGGACACAGAGCAGCACATCAAGCAGATCCAGAACAAGCTCAGTTGGCTCCTGTACCTTCTGATTACGGAGCTGGCGGCGACCATCGTGTACATGGGCACCCACTGGAGGCAGGGGCCATAAGTGCGGATCCGCGAATCATTCCACTAGGAGGCGAAAGCTATGTCAACCGATGGAACAGTGGTCTACTTGGAGCGTGACAGGGGATTTGCGATCGAGGTCCGTGATTGTGGTGATACCGTATTACTCACCCTCACCGCTCCCAAGACCAAAGGCAACGATGGCGGCTATGTCCTGCAAAGAGTGCTAGGAGCCTGTAACCGTGCAAGCGAGGCATTTGCCCGCGCTATAGACGCAGCCCCCGCAGAGGAGGCATAGTATGGTCTATGATCCGAACACGGCCAAGTGTGCCCCCGATTGGGCGCAATACGCACCGCAGGCAGGCACCTGGGTCGAAGTGGCGAGCAATCTAAGGGGTGTAGCCACAGACGCCCTAGAGACTGGCCGCAAGCTCCGCGACGACGCCGATAAGGTGATCGTAGCCTACGGCAAGGTTCTAACCGACGTACAGGGGATGGCCGACGGGGTGAAGGCGGGGGCGACGGCCGGCCGGGACCTGGCACAAAAGATGGTGGATACGTGGGGGACACGGTAGATGGATGTGAACTTTGGGCGGATAGGAGCAGCGGGACCAGAGATAGCCGCTGCTATGGGCTTGCCGGATAGCGTTGGAGTAGCGCTGCAGGCAATGGGAGCAGAGTTGCAAAAGCCCGAAAACGCCGACCTGGCAATGGCACTGGAGGAGGCGTGTGCCGTCTACGAAAAGGCACAGTCTGCAATACTCATGGAGTTGATACCTCGAATGGGCCTCGATCTGGAGCAATTTCGGCACTGGGCCGAGGAAAGGGGGAAACCATGACCCTAGCAGTTGGCGACCATGTGGTCAAGCTCGACCGCAACACCGGCTTGCCGGTGGACTCGGCCAACGAGGCCCACATCGAGTTCGAAGTGGAGGAGCTGATCGACTACAAGTATGATAGGGCCGATGTCAGGCAGACCGTCAGATTGCGCAAGGTGCGCTGAAGGGAGGCGATGCCTAGTGGAACGTCCAAACACCGCCCGAGACGTTCCTTACAAAGTGACCCGGTGGGAGCGCTGCTAGGCGGGGTGGGGCCAGCGCATTTCGCTCTGGTGGCATAATATGCGCAGAAAAGCGAAAGGAGTCTTCCAATGGATACCACTGTCCTCATCAATCTGATCGCCGGCGTTCTGCTCGTGCCTATCTTCACATGGCTGCTGAAGACCAACTACGTGAAGATACACCCGGAGTGGTTCGCCCTGGTGCTCTCCCTGATCGGGGGGCTGATCGTGGCCCTGATCGCGGGGGTTGCCCTGTGGCCGCCGGCGGTGCTGCTCGTCAATGCCGCGCAGGTATTCGCGCTATCGCAGCTCGCGTTTCGCGCCCTGAAGGCGGTATTGCCCCCGGATGTGGCGCCGCCCAACGCGCTGTGGCCGGCCGGATAAGTGTTGGTAGCAGGGGCGGGAATCGAACCCGCGTTGCCAGGCTTATGAGGCCTGGCTGTCAACCAGCAGACTCCCTGCGATGATAGCTTGTGCGGGGTGGAGTGTCTCAGACGGGCGCCCGTAGAGGCTATTACGCTCTCTCCCCCGCACAAGCCTTAGCTATTATACCTCACTCCCACATCGGCAGAAAAGGGTGCTTGGCATACACCTGCTCGTCCATCTTCTCTGCCTCTGGCCGGAAGTACCGATAGGCGATACGGTACGGCGACTGGGGCGGCGTGCGCCAGCCAAACCAGCGATGCACTAGGGCCTCCGGGAGGGCGGTCTGCTGCAACTCAGTCAGGAGCGCCCGGCGAATCGCGTGCCAGCCCTCGCCCTTGATTGGATCCCTCACTATCTTAATTCGCCGCTCGAAAGTATGGTATAAGCCATCTCTGGTCATAGGGTGCGCCTTGAATGTGAGCGCCCCTCTCAGCGTCGCCGGTATGGTGTGCACCCGCTTGCGCCCACCCTTCGCCGTCTGCACCTCGAGCACCTTGCCGTTACAGCCGGCAGAGATCACCGCGGCAATCTCCGTCGCCCGTAGGCCGTAGATGGTCGAGAGCGCCACCGCCGGCAGGTCGGGCACCCGCGTACCCTGGGCGCCCCGTATCATGCCGGCGACGTCGGCACGCGAGAGCACCGGGCCGCCTTCCTCCTCGTCGGGCAGGTTCAGGTGCAGGTCCCGCTTCTGAAGCGGCCAGGGGATGTTGTTGGCGTAGAGGAGCGCCCTGACGCCGCCCAAGATCGTCATGATAGATGTGCCGCGGTAGCCGGCGAGCACAAGCTTGTCGACGTAGGCGAGCATGTCTTCGCGCGAGTAGGCGGGCTTGACGCCGGCGACATCGAGGAAGCGGCGGGCCTGGGAGGTGAAGGAAGATCGTGTCGTCTCTGCATAACGAGAGCCTAGCTGACTGCGGAGTTTCTGAAGGTAGAGGTCACTCGACAAGGGGATTCTCCTCATCGGGGGCACTTAGCGACCATAGTATATCCCAACAGTGGCCTACTCGTCTAGCGGCGGCGCCTAACCTTCGCCCCGCTCCGTGCTGCGCTTGAGCAGGCACGCAGCGCCCGAAAGCGCGAGGATAATCCAGAGGACGTCCAGCGCCGGCAGGTACACGTGCGCAGCATAGACCAGCGCCGCTACCCACACCGAGGCGCACATGAAGCATGACAGAAGCTTGCCGAACACGTGTTCGCTATCCCAGCGGCCATCAACGCTTTGGTAGGCGCCGGCGAAGAGACGCAGGCGTCGGCAGAGCTTAGCGGGACCGTCCTCACTGGTGATGAGGTGGGTCAGGCGATAGGTGGCGAGGGCAAGCAGCAGGATAGCCGAGAAGCTCACACCACCACCGTCAACACCGGCTGCCTCCCATCTGGGAAATGCTTCAACTCCGTCTGGCCCACCACAACGTCAGCAGCGTCCAGCGTGATGCACGTGATCATGTCCACCGGCCCCTGAGTGGCATTGCCTTCCGGCGGATAGTACGTGTGGTCTACCCGTCGCGTACCCGTCTTCGCGCCCAGCTCATCCCTGCTGATCGTATCCATGCGCTTGATCTGGCCATCGGGCCATTGCGTCACGGTCGGGCTATCGGGCAGTGTCACCACCGCATCCTGGTCGAACACATTCAGCACCAGCAGGTCGAGCCGGATCAGTTGCCGCTTGGTAAGCATGTTCAGCCGGGTGGTCATCGCCGTCACGATCTGGGCAGCAGTGGCGGCGCGGAGTTGGGTCAGGGTTAGGCCGGAGAATGTAGGCATGTTCAGCCTCCTCTGATAAAACCGGTTAATCGTGATGTGGTCATAGCTCCACTAGCGGTGTCACTGCTTCCTGTACCCTGAGCGAGGTTGCTGGTCGTACCGGCTGGATTAACGGTGGAGGAATGGTGATAGGCGCTGGTCCACGCCGGGAAGGCAGTAGCGTCAGGCAGGCCAGATGGCGCTTCTGCGTCACAGATCGAGATATATTCGTCGCGATCCGGCACCCGCCAATCGCTGTACCCTCCCAACGCCGCCATGTTCATTGCCGCGACGTAGCTGAATATCGACTGCACCACCAGCCCGACGACCCGTGATCCTGCGGCCGCCTCGGCAATCAGCGTCCCGCCGTGGGTCTGGAGCGCCAAGTCGAGGTCGGCGCCGTTGACTGTGACCGCCGTGACCACGTAGCCGGGCAGGTTGTTCACGGCATTCGCAAAGCCGCTGCAGTCGAGCACGTCGCCCACGTGGTAGCGGGCGGACTCGCCAGAACCTGCCACAATTCTGAGCGTGGCAGGAGAGACGATTATCTGGAGATCGGCGCCTGCCGGGTGTAGCGTGTAGACTTTCGTGGCATCGTACCAGAAGAGCAGACCGTTACTGCTCGGCCCGACTTTCTCGGCGTTTGTCGTAGCCCGGCGCCACATCAGGCCGGTAACCAGATCAAGCACAGCGTTGTTGCTTGGTGCCACCCGCTTGCAGATGCTTACATAGGCACCGGCTACTTCATTAACCAGGGCCTCGTTGACAACTACAGATGCAGCCACGTTGCCGGTAGCTACTGTGTACACACCGTCGTTACTGCCACTACCCCTGATTACTATGGTGTCCCCGGTCTTGACGGTTGCCAGCAGCAAGGCAGTGTCCGCAATCGTCTTGGTGGCTGCTGTGAATGAGAGGGTGGCGGCTGTGTAGTGCGGGCTGTCTACATTGACGGTGCCAGCGTACTGCCCGGCGCTGAGAACAATATAGCTCTTAGCGAGGCCCCTCTGATAGCTCGCACCGTCGCCAACATGGTAGACGGTAACCTGCCCTGTTTTGAGGAGTCTACCCCTGATGGCGCCGAAGATCATGCCAGCCAGACCAGGCATCTATCTCACTCCGTCCAGTGATTCAGCACCGATACCTTACCTGTGATAGCGACCCCGCCAGCAGCTAGGGTCACGACCATCGCCGTGTTCACGGCAGCATTTATCTTGGGGTGAGGAAACACAATGAAGCCGGCCCCTTGGTCGGGAATGTCCATTGAGAAGACCGTAACCCCGGCATCCGTAACGAGCAAGTTGCCGCCTGAGGGTATGCCGCCGATATAACTCCAAGCAACACCTGAGATAACATGCTTGAGATTAGGGGCAGCAGCATAGGTCACGATAGCCGCCGCGTTAGCCCCTGGCACCGCAACATCGGCGTTTGCAGCCGCGATAGGCGTTTGCTCTACCTTGGCTTGGGCCTTGAGATCCTCGAGCCCTTGCGTTACCCTTCGCAGCTTGGCGCTGAGCGTGCCTACTGCTCCGGCAGCTACGATAGCATCGGCAACCGCACCCAGGGCAGTATCCGCGCCGTCGGCAATCGTGACCCCACCCAGAACGGCGCCACCAGCCCCAATCAGCACCCGTCCCTGAGCGTCTACGAGGATGGGATGGGGCGTACCATCTGTCTCATGGCCGTGGGCAGTGACATTGCCGCTCATCGCCTGCTCACCTCACAATATAGCCGCTGACGCTGCTCCATCGCCTCTAGCCGCCGCTCAAAGGGCGTGCAGGACTGGCACCCCTTGCCGCCGCACGTGGGGCCAGCGCAGCGAAAGCACCAGCCCCGCTGATTGCCGCTGCCCGGCTGCACGGCAAACACAAGGCCACAATGACAGCAAGAGAGTGTTTGCCCCTCGGCAATCACCCACCCCTCACGGCTAACCGTGTACTCGCCCGAAGGCCGGCGCACCAGCACCTTACGGCTCACTCACAAACTGGCGTTGCACCTCGTCCCATAGCCTGGCCTTGGGCATCTCCTCGCCACATTCGAGCACCGCTAGACCCTGGGGCACGGGATCGGCTACCTCCGTCGCAACGCTCACCAACCGTCCAGTTTCCTCGTCGTAGACTGCCAACCAAGTCATGCTATCCTCCCTTACTTCTGAGTGCAGCCCCGGCAGGGGGCCACCTGGGGCCGCGCCGGCGCTGCCGTGAAGATGGCATATGCCAACAGCGCCACGGAGCCGTCGACGACGCCCTCCGTGATGTACTCGTACTTGGCAAGCTCCTGGTGACCGGGGGCCACGAGCTGCATGATCACCCCACCCACTGCCCCGATGATGGGCACCGCCCCACCCAGCAGGCCCGTGGCCACCCCGGTCACGCCAGCGGCGATGTCGCGGGGAACATCCATTCGCTCAAAACCGGGGTGTAGCATAGTTGCCTCCGATCATCCTGCAACCCCGCCGCACAGTTGAAACGCGCTGAAGGCCCACTGCTGAGCGAGCCACTGATTCGCGTGGCCATCGAAGACCTCGGCGAATAGGTTATAGGGCGTGCAACCGAACAGCATCCGGTTAAGCTGAACCGTGCCCAGGTCGAACGGCCCATAGAGCACCCAGTCCGGATCATTGTTGATCTGATACCAGTTCTCGATGTGCCCCACGAGCTCGCCATAGGGTGGGTTGAACACCAACCGCTCGTAGATGGCGGCGCCAAGCACGAACTGCCCACCTGGGCCGCGATGCTCGAATTGCAGTTGCAAGGTGATAAGCTCGCTCTGCTCGTTCACCACGATTGCCCATGGCCAGAGGCCACGCCACTCGTCGCTGGACACTGGTATCGGGATGCCAAAGTCGGCTCGCAGCGCAGCGTTGATCTGGTCCTGGGTATAGCCCCGCGTCTGCATGTAGTAGGTCACCGTCTCGGGCGTGATGTTCCGGGCGGCATACTGTGCTGGGGGGATGAACGCTACGCCATAGCTGCCATCACTGTAGAGCGTGATCTGCCACCAAGACCAGTCATTGGCAAGCTGGTTATAGACACTCACCACCAAGGGCGGCGGTGGTGGGTTTGGCGGTGGGCTGCTGGGCGGTGGCACCGGCGGCGGTACCGGCGGCGGGCTGGGCGACGGCGCCGGAGGCACGGGCGAACCCGGCGGGGCGGGCGCGGGTGTTGGCCCCTTTTTCCCGGTGAGCATGGCAATTATGATGGGCACCACGACCATGCCCCCGATCACGACCCACTCGATCGCCACCTAGTACCTCGCAATCTTCTGACTACCCGATGGCTGCCCCTGCTGATAGAGTCGGGCAGTCTCCTCTTGCTGCGCCTGGCGCTCCAGTTCGGTGGCGCGCTGCTCGAGGTCCGACGCCTGAAGCTCCAGCCGCTGCGCCTCGGCGTGCTTGCCCTGGGCGCGGAGGGACGCCGCTTCACCGCGCAGCCGGGATGCTTCCGCACGCAATCCTGCCGCCTGCTGGCGCTTGCCTTCGGGTGTTTTGCGGCGGGCGAGGCCGACGAGCCCGCCGAGTCCGACCAACCCGATCAGGCCACCCAGAAGCCACCCGCTGCCGATGCCACCGGGCGGTGGTGCCGTCACGCTTACCACGATCGTCACCGCCAGGCTTAGCGCCGTGTCGCCGCGACTATCGGCCACCTGCACTGCGGCATTGTAGGTGCCTTCTGCAGCGTAAGCGTGGGTCGTGCTACCGCCGCTGGTAGTAGCCTGCTGGCCATCGCCAAAGTTCCAGGTGTACTGATATGGCGCGGCGCCCCCCGTGGGCGTCGCCTGAAAGCTCACGGCCTGGCCCGGCGGCGCGGTGGTAGGCGAGGCGCTTAGGGCCACGGATAGCGGCCCGGGTATGATAGGCGGCTCCTCGAACTGCTGTGCATACAGCCGCTGCGCCTCAATGAGACTATCCACCTCGTCTTTGAATACTCCGGGCACGTTCGCCGGCAGTGTGGCGCACTGGTCGGCACGCGGGGCATACAGGCAACCCCACTGCCACATGAGGAAAAGGTGGGCGTTCAGTGCGCCGCAGGTGGCCCGCAAGCGGCCAGCCGTGGCTTTCAGAATGTCCGCCGCGAGGTTGAGATTGGCCAGCACACTTGGGTACTGCTGGAGGCCAATGTTATAAGAGCCATAACCACAGGGGTTATAGCCGCGAAAGTGTCTGCCAAAGCCCTCGATGTAATCGCCAAACCAGCCGGCGTCTTTGGCCACGATGCCGGCGGGGCACGGGCAGCCGAAGGTAATCTCAGGCACGTCCCACCAAATACCCGCCAGGCCTAACTGGCGCACGCTCTCGCCACCCGCGTAGTAGTTCATGGGCCGGTAGTCGGGATTCCAGCCGGTCATCTCACAAACGGCAGCGAGCCAGGAAATCGGGATACCCTTGTTGAAGGCCACGCTCTGTAGTGTCGCCAGATAGATCGGCGGCACGCCGGCCACCGCCCCCCGTGCCTCGTAGTCGATCATGCGCCACCTCCCCGTGCCGGTGCCTGGCGCGCTACCACGAGCTGCGGCTTGCGCTGGCGCGTCAGGGCATAGATCGCCACAGAGCCGACCACGGCGACGCCGGCGAAGAGTAGGATAGTGGTCGTGTCGATGCCCCCGCCGGGGGGCGGCGTGCTCGTCGCTGGGCAGGGCGAGATCGGGCAGCTTAGGCTACCAGTCAGGGCGAGCCGCACATCTTGATCCACGCTGCCGGCAACGAATAGCGAGCAATCGCTGCAGAGCTTAGCCACGACGTCAGCACAAGTAGCCGTCGCACATTGATTCCAGCCCATCGAGCACAGCTGTGTCTTAGCCTGCGTGCACGCATCGGCGGCGGTCAGGCCCATCGCCGTTAGGGGAAAGGCATACGCCCTCGGCCGCTCGTAGACCTCCTCATACTGATACACTAAACACCTCCCGGACGCATACGCATGTACTGCCAGAGCAGGGCCGCGCCGAAGATCATCATGCCCCCCAGAATTACCAGCACGCCTGGCGAGGCCAGGACCCAGATGGGGGGCGGCCCAGGCGGCGCCGCGGCGGCGATGCTGTTCATGAAGTCCACGACGGTCTGGGCGTAGCCCGGCTGGTTCTCAATGTTGTTACCGGGCTCCGTACAGGGATAGCAGGTGCCGACGATGCCACAGGTGGGGCCATAGGCGTGCGAGCCGGTGCAATTGGCTGTGCCACCGACTCCCCAGATGATCTGCCCTATCGTGCGCTGATTGTTCCAACCATAGTACTCAATCGTGATGAGCTTGTAGAAGGCTTCGATACCGGTGCGGATGTCGGGATACTGCCCCCAGCGTGAGCCGGGCACCGGCCAGCCGCCGTAGTAGGCGTTGCTGATGCTGCACCAGTTAAAGCTGCCACTCTGCGTCACCGGGTCCCACGCGCCGTTGCTGGGGTACATGCCGAAGGCGTTCTCAAAGCGGCAGATCGCCATCCAGAGTGCAGGGTCGACGCCATACTGCACGCCGAGGTCGTAGATCGTCTGGGCGTAGGGCACCAGCGGACTATCGTAACCGTCACGGCTGTACTCGAGCAGCTTGGCTCGTATTCTCTCTGCCGTGGTGGTCGGCCCCTGATCGACGCGGGAGTTAACGTCCAGCATTGGGCAAACCCCCGTCCTTGTGTCCCAGATAGGCGAGGCCCGCCACCGCGAGCCCGACGCCCAGTAGCTCCCAGAGGCCAAAGCTCGGTGCCACGGGTGGCGGCAGTGGCCCAGGCAGCGGCCCCCGCGGGTACGGGATCGGTCCACCGGGCACCGCGCAGAGATTACCACCACAGGGCGCCAGGCAGGGGGGTGTGCTGTAGACGCACGGCGGACAGTCGAGACACTGGGAACAGGTGGTCCATGCCCGCCAGCCGTTGATCGACCACACCACCGAGGCCATCCAGGTGTTCACATTCGGGTCGAGTACCTTTGCCCACTGGTCAGCGGTGAAGGGCGACTGGGGATTGAGCGCCGGGTCCCAACAGACATCGAGCAACCCGAACAGGCCGTAGGACTTCGCTGGCCCCTGGGCCGGGCCGCAGATGATGCCTCCCTCGTCTTTCACGCAGTTGGGATAGATCGGGCTCGCCGGGTCGCACTCGGCCAGGGAGATGCAATTAGCGTTCGCCCACTGTGAAGTGGGAAGGTACGTTTGGATTAAGTTGTAGTAGGGACTCAGCACGGCTGCCTCTCACACAAAGGCGAAGTTCTGCCAGAGCTGTCGGAACACCGGCATCCGCCGCTGCCCGTTCACGACGTAACAGGTCGGGCTGGAGTAACCGTCGGCGTCGGCCGGATACTTCTTCTCGTAAATCTCGATAGCCAGGATCGTCGGCCGCCCCAACACAGCCGGAGCGCCGCAGATGCCAGTCGATGAGATACAGGGGTTGATCGTCTGTGTCCACGGGTAGGCACACAGCCCCTGCGTGGGACAGCCACAGCCGGGCGGTTGTGGCTGGGCGGGATTCACGAGGTCCAGTGGCGTGGGTGTAGCGCTGGCCGGTAGATGGAAGCCGGCGATGCCCGATCCGTACACCGTCACCCACTGGCTGCCTGCGATGCCCTGCTGGAGCACGCGGCAATAGGTGTAGGCGTCGCGTCCAGGGCCCTGGTACACCGCTTGAGGCCGTGCCGCTACCACGGGCTGGCCGAGGGTAACCCGTATGGGGCCACTGTCGAAGGAGGGCGTGCGGATGGCCTGGATCGTCTCGCCGGGCAGCAAGGGCACGATGGGGTACTGTGTGCCGAGCGCGTCGTAGTGCGTGCCCGGTGGCAGCCCAGGGGCACCCTGCTTGCCGCTCAGTGCAGTCCAGATCACCAGGCCCCCGCTGGCCGCCAAGAGCGCCGCAAGGCCCAGGATCTCCTCTTTCGTCATCTGCTCAGGCATGACCTACCTCCTCAGCACCTCGATGCGGGTGCCCCGCTTGCCTAGCTCGATCCTCTGGCGGTGAATGCCGAAATAGCTTGCGTAGGTGATGGACTCTTGCCCACTGTCCGCGAAGTAGGCGGGCGTAAACTCCGGCTGCTGCACAAAAGGCGGGTCGATAAAAGGGTGCACCGGGTTATTCCAAAGCACTTCCACCACTTGCTGCGTCAGTCGCCGCTGCGGATTGACCTGGTAGAGAACTTCGGCAACCTCTTGGGTGAGTCGTCTCTGTGTCATCAGCGCACCTTGAAGCCGAACTCGGCGGCGTTAACCTCGTCCAGCGTCCACGCCAGGCCCGTGTTTGGGTTCAGGGCCAGAATCTCCCGGTAGTAGGCGTAGGATGTGCTGAGGGCGACGTCCGCCCCCTGGTAGTCGGCCCCGCCACTCCGGGCGAAGCGCGCGAAGCTCGCTGCCCCCGCATCGGTCTTCTTGGCACGGGTCACGACCTGCACGCCGTTGATGTTCGCGGAAACGGGTGTCAGGTTGGCGAAGTTAAAGGAGTCGATCACATCCACTACGCTGTCATCGACATAGGTGGTGTCCTCATCGGGAACCGCCTCGTCTACCGCCTCGCGGTGGGTTGCTGCCCCGAAGAGGGTGGCGAGCTGGGTGTAGGTGCCTGGGGCCGATGGTAAAAGAGCCTGGACAACGCTATCGCCAAGGTAGTCGTTGTTCGGGGCGGCACCCGTGCCATCGAGGATGTAGACATCATCAATCCTGATCTGTGCCCCAGCTCCACCGCCCTCGCTTGCGCCTAAGCGCAGAATGTTCGCACTAGCCCCACCGGCGCCTTGGGTGTCCCCGCTGAAGGTGGCCCACACATTGCCGTTTACCCGGATCTCCAGTAGCCCCCCGGCGTTGGCGATGCGGGCCTTGAACTCGATGTAATACCATGTGCCTGTTGCAAGCGCCTGCACGCTACTGGCCAGATAGCCACCACCCACAACGTAGGCATGCAGGAGGCCATCATTGGTGATATTCATGATCACTTGATTGTTGGCCCCATCAAACAGGTCCCAGAGGAAAATCCCCATCGCACCGACTTCGTGGGCGACGACATTTACCGCGCAGCCTAGAATCCATGTCTGCTGAGAGTCTAGCGTGAGGCTAACATAGTCGGCGTTGTTACAATGCAGCCCGTTCACACCATTGCGCTTGTGGGCGGCGGCAATCAGGGGCGTGCCTACGATTGCCGTCCACTTCTGCGATGGGGTGGTATAGTGATCGAAAGCTATCTAGGAAACGTAACGCCACGGTTCCTAGACCTCCTTTCGTGCTATAATCTCCTCAACTTCGCTCAAGGAGATTGGCGATGCCGATGCGTGCAGAGACGCATCTGACCCTCAAAGAGTTGTTCCTTGCCAAAGTGGAGCAGACCGACCACTGCTGGCTCTGGCGAGGTAGTGTTTCCCCTGTCACAGGCTACGGGCGCTTGCAGTTCATGGGCAAGAGTCTCCGCGCCCACCGTGTTGCATATGAGTTGTTTGTTGGGCCGATTCCCAAAGGCATGGAGGTCTGTCATCACTGCGATAACCCCATCTGCCAACGTCCTGAGCACTTCTTCTTGGGCACAACCGCTGACAACCTACGTGATATGGTCATCAAGGGCCGAAGTAGTTTTGGTGAGCGGAACGGGCGCAGTAAGCTCACGGCGGAAGCCGTGCGAGAAATACGCCGCTTACACGCGACGGGCGAAGTGATCCAGCAGAAACTCGCTGATATGTTTGGTGTCAAGCAGATCACCATCAGCAACATCACCACTCACAAGACTTGGCAACGAGTCCCATAGCCCTTACTCGCTCCAGTGTGCGACTGAACCCGCCGCCCCCGCATAACTCGCATGCACGGGTGTCAGTCCAATGCCCGCCCCCGCCGTCGCCGGCAAGACCAGCTCGCCGCCCGGCGTCGCGTTCCACTGGTAGATCGAGCGCTGGTGCACCGCGAGGTCGAACAGCGTCGTGCCGAACGTCGGCTCGGCAGAATAGCCCTGCCGGGCCGTAAGCTGCGCCACAGGTGCCCCAGGGTCAAGCAAGGTCGGGGTTACCGCCGTGCCCGTGCCATCGGCGGTCACACGCCGGATCAGCCACTCCAAAATGTTGTCGGCGACCGGCGTGCCGCCCACTGAGAGGGCGAAGTGGTGAATCTTCGCCCTCGTCAGGGCGCTGGCGAGCACCACGAGCGCCGTCTTGCCGGGGCTCGCACCCACCGCCGTCTGAGTGCCCGATGCGGCGTACCTGTCCATCTACCCTCCTAGTACGTGCCCACCAGTCGCACGGTAGTAACGCCGACGCCCAGTGCCGTGAGCCGCACCCCCACCGACGGGATGCGCCCTTTAATGAAGTTGAATTGGATGACCTCGGTGGGCTGCAGGTTGATGAAGTTGGCCCACGAAACGTTGGGCATGCGGTACTGGATCGTCTGCGGCCCATCGTTCATGATCGAGAGCGAGAACAGCGGCTTCGGGAACGGCACCTGTTGGATAACCAAGTCGTTCCAACCCACTGTTGTCGCGTAGGCGACGCCCTCGGCGACCTGCTCCTGCAGCTCCGTCAGGATGGCGTCAAGCGTGGCATTCCCCGCTTGCATGGCGGCAAGCAGCGCAGATAGATCGACCGTGCCCGCTGGCGGCGGCGGCGCTGGCGGTGGCGCAGGCGGCGGCGGCGCTCCAGGCTGGGGTTGCCAGCCAGGTGCCGCCGCGAAGGGTCGCCGCTCCTGATTGGGGTTGCCTTCCTCTTGCGGATTACGATTCATGGCCTACCCCTATCAGGCCGTCGGCCCTTGATACTCCTCGATCTCGACCTGCACCTGGATGTTGTTGGGCGCCACCGCCGCGACGCTGGCCTGCACGGTCAGGTTGGCCGTGAACTCCACGTTGGGAATCTGGTCTTCGGTGATCTCCAAGTCCTGCCCGTTCACGGCGTACCAGGCGGGTAGCTGCTGAACGAAGGTGCCCAGGGCGGTCGAGCCGGTGCCGATCTGCACGATGGTCGGTGCGGCGTTGTTGTTGAAGATGACGACCTTACGCACGACGCAGGTGCGCGCCGTAGGCAGTGTGTAGAGGCCCACGGAGGTCGCCGCCACAGTGCAGGAGGCGATGGGCGAGGACTTGCGAATGCCCTTGCGGTACTCGATTGCTCTTACGGTCATCGCCCCCACCCTCCAATCGGAATGACGGTGTACTTGTACTGCGAGCGCTCGGCTTCGGCCATGCTGCCGAACTCCTTGATCGGGATGGCCTTCGCCCCCGTGGGGCCGGCGCCGTTCTCGTTCCCAAGCACGTACTTGAAGCCGTAGAAGGCGATGCGCGCCTGGGCGAGGTTGTAGCCCTGGGGGTTGGTCACCTGCAGGTACGGGCGGTCATCCTCGAAGAGGAAGATTTCCGTTTGGTGCCCGCAGGGGTCGAGCAGCGCCGTGAAGGCGTTGACCCGCGCCTGCATCGACTTGTTGCCAAAGCGCGCCGTGGCCAAGGGCTGGAGAATCATGACGTTGATGTCGTCGAGGACGAAGGAGCGGAAGTGCCCGAGCTGGCCGTACTCCATGTCGAGAATGTTGTTGGTGTTGAAGTTGGGGGCCGTGACCCCCGCGACGATCGCCCCGACGTTCACGATGAAGGGGAACGAGGCGGGAATCTCCTCGATGTAGCTCACCTGGTACAGGGCGTACTGAGCGCGGCCGGCGAGGAGCAGGTTTTGGCCGACCTCGACCACCGGCTCGATTAGCCCGCCGCGAAAGGCCCGCGGGTAACTGTACATGCGCCCTCCTTTCGGATCTCGCTCTCTAGGCGCTGATATGCGACTAGGTTTTGCCGATCAGCTCCTTGCTCATGAAGAACTCATTGCGGCTCAGGAACGCGACTTTGACGTCGGCGACCTGCTGGTGGGCCACCAGGTCAAGGAAGGTGTCCCGGCAGAGCAGTCGCGCTACCATCGTCGGGAGCCAGCCGTAGTGCTTGTGCCCCGTCTCGGATACGCGGTTGAAGTAGGAGCCTAGACCCCAGAGAATGCAACCCTGGGGCACCTCGTAGAACGGGCAGGGTAGGACGCTCGTCGCCGCTGTTTCGAGGGCGATGGCGTCCTGCTCGAAGTGCGTGTAGGGGCGACCGTGGATGCCCCAGTAGATCGACAGCCCCTCGTGGCGAGTGACCAGCCACTGCAGGGCGGCCAGCTCGGCGGCGATGCGCTGCTGTTTGTCCAGGCGCGAGACGATCTGCTTCGCCAGCTTTTCCGAGACCACAGGTACTTCGTTCGGGCAGTTGGGACAGGCCATCAGCGTACCTCCCCCACACCCATGTCGCCAATCACCCGGTTCACCCCCAAAGGGGTAGCCCGGTAGCCTAGTGACCGTTCGACTACCTCCCGCACAGGCAGGGCGAACAGGTCCGGCAGCCTTATGCCGAGCGCGAGCTTCGCATCGGCCACGACACCGCTGTGCAGCAGCCTGCCGTACCGGGCCGAGTCCAACAACTCGGCAGCGAGTGCAGGCAACATTCCCACTTTGTTGTACTGGGCCATCCCGAAGCCCTCTGCCGCCCGCCAGAGGGCCGTGGTGGCGCCCTGCACGCTTATGCCGAGCGATGTATCCCGGCCAATCACCGCCCGGATCTCGTTGGTCTCCATTGCGGCGATGGGTCGCCGGCACCAGTGGTCCGGTGCCGGCGTGACGCTGTAGGCTCGACAGGCTAGGGGCCGGTGCTGGTAGACCGCACAGGTCTTCTCGCTCAACAGGAACGGGCACCGGCTTCGGGTCAGCACCGCCACGTCGGCGCCGAGTCGCGCCCGGTCCTCCCCGCCGAGGCGGATACCGCGCGGCAGCCCGCACATGGTTAGCCGGCTGTCCTCAGCCTCCAGCCAGGCGAAGGCCCGATGCTGCATAGCCCCAGGGCTTCCGTTGCTAGCAGGGTGACTGACCAGGTAACTTGCCTCCAGAAGCGAGGCCGCCGGGGTCCGGCGCTCGCAGCAGAGGCCGCAGCCCTCGACGCAGACGGGCGCGCCCCGCACCGACTCTAGCTCGGCGCGGGCCTTGTCCAAGAGGTCGTACACCCTCTTGAGGCCCTGGTAGAGTCTCAAGAGGGAGACCGTCTTGTCGTGTTGCACCCCGTTGTGTGGGTCGATCTTACGCGCCGACTGCATTGTAGAAAATGACCTTCGGGGTGATGCCGGTCGCGCTTGCCGCCGATGCCTTCCGAATGCGGCCGACGATGCCGGGGGCGCCAGCAATGTAAATTGGGTGACGCATCTCATAGCTCTGCTTGAACTGTGTGACGCCCGCGCCAGCAGCCACATCCTTGTAGAAGCTAAACTCGGCCAGATCGAGCAGAGGAACGGCGACAGTGCCTGTGCCGATCTGAAGGTCCGCGTAGTCCGCGTTTGCCAGCGTATCTTGCAGAATGGTCACGCCGCCAAGCCAGGTTGGATTGGTGATAACGGCAGCGGCCACGATGGCTACGCGGGCAGCGTAGGCGTTGGCCGCGGCTGCCCCATCCGAGACGATGGCAACGGCGACGCCGGCTGGGATCATCACCCGGCGGACGTCCCCCGAGTTGATCGCAGCGTTGAACTGCTGTGCTACCTGTTGTGCAAGACCCACGATTTTCCTCCTTACCACCATTCGTGGGTGGTTGATACTGGGTTGTTTGTTTCAATCCTCACCCGACCCGAAGGCCGAGTGCGACGTGCTAGAACCCGGTTTGCGTGAGCAGCTTCGCGTCCACCGTGTCGGCAACGCCTGTGCTCGTCCGGTAGCGGCAGGCGATACGTGTGGCCGGCGGGATACGGATGGGATTGGGTAGCGTGTAGTAGTGGGAGACTACCGACCACGTGCCCTCGACGACTTCAGCGCCACCAGCGCCGGTGCCGATTTGCACCTCACCCTGCGAGGCCGCGCCGACGAAGTTCTCGAGGGTGAGGCCGGTGATCTGCCGGTCAACGGTGTTGGCTGCCGCGGCGATGAACTCGACCCAGACGCCCCACGTCCAGGCGGCCGCGGCCGTCAGGGTGAGTGCCGCCGCGGCTACGGTATCCGCCGAGGTCGGCAGCACGCCGGGCGTCAGCGCTCGGCTGTCAACGAGTATGAGGAAGATGCGCCGGATCATTGCGAGCATGGCGCACCCCCTAGACCGATGGCGCCGAGATCACGCTCCCGATGGGCTCGATGGTGCGGGCGAACAGGTGCATGCGCTCCGTGTTGGCCGCGTAGGCCAAGCGGGGTATCACCATGGCCCGAATCGTCTCCTGCCGGATGAAGATGATGGTCTCCGAGAAGTATCCGGCGGGCTCGAGCCGGCTGTTGAGCTGCTCGAGGTGGTAGACGCCCCTGATCTGGGCGGACGCTGCGCCCTGAGTCAGACTGAGCCGGCTGTTGCTGGCCAACGCCGTCTCGACTCCCACGCCGAAGAACCCCACGCAGCGGTCGATGCCGAGCAGCGATGAGAAATACTGGAGCGCTGTACCCGCCACACCGGGGCCGGGGATCAGCCAGTCATCCGTTGCCGCGAGGGTGAGGTCGGTCAGGGGCAGCGTATCGCGGATCACCATGTCATCCGGGTGATCGCGGATCTTGAGGCGCTGCGCCGCCTCTTGGAGTTTCACGTCCACAGCCGCCCGGATGCCCAGCCGAGCCTCAAGGCTGAGGTCGCCCACCGGGATTAGGTAGCTGGTGGTCACTGCCATCAGCATTCACCTCCTGTTTCAATCCTCACCCGGTACTCAGACCAGGTGCCGTACTAGGCTACTGGATTTTCTTCTTGGTGGTGCCACCGATCGACCCCACCTGCGCCCGGCCGCCGCCGTCATAGCTGGGCATGGCGTAGGGGGCGTAGCCACCGAGGGCCTGCGCGCCCACCGGCACGCCGTAGGGTGCCGCCGTCCGGGTCATGGCGTAGACCGTGCCCCGCCGCAGCAGCAGCGCCACCGAGCCATCGACGAGGCCATCGGACAGATTGGGCATCGTGTGCGGCGATAGAAGCTGCAGCGCTGCGCCACCCACCAGGGCCACGGTCTCAGCGATGGTAGACCACTTGACTGGCATCGTCGGGCTGAGATTGAAGGCCGGCGGCTGGTTCTCGAGTGCACCGCTGGCGACACCCACCAGGCCCGCCGAGCCGGTGCGGACTAGAGACATTCCCATTGATTTACCTCCTCGATCTGATGGGCGAGGCTAAACGCCCCGCGACTGTTCGCCTGGGGTGCACCGCAAGATGAGCGATAGGCACCTCCTGTTCCCTTTCCAAGCCAACAAAAAAGCCCGCCTTCCGGGGCGGGCTCTCTCGAGCGAACTCCAGATCAGGCGGGCGAGCCTACTCTCGTAGGCGGACCCTGTATTCAGTTGTAGGCCGAGACCCTACGGACCGTTCTTGGTCAACTTAGGGTTGCCGAACGTGACGGGCGTCGTAGCGTTCATGTTTCCCGACGGTGCGAGCTTATAGAGATCGGGATGGCTCTCTTCTACTCCGTAGCGCTGCCCGATGGCTCGCGCCGCAGTGAGCAGGCCCCGCCGAATCTCCATCCAGAACTCCCGTTCGTCCATGACCATAGTTTAGTCCACCAGCCACCCAAGCGCAATAGGCTAGCGCCGGCCGCCACGGGCAGGTGCAGCAGGTGCAGCACCGACTGCGACTCCGCCCGTCACAGGGCCAGCCGGCACTTCGACATGACCACTCACTGGAGGTGCCACGCCCCCTTGCCTGTAGACGTAACCCAGGGCGAGGGAGGCAGCGACCATTGTGCCACCAAGCGCAGCAAGCGCCCACGGGAAAGACCCCGTGATCGGTGCCAGCGGGTTGTTCTCCTGCGGAATCTTGTAGATACCGTTGAACGCCTCTTTGTATTGACTCCAGGTGATCTTGCCATTGCGGAAGGCTTCGATGTTCACCAGGGCATAGAGGGCGACCACGAACACAAGGCCAAGGGCAAGAATGGCGAGTATTGGGATGAAGGGCCGGTAGGCCATAGGAGAAGAGGGCACGAAAGACCGCGACAGCACCCAGAAGCGGTAGCGATATGCGGTATTGAGATGGCTGTTGCCCCCGAAGCAGCAGTCCTGCCCCCCACAGAGCCAGGCCGTGCCCGGAATGCAAATCTGGGGGATGGTGTAACACTGATCGCCCAGACAGATGTTGGTAGGCACCTCGACATCCTGCAGTGGCTGCTCGTAGATTGTGTAGGCCAGTAGTTGCAGGTTCTGGCTGGCTAGGTTGGGCACGATCTGCTCTAGGACGAAGGACTTTAGTTCAGCGTATGTCGCCTGGGTGACCCGAATCACGTCAATCTGGAGGGTCTCCACGTCATCGGTATCGAGGACGAAAGCGAAGTCCACCTGCCTATAACTGGAGATCAGCGTGCTGTCGGGGGGCGCGTCGGTGGGCAGGGTGATCGTATCCATGATCACCTGGGCGTTGGCATTCAGCACGATCGTCACGACTTACCTCCAAACAATGAGCGCAGCCAGTGGCCAGGCAGTGATGCGGCGATGCGAAGGGCCACCTTCTCCGTCCACTGTCGGCCGGCCGGGCTGTCGAATAGCTCACCGATCTCGGGCCGGGCGTCCATCGCCGCCAAGCGGAACTGCACGTCAGATAGAGTCATCAGCTCCGAGTGCTTGTCGACGTAGGCGAGCGCAATCGGGATGAAGGAGTCGGGCACGGTGCCCGCGCGGATGAGTGCCCCGATGGCGGGTGCGCTGTAGGGCTGCGTCAACTCCTTGATGAGCTGCACAACTGTCTCATGTGCCGGATGGCGCACGTTTGTCACCAGGTCCATGCTCATGCGATGCCCTCCACGTGGAAGTTGCGGGGAACCTCGCTGGACTCCGCGGCCTCGCTTCGGGGCGGGACATCGGCAACCGCTGCCGGAGGGCTGTTACCGTACTCGGCACCACACTGCCCGCAGAATGCGCCCGGCCATTCCGGGCGGAACATGACGATGCCCCCACACTGACGGCACGGCATCGCTTGCACGCCGGGGGGTAGAGTGGATGGGGCAGCCTGGGGCGAAATTGGGGGTGCGGCGGCTACTGGCATCCCAGCCCCAGGCTGCCCTTGCGTGAAGTGAGTGACCAGCTTCATCACGACGTCGAGCACCTTGGGGCTGGTGTCCGTGAAGAAGCGGTCCATCTGGTGGGCGCGCTCTTGCTGTAGGCGTAACTCCGCCTCACGGGCCTCACGGGATAGCCGCAGCTCCTCCATGCGCTCGGCGTGGCGATCCTCACGCTCCCAGCTCGCCCGCTGTAGCTCTACGTCCAGCTTGCGCATCATGACAGCGACAGCGGGGTCTTCTGATCGGGGTATTTCTAGGGCTTCGGTCTTGGGGGCGAACAATTCTCGCAGGGAGTCGAATTGCTCGGCGGTCTGCCTGACCTGGGCCAAGGGGTTGACGGGCTCCGGTCGCTCGGACTGGATGCGCTGCAACTCGCCCTGGAGCATCCCTAGACGCTGGTTCATACCCTCGACCTGCGTGGCCTGGAGGGCCTTGGTGGCCTCATCCCTGCCCGCTTGGGCGGCGCGCAGCTCTTCGAGAACGTACTTCTGCCACTCCTCACCACCCCCGGCCCCCTTGGCGGCTTCCTGAAGCTGGCGCTGCTCGATCTCCAATTTCAGTCGCTCGTTCTGGGCCTTCAGGGCATCAGAGTCCTTCTCGGCGACGGTCTGCTCCATGATCCGCTGGCCTAGCATCTGCGTGCGCACAGCCATCGCCTCCTGCACAGGGCTCATTGACGGCATCTGGCCGTTTCGCTTGAGGGTTGACACCCCGGCAGTGCGCATGAAATCGGCGCTGCTAAGACCTGGCTCCGGCATCCGCCATGACCTCCTCCCGATCCACTACCACGATGGCCTTACCTAGAACATGTGTCCAGAAGGTGTTGATAACGTCCGTGACCCAAGCCGACATGCTGCCATCCCCCTGGCGCCAGCCGTTTGCTCGGAACCAATCATACATCACCCGCGTTGTAATTAGTAGGGACACGCTCTCCCGCGACTGGCTGATCGGGGATTCCTCTTTCGGGGCCTCGATCTGCCATTCCCCCTCTTGCAAGGCTTCAGGGGGCACTACCGAGTCTACCGGGCTGCTGCGCTGCTCCAGCAGGCGTCGGGCGATCTCTTCTGAGTCGGTCGGATCGTCACCGGGCAGGAACTCGTAGCCATCGAAAGTACCATGTTGGCCCTCTTGGCTCTCCAGACTCTCTTGGCTTTCGGGACTGGGCGGGGCTACCGTGGATTCTTGCCGGTACATGCTGCCCTGGCATGCCGCCCTTTTACTGGCCCCCTTGCGGTGCCCCAGGACGTGACGATAGGCTCCGGTCTCCCCACAGGGGCAGCCCCAGACCCCGCTGGTATCCTTGTTCTTCATGATTTCAGCGAGGTTCGGTCTAGGCATGTGTCTATTCTAACCACTTAGATGTGTTGACGCAAGCCCCTAGAGGTGGTTAAATAGGGTTATGCTGAACATGGTCAAACCGGCGCTGCCCTACATTGCCGAGATTTGCGGTGAGGTCCTGAAGAACTACGCCATCGCCGCTGTGCGCGCCCAGGCGCTACGGTCGCACCCAGTCGTGACCATCTCCAAGGGGGAAGGGGACTCTCCCCCACACCGGGCAGGCTGCCCCTACTGCGCGGTGAGCAAGCACCTCGCGGCGGTCTACCGTTACCTCAGAAGGGGCAGCGAAAAGGGGCATCTTGCCGCCCTGTATCAGCGGCTGGCGCAGGACCAGGTGGCCGAGGCCCTCGCTGCCCTGAGTGGCGTGCCGGCCCAGATGTCGCACATGCGGCTTGAGCGGTCGCTGAACAGCTTGGAACTAGCCTTGAGTCGGCCCACGGTGAGTGCAGCCGAGCAGGCGATGCTGGCACGCGCTGCCTGGGCGGCCAGTGAGTTATCGCTCGACCTCGCGGAGTATGCCAACGGGGTCGCAGCCGCGTTACCGCAAGGGAATGTCATTGAGGGCGAGGTGAGGGAGGTTGGCTAATGACGCACGGCAGGTGGCGTCCAAGTACCCGCTAGCAAGAGAGCATGTAGATGGGCTAGCAGTGCTTGGTGATGTGCCGAATATGTCATCTATCGAGGCAAGCCTAGACGACTACGAGGTTTTACCAGGTGTCAGGGAAGTGCCCATGTCTGTGTTTCCGGGGGAACTCGGCAAGCGCTCGTTCTATGCCGCCAACGATCTAAGTCGAGTAGACGCCCTCATCGCGCAGATCAACGCATCCGGGGCAATCAAGCCCCTTATCGTGGTTGTTGACGATGAGGGGCCGTATATCCTTGAAGGCAGCCATAGGGTGACAGCACTGTACGAGATGGGTAAGATTAAGTTCCCCGCCGTAGTAGTCATTGACAGAGAGGGACTGTAATGGGGAAGACCTCGGGATTGGAGGACTAAGGTGCGCCCGGATAAGTTCAAGAATAAGATCAAAGCCTCGGGCTTTAGCACTGATGTGCCACTAGATGATCGCCTTGATGCCCTGCAGCACAAGATGGACGATCTGGAGGCTAGAGTCGCTGCTTTGGCTGGCCCTCACATCGAGGTGAGCACCGCTGCCTATGGGCCGACCGGAGAGTTGGTCGAGGGGCCGCATGCCGAGATCGTCGCTGCCGAAGGCCCGCCGCCCGGCCAGTCGGTAGCCGAGTGGATCTCTACCCTCCATGACCTGCCAGGCTTTGTGATCGACCCAGGGCGGGCACGCTCCACGCCCTGCATTCGAGCCGAGCTGCCAGGTGGGGAAAAGCCGATCATCTTCAGCCCCGGCATCAGTGGTCCCTTGAATGAGGAGCAGCAGGCGCTCTACTGCCAGTCAGGCTACGAGGACTATCGGCCATCTGAGGAGCGCTGGAAGCGCATGGTTGCGCTCCATGAGTCGGCCAATGTCTGCGCCACAGAGTCGCGCGGGCTACCCTCCGAGGAGGAGCGTATGATCGGCTACCACGCCTGCATGGGGCGGGAACTCAGGCAAAGGGGGGTGACACCCTGATGTACGAGCCGAGCGCGGAGTTTATCGCCGTCGCCCGCCGGGCCGTGGCGATGGCCGCCGAGGCCCCCGATGACAGCGTGCGCTACATGGCGGGGGCAATTCCCGTGTATGCCCAGAAGGAGCCCGACCAGCAGCAGCGAGCATCGGGCGGTTGCGCGAAGTGCGTCTATCTCGGCCTCTGGGCGAAGGACTGGCCGGGGCTGCCCATGTCGCTGCACGGGCACATCTGGCTGTTTGAGCAGGGCATCCGCTGGATGGGGGGCGACCTCCAGAAGCAGACCTACGATACACTGGTGCACGAGATGGGGCATGCGCTGGAGCGAGACCATGTGCTCGATCAGATGGAGCGGCTGAAGGGACGAGCGGCGGCACAGGCTTATCCCCCACGTGGGGGCTGTGGTGGGTGTCGGTGATTGAGCCGCTTGACGAGGCCACCGCGCTCCTAGCCCGCACCGAAATGGAGCTGGAGGCGAAGGGCTACAGTGAGGGTCTCGCCCAGGCGGCGGTAGCACGGGCGCGCGGCATCGCTGACTACAAGACGGCGAAGGTGTCGCCCGGGATCCGCAGTCAGGCGTTCCTGGACGTGCTGCGCGACGAGCTCACCCACTGCGAGAAGTGGATCGGGCAGGAAGTCAGTCAGGTCGAGACGGGTGCTGAGCCCGTGGCGATAGATTCTTAGAGGAAAGGAGGATAAGGTATGAGCACCCCACAGGCTGCAAAAGAGAAGTATGCCCGCAAGACTGCGAACGCCGCGGCAAGTTGGAACGCCGCCAAAGGCAGAATGGCGGCCAATTATGCGGCTGGCGTAGCGCGGTTCCTGGGTGGCGCGCCCGCTGGCCACATCGTTTCCAATTACCAGGCCGGCATCAACGCGGCATCGTATCGAGGCGGGGATGCAGACAAGTGGCTGGCTAACTACATGGCGAAGATGCAAGGCCGCTAGGCTGCTCACGTAGCAGGGCTCAGATGAAGAGAGATAAACCAACCCCGAGGGGTGAAAGTAAATCCCTCGGGGTTGATGCATGTGCTACAATGGGAGCAGACGGACGGGTGGGCTTGGCCAGCCCCGCAAGTCTCACGGCCGTACCCGTGGGGGCCTGCCGTCATCCACATAACTGCCAGTACGGAGGTAGCCCCTGCTATGGCGTACAGAGATGTCGAAAAGAGACGCGCCCATGACCGAGACTATAAGCGCAAGCGGCTTCAAGACCCTGAGCGCCGAGATAAAGAGCGTGCCAGATGCCGAGCTAAGTATGCCCGCAGAAAGGGCTCTGTCCCTAAGCCAAGGGCAGAGAAGCCGACAATAGATAGCCCAGAAGCAGATAGCCGTCTTATGCAGCGAAGGGCTCTCCGAATAGAGGCGGAACGCCTGCATGCAGAACTCCGATGGGGAGCAAGGCGCATCACTGCTCACCTTGGGGTGCCCCTCCGGACCGCAAGCAACTGGATTGCGGGCTCCCCCATCCGTAGTCGCTATGGGAACTTCAAGCCCCAGGTTTGGGCGAAACTAGAGCCAAGTCGTGAGTTAGCGTATGTCCTTGGGACCGTTCTGGGTGATGGTTCAGTGAGCAACTACCGGGGCAACATGAAGATCAAGCTTGCTGCCACAGACAAGGACTTCGTAGAGGAGTATGAGCGTAACCTGTCGGTTATCACAGGCAGACACTATTCCGTTCGCCAGAGCATCCGTCCCAACCCGAACGCCAAAGATCAGTGGCGAGTGGATGCCCAATCCAAGCTCTTGGGTGATTACCTCAAGCAACCACTGGCGGCATTCCAACCACTTCTCACGGCTTATCCGTGCCCCTTCCTTCGGGCTTTCTTTGATGCGGAGGGCTCCTGCCAGGAGCGGAAGTGGGATGGTCGGACCTACTGGAGTCTTTCTGCGGTGAATACCAACAAGGAACTCTTGGACCTCGCGGATGATCTTCTGCGGGGCTTAGGCATCATCGGCAACCGCTACATCAACCACCGTAAGAGCAATCCTTGGCTGAAGCATCTCTATATGTGGGTCTGCCAACGGCGGGAGTATCTGCGGCTCTTTCGCTCGCTGGTGGGGTTTAGCATTCAGAGGAAGGCCGAAGTATTGGAGCGAGTGCCTGCCAGTGAGCAGGGCCGGGGGCGTCTACCGAGCACTAGGTAGACGCATGGCCTCGACGTCCCTCGCCAGCCCGCACACGAGACACGTCTCGCAGTCCGGCAGCGCCTCGCACCCATCTATCAGTCGCCCGATGCCCTCTTTCCCCCGCACGCACATCAACATGCCCCTACCGCAGACCCCGAAGCCGCGCCCGCCCCAGAAGTCGGCCGCCGCGCTGTCGAAGGGGTGCAGGTACACCGTCTCGACCCCCTGGGCGAGGAACTGCCGGCTCACCGCGGCGACCATCGCCGTCCCGATGCCCCGTAGCCCCCTGCTGCCTGGCGCGCCGACGAGCTCTCCGGGGTCGATCGCCAGCAGGTTGATCGCCCCCTCTCTCGGCGGGATCAGGGCGTAGCTCATGGCCCCGACGATCTTGCCGTCGCCGGTCTCGGCCACCAGCACGCAGCAAGCGCCGAGCCGCACGTTGTCGGCGACAGTGGCGAGCACTTCGTCCGTGAACTGGGCGCGGTTGGCTACCTGCTGCTCGAGCTGGCCGCGCTGCGACAGGCCCCGGAAGCGTTGGGCGGTCGCCTTCCAGCGGGCGGACTCTGCGCCGAGCGTCTGGAGATTGGCGGTGCCCTTGTCGGGGATGAGCAGGCGGTAGGGCACGATCGGTGCTGCTTTTCCGCCCACAGTTGAGCGGGCAAAACCGGAACCGAGCAGTTTGCCGGTGAGCATGCTACCTCCATTCCCCGATCACGGTATACCCTTCCGGCACGGCCTCATCGGCCCCGATGATCTGCACGTCCTCGACGCCCGGCGGCACGACGACCTCGGCGGGCTGGTACTGGGTCTCGTAGCCCGGCGCGCCCGCTTCCGAGTAGCCGGGCTCGCTCAGGGCCAGGGCGGTCAGGCCGATGCCGACGGCGAGCAGCAGGGGGATCGTGACCCACATGAGGCCGGTGCCGCCTGGGGGCGGTGGAGGAGGCGGCGGGGGCGGCGGCGGGCCACTACCGACCAGTGCCGGGATAATGCCGTCGATCTCAAAGTTGGCGAAGGGCGGGTTGTAGCCGCTAGTGAAGATCGTGCCGCCGAGCACATAGCCGTCTTGCTGGAGCGCCTGATCGTAGCCGAGCAGTATGGCAATGTACTGCTCGGCCGTGAGGGGCACGCCGTTGATGTAAGTCGCCAGCCAGCCTGAACCGCCACCCTCAACGTTATCTATGCCGCCCTCACTCACGACGAAGGGCGGGTGATTGGGGTTGGCCCGGTGGAGCACCCGATGATAGAGGGCGTTTACCTCAGTGAGCCCTTGGGTGCCAGTGTATTCGTGGATCCCGATGGCGTCGACATCGCCCCAGCCGTTCGCGGCCATGTATGCCCAGATGTCCAATCCAGGGTGTTCCCATGTACTAAACGAGTAGCCGAGCAGCTTGCAGCCGTAGGCGTGTACAATGGGGGCCGCTTCTTGGTGGAACTGCGAGTAGCGCGCAAAGCCCTCACTCCAGGTCTGGGCAATCTCATTGTAAAGCTCAAGGTAGGTAGGGCGCCGGCCGCCCAGGTCGGCAATCACGGCACGAGCGATGTCAGCGCCGTTGGTGTAGATGTCCTGGTACTGGAAGTATTTACGGTAGACTGTGATTGAGCCCGGCTTGGCGCTGTCTAGCCCGGCGGGGTCCAAGCTCTTGGTGATGTTAGCGTAGGCGGCGAATTGACGCCCCGCTGAAGTGAAGCGCTGTAGGTGCGGGCCGAGCTTGACGAGTGCCATAACCTACCTCCGTCCCCGTTCGATCGGCGTCACCTTCCACAGACAGCGCACGACCTCCATCACCCCGCGCGGATCGTTCCTGGCCAGCCGCGCGACGCGCACCGCATCCCTGATGTCGGTCGAGTGCTTGGCGACCTCGCGGGCGATCAGCTCGGCCATCGCCGGGCCCTGGCCTTCCCTTTGAGCGAGAACGGCGGTGGCGACCTGTACGAACTCCTCTTTGGTGTAGGGCGGAAATTCCATCTTGGCGAAGCGGGAGAGGATCGGGGCCGGAATCTTGGCGATCTCGTTCGCCCCCGCGAATACCCGCGTGTCCATCGTCACCCGCTCCTGGATACGGTGTTGCAGGCGCGTGACCATGCCGGTCTCCATCAGGTTCAGCAGCGGCCCCATGTCGGCTTGCTGCATCTTGTCCAGCTCATCGAGCACCAGATAGCGGGGCTTGACCATCAGGAGTAGCCCGACGAGGCCGGCCTTGGTGGTGGTCGAGCCAACGTACATCTCTGCGGTCGGCAGGCGGGCGATGTCCGAGAGGAGCAGTGTCTTGGCCGTCCCAGGCTGGCCGACCAGCAGAAAATGGGTTGGCTTCTCGGCGAGGATGGCGTAGCGTAGCAGCGCCTTCACCCGCTCATGGCCAACCACAAGGCCAAAGAGGCTCTGCACGTCGGGCGGAGTCTCCGCCTTCGGCCGCACGTCGATCACGTCCATGCTGAGAGCCTCCGCAGTGTCCGTCACGGACTTCAAACGGTAGTAGGACGACTTATTGCTGTCATACCTCAAGTCTACGATGCCCTGGCCGACGAAGTGGTTGATGACGCCGACGGGTGTGTGCACGTGCTGCCACTTCCAGCCGTCCCACTGATCCTTGCTGGGGTGTGCTTGCTCCCAGGCGACCATCTCTTCGAGGAAGGGCCGGTGGTGGGGGTACTCTTGCAGGTGCTGGTAGACGGTATTGACCAAAGCATAATTGAGAGCGGCAACCTCCATAGCGCACCTCCTTGAGGTCTATCTTAGCACCGGAAGGTCTGGTTGGCTAGTTGTCAGCAGTGCTATGTCCCGCCTCGGGTAGCGCTTTCAAATCTGGCACCATCAGCTCGTAGTAGGTCCTGCCACCGGGCGCCGTAAGGTAGCCGAACATCGCCTGCTCAAACGACACCATCCCCGTGTCCACGAAGTCCAGTTGTAGCTTCAGCCAGTCCAACCCACTCCGCCAGGCGATACGGGCCGCCTGCTGCTTCGTGCGAAAGCGGCGATCAATGCCGACCTCCTGCCCCTTGTTGACGAGGTAGCGCCATACGGGTTCAACCGCGACTGGCACCCGAAAAGGCAACTCCCCAAACTGGGTCGGGTAGCGGAAGCGCACGACCGCCGGCTCCCCGTTGTCGTATTCTACGGTGATGCTCTTGGCACCGTGCCGGGCGAGCACTTTCTGCATATCGGTAACAGTCTTGTCTACCGGAATCTCAGTGCTGTAGTTCTTGAGGGGCATGTCACTCCTCCTCTCTCATCCCATCACCATCTGCACGATATTACTCACGACGACCAGCGCCATGCCGATACTGATGCCCCAGAGCCCGCGCCAGAGCAAGGGGTAGCGCCGACCTAAGGCGAGCACCAGGACCAGTGCCCCAAGGATGATAAAGGCTTTGGCGCTCAACATCGCCCCGAGGCCATATCGGGCCAGTAGAGCGGCCGGGAGTGGGTTCAGCTCCGATAGGCCCCGACCAAGCCCCACATACGTCGAGACGGCATCGCCGATGTTGAGGAGCAGGAAGACTAGGGCCGTTAGGGTGTGGGGCATCTTAGTGACTCCATCTCCCACCGAGTCGTAAAGTAACTCCCCAACGCATCCTGCCACTGAGCGAAGTAGTGCACTTGGGGAAGATAGCAGAACACATTCTCACGGTAGCCGACGACGACGATCTCCTTGTACATCGCCAGGCCCAAACCAAACTCAACATGTCTTCCGCCACGTCCGGTGTAGCCATCACCTTCAGTTTCTGTGAAGGCTATCAGGCAGTCAGCAGCTATGATGTCCTCCACATCCTCATTGGCGAAGCGACGGGCAAAGTCCACATCAACACCGTGCCCGAGGCCGTGCGGTATCTGGTGCCCACCATTGATCCAGCGACTCGTGATCTCGTGGCCGATGACTCGCAGTTCAGCTGCATAGCCAACCATTTCTTCGCGTCGGATGTAGCGCGAGGCGAGGTATATCTTCATCATGGATACTCCTCTCTACCTGAACCTCTCTCCCTGAACTTCCCGCACGCCGACCAGCACTTCCTAAAGTCGGTGCCGGGGCCGTTGCTATCTCCATAGAGCCGGCACTTCCAGTACACCTTGTCGTAGCGCTTCGCCACCAGCTCCGCGCACTCGCCGCAGCGGTGGCCGGGTGCGGCACCGTGGGCCGCATGCATCTTGTCGATGCTCTTAGTCGGCGGCTTGCGCCTTACGGCGGCGATGGCAGACGAGTCACCGAAGCGCAGTTCGATCACCTTCTCAGGCATGCGTCGCGTCCACCTCCTGAGCGTGCTTAGCGCAGTAATCGACGCCCCGCCCCTGGGGCCGACAGCAGCGCCAGCACAGATACACATCGCACGTCTTGCCCGGTGCGGTCGGGTAGTCGCACTGGTAGCGGCCCTCGCCCCCGCAGCGGCAGCGGTGGGTCGGGAAGTCGCCGCAGATTGTTATAGCGAACCCCTCGGGATGCTGGAAGGTCCTACGGTGGACTGTCCTACAGTGGCGCGGCATCGCCATCCTCGCTGTCCGCCTCGTCCTCGTGAGCCAAGTCCTGCGCGCAGCCGTCACAGATGTCTGAGTCGTCAGCCCACATGATTAGACGGCGACAGCGCGCGCAAACTCTCTTCTCTCGTTTCGGCGCCTCGAGCTGCCGCAGCTCCCAGGGCTGCACCGGCTCGGGATGGCTCTGCTTGGCGACCGCCCGCGCGATCTCCTCGGTGGTCGGCGTCAGGCAGTAGAGAGCCGCGGGCGAATAGAACTGCGTGGCCTCAACTTGGGCGCCCTCTCCAGGTATTTCGATCCTGAGCATGCCGTGGCCGGCGATCTCCTCCTCGTGCACGTAGCCTGCCAGCCTGCGATGTCCTAGAAGCTCTAATATGGACCAGCCCTCGTATGGGGCGCGCTCGATGTCGGTTCGGTTCATGTCACACTCTCTCCTTCACCGCCCAGGAGCCGTCCGCCGAGTGTAAGTCGGGCCCTGGCGCCTCGTCGAAGTCGATCAGGCCGTCCGCCTCCGCCAATCGGGTCATCTCATTCCCGGCCATCTCCTCCACATCATACTGCCGCTCCGCCACATCAGCCGCAGCTTCCATGATTTCCTCATCGCTTGCTCGATCCTCAACCGCCAGGCGGCTCTTGCACCAAGCGCACTCATCGTGAAGATCGGTCGCCGTGTACTCGCCGCACCCGAAGCAGAGCACCCCAAGGCCGTAGGTCGCCTTTTCAGCCGCGCCGAGCTTGCCGTAGCACTCCTTGCAGGGCAGGCTGTCGGTCGGCGCGGTCAGCTCATGGCAGATCGAGCAGCACCAGCCCTGCTCTTCGACCTCCTCTGCGGCAACCTCCGCTGCGCTGCCGTCGTCCTCGACCTTCGGCGCATCCTCCAACCGCATCTGCTTGCCATCGCTCTTGAGCGGCAGCTCGGCCTAGAAGGTCTCGAGCGCAATCGACCCTGACTGTAGGTAGAAGCGCGCCAGGTCAATGTAGTCGGCGACTGTCGCCTCGACTTCGACCGTGAGGATAACCTTGGTGATTCGCTTGGGGTGGGGCACGAACTTGGTCAGCCGGCCCTCGAATTCGCGGTGCATGGTATACCCCTTTCCTGTCTTAGTTTGGTGGCTCAGTACCAGCCGATGGCCAGTCGAAAAGTAGTGAATAGGGCCAGCAACGCAACAACCAGTAGTAGTCCGTAGCCAACCCGCAAGAGATGCTGCGCCCGCTGACGGAGCATGAGATTAGCGTCGCCCGTTCGGCCCTCCAGTCGTGCTAGGGTTCTCTGGTTGGTGCGGATGGACAGGGCCAGTACGAATAACGTGCCCAGATTTAGGGTGAGCAAGACGATTAGGAACCACATTGGCGTTACCCTCCCTCCAAAATCCGCACAACCGTCTCCCACATGCTTGGTCTCGCCGTGTAGACTTCCACCCCCGGACAGGCCCCCAGGTCGCGCAGCCATGCCACCTGGGCGTTCGTCAGTATGCCGCGCTCAGTTTTAACCTCAAAGAAGATTACCCGGGGCGGCTTCACCAGCAGCAAATCTGGGACCCCGGCGGCACTCTTGATCGAGAGCCAAGGGTGCGAGACTCTCCACTCGAGCAGCCGCGCCAGTTTGATTATCTGCGCCATAAACTCCCGCTCGCTGATCGCCTTGTCCAGAGTCTCGCGGGCCGTGCGGTAGACGGCGCGGCGTTCGGGGCTCATCGTTTTAGCACCACCCCGTCCCACGTCAGCCAGTGCGTGCCGAGGCAGAGCCTGTCGTTCGCCGAGAGCAGCTTGTCCTCCCGGAGCGCCACGCCGCCCCCGTTGCGGTCTCTCGCATTATTCAGACAGCGGTAAGCAAGACGCCCCTCCTGAACCTTGGTGCTCAGGGCAAAGCAGTTGGAACAGCAGGGCGGGTACGCAGGCATGATCAGAAACCTCTCCCAGCGCATCCAGGGCACTGCATGGCCCTCTCCTTGTGGCCCACCGGCACGCCTGGGTTTGTCAGCCACCCGGCCCCCGCGCACGTCATGCAGGGCCGCGTCGGGTCGCCGGGCGCCTGCGGCACGACGGGCGGGAGCTTGCGCAGGCGCATGTCGTCGGGCCGGAGTTGCACGACCGTCGCCTCCGCAGTGAATCGACTAGACGCAGCCTCGCCCAACCACTTCTCGAGCTCGGGTTGGATAAGGTTCGCGCAGATCACGGTCGGCAGTTCCTGCACCCACCGATCGTTTATCAGCACGTCCAGCCACATACTCATGTGGTCGGACGGTTTCTCACGGCCCACGTCGTCGAAGACGACGATGGGAGCACCGAACAGAGGTTCTAGTATCTTCTCCTCGGCGTCCTGCCGCTCTGTGGACATGCGGAGTTTGGCGAATATCGTAGGCAGATGGACGTAGCGACCGTACATCCCTTGCCAGATGAGGGCCAAGAGGATACCCACGCCGAGATGGGTCTTGCCCGATCCGCGCTTGCCGAGCAGCGCAAGGTTTTGCTTGGGGTAGTTCCCAACGAACCGGCATGCCGCATCGTAGGCCGCCTGCTGGTACTGCGGCCGGAAGGAGTTGAGAGTCATGGTGGTGAGCCGGCCCTCGATGCCGATCTCGAGCAACCGGGTGCGGTATTCGAGGATGCGATGCTCACGCAACTCCTCAGCTGATAGTCGCCGGCGATCATCGACGCAGTTGTCGCAGCCGACTTTGTACCGCCAAATAGTGCTGAACGCCGCCCGGCAGCTGGGGCAGACGCGGTTCTCGATCTCAGGCAATGCCAGCGTTTCCGTCATTGCGACGCTCACGATCTTTCTCCTCGTACAAACGGTCGATGTCCTCTATGGCCATCGGCGGGCCGTGAAGCGCCTCGCTGTACTGTCGCGCTTCCTCGGCACTGGCTGCCATGTGCGCCGCTATCTGGCCGTCCGGTTCGTTCATCACGGACCGATCGACCAGACGGCCGCCTTTTGGTGGTGGGCGCTCGACGATGCGCGGCGCGAAATCGGTCGGCACTGGCTGCACCTGATAATCCTGCCACCGGCATTGATTCAGAAACGTCGTCGGGTGGCAGATGAACTGCACCTCACGCCCACAGAGCCGGCATTCTACCGCATAATTCTTGGCGCCATAGATGATCGCGGGCGGGTCGGCACCGCTTTTAGTCGCTTTGGAGTACGCGATTAGAGCCGGGGTCTTGGCCACCTTGCGGGGGTAAGCCTCCCAGAACAAGTCGAAGCCGTCCGGCGTCTCGTCTTGCTTGTGAGAATCTTTTCGGGGAGGGTTGAGCTGTTTTTCAGCGCCCGGAGGCGCGGCACACCTTACCTTACTTTCATGTTCTCTTTCTTCTTCTCCTTCATGTTCTCTTTCTTCTTCATGTTCATGTTCTATTTCTCTTGGAAGACAGTCGTAAGTCTTCTGTAAGGAAGGCGTAAGGATAGCGTAGGTATCTGGAATCTTAGTCTGATCTACTGAATAGAAGCCCGTCCGACTGTTGCTCGGATAGGTGGTCCATGTGAGCCACGATGGCAGCGGCACATCCGGTGCCGCTGGATTCTTCATCGTCTGATGCTTATGGAAGTTCACCAGAAAGACACATTGCTTGTGGCCCATCTCGTAGGGGAGCAACTTCTTTGCGTCGATAAGTTTCTGCGTCCAGTCGGCAAGGATCGTGGGGAGAATGTCTAGGTCCAGCGGGAACAGATGCAACTTGAATGCCCAAGGGTCGTTATCGAGACATCCGCTGTCGTCAGCTAGTTGCCAGAGACCCTGATAGAAAAGACGCTCATCGCGGGAGAATTGCCGGATCAACTCGGTATCCGTCCAGAATGCCGCCTTCACCAATCTATTGTGAAGTTTCAATGAGCGTCCCCTAAGAGTGAGTCTCCTATCTAGTCCGCCGTTAACGACAAAAGCGGCCGTCCACAGATGCCGTTGGGGCCGGGCTTGGTCAAAGACCGGAGTGCGGGCACATGTAGGCGGCCGCTTTTAGCGGCAACGACTATACCGGGTTGCAAAAGGGGCCTAACCATAAAATCACTCCACGTCTTTGACCGGCGACATCGTAGCATACCGTGGTGGCGCCTGTCAAGCCTCCATCGCCTTGCGGATCGCCTTGGCGATGGCGCGGGCCATGTCCCGCGACACTCCATTGCCCACCGCCCTAATTTTGCCTCTTACAGTGAAGTCGGGTAGGTCGAAGTCCTCAGGGAGCCCCTGCGCTACGACGCCCTCACGGAAATAGGCGTTGCTCGCCACGCCGACCGGCCTACCGTGCCTCTGCTGTTCATATGTGCTCTTGATCTTGCCGCTGCCATTCAATTTGATCGGCACCCAGCGCGTACCGGAGGCGGTCATGGCCGGCACTCTGATAGGATTCTCAAGCGGCAGTATCTCAATATCCAGCCGGCGACCATCCCGTGCCCCGAACCAGAATATGCGCAGGCGATTCTGCGTGCCGCCCAGCCAGTGGTTATTGAGAACGAACCGGTGCACCACGTATCCCGGCACCCCAATGTCAGGCGCACCGGGCACATTCTCACGCAGGAACCATGCGGGCTGCCCTTCGTCGACGACGCGGGCGAACTCCGATGTCATATCAGGGAACCGTGACCTAATACCCTTTGCCTTGTTAATATTGTTGAGCCTGCTGAAGGGTTGGCAGGGGTCGCCACCGAGTACGCCCCAAAACACGCCCGCCGGTACGTGCCAACCACGAATGTCGCTGCCGAAGATGGGGTCAGGGCCACGAACCAAGCAAATCTCATCTCCAAACTCCTCCTCAAACCCTCTTCCGAGGAGATCAATTCCCGGAAATATGCTCAGGACCAGGTGCCTTGCCGGTGCGCCTCTGTCCATGGACCTTCCGTCCATCTGCGTCTCGCCAGCCGGTTGCCACGCCTGCCCGCCGTTTTGCGGCATTCGGCAACTAAGGTCAGTCTGCACGTGTGCCTGCCTTTCGCCGCCACGTTCCAGCCTGGCGGCAGATGCGCTCCTTTAGTTCTGGCGGCCGGCCGGGGCTGGGCGCCCCGACCGGCCTGACAATGATCCGATCAGCTTTGCTCAGGCTGTTGCGCTTTCTGCGCCGCATTCCACCCGGAGTGGAAGGCGTCGATCACATGCAGGATGTGGTCGCCGCTCAGTTGCGCGACGGTCTGAGGCCAGTCCAGATAGGCTTGCAGCCACGGCACAACCTTGAAATGGACGATGCGCGTTGAGGCTTCGGTCATCGCTACTTGTGCCCCTTCGCGCCCGGCTTGAAATCCGGCCAGCGACTCACTTTGTCGATCGCGTCCACCAGCTCGTCAACGCTGCCCTGCTCAAGGGGATGCCCGAAGGTGAATGCGAACCAACCGACGACCTCCTTGCCCTTCTGGGCGGCAAGCGATTTCAGCTTGCGAATGCCATCCTCTTTTGCGGCGGCCTCCTCGTGGGCTTCAGGGAGCGCGCTCGCGGTCAGCTCGCCGGGCGCGAGGTCACCCGTGGAATGGGCCGGCGAGTCGAATCCCTCCTCGTCAATGCCCGGCTTGTCCTCGTAGCTGTCCTCGCCTGGCGTCTCGACCACCGTGACCTGCCCCTCGAGAATCTCCCCCGTCTCCAGGTCGATCCCGCGCTCCTCGGCACTCGGCAACTCAGCGAACGGCAGACTGTGCGGGAAGGCCAGACGCAACGCCTGCCGAATCGCTCGGCTGCGGGCCATGATCTGCGGGTTCTCCCGCTCTATCGGGTTGCCGGGCTTGCCGGCTGCGGCATTGCTACGTAGCGGATTAACGGGATCGGCGCCGCCCGTGCCGACCGTCGGCACGCGGAAGCCTCGCCGGTAGACCTTGGCGATCCACGCCACCGGCTGCTTGATGCCGTAGGCTTTGCGCTCGTCCTCTGTCATGGGGCGGTCTTCCACCCCCTCGAAGCCCTTGGCGTCGTGGGCCTTGCGGATCATCCCGGCGAGTGTGATGTACGGCTTGCCCTCATAGAGGATCAGCTCGCTCATGATGGGGTCGAGTCCATAGAGGGCGCCGATTTCTGCGAGCGCCCGCCTGTCTTGAGGCGCCAGCGCCGCCGTCCAGCGGGCCTGTTCCATGCGCCGGATCAGGGATTGCTCGTCAAGTTTGGCCAACTCAGTACTGGTCATGGGATTTCCTCCGTACTTTTGCGTTAACCTGTTTGCGATGTGCACCGGAATTGAGTCCGGGCACTCTCTCCAGAGTTGCGTTACGGTCTTCGTGCACTCGAAGTGCTCCGTTTCACCACAGTCGCAGATCACCTCGTCGCTTTTAGCCCGCTGGTTCCAGCGGTGAATCAGTCGCCGGCCATTACAGCGCCGGCAATGGTGGGTCTGGATGAACCTCTCGGCCGTCCTGTAGTCGGTCAGCACCCCGCTACCTCGCCGCCCACTGGCTTAGGCTGTCTGCCCCCGCCGCCAAGAGCATGCCTGCCACGAACGGCACGCCCGCAAGCAGCCGGGCCTGCCAGGACGGCGGTCGCTCTTTGACGCTGATCCAACTCACCGTCTCACTCCCGTGACCAACTCGTTCCACTTACGGAAGCGCTCGCGGTCAGCGGCCGCCTCGGCCTCCTGAGCGTCGACGCGCGCCCGCCGCCTCTCGCACCGTCGCTCGGCGACCTCCTCTTCGGTCGGTAGCCGGTGTGGGTCGTCGTCGGGTAGGGCCTCAAAGAAGCTGCGGCCTCTGTCTGCGGAGAAGGCGGCCCGTCCCGTGCCGTGGTAGGTGCCGTGACATCTGCAGCGGCATTTTGGATGTAGCGCCTGCTCGCATGAGGCCGCTTGGCGTAGGGATAACGCTCTCACCTTGACCTAAACCTCCCTGCCTGCTATAATAGCAAGCGACTAGGGTCCATCCCGACCCGCTGTTCTCCGCTGCTGCCGCCGGATTCCTGCCCGGCGGCAGCCTCATTTTTCGGCCATGGTCGCCTCTGCTAGCTTTCGCTTGACCACCGCCTCGGCCTTGACCCCGCACTCAGCACAGTAGCCGTTCCAGGGGTCGGCCATGTTCGGGCAGTACACCCGGTCGTGTGGCCCGATGTGGCGGCGGCAGGCGAGGCAGTGGGCCTGTACCCATGCCGGGGTCTCCCGCCAGCCTGCGTTCTGAAGGGGCATCAGGGTTGCCGCTTAGGGCGGGGCTTCCGGGCGATGGTCGAGAAGTAGCCAGGGGTCGCCTTGTGTGACTCTCCCCCCTTGCGCCCGATCATAGCGTAGTGCTCCGGCCCGTACTTCTCCCTGACCGCCTCACCCCCCATCTTCCCGATCTCAGAGAAGAAGACACCCCCGCGCTGGCCGGCCTCCCGGACACTGATGCTGGAATCGCTCATGCTCTTGTCCTTTCTCAACCGAATCTCAACCCTAACCGCTCGGCCAAATCAACTCTTGCCGCCTATGATAGCCTCACGGGTGACCGTGTCCCCGTCTGCTTACAAGACATAAGAGTAGCCCGCCTATGGAGGGGCGGGCTTAGGGTCTAACCAGTAACGGGTGTGCGCTCTCGCAGGAATAGTTCCTTTACGGGCAGATCAAGTGCACCCGAGCAGGAGATCTGAAAGTAGCGCGCCGCCTCCCGCCGGCCAGTTTTGATGGCGTAGCAGAGTGCGTAACTCCAACCGGTCTCATGAGCTAGCCATGCCAGAGTGAGACCCCGGTCATCGAGTATCCGCCAAATCGGTGCATCGGTTTGCATGCTGGCCTCCAACATGGCTGATCGTACAACGCCGTCCTTACAGAGTCAAGCACAAAGTACTAGGTAGAACTACCTATTTATTTGTGGTAGATATTATTCTGGTTTCAGTGCCTCTGCCGCCCGCCTGAGCGTCGCCGCCGCCCCGTCGCTCTCGCCCGTGCGCTGCTCGAGCCAGTCGGCCAACTCGTCCAGCCAGCCGTTGGCGATGTCCTCAGCGAAGCGGAGGGCTGCTCGCCGAGTGTCGAAGACATTGTAGATCTCCCCATCTGCCCAACGCCGTTCCATGAGCACGGGATAGCCGGGCCTCAGCAGGTAACCCCGCGGTAAGTCATCCCGCGTAAACTCGAGGGTGCGTGCGATGTCACCGGCCAGAATGCATGCAGCCTCTTTCAACTTCGCCGTCTGCGCGCTATCCTTACTGCCCAGCCTGTGCAGCCTTTTCAGGGCGTCGATCACGTCTGCCATGATCCTCTCCTTTCAGTTTTGTCGTCTCGGCGTTATAGCCGGCCAGCCAGCTCATAGTCGCGTCCCGGCAGTCCAGATAGCACAGATACAGGGTGTAGCAGCCCGTGCCCAGCGACGCGAGCAGCAGGCCGAGCTGCAGCCAGTGATACCAGGCGAGGGTCATGCACGGGCCTCCGCCCGCCCCACCTCAGCCCGGTCACTCTCGGCCGACTCCCGCGCGAACTCCTCCCCCTCAACATCGCTGCGGTGCTCGCGCAGCACCTCGCAAACGTAGTCGCTCGCGCTCTTGTGCTCGTCCAGGGCCCGGTGCCGGACCCACAGGAACAAGTCCCGGCCCATAGCAATCCCCATGCGCTCGCGCTTTTGTTCTGCCAAAGTCAATCCTCCTTCATGTGCCAATCTCGTTTTCGTGCGCAGCCGTCCGCTCCCAGTAGCGGTACTCCGTCAGGAAGGCACCGCTCAGTTGTGCGGTGCTGGTGTCTAGCCGAAGCATCTCATCAGCGTCCGGCAGGCGAAGGACACCTTCGCCTAGCACTTTAATCAGTAGGGTTTGCAGGTCGGTCGTGTTATTGAGCAGACAGCCTAGGATCACGCGCTCATTGTCGTTCACAATTGCCTCCTCGCCCGGTGCTGCGCCAGGGCGCACGTCGCCAACGACCGGATGCCGCAGTCCTGGCAGGCTGCGACAAGGCTCACGATTGCCCGGTCGGCGAGCCGCTCCGCAGAGACGTTGCCGGCCTGCTCTCGCTGCTCCAAGGCACGGAGTAGGCGGCCTAGCTGGAATTGGCGGATGCCCATAGCTATCCCTCGCTGCCGGTGAAGACGACCGCGAGCCAGTCCACGATTTCAGCCAGCGGTGCGGTGTCAATCCACCGCTGATGATCGTCGGCGTTCGCCCAATCGTACCCGATCAGGTTCTCGCTGATGCTCTCCCCCTCGACTCCCGCTCTCACTGCGAGCGCCTCAATCGCATTCAGGCGCTCGCGGGCGATACTGAAATACTCGCCCTGTACTCGGTTACTGTCCGCTATTGTCATCTCTCTCTCCCCTTGCGTTTATTGTTGCTAGCCCCTGGCTAGCCTTGCCTTAAAGCAGGGTCGCACGCCGACCCCCTGCACCATCATGCCCGACAGGGTGCAGTGGCCGCGCGACCGGCCAGCGGGCGGGTAGTTGTTGCAGTCCCAGCAGTGTGACGGCGGGACTGGCGTGGCGGTAGCTGCCGGCGGCAGGAATAGGGCGCGGAACAGGCGATCCTGGTTGCGGGGCGAACGGCGAGTGTGCATTTCGGTCAGTCCCAGTACGGCTGAGCGATTTTGCGTGGCGTGCGCCCCTCTGCTCGGTCGAAGTGGGCCTGGCAGAGTAGCACGCCCATAGCGTGCATGGCGCCACGACGGTTGCAGGTTGGGACCTCGCACCTTGGCAGCACGGCTAGCTGCTCTTTGCGTGCCTGCTTCCATGCCTTGTCGGCCGCCGTAAGGCACGCCTGGCAAAGATGCTCGCGTCCCTGCCATCCGAACATCCCGCCATGCGTGCAGTTGTCTAGGATGGTGCGCGCATCTGCGTATGTCATGCTGCACCCCGCTCGTAATGCGGCGCCGCTCCGTACATCGCCGCCATGTCCTTACTCTTGCGCTCAAACTGGTCAACGCCGACCTTTGGCAGTACAAAGGTGGTAAACCAGTCGATAACGGCCGCCTTCGTCGGCCCGTCACACGCCTGGGCGCCTGATCGGGCATCGGTGATTGACCAGGCATGGTGCTTGACTTTCATGATGTTGCCATCCTGGTCCATAGACCTTGAGACGAACACATCGACGGCCGCAGCGACTTTTGTTGCTGATATTGCTGGCAGGAACTTGCTCCTGATGCCGTTGTCGGTTGACACTGGAAACGCCATGTAGTATTGCTTCTTAGGCTGCATGGTCATTGTCGCACCTGCCGACCGGCCTTGAGAATCTTGTCTGCATTGGCAAAGATGCGCTGCGCGCTCTTTTCTGGGATAGCATCCTTGCCGCCTTGGCGCATCCAATGCTGGATGTAGCCGCGGCATTCCGCCTGGTTGCCTAGGTCAAGCGCTTCGCTCACTAGGAGCGCTACACACTCGGCCTCAACTTCTTTCAGGTCGCGCGGTGTCTGCGTGCCGTCCTGGTGGTCGCCCTGGTGCATCAGGACGTGGGCGCATTCGTGTATGAGCGTCTTGTAGGCATTGAAGGCCAATGGGGATACTGCGACGGTTCCTTCGCGCGCATAGCCCTGGCAGTTGCCGTCGGTGCTGGCAAACTCGACTTCGGCGATGTCCAGCGCTGCCAGGGCCCTGCCCTTGTCCCATTCTGGCGGTGGCGGTGGCGTGTAGGCATCCCCATCAGTCTGAGCGAGTACAAACCAGTGCGGGCGATAGACGAATCCCGTCACGACCTTTTCCTCAGCGTCGCCCTCGGCATCCTTGCCCTGGGCCTTGAACGTCACTGGCATGCATAGGGTGATCGCCTTCTCGCCGCGCTTCACGTGTCGCCCTTTGGCAATCCAGCCGGGATAGGTGCTAATGGGCCCTGGCGTGATGTGTCGGCCTAGACATTGTGCGTAGGCCAACATCTGGTTGCCTGCCGAGTACTCCCAAAACTGGGAGTATGCCTTGTGGATTGTGCCTGGTTCGTTCACCGCTTTGTCTAGCAATTCCTGCCACCTTGGGTTGTCTGCCATCGCTTGTCGCTCCTGCGTTTTCGGCCCGCCGGCCTTTTCTCTTGTTATCGGCAACATAGCACGTCTGCGCGAACGTGTCAATACGCAAACATAGTACTAAAGTACCAATTCCGAGACGAGTTTTGTGATAGATATTATTCTGCCGCAGCATTAGCGTGGTGCCGTTGTGGCGTGGTTGTGGCGCCAGCCTGACGTTGCCGCG
>ERZ1292645.35-Hain-H14-02um-R2-35-length-70934-cov-6_pt2 | contig 41352 bp, 35 predicted proteins | sample MGYA00564401_ERZ1292645 | MGnify/ENA primary metagenome ERZ1292645 (study PRJEB36523, sample SAMEA6512644) | groundwater metagenome | collected 2019-01-09 | study: AquaDiva: Metagenomics assemblies of 32 groundwater samples | reverse complement strand
TGCGCTACCACTACAACCGCGGGGGGCCGGTGGCGCAGTGGAAGTTTGATGAAGGTTCGGGGTTGACTGCTTATGATGCCAGCGGAAACGCTAACACCGGCACCCTGCAAAACAATATGGCAACCACCAGCTGGACCACCGGCAAATACGGCTCGGCTTTGAATTTTGACGGGGTGGACGATTATGCAGATGTTGGCGGTAATACTTTCTTTGATCTTGCCAGCGGTCCATTAACCCTTGAGGCATGGATAAAACCTAATGCGGTTGCGGTAGCCGCTATATTCAGCAAAAATTGCGGCGGGGCGGCTCCGAGATGGGTATTTAATTTAACTGCTAATAATCGGTTAAGATTTTATAGCGGTAATTTAATTCCAGATGAGAGTTTTTCGACTGGAGTCGTATCTATTGGAGTTTGGACTCATGCGGTAATGATTTGGGATGGTTCAACTTCAGCATTTTATTTTAACGGCGTTTTGGACGTGAAGTCTGCCAAAACAGGAACCATGAGTACTTGTAATAATCCTCTTTCAATTGGCGCGGGAGTTTATCCATCGCCAACGATATGGATTCCTTTTAACGGCCTGATTGACGATGTGCAGATTTACAACTACGCTCGGTCCCCGTTAGAAATCCTTCAGGATTACAATGGTGGTTTTGGGGCAAGGCTTAAATAACACTAAAATAACAATAATTAGAATTGGAGAGGTTCGACCTCTCCAAGCTAAAATATAAAATATGCGGAGGGAAAAAATTACAATTGGTTCATTCGTTCATGTTTATAATCGCGGGAACAGAAAACAGGAGATTATAAGACAGTCAAAAGATAGATGGCACTTTCTTGAAATGTTGTATTATTTTAATACTAATTCTTCTACTGGTCGTCCTTTCCGCGACTTAAAGAAAACAGAAATGGAGAGGTCGAACCTCTCCAAGCAAGGGCGCAATCCCTTTGTTTGGCCGGGGATTTGGCCGTCGAGAAAACCGATTGTAAAAATTATGGCATTCTGTTTAATGCCCAATCACTTCCATTTATTTTTAAAAGAAATCGTAGAAGGCGGAGTCAGTATATTTATGAAAAAATTAGGCAATGGAATGACTGGATATTTTAATTTGAAGCATAAGGAAACTGGCAGATTATTTCAGGGTCCATATAAAATGAAAAGGATAGATGAAGAAATGTATTTTAAATATCTTAGCGTGTATATTCAAGTAAAAAATGTTTTTGAACTTTACCCGGGGGGATATGAAAAAGCGGTTCAAGAATTTGATAAAGCATACGAATGGGCAATAAAATATCCTTATGGCAGCTTAGCCGATTATGCGGGCAAAAGAAATTCTCCAATTATTGATAAAGATGTTTTAGGAGAATTATTTAGCAGCCCAGAAGAATACAAAGAATTTGCAAGACAATGTTTAGAGGAAATTGATTTAGATGAGAAATTAAGTAAATTTAGATTAGAATGAATTGGAGAGGTCGAACCTCTCCAGTCAGTTGAATTATGAATATCGTTGTTTTGCAAGATGCTAAATACCCGAAATTATTAAAAGAAATAGGTAAGAGCGCGCCGAAACAATTGTATTATAAAGGAAGTTATAGCGAGGAAATCTTTAGCAACTGTTTGGCAGTGGTCGGGTCAAGACAAATGACGAGTTATGGCAAGAGGGTGGTGGAACAGATTGTTACGGAAGTAGCGGCTGCCGGAATTACTATTGTCTCCGGGTTTATGTATGGTGTGGACGCAACGGCTCATAAGACCGCCCTGAGCGTAGCGAATGGCCGAACGATTGCCGTAATGCCTTGCGGAATTGATTTGATTCATCCCGAATACCAGCAGGATTTGTATGGTGAAATTTTAAAAAATAACGGTTTGATTATTTCCGAATACGAGGGAAATTTTGCGCCGACTCTTTGGACATACCCGAGAAGAAATAGAATAGTGGCGGGGTTAAGCAAGGCAGTTTTAGTTGTAGAAGCTGGAGAAAAAAGCGGATCTTTAATAACGGCAAACTACGCTAGAAAATTTAAGAGAAAATTATTTGTTGTGCCGGGCCCCATTACCAGCGAAAATTCCAAGGGTATTATGGAATTGTTGAAGCAGGGCGCCACGCCAATAAGTTCGGCTAAAGATATTTTAGATTATTATGGCTTTAGCGGACTTAGAAGCTTAGCTTCTAAGAAAGAAGCTAAGCTTCTTAACGGCACAGGAGCGTTGGAAAATCAGATAATCGCTAAACTGAAAAGAGAGTCGGTAGAGATAGATGTTTTGGCCAGAACTTTTGAGATGCCAGTTTCAAAAATGGGAACAACATTATCCTTAATGCAGCTTCAGGGTTTGATTAAACAAGACGGCCCTAAATATTACGTTAATTAACAATTTCAAATTTAAAATTCAAAAACAATTTTAAAATTCTAATATAAAATATTCAATGAAATACGACTTAGAAGAACGAACAGCAAAATTTGGAGAAAGCACGATTGATTTTGTACAGGGTCTTAGCCGTAGTGTTATAAACTTGCCGCTTGTAAGCCAGATTGTCAGGTCGGCTACAAGTATAGGCGCGAATTATTGCGAGGCGAATAACGCAAGCTCAAGGAAAGATTTTATAAATAAGATTTTTATTTGTAAAAAAGAAGCAAGCGAAATAAAGCACTGGTTGCGGATGATTGCCAGAGCGAATAATGACAAAAAAGATGCCTTGCAAAAATTATGGGGAGAAGCGCACGAATTGACAATGATATTTTCCAAAATTATTTCTTCGTCAAAAGTATAGTATTTAAAAATTTAATAATTAGTAATTGTTTTTAAATTTTAAATTAGTCATTAGAATTATGTTGATTAAAGTAAAATCGGCGGCGAATATCGGGTTGGAAATGTTAGAGGTAGATGTTGAAGTTAATGTGGCTAGTCGCGGACTACCGGCTTTTGATATTGTCGGCTTGCCGGACAAGGCGGTGGCCGAAAGCAAGGAGAGAGTCAAGACAGCTGTTTTAAGTTCGGACGTGGAATTTCCCAATAAAAAAATCACGGTTAATCTGGCGCCGGCCGATATTCCCAAAGAAGGGGCTTCTTATGATTTGCCGATTGCCGTCGGTATTTTAGCCGCAACAATTTCCTGTCAAATTCCCGAAAAGTCATTATTTTTTGGAGAATTGTCGCTGGACGGTTCTTTGCGCCACACTAAAGGAGCTTTGCTTCTGGCTCTTTTCGCCAAAGAAGCGGGATTTAAAAATATTTTTGTGCCAAAAGATTCAGCTAATGAAGCGGCGGTAATCAAGGGGATAAATGTTTTTCCGGTAGAAAATTTGGTTCAGCTTTTACGGCATCTTACGGGGAAGGAGGCCATTGAAAATTTACCTCCCGAGGGTGTACGCCATTTACCCTCGGGAGGTGATGACTTCGAGCCGGAATTTAATATGGCGGAAATTTTGGGACAGGAACAGGCCAAAAGAGCTATGGAAATTGCCGCGGCCGGTGGGCATAATATTTTATTGATTGGCAGTCCTGGCGCCGGGAAAACAATGTTGGCTCGGGCGTTGCCCGGCATCTTGCCGCTTTTAGCTGATGAAGAATCGCTGGAGGTAACGAAAATTTATTCGGCGGCCGGACAAATTCCCGCCGGCGGTTCTTTATTAAGAGTGCCGCCTTTTCGTTCGCCCCACCACACTGCTTCATCTGTCGGATTGATCGGTGGAGGGCAAAGACCTCAACCGGGTGAAATCAGCCTGGCTCACCGCGGGGTTTTATTTTTAGACGAATTTAATGAATTTCCTAGAGCAGTTTTAGAGGCTATGAGACAGCCATTAGAAGACGGCCATCTGACTATTTCCAGAGCCAAAGAAAGAGTAAAATATCCTGCTCGATTTATGCTGCTGGCCTCGGCCAATCCCTGCCCCTGCGGTTATCTGAATCATCCGAAAAAAGCTTGTATTTGTTCTTTGAGGCAGATAAAAAAATACCAAAAAAGGGTTTCTGGTCCTATTTTAGACAGAATCGATCTGCATATTGATGTTCCGCCGGTTGACATTAGAGAACTTTCAGAAAATCAAAAAGCTTCGGAATTTTTAGAGCCGTCGGAAAAAATTAGGCAAAGAGTGACTCAAGCCAGAAACATCCAGCGTCAGAGATTTCAAGGCGAAAGAATTTTTACCAATGCTGAAATGAAAAATCCTCAAGTTAAAAAATATTGCAATTTATCAAAACCAGCCGAGCAGATTTTACAGCAAGCCGGGCTTAAATTCCAGTTATCGGCCAGAGCTTATTTGAAAATGATAAAGGTCGCCAGGACTATTGCTGATTTAGAAGGGTCGCCGGATATAGGAATTCCCCATATGGCCGAAGCCTTGCAATACCGGCCAAAAAGCTATGAGGCATAATTTAGAAACCGGAAGAATTGGCGAGGAGATTGCTAAAAAATATCTGGAAGATAAGGGTTATAAAATAGTCGGACAAAACTACAAGACAAGATACGGCGAAACTGATATAATAATTGAATGCGGCAAAGAATTAGTTTTTGTGGAAGTCAGGACAAAAATTGGGGAAAATTTCGGAACACCCGAAGACTCGCTGGATAAAAGAAAATTGAGAAAACTTTGGCTGAATGCCAAAGCGGGTAAAGCCACAAGAATTGACGCAGTATGCATAGTATTAAATAATAATTTAACAGTCGAACGTTTAAATCATTACGAAAATATAATATAGTAAAATATATGAATACATTTTTTAATCGTATCATTAAGGTCAGCATCAATTTATTAGTATTTTTAGTTCCTTTGTTTTTTCTGCCGTTTTCTTTTGAGGCCTTTGAATTTAACAAGCAGTATCTTTTATTTTTTCTGGTTTTAATCGCTTTTTTTGCCTGGCTGGGCAAGATGGTTTTAGTAGATCAGGAAGTCAGATTTAAGAAAACGCCGTTGGATTTATTTGTTCTTAGCTTTTTATTTTTAGCGATTTTATCAACCGTGTTTTCGGTTAACAGGGGATCTTCCATTTTCGGGTTTTACGGCCGATTTTCCGATGGATTACTCGGTTTGATAAGTTCAGGATTATTATATTTTATAGTTACAAATAACGCTGATATCAAACGGATAGCCGGTTTGCTGAAAACATTTTTGTGGTCAGTATTTTTTATCACCTTAGTCAGTTATCTGTCTATTTTTGGCATTTTAGGGAAAATAAGCGCCGGGCTTCATTTGCCGCGGATTATGTCGCAGAATACATTTAATCCGGTTTCCGGAAGTTTGGAAGGATTAGCGATATTTTTAGCAGTAGTTATGGTATTTTTAACCGGGAGAATACTGACGAATTCCAAAATCCAAAATCCAAAATCCAAAAATTTTATTAACTATATACTGCTGTTTGCTTTTTTGTTTTTGCTGATAATTATTGATTTTACTTCGGCTTGGTGGGTCTTGTCAGTCAGCTTGATTTTGTTTTTAACACTCGCTTTGTGGAAACGGCTGTTTAAGGAAAACGTTAACCGGTTATTATTGCCGATATTTTTAATAGTTATCTCCGGATTATTTATTTCCACTAATTTAATCAATCTTAATCTGCCTCAAGAACAGGTATTGGGGCAGGAGATTTCTTGGCAGACAGGGTTTAAATCGGCAACGGATAATGTCAAATCCGGTTTTTTGGGCTCAGGTGTCGGCACTTTCCATTATGATTTTGCCAAAGAAAAACCAGCGAGTTTCAATCAAAGCTGGCTTTGGCAAATAAGGTTTGACAGAAGCGGATCTCATTTTTCAGAAATTCTGGGTACGATGGGATTCTTAGGCTTGCTTTCTTGGTTGGCGTTGATCAGTATGTTTCTGTTGATAAGCTATTTTTTTACCAGTAAAAATTTATCGGTTGGCAATGGCCAATTGCCGTTATTGATGGGCTTTGTGGCTTTAGTAGTCGGCCAAGCTGTTTATTATCAGAATACGGTTTTGAGTTTTCTTTTTTGGCTGGTCTTGGCCCTATCCGTGGTTTCTTGGCAGAAACCCATTAAAGAAAAAGCTTTTTCTTTTAAAAATTTTCCGGAATTGAATCTGGTTTTTACCACAATTTTAATTATCATCGGGCTGGGAGGATTAGGGATGATATTTTTTGGAGTCAGGTTTTATTTGGCAGACCGGGCTTTTCTTAACGGCCAATATGAAAAAGCGGTTAAATTAAACCCTTATCAGAGCCAATACTGGACAATTCTCGCCCGATCTTATTTGCAGGATGCGATGGGAGATGCTTCTCAAGAAAAAGTCAGTAAAGCTATTGATGCGGCAAAAATAGCTGTCTTGAGAGGGCCGGGAGAAGTGGCGGCTTGGGAAACTCAAGGAATAATTTATCGCGGCATAAGAACAATGGCCGTTGGAGCTACCGATTGGGCGATAAAATCATTTGAAGAAGCCATTAAATTGGAGCCGACCAATCCGGTATTGAGAACCGAGTTGGCAAATGTTTATATGCCCGATAATTTAGAAAAAGCTAAAGAGCAATTGGCCAAAGCCAAGGAATTAAAATCGGATTACGCCGATGCTATTTATCAGGAGGCCTTAGTTAAAGAACAAGAAGGAAATTCTAAAGAAGCGATAAAACTAATGGAAAATTTAGTTTTGAATAATAATCTTAATGCGGAATTAAGATTCCAGCTGGGCCGGCTTTACTATAATGATAATCAAATAGACGACAGCATTGCCGTGTTTGAAACCGTGCTTCAGATTTTCCCCAATCACTCTAACGCTCTTTATTCTTTGGGCGTGGCTTGGCAGAAAAAAGGGAATAATGCAAAAGCCAAAACATATTTTGAAAAGGTATTGGAATTAAACCCAGACAACCAAGATGTCAAAAACCGGTTAGCTGAATTAAACAAGAAATAGATAGGGGCGAAAGAGGGGTGATATGGGTAAAAAGGGATAAAAGGGTCCCGTTTCTCTCATTTATCCCATATCACCCCTTTAACCCTTAACTATAATTTCTATGCAATTTGAGAGAAGAAAGAAACCCGAGGGATTCAAAGAATTACTGGTTTACGGGCGAGCGGTGGAACTTCAAGATTTTACCCATAAATTAGGCGATGAAGGAAGCGCCCTTCATCTTAACCTCGCTGCGGCTCGGTAACTGAAAATTTTCCGACAATATATTGATTTTTTAAGTTTTTCGTTCGGTTCTTTGGGAGAGTTAAAAGAGGACGGAGAGGATTGTTTTAAACAAAAGTTAATTGGAAACGAGCCGGCTGAAGCATTGGCAAAAAAATGCGGGGAAATAGATTTTTTAATGGGGCGGCTAAAAAGCGCTTTGGAAAGAAAAATTACCAAAGAAGATGTTTTGTCTCCCTATGACAGATGGTTGGGCAGGGAAATGGCAGATAAAACGGAAGAAAACAGAAAATTTGACGAGGAATTAAAGAAAATTATTGAAGGGGCGAAATGGGATAAAGGGGCAAAAGGGAATGAGAAATAATTAAGGTGAAAATGAGAAAAGAGAAAAAACGAAAAAAACGAAAGGGAGGAATGGGTGATATGGGTAAAAAGGGATAAAAGAGTCCCATTTCACCCATTTTACCCTTTTATCCCATTTGCTTCGTTTGCCTGTTGACAATTTTTATGCAAAGGAGTAATATTAAGTTTACGTAAATTGTTTTAAATATTTGATTCCCTCCTTTTTGAGTTAAAATTTAATAAATATTTTTTACCCTTCGCCAAGCTCAGGGTCCTTTTAATTTGTCATTTGGCTATGCCTCTTATAAAAATAAAAAATTTTAATAAAGCCAAAGTTTCTCTTCAACCGCCCTATTTATTGTCCATGCAAAAAGAAAGCTGGGGGCAGTTTTGGAGTAGGGACTTCAAGGAGCTATTATCAGAAGTTTCTCCGATTAAAAATTATACCGCTAAAGAATTTGAAATTTGGTTTTCTGATTTTAAGCTTGGTGAATCAAAATATAAAACTGATTTTGACGCCAAAAAAAATAACGATTCTTACGAGGCGCCTTTAAGGGTTAAAGCAAAATTAGTTAATCTCAGAACCAAAGAAGTTAAAGAACAGGAAGTTTTTTTATGCGATTTCCCCTTGATGACTGACAGGGGAACTTTTATTGTTAATGGAGTGGAAAGGGTGGCTATCGCCCAGCTTATCCGCTCCCCGGGAACTTTTTTCACCGTTGACAGGACCGGCGGCAAAAATTATTTTGGGGGAAAAATCATTCCTAACCGAGGAGCCTGGCTGGAATTTGAAACCGAACTTTCAGGCCAGCTTTCCGTTAAAATAGACCGCAAAAGAAAAGTATCGGCCAGCACTATTTTGCGGGCTTTTGGCGTTGATAATGATTTGCAGATAAAAGAATCATTTCAGGATGTTAATAAGGGCGGGACAGATTATATTGAAGAGACTTTAAAAAGAGATCCCACTCACAATCAAGCCGAGGCGCTGGTGGCGGTTTATGGGCATTTAAGGCCGGGAGATTTAAGCACGCCTGATACGGCTAAAGAGCTGATTTGGAATATGTTCTTTAATTTTGAAAGATACGACTTGTCTAAGGTGGGACGCTGGCGGATGAACCAGAGGTTTCCGAACGTCAAAATTAAACCTGACGAAGACATTAAAGTGCAAGATAGAGTATTAAAACCCGAAGACGTGGTTAATGTTTTGCGGGAAATAATCAAGCTCAATAACAATCCCTTAGCCAAACCCGACCAGATTGATCACTTGGGCAACAGAAGGGTAAGGGCTTTGAATGAACTGCTTATTAATCGGCTGAGAGTCGGATTTATGCGATTAGAAAGAATAATTAAAGATCGGATGTCAACTTTGGATCCGACTACCATAGCGCCGATTCAATTGGTTAATCCCCGGCCGATTATGGCGATTGTTAAGGAATTTTTCACCTCTTCTCAAATGTCCCAATTCATGGATAATGAAAATCCGCTTTCCGAATTGGAACACAAAAGACGATTGTCGGCAACCGGACCGGGCGGGCTTACCAGAGAAAGAGCCGGCTTTGAAGTCAGGGATGTCCAACCGTCGCACTACGGAAGAATCTGCCCGATTGAAACGCCGGAAGGGCCTAACGTGGGATTGGTTGGCCATCTGGCGGCTTTTGCTAAAATCAATTCTTACGGATTTTTGGAAACGCCTTATTATAAGGTAGAAAAAGGCAAAGTAATACTGTCTAAAATTTATTATTTAAACGCTTACGAAGAGGAGAAGCATAATATCGCCACAGCCGGAGTTTTAATAGATGAAAATGGAAATATTATTTCCCAAAAAGTAGAGGCGAGAATTAAGGGCGAACCGGGAATATCCAACAAAAACGATATTGATTTTATTGATGTTTCTCCTCAGCAATTTATATCAATCGCCACTTCTTTAATTCCTTTTTTACAAAATGACGACGCCAATCGCGCTTTGATGGGTTCAAATATGCAGCGCCAAGCCGTCCCGTTAATCAAGCCGGAACCTCCTTTGGTTATGACGGGAAGCGAAGAGAATGTCGCCAGGGATTCCGGGCAGGAAATTATAGCAGATGCCGCCGGCGTGATAAAAGCGGTGGACGGGAAACATATTAAAATAAAAATTAATGACGGAGAAACCAAAACTTACGATTTGCAAACTTTCAGCAAGACCAACCAATACACTTGTTTCCACCAAAAGCCGGTGGTAAAAATCGGTCAGGCCGTGAAAAAAGGAGATATTTTAGCCGAAGGCGGAGCCACTTCTCAGGGATATTTGGCTTTAGGCAGAAATGTTTTAGTCGCTTTTGTTCCTTGGCGGGGAGGAAATTTTGAAGATGCTATTTTAATTTCCGACAAATTAGTTAAAGATGATATTTATACTTCAATTCATATTGAGAGTTTTGGCTGCGATATTAGAGAGACAAAATTGGGTCCGGAAATTACCACATCTGATATTCCTAATGTTTCGGAAGAAAAATTAAGGGACCTGGATGAGGAAGGAATTATCAGAATCGGAGCTGAAGTCGGGCCGAATGATATTTTAGTCGGTAAAATTTCGCCCAAAGGCGAAGCCGATTTAACGGCTGAAGAACGTTTATTAAGAGCGATTTTTGGGGAAAAAGCCAGAGACGTTAAAGATACTTCTTTATTAATGGAGCACGGAAAAAGAGGGCGGGTAATTGGAGTCAAAATATTTTCTCGGGACCAAGGCCATCGTCTGGATCCGGGAGTAATTAAAAAAATTGAAGTGGAAGTGGCGGAATTAAGAAAAATTGAAGCCGGGGACAAACTGGCCGGCCGCCATGGAAATAAAGGGGTTATTTCTAGGGTTTTACCTCAGGAAGAGATGCCATTTTTAGAAGACGGCACGCCGGTGGATGTTGTTTTAAATCCTATGGGCGTTGCTTCCAGAATGAATTTGGGACAAATTTTGGAAACCCATTTGGGTTTGGCGGCAAAAGCTTTGGGTTATAGCGCAGTTTCTCCTTCTTTGTCGGGAGCGACGGAAAAAGATATCAAAGAGGAATTTAAAAAAGCCGGATTAGCTTCGGACGGCAAGGCAAAATTATTTGACGGCAGAACCGGTTTGCCTTTTCCGGGAAGAATCACCATCGGCGATATGTATATGATAAAGCTTATTCATATGGTGGAAGATAAAATCCACATGAGATCAATCGGCCCTTATTCCTTGATCACTCAGCAGCCCTTGGGAGGAAAAGCTCAATTTGGAGGCCAGAGATTCGGAGAAATGGAAGTCTGGGCGTTAGAGGGTTACGGAGCCGCTCATATTTTACAGGAAATGTTGACCATTAAATCAGATGATGTGCCGGGCCGGGCCGCTACTTATGAATCAATTTTGAAAGGAGAAGAAATTAAAGAGCCGAATTTGCCGGCATCGTTTAATCTTTTAGTCAACGAATTAAAGGCCATGGGACTTTCTATTGAAGTAAAAGAAAAAAAATCATGAGGGTAGAAGACTTACAATCAATCAGAATAAAAATTGCTTCGCCGGAGGATGTTTTATCGTGGAGTCATGGCGAGGTGACCAAAGCGGAAACCATCAATTACCGGACCCAGCGTCCGGAAAAAGACGGGCTTTTTTGCGAGAAAATTTTCGGGCCGGAAAAGGATTACGAATGTTATTGCGGAAAATATAAAAGAATCAGATATAAGGGCATTGTTTGCGACCGATGCGGAGTGGAAGTGACCAAGGCCAGCGTCAGAAGAGAAAGAATGGGACATATTAAATTATCCACTCCGGTTTCTCATATTTGGTTTCTGCGGGGAGTGCCCTCAAGAATAGGCATGGTTTTGGATTTGCCGATGCAGCAGTTGGAAAAAGTCATCTACTTCGCTTCTTATATTGTTACTAAGGTCAACGAAGACGCCAAAAAGAAATTATTGGAAGAGATTGGAAAAGAACATAAGACAAAAATTAAAGAACAAAAAAATAACAGCAAAAACAAGAAGGACTTAAATAAAGCTTTGTTGGACCTTGCCGAAGCAAGAAATAATGCCAAAGAAGAATTAACGTCTTTGAAAACATTGAAAGTTCTTTCTGAAGTCAGTTATCAGAACTTGGCTTTAAAATACGGCGAAGTTTTTGAAGCCGGAACCGGATCAGAGGCCTTAAGAAAAATTTTTGAACAAGTTGATTTGAAAAAAGAAATAGCTTTGGCGGAGAAGGCTTTAGAGGGAGCGGAAAATCCTTTAACCTCAAAAAAGATTTTATTGCGGCTGAAAATGTTAAGAGCCATGCTCAAAAATGATATCCGGCCGGAATGGATGTTTCTGACTGTTCTACCGGTATTACCCCCCGACTTGAGGCCGATTGTCCAGCTGGACGGAGGCAGATACGCTTCTTCAGATTTAAACGATCTTTATCGGAGAGTTATTAACAGGAACAGCCGTTTGAAATATTTATTGGAAATCGGAGCGCCTGATGTTATTGTCCGCAACGAAAAAAGAATGTTGCAGGAAGCGGTAGACGCCATGATTGATAATTCAATGAGAAAAGGAACCACCACTCAAGCAACGACCGGCGGGAAAAGACTTTTGAAGTCATTAGCCGATATTTTGAAGGGAAAACAGGGAAGATTCCGCCAAAATCTTTTAGGCAAGAGGGTGGACTATTCAGGCAGGTCGGTAATCGTAGTCGGTCCGGAATTAAAATTGAATCAGGTGGGCATTCCGAAACAAATGGCTCTGGAAATTTTCAAGCCGTTTGTCATTAAAAAAATTCTTGAAAGAGAATTGGTTTACAATGTCAGAAGCGCTTCGCGTTTGATAGAAGATGAAACCGATGAAGTCTGGGAAATTTTGGAGGAAGTGGTCAAGGGCAAGTTAGTGATTATTAACAGGGCTCCCACTTTGCACCGCTTGGGCATTCAGGCGTTTGAGCCGATTTTAACCGAAGGAAAAACAATCAGAATTCATCCGATGGTTTGTAAGGCGTTTAACGCTGATTTCGACGGCGACCAAATGGCGGTCCATTTGCCTTTGTCTACTTTAGCCCAGAAAGAAGCCAGAGAAAAAATGCTGGCGCCCTTGAATTTGCTGAAGCCGGCAACCGGGACACCCAGCGTCACTCTGTATCAGGATATGGAGTTGGGCTGTTATTGGCTGACGAAAATTAAAGAGGGAGGAAAGGGAGAGGGAAAAGTTTTTGCCAATATAAATGAAGCAATAATTGCCAATGAATTCGGAGATATTGATATTAAGGCGAAAATAAAAGTTAGGTTAAAGAAAGAATTAGTTGAAACTTCTTTAGGCAGAATGTTGTTTAATGAAACATTACCCGATGATTTTCCTTTTCAAAATCAATTGATTAAGGTTAAGGATTTGGAAAGAATTGTGGCGGAAATTATAGAAAAATACGATTCTGAAACCGTTGAAGACACTTTAGATAAAATTAAAAATTTAGGTTTTGAGTATTCTACTTTGTCGGGAATAAGCTGGGGAATTGACGACTTGATTATCCCGCCGGAGAAAAAAATGCTTATAGAAGAGGCCGAGAAAAAAGTGGAGCAGGTGGAATCTCATTTTCAAAAAGGTCTTTTATCTATCGAAGAAAAACGGCAGAAAATAATTGAAATTTGGACAAAAATAAAATCAGATGTTGAAAAATTAGTGCCAAAAACTTTGACTGAAGATTGCCCGGTATTTCAAATTATTGATGCCGGCGCCAGAGGATCCTGGTCGCAGGTAGTTCAAATGACCGGCATGAAGGGTTTGGTGATAAATCCTATGGGTCAGATTATCGAATTGCCGGTAAAGAGCTGTTATAAAGAGGGTTTTGGCGTTTTGGAATATTTTATTTCCACTCACGGAGCCAGAAAGGGAACGGCCGATACGGCTTTAAGAACTTCTACCGCCGGATATCTGACTCGCCGATTGGTTGATGTCGCCCACGAAGTAGTGGTTTTTGAAAACGACTGCAAAGACAAAGAGGGAATAGAAGTTTTGAAAAGCGACGCTCAAGAGCTTGGCCAGAATTTCCTTTTAAAGATTGTTGGCCGGACGGCTTTAAACGGTAAGATTATTGATTGGCAAAAAGGAAAGGAGATTGTTGAATCAGATATTAACGCGGTTAGAGTGCGTTCGCCGTTAAGTTGTAAATCTACGCGCGGCGTTTGCCAAACATGCTATGGCTGGGATTTGGGAAATAATAAATTGATAAATATAGGCGAAGCGGTGGGCATTGTGGCCGCTCAAGCTATTGGCGAACCGGGAACCCAGCTGACAATGAAAACATTTCATACCGGCGGAGTGGCCGGCGGCGGCGATATTACTTTCGGCTTGCCTCGGGTGCAAGAAATTTTTGAGATGCGGAGCCCGGGAGGAAAAGTGGAAATTTCCAAAGAAGACGGCCAAGTTGTTGAAATCACCCAAGACAGAATAATAAAAATAAAGTCTATTAAAGAAACATTAGAATATCAAGCGCCGGGTAATGTAGGTATTTTAGTTAAAGTAAAAGATAATGTTAAAAAAGGACAGCCTCTTTGGGAGGGGAATATTGATTTAAGAGAATTATTCCAACTTACCGATAAAGAAACTGTCGAACGGCAAATAGTCAGAGAAATTCAGAAAATTTACGCTTCTCAAGGGGCTCCTATCCATGATAAACATATTGAAATAATCGTTCGCCAAATGTTTGCCAGAATGAGAGTGAAAGAAGCCGGGGCGAGTTCTTATACCCCGGGAGAAGTTATTGAAAAAGGAGACTTTTTGGAAGAGAACATCAGATTAAAAAAAGAAGATAAAGACCAGATTAAAGCTGTCCAGATTTTGTTGGGAATTTCCCGGGTTTCTTTAACCACCAGCTCATGGTTGTCATCAGCTTCTTTCCAGGAGACATCAAGAATCCTGATTAAAGCCGCCTTGGAAGGGAAAGAAGACAAATTGAGGGGATTAAAGGAAAACGTTATTATCGGCAAACTCATCCCCGCCGGCTCCGGCTTTCGAAAATCATAACCAATATAACTAAGGCCAAAAATCGCCAAAACGGCGATTTTTTGGTATTGTTAGACGTATTGTTAGACGTCTGGCGTCTAACATGGTAATATTGTATTATGATGAGAAAATTTAAGTTTACGCAAGATAATTATTATCACGTCTGCAATCGGAGTAATAATGAATCATCAATATTTCTTGACGAAAGGGATTATAGCCGTTTTCTTTTCTTTATTCTCGCATATCAAGCTCCAGTGTCTTTTTATAATATTGGTCGGCAGAGTTCGTATTTTCTTAAATATTCGCAATTTAATATATCAAAAGAAATAATACGCAAAATTACAACCGAAAGAATCGCAGAATTGAATATTTTTACTATTATGCCTAATCATTTCCACCTTTTAGTTAGAGAAAAAACTGATAATGCTAGTGGTGTTTCCAGCTATCTTCATCGGATACAAACTGGGTACGCAAAATATTTTAATGCAAAGTATAAAAAACAAGGGCATCTTTTTCAGAATGTTTTTCGCGCCATTCCTGTCGAAACAAATGAGCAGCTTCTCTATCTGTCGGCGTATATCCATCGTAATCCAAGGGGGTTGAAGGAGTGGAAAGATAAAGAATTAGAATATCCTTGGTCAAGTTATCAAGATTTAGCTAAAAATAATCGCTGGGGAGAACTTTTAAAACCAGATATTATTCTCAATCAATTTTCTGGTAATAATAGCTATTATAAATTTATAGAAACAAGCACCGCAAAACTTCAGTCGAAAGAAGTAATAACTGAAGATATTCTTTTGCAATAGGTATTGAACATGTTAGACGCCAGACGTCTAACATGTTCAACACTGAGTGTCGCACATCCGAACGATATGAGTATTATTACACTTTTCTTTTTAGCCAGTTTTGCTAAAATAGATTAATGAGAAAAAAGAATAAAAAACAGAAAAAAGAGGAAGGACGAGAGAGGGGACGGAAAAGGGAAAGTAATCTTTTTGGCTTGGCGCAAAGAATAAAAAAACAGATTTTCGGCGTTGTTGTCTTTCTTTTGGCCTTGATCGTTGTCTTCAGTTTTTTTGATAAAGCGGGTTTGGCCGGAAAGATTATTTTTCAGGGGTTAAATATACTGATGGGTCGGACAATCTTTATTCTGCCTTTGATTTTAGTTTTAGGCGGATTAGTTTTTTTGCTTTCCCCATACGATAAATTTTTAAGGGGGGCGCTTTTAGCCGCTTTTCTTCTGATTTTGGGAATCTCCGCTGTTTTTGAGGTTTTAAATCCTGACTTAAAATTCGGCGGCTACTTGGGATTGATTTCCAAGCCATTTTTGAATTTTTTCGGTTTTTGGGTGGCCGAAATTATTTTTACCGGAACAATTCTTGTGGGAACTTTGATTTTTTGGCATCTTTTCGGCCAGCCCTGGCCTAAAAAAAGCAAAGAAAAAGAAAACGCTAAAGAAGCCCAGTTTTCTGAACCTTTAAAAACATCGTTTATTAAAAAGTTATTCTTGCCAAAATTTAAAATACATGAGATTGAGCCTAGTCCGGAGCCCGTGGCGATAAAGGCTTCTTTTGAAGCCACTCCGAAAATTCCATCAAAAATTTTACCAAAATTCAAATATCAATTGCCGCCGGTTGATTTGCTGGAGGCAGACAAAGGCACACCTTCAGCCGGCGATATCAGAATGGATTCGGCTATAATCAAAAAGACATTAGAAAACTTTAATATTCCGGTAGAAATGTCGGAAATAAATATCGGACCGACTGTTACGCAATATACTTTAAAACCGGCCGACGGAATTAAACTGGCTAAAATTACCACTCTTTCTAATGATTTAGCTTTAGCTTTAGCTAATCATCCCATCAGAATTGAAGCTCCAATTCCCGGCAAAGCGTTAGTCGGCATTGAAGTTCCTAATAAGACTAGGGTTCAAGTTCGGCTCAAAAACTTAATTTCAAACCCTCAATTTCAAAATTGGCCGACAGGATTGCCTTTGTGTCTAGGCAATGATGTTTCCGGAAATCCCATATACTCCGATTTAGCAAGAATGCCTCATTTATTAGTAGCCGGGGCTACCGGCACGGGAAAAACCATATTTTTAAATTCTCTGATAATGTCTCTTCTTTATCATAATTCGCCGGAAATACTTCGGTTAATCATGGTTGATCCGAAAAGAGTGGAGTTCCCGGTTTATAACGATTTGCCTCATTTATTATGCCCGATAATTTTAGATGCGCAAAAAACAATTAATGCCTTAAAATGGCTGGTGGGAGAAATGGAGAGAAGGTTTGATGTTCTGTCCGGAGAAAAAACAAGGGATATTAAAGGATATAACGAAGTTGCTTTTAAAAAAGAAATTCCGTTCATGCCTTATATTGTTTTTGTTGTTGACGAACTGGCCGATTTAATGGCGGCTCGGGGGAAAGAAATGGAAGCGGGAATAGTCCGTTTAGCTCAAATGGCCAGAGCGGTTGGCATCCATTTAGTGGTAGCAACACAGAGGCCGTCAGTTGAAGTAATTACCGGCTTAATTAAGGCTAATATCACGGCCCGGATTACTTTCCAAGTGGCTTCTCAGATTGATTCCCGGACGATTATAGATGCGGCCGGAGCTGAAAAATTATTGGGAGCCGGCGATTTATTGTTCCTATCGGCTGAAGTTACTAAACCGAAGAGGGTTCAAGGAGCTTATGTTTCGGAAAAGGAAGTAAGAAAGACCGTAGAATGGATTAATACGGAGAATGCTAAATTAGAAGTGGAAAAAATAGAAGACGGGATTTTAGATAACCAAATGTCCCAGGAATTAGCTAAAACATTGGAAACGCCGGAAAATGAATTCGACGGATTTTATGGAGAAGATCCGCTTTATGAAGAGTCAAAAAGGTTGGTGATGGAGGCCAGAAAGGCTTCGGCTTCGCTTTTACAGAGGCGGTTGAGAATTGGCTATGCCAGAGCCGCTCGGCTTTTAGACATGCTGGAAGATAAGGGGATAGTTGGTCCTTCAGATGGAGCTAAGCCCAGAGAAATCCGTTTTGCTAATGAACAAAGCAGTTTGCCGTCGCAGCCAGTTATTAGCGAAGAAGAAGTAATTGCAGATGAAAATCCAGAAAATAAAGAATGGCATAAAATATAAAAATTTATGGTAAAAAAAGAGGAAAAAATAGAGGGAAAAATAGAAAAAAAGGATTTGCAGGATGCTGTTGATGAAATCAAGCAGCGATTTGGCGAGGGAGCCATTATGAAATTAAAAGACGTGCGAGCGGTTGATGTTGATGTTATCCCAACCGGCGCTATTTCCATTGATTTGGCCTTGGGAGTGGGCGGAGTGCCGCGGGGAAGAGTAGTGGAAATTTATGGAAATGAATCTGCCGGCAAAACTACTTTAGCGCTTCATATTCTGGCTGAAGCCCAAAAAAAGGGAGGAATAGGCGCTTTTGTTGATGCTGAGCACGCTTTAGACCCTGATTATGCCAGAAAAATCGGAGTTAATATTGATGATCTATTAATTTCCCAGCCGGATTCAGGAGAACAGGCTTTGCAGATTGTAGAAACATTAGTAAAATCCGGTGAAGTTGATGTTATCGTAGTGGATTCTGTAGCAGCTTTGGTTCCCCAAGCTGAGATTAACGGCGAGGTTGGCGAATTTCAGATCGGCTTGCAAGCCCGTTTAATGAGTCAGGCCTTAAGAAAACTTTCCGGAATTATTTCCAAAACAAAAACCATCGTCATATTCTTGAACCAAATAAGGATGAAAGTGGGAATTATGTTTGGCAATCCCGAAACGACTCCCGGGGGATTGGCTCTTAAATTTTACGCTTCCGTCAGAATTGAATTAAGAAGATCTGCCCAAATAAAACACGGCGAAGAAATAATTGGCAACAGAGTCAAAGCCAAAATTGTTAAAAATAAAGTGGCAGCTCCGTTTAAAGTTACCGAGTTTGATATTTATTATAATGAAGGTATTTCCAAAATAGCCGATATTGTTAACACCGGCTTGATAAAAGAGGTAATTAAAAAATCTGGAAGCTGGCTTCAATATGAGGATATAAAAATCGGCCAGGGCATGGAAGGAGCCAGAGTATTTTTAAAGGAAAACCCGGTAGTCTTGGAAAAAATAAAAAAAGCGATATTAGCTCACATTTAACAAAAATCTGCCCTCAGGCAGATTTTTATTTTACCGTATGGGGTAACAGGCCGATATGTCTGGATCTTTTTATTGCGTTGGCCAGCTTTCTTTGATGGGTGGCGCAATTGCCGGTTTTTTTCCTGGAACGGATTTTAGCCAAACCCGAAAGGAATCTCCGTAGGAGATCATTATCTTTAAAATCGATTGTATTAATATTTCGTTGGCAAAAAAAGCAAGGCATAATAGTTTAAATTCGTCGTTAAAAGAAGCTTAGCTTCTCACTTAGAAGCTAAGCTTCTAAGTTTCTAAAGCGGTATATCTTTTACATCAATCTCGCTATCTTCTTCAATTACGGGGATTTCTTCTTGAGACGGCATCTTCCTTTCTTCTGCCGGCGCTTGTTGCTGGGGAGCGGGTTTTCCGGCTGTCCTTGGACCTAATTGCATCTTTTCAGCAATAATCTCTGCTTTGTAATGTTGAATGCCGGAATTATCTTTCCAAGTGCGGGTTTGCAATCTGCCCTCTATCAAAACCAAAGATCCTTTATTCAAATATTGGGAAGCAATTTCCGACAAACGGCCGAAAAGGACGATATTATGAAATTCAGTTTGCTGTTGTTTTTGACCGGCTTTATCAACGAAATAACGGTCGGTGGCTAATCCAAAATTGGCTACTGATGTCCCCGATGGTAAGGCTTTAGTTTCCGGGTCGCGAGTCAATCTTCCTACTAAAAATACTTTATTTAGATTCATTTGAGTTTTTAATTTTTATTAAAAATGAAAATGAAGATAGAAATGAAGTTTTAGCTTCATTGACTAGGTTCATCTTGTTTTCCCAGTATTTCTTCTAATTTTTTCTCAATGTCAGCCATTTCGACTTTTGGCTGGACTTTCTTTTCTATTTTGGGGCTGAATATAGTTGAACCCCCAAATTGTTTTTTGGCTGAAATAGCGTAACGGAGAATTTGTTTTTCCAACTTCAGTTTTTTTTCAAAATTGGCTAATTGTTCAGGGCTCATTTCAAAGCTTGAAGTAAATAAAAGTCCGGGCTTTTCTTTCCCTTTCATATAGGCGGTCCTTTTCTTGCCAAAGTTATTATCTTCAATCAGCAAGCCGTTTTGGCCCTGAATGGCAGATATTATCTTTTCTTTTATGGCTTTCAGCTCTTCTTCGGCAAGAGTGGCAGAAATTATATAGCTTAATTCGTAGTATTTCATTGTCTTTTTATGATATAATAATCACATATGGAAGTCAATATAAAAAAACATTGCCAAGCTGTAATTTTGGCGGCGGGAGAATCAACTCGTACTTATCCCCTTACTCTTACAAGGCCCAAATCTCTTTTGAGAATAGCCGGAAAGACCATAATTGAGCACAATCTTGAACAGCTAGATGGGATAGCAGATGAGGTTTTTTTGGTTGTGGGATATAAGGAAGAAATGATGAAAAAATATTTGGGTAATAAATTTAGAAATATAAAAATCAATTATCTTCAGCAAGATCAGAGATTGGGAACGGCCCATGCTTTGGGCATAGCAGAAAAAGAAATAGAAGGAGGTTTTATTTTGATGGCTGGAGATGATTTATACAGCAAGCAAGACATAATAAAGTGTCTCAAGCATAAAAATTGTGTTTTGGCGCAAAAAAAGAAAGATATTAGCCGTTTCGGCGTATTGCTGGCAGAAGGCAGAAAAGTCAAAAAAATTATTGAAAAGCCTAAAAATTTCGTATCAGATTTAGCGAATACCGGATTATACGTTTTCAGCAAAGAGATATTTTCCGCTCTTAAAAAAATAAAAAAATCCGAACGGCATGAATACGAATTAACGGACGCAATTGGCATTTTGGCTGAAAATCAAGAAATTAATTACGAAGAAGTAAAGAGCTATTGGTTGCCGATAGGCTACCCTTGGAACATTATTGAGGCGAACGAATTTATGCTCTCTCTGGCTGAAAAAAAGATAGAGAAAGGAGCAAGGATAGAAAAAGGGGCGATGCTTAAGGGGGAGATTATGGTCGGCAGGGGAACATTTATAAAAAGTGGCGTTTATATTGAAGGTCCGGTTAAAATCGGCAAAAATTGTTTAATAGGCCCCAATTGTTATATCCGTTCCTCCACAACTATTGGCGATAGTTGCCATATTGGCCATGCGGTAGAGATAAAAAATTCAATTATCGGCGACAATACCAATGTGGCGCATCTTTCTTATATTGGAGATTCAATCATCGGAGATAATTGTAATATCGGCGCCGGAACTATTACTGCAAATTTAAGGCATGATTGGAAAAATATTAAATGTATGATAAGAAATGAATTAAAAGATACGGGGAGAGTTAAACTGGGAATAGTTATGGGAGATAACTGTAAAACTGGTATTAACACTTCATTTTTTCCAGGAGTAAAAATAGATCCCGAATGCATAACTTTCCCAGGAGATATTGTAAAAAGAGATTTGATTAAAAATAAATTATGACAGAGAGGCCAACAAAACAATTTTTTAAGGAAGCTATTAATTATTTAACCCCTTTTGTAAAACAAGCGGGAGAGATGATTTTAGAAAGTTGGAACAAAATAGAAATAGCAAAACAAAAAGATGTCAGGGATGTTGCTACGAAAACCGATGTGGCAGTGGAAAATTTTTTGAAAGAGAAAATTCTGTTCAAATGGCCGAGTCACGGATTTTGGGGGGAAGAGGGAGAAAAGAGGATAAACCCTTCGTCATCTTATCAATGGCTAGTTGATCCGATAGATGGCACAAAATTCTATGTCGGTTTAGCGCCATTTTTCCAAACATTTATTGCCTTGACGTTTAACGGAGCGCCGGTTTTAGGATTAATGTATCATCCATTATCTCGTCAGTTTTTTTCTGCCTATCAAGGTGGCGGAACTTATTTGAATGGAAAAATAATTTTAGTCAAATCGTCATTTTTTCTTAATGAGGCTGTAGTAGATGTGGATTTTGGCGGATTACTTGATAAAAAAGAAGAAGAGAAGAAATGGATGTTGGATAAATTGTCGCGAATAATAGAGAGAAGCTATAGGGTAAGAATGAGCGCCGGGGCCCTAAGTACTTATATTGTTACCGGCGCGATTGATGCGTATATTGACCTTGCCGGATCCAAGCCCCAAGAGATAGCTGCTAGAATTATTATTGCGCAGGAAGCCGGTCTTAAAACGGAAAAAATTAAGACTGCTTTTGGAGAAAAATTAGTCGTATCTAGAGAACCAGCATTATCAGAAATAAAGCAAATTCTATTAAAATAAACCGTTTAATATTTTTTTAATAGTGTTTTATGGAAATTTTTCGCGCCTACGACATAAGGGGAGAATATCCCAAAGATATTAATGAAGAGATTTGCTATAAAATTGCCAGGATTTTAGTACGGACTTTCAATGCTCGGAATGTCGTTATCGGTTGTGATATCAGCCTATCTTCTCCTAAAATTAGAGATGCCTTAATTAGGGGCTTGGTTGATCAGGGCGCTAATGTCATAGATATTGGAGTTGCCGGCACAGATGTGGTTTATTTTACGGCCGGACATTTTAAATTTGATTTGGGATTGGAGGTTACCGCTTCTCATTCGGCCGGACATTTAAGCGGTATTAAAATTATCGGACCCGGAGCCAGTCCTTTTGGTCAAGGATTTGGCATGGAAAAACTAAAAGAAGACTACTTAAATTATAAAGAAGTTGAACCCGTAAAAAAAGGAAAAATAATCCAAAAAGATGTCTGGCAAGATTTTATTTCCCAAACCATGGCATTTATTGAATCAGACAAAATTAAACCATTAAGGGTTGTCGTTGACGCTTCAAATGCCGTCGGCAGCTTGGAAATTGATAATTTAGAAAAACATCTGCCCCAAATAGAATTTATTAAACTTAATTGGGAGTTGGATGGTCGCTATCCGGGCCATCAACCCAACCCTTTTTTGAAGGAGAACAGGCGGCAATTGGTGTCAAAAATAAAAGAGGTTGGGGCGGATTTTGGAGCGGCCTTTGACGGCGACGCCGATCGGATTTTTTTTATGGATGAAAATGGAGATTATATTTTCGGAGTCTATGTTAATGGTTTAATCGCTGAAAAAATGTGCCAAAAAGAATCAGGGAGAGTAGTCCTGCACGATGTTCGGGCCACCCGTTATATCAGGAAAAAAATTATTGAATCCGGGGGCGTTCCTAAAATAGAATTGGTCGGTCACGCCTTTTTTAAAAATCGGATGAAAAAAGAAAATGCTTTATTCGGAGGAGAGTGCTCCGGGCACATTTATTATAACTTTGGAGATTATATGGTGGAAAATAGCTTAATAGCTTTCGGTCAAATTTTGCAGATAATTTCAGAAAGCGGCGAGAGTCTGGGCAAGCTGGCAGGAGACGGCCGTAAAAATTTTCCGGTAAGCGGAGAATATAATTTCATTTTACCCGGATTTGGAATAGCTGATGATTTGACGCCAGAAGCTATGATAGTGATGAATAATATTTTAAATAAAGTTAGGGAAAAATATTCCAACGGTGAGATCTCTGATTTTGATACTTTGACCGTGAATTATCCTAATTGGAATTTTAATCTTAGGCCTTCAGCTAACGATCCTTTACTGCGTTTTACCGCGGAAGCGATAAATAATAAATTACTTTCAGAAAAGCAAAAAGAGATCTTTAATCTCCTAGAAAGCGAAGGCTGTAAATATCTGAACGATAGCGGAGTAGAATTATTGGATTAATTACCCTCCCATAGCCAGTAGAAATATACACAGGTTGAACCTGTGTATATTTTTGATAAGATATAAATATGCCATCAAAACATCCTAAATTTGTTAATGGTGAAATTTATCACATTTTTAACAGAGGAGTAGAAAAAAGAAATATTTTTCAGCAAGTTTCAGACTATTTCCGATTTATTTTTTGCCTTTATGAATTGAACGAGAGAGGATTAATTAAAATGAGAGACAGGATAGAGAGCCGACAAAAAAGAAAAAGAGAGGGAGAAAAATACACAGGTTCAACAACCTGTGTATCCAAAGACAGAGGAGAGGCGTTAGTAGAGGTTATTGTCTTTTGTTTAATGCCGAATCATTATCATTTAATTTTGCGCCAATTAGTCGATGGTGGGATCTCCCTTTTTATAAAGAAATTAGCCAACAGCTATGTCGGATATTTTAATGAAAAATACAATAGAAAAGGGATAGGTTCTTTGTTCCAAGGACGCTTTAAGGCGGTGCATATTAAAGATGACAAACAATTTTTCAATTTAATTTGTTATATCTTTACTAACCCTATAGAAATTATGGAAAAAAACTGGAAAGAAGCGGGATGTGAAGACCCAAGGAAAGCCATTCAATTTTTAAAATCATATCGCTGGTCAAATTTTTTGGATTGCGTAGGGATACCTAATTTTCCTTCAGTAACCAAAAGAGATTTTATAATAGAATTTTTCGGTAGCTCCAGCAAAATTGAAGAGTCGATTGAGAGTTGGATTTTATATAAAACAGAGCTTAAGAAAGGCCTTGAAAATATTAAAGATATAATCCTTGAGTAGATAAAAATACACAGGTTCAACCTGTGTATTTTTTTATTATTATTGCTAAATATTGCTAAACTAAGCCCATTTTTTGGCGAACTTTAACTATGGTAGATTGGGCGATAATTTCAGCTTTTTTTCTGCCTTGCTCCAATATCTCTCTAACATAAACTTCTCTAGAGAGAAGCTCTTTCCTTTTCCGCCGGAAAGGCTCCAGTTTTAAAACTAAAAGTTCAGCCAGTTTTGTTTTAAAGTCGGCATAACCTTTATTTTTAAATTGTTTTTCAATATCCTTAATTGATTTTCCGGAAAACAGAGAGAAAATAGTTAAAAGGTTGGCAACCCCGGGCTTTTTGTCGGGATCATATTGGATTGTTCTGCCGGTGTCGGTGATCGAAGACATTATTTTTTTGGTTATTTCCTCCGGTTCGTCAAACAGGCCGACATACCCCGCAGGGTTGTCGGATTTTGACATCTTTTTAGTTGGATTTTGCAAAGACATTATTTTAGCTCCGAATTTAGGAAGCATGGCCTTCGGTTCTTTAAAAGTTTCATTGAATTTCTGGTTAAATTTTCTGGCAATAGTTCTCGCCAACTCTACGTGCTGTTCCTGGTCTTTGCCTACTGGAACCGCTTCGGTTTGGTAAAGCAAAATATCGGCAGCCATCAAAACCGGATAATTCAAAAGTCCGGCATTAATATATTCTTTGTGCTTTTTAGATTTTTCTTTAAACTGGGTCATTCTTTCTAACTCGCCAAGGGGGGTGATCGTCCCTAAAAGCCAAGCTAATTCAGAGTGCTCTTTTATTTGAGATTGAATAAATAAAATGCATTTTTCCGGGTCTAGTCCGGCGGCAAGATAAGTAATAGCCACATCCATAATATTTTGTTGGAGTTTTTTCGGGTCATAAGGAGTAGTCATCGCGTGCCAATCAACAATACAAAAAATAACCTCATTTTTTTCTTGAAGTTCCAGCCATTGCTTTATGGCTCCCAAATAATTTCCAATATGTAATTCTCCCGTTGGCCTGATGCCAGAAAATATCCTCATGTTTTAATTATACCTCGATAACAACAGGCAGGACCATTGGCCTTCTTTCGGTTTTGGTAAACAGGAAGTCGCCGATTTTATTTCTTAATTCATCTTTAACATAGATCCAGTTGACGGCCTTGCCCGAACCGATGGTTTTATTGATAATTTCAATCGCTTTTTTTCTTGTCTCAAAAAGCAAATCCTTTGATTCTCTTAAATAGACGAACCCTCTTGATATTATATCAGGAGAACCCTTCACTTTACCAGTAGCCCTGTCGACTATGGCCACAATGACGAACATGCCGTCTTCCGCCAGCATTTGGCGATCCCTTAAGACAATTTCGCCTATATCTCCGACTCCCAAGCCGTCAACCATAATATAGTTTGCCGGTACGGTCGTTTTCTCAATTATAATTCCTTTCTGGCTGACATTGACAATTTGACCATTTTCCGCCACAACGACATTTTTTTCCGGCACACCGACTTCCTTAGCCAGTTCGGCATTGGCAATTAACATTGAATATTGGCCGTGGACTGGCAGGAAGAATTGGGGTTTCATCATCGTTATCATTTCTCTTAATTCTTCTCTTTGGGCATGTCCGCCGGCATGAATATCCATCATTTTATAATGGAAGACCTTAGTCCCTTGGCGTAAAATACCGTCTTTCAGGAATTGGACCGTTCTTTCGTTTCCCGGTATGACCGAAGAAGATAGAATGACAGAGTCGCCTTTTTTCAAGCGCAAGAATCGGTGCGCTCCGGTGGCGATTCTCATTAAAACCGCTTCCGTTTCGCCCTGGGCGCCGGTGCAGATAACTGTGATTTTAGAATCAGGTGAACCGATAATTTCTTTAGTTGATACAAGCGTTCCTTTCTTGGTTTTAATATAACCTAAAATTCGGCCGATTTCTGCGTTAGTTTTCATTGAATATCCCTCAAGACAAACCCTTCTGCCGTATTTTTCAGATAAAGAAATAAGCTGCTGGACCCGATTAATAAGCGAGGAAAAAGTGGCGGCGATGATTCTGCCTTGAGATTTTTGGAATATTTCTTCCAGATTTTTTTCAATTGTTTTTTCAGAAAGCGAATGGCCTTCTTCTTCCGCTCCGGTGGAATCCTGCATCAAAAGCAAAACATTTCTTTTGCCGAAATCTTTGAGTTTTTGAAAATCGGTGGGCAAATCATTGACCGGAGTGGGGTCAAATTTAAAATCGGAAGTATAGACGATATTTCCTTCAGGCGTTTCAATGAAAAAACCCAAATCGTCGGGGATATTGTGATTCTGGCGGAAAAATTCAATTTTAAATGATCCTAGTTGAATTTTAGAGCTATCCTTGACTTCTTCAATGTTTAATTTGGGCAAATTGGGAAACTCATCCTGTCTTTTCATAATAATAGCTCTGGCTAAAGGAGCGGCAAATATTCTTAGACGAGGCGACCAGATTTTATCTATTAAATAGGGGACGGCGCCGATATGATCGTAATGGCCGTGGGAAAAAATAATTCCGACAATTTTGTCTTTTTTATTTTTTAAATATTCAATATTGGGCACGAGGAAATCAACGCCGGGCATATTCTCTTCCGGCATTCTGAATCCCATATCCAATATTAAAATCTGCTCCTGCCATTCCACGAGCATCATATTTCGACCGACCTCTCCCAGCCCCCCCAAGGGGATAATTCTCAAGCCCTGTTTGCTTTGAGGTTTCTCGAAGGGTTTCTGTTGTTGTGCTTGCGCTTGCTGACGATATTGTTGTTTAATCATAGAACGAATTTTTATTTTAATAAAAATGAAGTTAAAGATGAAGTCGCTACTTCATCGCCTGGTGCCCAGGGGGAGAGTCGAACTCCCAAGTCTTTCGACACTAGCTCCTGAAGCTAGCGTGTTTACCAGTTTCACCACCTGGGCTTTTTAGCGAGATAAAGAAAGCTGTCAATCCATTTTTCCTTACTACCGCACTCCAGCCATTTGCCCTCAAATTCCACTCCTAATATTTCTTTGCCGTCGGCGATCATTTTAGTCAGGATTTCAGCCAAAATTATTTCTCCCTTGAAACCGGGTTTCGCTTCTGCCAAATATTTGAAAATTTCAGGGGTGAATATATATTTCCCGACAATAGCTAAATTAGAGAGAGCTTCTTTGATGCTTGGTTTTTCAATAATTTTTTTTATTTTATAGACCTTTGCTCCGATTTTTTCTACTCCGACAATCCCGTAAGAAGGTAATTTTTCTTTAGGCAGGCGATAAAGGGCGATAACCGGTTTTTGATACTTTTGAAAAACTTTAATCAGTTGGGATAGGCAAGGAGTTTTTGAATCAACAACGTCATCGCCAAACAATACGGCAAAAGGTTCATTTTTAATTAAAGACTTAGCTTGCAATACGGCATGGCCGTCGCCCGAAGGTTTATTTTGATTAACTGTCTCAAAAGGAAGCTTCTGTCCGGAAAAATAATCCAAGATTAATTTTTTTTCCGGCCGGGTGATAAAAATAATTTTTTTAATGCCGGAGGCTAGGGCCTCTTCAGCGATGTATTGAATGACCGGCTTGTCTAAAAGGGGCCAGATTTCTTTAGGTAAGACTCGGCTCAAGGGCAAGAATCTTGTTCCTCGGCCGGCAATCGGTAAGATGGCTTTAGTTATTTTTACCATATAAAAAATCTAAATTTTTAGGTATTGATTTCAAGGGTTTTTTAAAACGCAGTTTAGGAACAGATTTATAATTTTTATTTTTAATCCAGCCCTTGTCTGTATAGTAATAACAGGCGCCATGATTTTTTAGAAATACGTCATAAATATTTTTGCAATTTTTTGCGAGCCAGTTGCTTTCCTTCAGGATTTTTTCAGAAGCGTTAATTGTAATATGTCCATAGCCTGACGGGATAATCGCGCTTTCTCCTTTTTTAGCTTTTACGATATAAACATCTTCAACCTTATTTTTTTTAACTTTTTGAATCAAATAAACAGCTTTGCCCGAAAGCACGGTATAGATTTCACCAAAATTATCTGAATGCTCGTGTCCAAGAGTTTTTGTAAATTCTTTGCCCAGCATTTGAGGGGGAATAATGGTGATATCATATCTTAATCCCTTTTTTTCTTTTATCCCCCTATGCATATAGTAAAGTTCAGGATTGCCGGCGGATCCGGCCCATTTTTTGTCATAAAGAACTTCTTTTATGCCATCTAAATATCTTATTTCCATACTCTTTTTGTTTCTATGTACCAATTAGATATTTCGCTAAATCTTTTTGAAGGGTCAACGATCATTCCGGTATTTATGCCTTTAATATTTTTTGAAACAGAATAAAGATAATCGGGATTGTATAAAAGAACAACCGGGATTTTTGTCAGAAATAATTCTTGGAAATTTTCCAGATTTTCTTTTCTGGTTTTCACGTCATTGGTTTGCCGGGCAGTTTCCAGAAATTTATCCGCCTTGTTGTCGTCATACATAGCCAAATTTAATCCGGGATCTTTTTTTTGGGATGAATGCCAGAAAGGAAACGGATCAGGGGTCGCTCCCAGAATTTCTCCGAATAAAATAGCATCGTAATTCCGACTTTTGATAATTTCTCTCTCCAGGATGCCGATATCAACCGGCTTAATTTCAATTTCCACTCCGATATTTTTCCATTGGTTTTTCAGCAGTTTTGCCGCTTCAATTAATTGAGGAGTTTGGTCAGGCACAATTAGGGTGAATGAAAGGGAAATTTTTTGTTCTGTCGCCGGAAAGCAAATTTCATTCAGTTTTTTCCTGGTTAAAGTCAGAACTTCGCCACTGCTTTCTTCTAAGTATTTTTTTTGAAATTCAATCACCGCCTCTTTGGTTTTCGGTCCAAAGTATCCCGAAACTTCTCCTTTTAAACATTTTTGCAGTTCAGTAACTTCCGTGCCTTGGGATCCCTGTTTTAAGCTGCTTTTAAATTGGAAAGGAATTTCTTTTTTAATAACTTTTTCTCTGATGCCTGCCGGACCCTCTTTAAAACCCGCTTTTTCCAGAAGATCCTTGGCAATGTTGGTATCAAATTGAAAAATTTTCTGGGGAGAAGCGAATCCGTAAATTTCAGGCAAAATGGGGGAGTCAACAGCTTTTCCCTTGCCCTTTAAGGCCTGTTCAATAATTTCCTGTTTATTAGTGCCGTAATTTAGGGCTTGAATTATTTTTTGGTCTCCAAATATTTTTTGCTTTTGCGGGTTGAAGAAAACGGCAAAATATCTTGGCAAAGAAAATTGGTAAAGATTGGCGCCATTGGCAAGTTTAGCCGAGTCTTTTTCTGAGTCATAAAAATTAAAAGTAATACTGTCAAGATTCGGCTCTGTTAAAGAGTAGGGGTTGCGGATTAGTGTTAAGGAAGTAATTTTTCCTTCTTTATTCTGGTTTAATTCTTTTATTTTATAGGGGCCTGAACCGATCGGTTTCAGATTGAAAATTGATAAGGGAAAATTATTAGGGTCAATATCTTGCCAGATATACTTCGGTAAAATTTTCAGGGTGGTGTTTTCCAGGAAAATTGCCGAAGAGTTTTTAAGCGCAAAGCGGACTTTTTTTTCGGAAATTTTTTCTACTTCCACTCCAAGCCAGCTTGGCCTTAGAGGAGATTTATAATCCGGATTTTGGATTGTTTTTACGGTAAAAACAATATCATCGGCTGAAATTGGACGTCCCTTTTGCCAGAATAGATTTTCCTTAATGTTGAAATCAAAAACTTTTCCTTCCTCTGAAACTTGGTAGTTTTCAGCTAAATCCGGAATCAGTTTCCCTTGGGAGTCGTATTTTAAAAGACCGGAAAAAATCAGTTCGGATAAGTCTCGGTCGGTATCATTGGCCGGAGCAAAAATCGGATTGATCAATCGGGGTTGGCCGACGATTCCCTCAGTGTAAGATCCGCCTTGGCTGGGTCTGACCTCAGTATTTTTAAAATAAAAATCAGTCAAAAGAAAAATAACAGAAAAAGAAAACAGGGCGATGGCGGAAAAAAAGAAGTATTTCTCTTTTTTATTTAAGATTTTTAAAAATTGCTGCCATTGACCATGCTTTGGCCATTTTAGAAGTATCATAGATTAGAGAACAAGATTCAAAAGGGCAAAAACAATAAAGAAAAATCCGCAAACAATTGTTGCCCAAAAAATCTTTTTTTGAATTCCCCGGCGAGTAGAGTAAAATCCTCCATCTCCGCCACCGAAAGCCGAGCCGAGCGCTTGGCCTCTTTGCTGCAAAAGAATCAAAATAATCAGCAAAATTGCGATGACGATTTGAATTAATGGTAGATAGCTATTCATTTATTGTTTGTCTTTGTCTTTTTTACTTCGCTTGTTAAAAATATTTAAGAAAATTCCTAATCCAAAAATAATTAAAGCGGTCCAAAAAATAGCCTGAAGCCCCTTAATTTCCAATTCCGGAAAGAAAATATCAACCAGCCAAACCAGAGACATATTAATGGCAAAAGTAAACAATCCCAAGGTAATAATTCTTAAAGGCAGGGTGACAAGTTTTAAAATTGGTTTTAAGAAAAAGTTCAGAAGTCCCAATACGCCTCCGGTTAAAATCAGGATTTGCCAAAGGGCGATAATTGGAATATTAAAAATTATTCTGCCGGGAATTACAATCAGGCTGACTCCCGGCACAAACATTTGGGCCAAAAATAAACCTAAAATACCGGAAACGATTGAGAAAAATAAGTGCCACATTATATTTTATCAGTATAACAGAAACCTATTTTGGAAGCAAGGGCTTATCTATCTTTTTAATTCTTTTATCTGCTCCACTAATTTAGTAACGGCTGCAGAAATAGAAGCCATTTGGTTTTCTATATTATTAAAGCCAAGATCAGCGTTTGGAATAATTTTGAAATAATTATCGCTTAGATCAGAAACAGCGCCATCTAAGCTGGCTACTTGGATTTTATAATAGCTAGATGTCGAGATGTTGGTTGGAATTGACCAGTCGTAAAACCCAGGATTATTTGAAAGAGAGGTTATTTGAACTTGAGAAGCGGTGGTGCCGGTGGTATCGGGATATTTAAGATAAGAAAGCCAAACGCTGTTTACTCCATTGGAAGTCCAAATAATTTTTTGGACATGGCCAGCTTCCCAATTTTCACTGCCGTTGGGAGAGGTAACGGTGATAGAAGGTTGAATTGACGGAGAAATTAATTCAAATGAATTAATACTTTCTCCACTGACAGTTATGCCAGCGCAGTCATAAACCAAAATTTTATAATTTCCATTTTGTATCTCATTCCCGTAAGCATCATAGCCGGCATTCCAATTATAATAAAGCCTTCCGAGTTCTTGGGTTATATTACTGACAGTATTGCAAAGTTTTATATTCGCCGCTAAATTTCCATTATTAGTCTGTAACAAATTTATACCAAATTTGTGATCGGTTGGAGCCGTGTGTTTCCAATCAATAATTATGTTTGCGCCCTTGGTGATTTGCCCTCCGCTAGGAGAAAAAACAGTGATGGAAGGAGTAGGAGTATAATTATAATACACAGCCGTGCTGTTGGTGTTAGTTCCGCTACCGCAAACCTCGCCGGCAGCGCAAATCAAAAGCGTGTAATTGCCGCTGGCTGTAAAAGTGCCGGAGTAAAGAGTGGGTATTTGAACGCTCGTCGGGCCGGTCACATTAAAGTTTTGGTAAAACAAAGTTTTTGAATTATCGCTTTGTTTGACAAGATACAAATCAACGAAATAGGTGAATGTTTTATTGTCTGCCCGGCTGACTTTTAAATTAATCGCATCCCCGCTTGAATAACTTTGTTTATCTGTCGCCATAAAGAATCCGGGGTAAGAAATAGCTTGTTCAATACTGAAATAATTATCGCTTTCATCTTGGATGCCGTAGGCGCCGTTTGATTTTAATTCTGCAATAAAAATTTTAAAATTATCACCGGATTTCCATCCTTCTTTGAAAAAATCTTGAGGGATGGTCCATATATAATTCCCCTGAGTGGCTGAAACACCTTTTGCGACCGTTCTGAATAACTCTGAAGAATAACTATAATCAATAATATTAATAATTATATTATCAATATTTTGGGCTGACCATTTAATCGGAACAGAAAAACCTGTTTTCCAATCTATGTCTCCGCCGTTGGGCCAAAGCACGGTGATGGAAGGGGTAACCGGCGTTGGAGTAGGGATGGGAATGGGCGTAGTCGTTGCCGCCGCAACAATGCTGAAATAGTTATTGCTTTCATCGCATACGTTGCCTTTGCACATTTCAATCAGATAATCTCCTGCTGGCATCTGAAAACCCGCCGCATTGCCAGAACTATCAATATACCAGCTATAAAAACCTATGTCTGAAAGATTCTGCGTTATTATTTTGACAGGGGATCCACTTTTTGTGTTTAAAACAATCTTAATTTTATCATTAGATGAATATGAAGATTTCCATGTTATATTATGCGTCTCTCCAAAACTCCACTTTTCCCCGCCGTTGGGGGAAAGCACGGTGATGGAAGGCTTCTGCGAACTTATACTTCCCGTGACATAGTGATAAATAGTGTTTGAGGTTATTCCTCCGACTACAAACCATGAGGCATATTTTCCGGTTTGTCCCTGCACTGGTAATGTTTGGGTTATATTACGATTCCAATTTCCAGAAGCATTTGTTTGTCCAAGAAAGTCAGTATTTACGCCGTTGTATTCAAATGACCCGTCCGGTCTCTGCAAATAAAAATAAACAGGGCTGTTTGCCGGAGCGTTTTTAATTTTTGCCGAAAATTTGTAGGTTTCCCCAAGAATAATATTTGAAATCGGGTCGGCAGTGTAATTTATTTGATCTTGAGTTCCGCCCTCGCAGCCGTAAAGTTTGTTTAATTTAGCTCTGGTTGATTTTCCGACAAAACCAGTGCCATTTTTCAAGCCAAAAGGAGTTAAAATTTCTGATTTATATTTTAATTGAAAATCAACTACTTCAGAAGCCGTCATCTCGTCAAATTCGCCATCGTAACTTTATATGACCACTTTGTGGAACCGTCTTTTGTTAAAGCAGTTTGCAGAGCTGTTATTTCCGAACCCGAATCGCCGATTCTTAAATTCGTATTAAAATCGTGACACCAGGCTACCGGTGTCTCTGGTTGTTGAGCCAGCTGTTTTTGAAGCTCGGCAATCTGCTGCTGGAGTTTCTGGATTAAAATCAGGATTTCCGAGGCAGTGGCAGTCGTTGCTTTGGCCGTTGGCAGTCCAGCATTAAATAAAAAGCTGGAAACCGCTAAAAACGATATTGCGAAAATAATTTTTTTGAAATCCATATGTTTGTTAGATGCTAATTAAACATTAATTTTCGACTGGTTATTTTAATTTACTCTATATTTTCTAATTTGTCAAGTACCCGAGCTCTCCTCATCGCCTAAAAAAATGCCCCGCACTAGTGATGATAGACGTTCAACGTCTATCATGTTAAACTGGAATAATAAATATGAGAAAATTTAAATTTATTCAAAATACATACTATCATCTTTGTAATCGCAGTAACGACGAAAGCCCTATTTTTCTTGATGAAAGGGATTATATGCGTTTTTTGTTCTTTATTCTCTATTACCAGGCCCCTCTTCCTTTGCATAATATTGGCCGTCAAACTTCTTATTTCAGTAAATATTCAAAGTTTAATATCTCAGAAGAAATAATAACTCAAATTATTGCGCAAAGAAAAGTAGAGCTTAATGCATTCACGATAATGCCAAATCACTTCCATATTTTAGCGCAAGAAAAAACCGACCTAGGAAAAGGCATCCCTTGGTATTTCCAACGCATAGAAACGGGATACGCAAAATATTTTAATGCGAAATATAAAAAGCGGGGGCATCTTTTTCAAGGACGTTTTCGAGCAATTCCGGTAGAAACCAATGAGCAGCTCCTTTATCTTTCCGCCTACATACATCGTAATCCGCGAGATTTAAAAAAATGGGAGGGTAATGAAGCGCAATATCCGTGGTCAAGCTACCAAGACTGTGTCGGAGAAAATAGATGGAAAGGTCTTCTTGTCCCGAATATTTTTCTTGATCAGTTCTCTATAAAAAAATCCTACGGTAATTTTGTAGATACAAGCACTGCAAAACTTAAGCCGGGTGAATCTTCAATAAAAGATATTCTCCTCGAATAAAAACAAATAATGTTAGACGTTCAACGTCTATCACTTACAAAAAAATGCCCCGCACCAGATTTGTTTTCACAAACACGATGCGGGGCCAAGAAGACGGGGTCAGGGTCAAGGACCGGGGGAGGCGTAGAGGGGAGAGTGTATCTCTTGGATCCCGGAGGAAGAAAGGAAGAAAATTGTCATATAATATTCTCCCTTCGGGAATGTCTCCACGTACCAGTTCAGTATTCCATTATCGGGAATGTCAGCGATAATGGTTTTGCCACTTTCATTTAGCCATCGGGTTATTATTCTGACGGGTTCATTGTCAATATTCCCAGTGGATTTCCAATTGACATTTACGACGCCATTACTCATCGAGAATTTGACGTCGTGAAGTCGGGGAATCTGGGTTAGATACGGGTACACTGTCGCTTTTCCCCTCACGTGCAAAATTTGCAGTGTAAGGGAAAGAGTGTATTCTTCTCCTGGTTCTAACTCTAGACGTTGGGAATCTAGACTTACTATTTTCCCATTTGAGGAAAAGTTGGTCCACCATTGATATTCCACCGGGTCGTAGTCTCCGTACCAACTTGCCATATTATTTCCGAATCCGGAGAGGATATACCCGGGCTCCAATGAGTTGTTCTTCAGGATAAAGTTATATACCCTGAAGTTTTTCCAGAAATATTCCCCTAATAGAGTCGCCTGGATATCGGGCATCACTTTAATGTCCGGGGTTCCGAACGTTATTAGAGGATTTCCAGTTGCCAAGATTGGGATATTGAATGGGCTAATATCGGAATAAGTGATTTTCCCGTCCCATTCGGCAATATAGACCATGTATTTTCCCGGAATAAATGACTCCGGGATTCTCCATGACCATTCTCCTTTGCTTGGGCCAGGAGAATATACACTAACTTCTATATTGTTTATAATATTCTGGACCGTTTTCCAACCTTCTCCGACTTCGTCGTCTCTCAAAAGGCTGATATTTAATTTAACGGTTTTTCCAGCCACGGCCAAAGGGTGAAACCAATTAATAAATATGTCTTCCCCGGGTCGGTACTCTCCACCGTTGGGAGACAATATTTGGAACGTCCCTTCGCCCGCCGCGGCCACATTGGCTGGCCACAGGGCCGAAAGTAATACGAGAATGATCGTCAAAATCGAGAATATGCTAAATTTTTTCACCTAGATCCTCCTGATTTTAATTTTTTCCCCGACGAAACGTCGGGGTTGTTCCGCCAATTTGGGAAAGAACATAATACTATCATATATCTTTATTTATATTTTGTCAAGTTCCGCTATTTCCGGTTGGAAAAATTGGTTGATTTTAATATCTATTGGAATGACTTGTTTGATTTTTTTGTCTTCTATCAGAACTTTAACAATCTGGCCTTGCGTCGTTTCTGCGGAGAGATTTTGGTCAAAAATAAAATTGCCTAAACTGTAAAAAATATAACCGCCATGATAACTCTCGTTTCTTTGGACAACGTGAGGATGATGGCCGACAATAATATCGGCTCCGGCGTCAATAGCAGCTTTAGCAAAATCAATTTGTGGCTGGCCCGGCTCTTTGATATATTCTTCGCCCGAATGTAAGGAAATAATTAAAACATCAACTTGCAACTTCGCTTTTTTAATATCCTGCAGGATGTTTTCAAAATATTCCAAATTGATTAAGGCTAAGCCGGAAGAATATTTCGTGGCTGTCCAAAAAACCGATCCTAAATCGGTATGGGCCAAAAAGCCGATCTTCGTTCCATCGATTTCTTTAATAATTGGTGAAAAGGCCTCTCTCTCATTAAAGCCGGCGCCGACATAATTAATACCGGCTGTTTTTAACCGCAAAAAGGTATCTTCTAAAGCAATTTTGCCGTAATCAAAAACATGATCGTTGGCCAAAGACAAAACATCAAATCCGGCAAAAGTTAATCCTTCAATCGCATTAGGATCTGCCCGGAAAGAATAAATACTGCCTGTTTTTTTGCCCTTGTCAGAAATCGGGCTTTCTAAATTGCCGAAAATAATATCCGCTTTTTTTAATTCCTCGGCAATTTTTTGAAAGGGGAAAGTGTAATCGTTCTTGGCTTTCATCATTAAATCAACTCGGCGGTTGAGCATAATATCGCCCGTCAGAATTATAGAAAGAGAAGTCGGGATGGGAATCGTAGCGGGAATCGAGGCGGAGATTTGGGCTTGGGATGGGAGTATGTCAATTACCGCCGGCTTTATCAAAAAACTGAAAGCAGAATTTCCTAAAAATAAAAATCCGCCTAAAATAAATCCCGGAATAATCAGGAATAGTTTTTTACTCGAGAATTTCCACATTGGTATATTCTATACTATTTGAATAAAATTGTCAGGTTTGCTAAAATAAAAAAATAAGGTCGATAGCTCAAATTTATTAAAAATAAAAATTTATGCCAATTTTTTACGGAATTATAGGTTTTATCGTATTCTTTTTCGTTTTACCGGGATTAAGAGTCGTCAACCAATATGAAAGAGGAATAATTTTAACATTCGGCAAATATACCGGCACCCGCAACCCCGGTCTTACCTGGATTTTTACGGGAGTGCAGAGAATGATAAAAATTGATATCAGAATCGCCAATGTAGATATTCCTCAACAAGAAGCCATTACCAAAGATAATGTGCCGGTGGGAATAAATGCCGTAGTCTATTTCCAAGTAATGAGGGCGGAAGAAGCCTTTTTAAAGGTTCAAGATTATCCCCGGGCTATTTCTCAATATGCTCAAGCGGCTTTGAGAGATGTTATCGGCGGAGTGGAATTGGATGTTCTTTTAACGGAAAGAGACACAACGGCTGATGAAATTAAAAAAATTGTTGATCAGGCGACTGAAGGATGGGGGATAAATGTTACGGCAATAAAAATTCAAGACATTGAAATTCCGGCCGACATGAAAAGGGCGATGGCAAAACAAGCCGAATCAGAAAGAGAAAGAAGGGCGGTTATTATTAGGGCTCAAGGAGAGCTTTCAGCCGCCGAGAATTTGAAAAACGCTATGGAGATGTTATCCTCTTCCGGCGCAATTTCATTAAGAACGCTTCAAACCATTGAAGCCACTACCACCAACCCGGCCAATACCATTATATTCGCCTTGCCGATTGAAATAATTGAAGGCTTTAAAAAGTTTTCAGGAAAGTAGCCGCCAGCTCGGTGGTTTTGCCGGTTGATTCATAAAATTCTTTCCAAATAACAACGATATTAGCGTCGTTAAAAATCGCTCTTTGAACCTCCTTGATAGTGTCGCCCCCGGCCATAGCAATTAAAACGTCAAAACTGGCTCGGATTTTATTAATTTGTATGTAGGGTATCGGTTTATCCTTATTGAATGTTTCTTCATCAACTCCGCGATGGAGTATCACGACATCGGGAAGTTTTTTGAGTTTTCTTAAAACTTTTATCGGCGCTTCAACATTCATCATATCCACCATAGAGTCAAGATTTGATTTTTCGCATTCTTCTATTAAAATATTGATCGTTTCAATCGGCGCATTGCCATTGACCGTAATGGCGCTTGCCCCGGCCATTCGGGCAATTTGCACTTCTGTCGTGCCCCTGTCTTGGCATTTCATATCAGCCACGACATAAGGAAAAATACCGTTGGAAAAAGTTCTGGCGCTCCATAAATCAACTATAAACTTTATGCCGTCTTTGCCATAGGATTTTATCAAAGGAGTGCCGGCCTCCAAAATTATTCTTTTATCCAAAGGAAGCTGGCTGATAATATTTTGCGCTTCTTCCAAAGTATTATTCAGGGCAATTTGCAGATAATTAGTTTTTTTATTTAGCATATAGTTCTATTGTAGCCGATAAAGCTATCTATAGAAAGCCGGGCTTGACATAAATTTAATTTTCTTTAAGATAATAAGCATGAATATCAAGCCTTTGTCAGATCATATTTTAATAGAACCGATTAAGGGCGAGGAAAAAACCAAGTCAGGAATTTTACTGCCCGATACCGCCGAAAAAGAAAAACCAGAACAAGGTTTAGTTGTTTCGGTTGGTCCCGGCAAGAAAAATAAGAATGGAGAATATATTCCTATAGAAGTAAAGCCCGGACAAAAAGTTTTATTTAAAAAATACGGGCCGGATGAAATAAAAGTTGACGGCAAAACATATTTAATCGCCGTTGAAGAAGACATACTCGCGATTATAGAATAACCATGGCAAAACAAATTTTATTCGGTGAAAATGCCAGAAAAAAATTATTAGCCGGCGTTGATAAATTAATTGACGCAGTTAAAGTTACTTTAGGGCCAAAAGCAAGATTGGTTGTTTTGGACAAAGGCTTTGGCGCGCCTGAAATTTCCGACGATGGCGTCAGTATCGCTAAAGAGATAGAGCTGGAAGACAAGGTTGAACAGTTAGGCGTGGAAATAGTCAAAGAAGTGGCTGAAAAAACCAGCGGTATTGCCGGAGACGGCACAACTACTTCTATGATTTTGACCGGAGCGATGATCTCGGAGGGGATTAAAAATGTGGCGGCCGGAGCTGATCCCTTGGCTTTAAGAAGGGGAATGCAGAAAGGAGTTCAGGCCGTGATTGAATCTTTAAAACAAAAATCAAAATCAATTTCTAAAAAAGAAGAAACATCCCAAGTAGCGACTATTGCCTCCTTGGATCAAGAAGTCGGCAATTTAATCGGCGAAGTTTTTGCTGAAGTGGGCAAAGACGGCGTTATCACCGTTGAAGAATCAAAAAAATTCGGTTTGGAAAAAGAAATAGTCAAAGGATTGCAGTTTGATCGGGGATATGTTTCGCCCTACATGGTGACTGACACGGAAAGAATGGAAGCGGTTTTAGAAGATCCTTATATTTTATTGACCGATAAAAAAATATCTTCTTTGCAGGAGATTCTGTCTATTTTGGAAAAAATAGTCCAAGCCGGCAAAAAAGAATTGGTCATTATCGCCGATGAAATTGAAGGCGATGCTTTAGCTACCTTATTGGTCAATAAATTAAGAGGAGTTTTTAATGCTTTGGCTATTAAGTCCCCCGGTTTTGGCGATAGAAAAAAAGAAATGATGCAGGATATTGCAGTTATCACCGGTGGCCAAGTCATTTCTGAAGAATTAGGGTTAAAATTGGAAAATGTCACCTTAGATCAGTTGGGCCGGGCCAGAAAGCTAGTCGTTACAAAAGAAAAAACCACAATTATTGAAGGCAAGGGCAAAAAAGAAGATATTGATGCTAGAATCAATCAGATTAAAAATGAAATAAAAACTACCGAGTCTGATTTTGACAAAGAGAAACTGCAAGAAAGATTGGCCAAGCTTTCGGGCGGCGTGGCCGTGATTAAAGTTGGCGCGGCCACGGAGCTTGAGCAGAAAGCCAAGCAAAAGAAAACAGAAAACGCTCTTAACGCGACAAGAGCTGCTATTGAGGAAGGCATTTTGCCGGGCGGCGGCACAGCTCTTTTAAGAGCTATTCCGGTTTTAGAAAAAATGAATTTGGTTGGCGATGAAAAGACGGGTTTAAATATTTTGAAAAAAGCTCTTGAGGGGCCCATCAGACAAATTACTGCCAATGCCGGCTTAGACGGGGCGGTAGTTGTGGCAAAAATATTAGAAATGGAAGATTCCTTTGGTTTTGATGCTCAAAAAATGGAATATCTGGATTTAATTCAGTCTGGCGTTATTGATCCGACAAAAGTTGTCAGAACTGCTTTGGAAAACGCCACTTCAGCCGCTTCTATGTTTTTAACGACCGAGTGTGTTGTAGCTGAAAAGCCGGAAGAAAAGAAAGACAAAGGCGGTATGCCTCAGATGTCGGAGTACTAATTTAAATTAAAGAGAAACTCCTCCATGGGTTGAATCTGGAGGAGTTTTTAGTTATACTAACAGCATATGAACACAATACAAATCGTTTTAGTAATCGGAGTCGTTTTGGTCGGCTGGGCAATTCTTACTTATAATAGATTAATTGCTCTTCGCAATCGGATGAAGGAGGCATGGGCGGATATAGATGTTCAACTGAAAAGGAGATATGATTTAATCCCTAATTTGGTGGCAATAGTCAAAGGATACGCCGCTCACGAAAGCGGAGTATTTGAAAGAGTTACCGAAGCCAGAACAAGAGCAATGGGAGCTCAAACGCTTAAAGAAAAAGGAGAAGCGGAAAATATATTGTCTTCCACATTAAAATCCCTTTTTGCCGTTTCGGAAAATTATCCTGATTTGAAAGCATCTGCTAATTTTTTGGAATTACAGAGAGAGCTTACTGACACTGAAGACAAAATCCAGGCCGCCAGAAGATTTTATAACAGCAATGTTCTGGAACTTAATAATAAAGTTCAGAGTTTTCCGGCTAACATAATCGCTAATATGTTCAACTTCAAGCCGGCCGAATTTTTTGAGCTGCAAGAAGCAGCGGCCAAAGAACCGATATTAGTTAAATTTTAGGACTTAGAAGCTTAGCTTCTAAGTGAGAAGCTAAGCTTCTTTTAGCGAATTTTATGACCCTATACACTAATGCAGAATCTAATATCAGAAAGACCTGGGCATTAGTTTTAGTTTTCCTGGTAATAATCATCGGTTTGGGCTGGGTATTCAGCCAATATTTTCAGAATCCGGTAATTTTGGTTTATGCCGTAATTTTCAGTTTATTAATGAATGTCGGCAGTTTTTGGTATTCAGATAAAATTATTTTATCTTTAACAAAAGCCAAGCCGATTGAAAAAAGAGATAATCCTGAACTTTACCGGCTAGTTGAAAATCTTTGCATTACCGCCGGCTTGCCTGTTCCCGGAATTTATATTCTGAACGAACCACAGCCAAACGCCTTTGCCACGGGCAGAGATAAAAATCATGCCGTTATCGCGATAACGCGGGGACTGCTGGAAAAACTGGATAAAGCAGAGCTGGAAGGAGTTATTGCTCACGAGTTGTCGCACATTGGAAATAAAGATATGCTACTGATGACAATGGTGGTAGTTTTAGTCGGTTTTATCGGCATTATTTCTAATTTCTTTACAAGATCTTTGCTATTTGGCGGGACAAGAAAGCGGGATGGTTCAATTCTGGCTTTGGTTGGAATAGCTTTAGCAGTTTTGGCGCCGGTTGTGGCGATGCTAAACCAGATGGCGATTTCCAGGAAGCGGGAATTTTTAGCCGATGCATCAGGCGCTTTATTGACTCGCTATCCCGAGGGCTTAGCCCGAGCTTTGGAAAAAATTTC
>ERZ1292645.89-Hain-H14-02um-R2-89-length-41370-cov-29_pt1 | contig 41370 bp, 37 predicted proteins | sample MGYA00564401_ERZ1292645 | MGnify/ENA primary metagenome ERZ1292645 (study PRJEB36523, sample SAMEA6512644) | groundwater metagenome | collected 2019-01-09 | study: AquaDiva: Metagenomics assemblies of 32 groundwater samples | reverse complement strand
ACACAGCATCGCTGGCCATCTCAGCCTCACAAGGCGGCACTCACCGGAGGGATACATTACTCTGCGCTCTGTCCGTTTGCTCGAAGATGATCTCGCCGTTGCTGCAAGTGCCGCGCTCGCGGTTGCCGCGGCAGGCGTATTTTCCGGCCTTGAGCGTCATGCCAGAGCCGCCATCCGCATTCCACCAGGTTCGGATCCGTGTTGATGGCGTTGCGGGTCATTCGGTGATCAGCCCATCAGGGGCGGTCCGGTTGCTGGTGGCCACCAAGCCGGTGGATTTCCGCAAAGGTGCCGAGACCACATGGTAGTGGTCTCGGCACGTTCTGCCTCGGACTATCTCAACGTTTCAGGCGAGTATCTGGTGCTGTTCGAAGGTTTCCAGTGTCACCCAGCCGGGGCGGGGTGCACGAGATTCCGCCTGAAAGCCATGAGCGGTTTGCCAAGGCTGTCCGGCATTGGCGGCCGCGCCTGATGAAGCAGGCGCGCAGCGAAATGCCGATCTCCCGACGATGGGCTTCTCTCTGGAGGTTGGAACAAGGTCGCAGCCGTCGCCGGCTGTTCAGCGGACCGTTTCTTTTTCCTTCGGAGCCGTAACTCGGCGCGTCTTGGTCTGGGCCTTGGGCTTTGGCAGCAGCCGGAAGCGCGACTGGCACCACGCGAAGTCGATGCCCACATCGAGCAAAGCATCGGACCGCCCGCAGGGGCAGGCAAAGTCCATGATGCCGATGACACGGTAGGTCTCTCCGGCCTGAAGGGGCACCGGCCTTCCCGTGACATGGTTGGGGGCTGCATTGACGCATAGAACCAGATCGCCAGGGCCGACCGCGTCGCTCATCGCATTCATCCGCTAACTCCAGGCAAGACTAAACCCTGACCCGCAAGGGGCAAGGACCAGTTTCAACCTCGCGGACATTGCCATTGGCTGTGTCACCCCGGCGTTCACCGCGTGTTGGTTGCGCCCGGTCAGCAGGACGCGAGCACAGCGCCATCGTGCGGAAGCGACTATAGCGCAGGCCCTGGGCGGCCAGGGCGTCGAAGGTCAGGGGCGGGATCGGACCGCCGAAGGTGCTGCTCGCGGCGAACCCCACGTCGTCGGTCATGATGATCAGGACGTTTGGCGCGCCCTGCGGCTAGCGCGGCGAGGGGGCGTTGCCCGGAGCGGTCATTGTGGCTGGGGCGGCTCGTTCGGCTACGCCGACCCCGATCTCCGCATCGGCGTCGGCTACACGCCCAACCGGATGTTCGGCAGCATCCTGCATGATCCGCGTGGCGTCGCCTTGGGTCAGGTCATTTCGGACTGCGCCCGTCGGTTTGAGCCTGAGCACCGCACCGCATTGCGCTCGCTTCGCCGGCGAAATCCCGCGTAAGCCTGCAATGGCGGCGCATCGGCGGGGGGTGTTACAATCGGCCTATGCAGCGCTCCGCCGACCAACGGGTCTCAGCCGCATCTATTTCCCAGCTGTTCGGCGGACTTCGGCTGTGGCCGGAGGCGCCAGGAACGGCCGCCCGCGCCGTAGTGGCCGGCATGTTGCTGGTGACCGCGGTGATCGTCGTCGCGGACGGGTTCTTGTTCCGAGAGACGCTCTCGCCGGCCTATGTCGCCTTTTTCAGCGGACCCAACTTGGCCGGACGCATAGCGGTGCTCATGGCGAGCGCTGCGGGCGAGGAGTTCACTTACCGCCTTGTGGCGATGTCCGGGCTGGTCGCCGGGCTTGTGCTGCTTTGGCGGGCGCAGGGCGGGCGCCTGCCTCCATCTGGGTTCCTGGCTGTGATCGTGATCGTTCAAGCCATCAACATCGTTCCGAAGATGCAGCCACCCTCCGATCTCGCCGACCTCACCTATGATCTGATGAGATACCTGTTCCCCGGTCTGATCTGGGGGTGGCTGTATTGGCGTCACGGTTGGGTTTCGGCGCTCGCCGGGCACGTTGGAACTCATCTGTTCCTAGCGCCGCTGCTGTTGGTTCTGTTGCCTGCCTAGCCGTCAGGCCCGCCATCTTTCATCCGCTGTGGCCCCATGCCAAGCATGGTGATAGCGCCCCGCCCGGGGCCGCACGTGGTCGGTAAGTCGCGTCCGGGAACCCGCGAATTCAGATCAAACTAGGGAAGAAACCCTGGATGGCCACGGCCGTGCCGATGCCGCCCAAGGCTATGGCCACGCCGTAGGGTATGCCTCGGCCGGCGCCTTCGGCGCGCCCCCGGCTGGTGAGGCCGCGCAGCGCCCGTTTCGGCCGCAGGATAATCGAGCCCAACGCCAGCGCTCCACCCGCCAGCGTGGTCAGGACGGCGACCGCCAGCAGGTGGTTCGCACCGGCGAACAGCGCGACGGCGGTGAACAGCTTGGTGTCGCCGGCGCCCAGGAAGCCGAAGTGATAGAGCGGATAGGTCACCCCAAAGGCGATCGCCGCGGCGGCCAGCGCCGAGGGCCAGGTACTGGGGGCCAGGCCTAGCGCCAGCGCCGCGAGATAGGTCGCGATCAGACCGATCACGGTCCAGTTGGGAATTTTGCGGCGAACCGCATCAACCCCTGCGGCGATCAGCAGGAACCCCCCGAACAGCGCCGCTGGTCCCCACGCCACGACCTCGGAGAGGCTCACGGGGCCCTCGCCGCCAGTTGAGCATTGGAGGCCTGTAGGGCCTTGACCATCTGGAGGTTTTCGATCGCGCGGCCATAGGAGCTTCCGCGCACGTCGATGGCCTGTTTGAACAGCCCTTCGGCTGCGTTGAGGTCGCCACGGAGAACCGCGGCGAAGCCGGCGTTGTTCAGCACCGAGGCCCGATCCTCGGTCCCGCTCACCGAGGTCGCGCGCTGATAGTCGCCCTGCAGCGCCAGCGACAGCCGCAGATTGGTGCGTGCGCCGCTCAGTCCAGGGTCCTTCTGCAAGGCCAGCACGAAGTCATTGGAGGCCTCCCGATACTTCTCCTGGAGCAGCAGTGAGTATCCACGGTTGTTCAAGACGATCGCACTGGCGTCGGGGGCTTTCAGCGCATGCTCATAGGCGTCGGCCGCGCCCGCCCAGTCATGTCGCCGATCCTTCTCGACGCCCAGGGTGTTCCAGGCTCGCCATAGGCTCGGATCCAGCCGCACGGCTTCTTCCAGCACCGGAACGGCGTCGGCTGGCCGGCCGCGTTTTGATAGGGCCAGGCCTCGCCCCTGCATGGCCCGCGCCTTCAGCGGCGCGGACGCCTCGGCCTGGCTGAAGGTGACGATCGCCTCGTCATATCGCTCCCGGGCGAGCTGCAGCTCTCCGGAGCACAGTAGCAGTCGAGGATCCACGGCGCCCGCGGCGTAGGCTGAATCGAGTATCCGACCGGCGTCGACGAGCCGGCCCTCCGCCAACGCCTGGTTCACGGCGTCCAGCACCGGCTCGATTTGCTGCTCGGCCGCCGCGGACTTGGCCCGGCCGAACCCGAAGAGCCCCTCGGCCTGGGCCGGCGCGCCAGCCAGCACAGCCAGCGATGCGCCCAGGACCACGGCGCTGCGAAGCGCTGTGTTCAGCCTGTGTCTCTTGAACGTGGAAACCATCAAGACGCCCCTCTTATCGCACTGTATGGACCCGCCACCTTGGCGTTCGCTCCGACAATCAGTTCCAATCCTGAGCAGCCGTTTGCACAGGCCAAGAGCGATGCTCGGAAGGGCAGGGTTCTCGCCAGCGCTTCGGCGAGATCGCGGTGCCGCTCGGCGAAGCGCACTTCGGAGGTCGCCTGCAAGGGGCGGATCTCGAGCCTTGTCCTGACGGTCCAACCCGCCGAAGCCAGATATTGGCGCACAGGCTCCTGAGCGCCGGTCCGGCCGCTGGCGTTCACCACGATCAACGGGCCGCCGGAGAGGCCGGAGGTGACCTTGCGAGGCGGCGCGGCGGCTTGGGCGAGGGTCAATTTCATGGCTGGCGGCGGTGCGACGAGCGCGAGCGAACGTGTTGGCGCGACGGCCACGACCGGCGCCGTTGGAATGCTCGCCTGCTCGGTCAGGGCCACGCTCTCGGTCCTGAGGACCGATGAGTAGCGCAGATTGGCGGTTACGATGGGCGATGTGGGGTCGGCGGCCGCGGCGAGGTGATAGTAGCGATCGCTGAGGTCGAAGCGGCCGAGCTTGTCATAGACGACGCCCAGTGCGTTCAGCACGCGGACGTCGTCGGGTGTCCGTTGCTTGGCTAGCTGCAGGATCTCCAGGGCCGTTCCATAGTCGCGTTTGTGGATGGCGATCGACGCACCGGCGTAGAGACGATCGGCGGACGAAGGCGTCTGGACGATGTCGTCGCCCTGGCTGGCTGCCCGTAGTTCCAACGCCGGGGCAGGGCGCCACCCGGCCAGCCGCAGGAATTTGGACGAGACCGTGCCGCACCCGGACAGTCCGAGGCTCAAGACAACTGTACCGGCCGTCACCATGGCCTTGGCGTGCATATCAGCCTCCCTTGAGAGCCGGTACGAGGATCCGAATTACAGAAATGACCGCCGGCAGCAGCAGCGCCGAAATGATGACCGGGAGGATGCAGGCGACCAGCGGTATGGTCATCAGGACCGGAATGCGCAGGGCCTTTTCTTCTCCACGCAGGAACCGGTGCTCGCGCATCTCCTGGGAGTAGGTGCGCAACGTCTGCGCGATGCTGGTGCCCAGGGCGTCGGTCTGGATCAGAAGCGCGGCGAAGGACCGAAGCGCGGGTACATCTGTTCGCTCACCTAGATTGCGCAGCGCCTCGGCGCGCGCCCGCCCGGCCCGGAGTTCATCCGAGACCAGCGAAAATTCGTGGGCGATCCGCGGGTGGGACTCTGTGACTTCGAGCCCGACACGCACGAAGGCCGCCTCCAATCCGAGGCCGGCCTCGACGCAGATCACCATCAGGTCCAGGGCGTCTGGGAATTGGTCCTCGAGCGCGCTCTTCCGGCTTGCGGCGATCCGATCGATCACCGCCCGGGGGGCGATGAAACCCAGGGCGCAAAGTGCGAGGGCGCCGAAGATCAGCGGCAGGCCTGTGGCCGGCCGCTCGGACAGGCTTTGGCTGAACAGGAAGATCAACGGCACGCCGATGGCGAGCGCGAACCGGATGATCACGAACCATACCGGAGCCGATGCGTTTTCGAGGCCGATCTGCTGTAGGACGCGCTTGAGCTGCGTGGGTTCGGTGTTGTCGCCTGACGCCGTCGCCGTCTGCACCCATGCCAGGACGGGATTGGTGACGTTCAATTTCTTGAGGACGGCCTGCGGGCCGGCGTGCTCCATGGACGACGCGTTGTTCTGCAGCCTCCGCCGGACCTGTAGCGAACCCTGTAGATGTTGAGCGCCCCAGATCGTCACGCTGACGACCGCCAGGAAGATCGAGGCGAGTAATGCGATCTGCAAAATCCCCACGATCTTCTCCTAATATTTGAAGTTCACGATGCGACGCATCATGAGTTGCCCGATTCCGTAAATGACAAGGATCACCGTTACGGTCGGCCAGAAGATCGGATCCGAGAATTTGCTGGTGTAGAACTGTGGCTGGGTCAGCGCGATCGAGCCGATGAGGAAAATCGGGAGGCCGCTGAGAATGATCGCGGACATCCGGCCCTCGCTCGCGAGCGCCTTGATGCGCTTGCCAAGGGTGATCCGGCTGCGAACGACCATGGCGAGGTTGTGGAGGATTTCGGCGAGGTTGCCGCCGGTCTCTGTCTGGATGGCGACGCTGACCGCGAAGAAGTGGGCGTCTTCGGACCCGGTCCGGCGCGCGAAGTTCGCGAGCGCCTCGCGCAGCTCAAAGCCGTAGGTCGTCTCATCGACGATCAGGCCGAATTCGCTGCCGATCGGATCGCCCATCTCTTCCGTCACCAACTGCAACGCCGAGACGACCGGATGCCCCGCGTGCAGGGAGCGGACCACGATGTCCAGGGCCAGCGGCATCTGTTCTTCGAGGATCTTGGCTCGCTTCTGACGCCGTCCGGACACCCAGATCCAGAACGCCAGGCCCGTCAGGACGAAAGCGCCCGCGACCGACATGATGGTTTCGGGCAGGTGGCCGCCGACGCCCAACAGCCGCATGACGAGATTGGCGGCCAGGGCCAAGCCCAGTCCGACGGCGGCCACGGTTCCGACCATGGCCAGCGGCGACATGGACAAGCCGGCCTGGCGCAGGAAACCGGCCGCCTTGTCATAGGCGCGGAGGAAGAAGAGGCTATGGAATTGCGGCGCCTTGGGCCTGCGGACCAGGGTCTCATAGACCTCCTTGTGGCCCATGCCCGACTCAAGAAGCGTCAGGCGTCTATTGACGCGCTGCGTCCGGGATCTGCGGGCCAGCAAGATGTTGGCGAGCGCCTGCGCAAGCGTCGCAACCGCCACAAAGGCCAGGACAAAGGTGAGGGGAAGCAGGAACTGGTTCATGGCTCAGACCGACCGGCGGCCGTGAATGAACATGTCCAGCGGCAGGTTGATGCCGCGTGAGACGAGGTGTTCGATGAATTTGGGCCGTACGCCTGTGGTTTCAAACTGTCCGAGGACGTCGCCGTCCGGACCTCGGCCCGTGCGCTTGAATCGGAAAATTTCCTGCAGGGTGATGACGTCCTGTTCCATCCCCACGAGCTCGGAGATCGAGATCACCCGACGGCGGCCGTCCTCCTGGCGTTCGGTTTGCACCACCACGTGGATCGCCGAGGCGATCTGGCCACGAATGGAGCGTATCGGAATGTCGAACCCGGCCATGCCGATCATCTGTTCGATACGCGAGAGCGCGTCGCGGCCGGTGTTGGCGTGGACCGTGGTCATCGAACCATCATGGCCGGTGTTCATGGCCTGGAGCATGTCGAACGCTTCGCCGGCGCGCACCTCCCCAACGATGATCCGGTCGGGCCGCATCCGCAGGGCGTTCTTGACCAGTTCGCGCTGATTGACCTCGCCCTTGCCTTCGATGTTCGAGGGGCGCGTCTCCAATCGGCCGACATGGGGCTGTTGCAGTTGCAACTCGGCGGAATCCTCGATCGTTACGATGCGCTCGTGACCGTCAATGAAGGCCGACAACGCATTGAGCAGGGTGGTCTTTCCAGAGCCCGTGCCGCCCGAGATCAGGACGTTGCGTCGCGCCGCCACCAGGGCCTGCAACACCGTCGCCATCTCACCGGTGATGCTTCCGATCTCCACGAGCTTGCCCATGTTGATTGGAATCTTGGCGAACTTCCGAATGGAGACCAGGGGGCCGTCCACGGCGAGCGGCGGGATGATCGCGTTGACGCGGGACCCGTCGGCGAGGCGGGCGTCCACCATTGGGGATGACTCATCCACCCGGCGGCCGACGGCCGAGACGATCTTGTTGATGATGCGCAGGAGGTGGCGTGAATCCTGGAAGCGCAGGCCCGACAGCTGCAGCCGGCCGCCGCGCTCGATGTAGACCCTCTCATGGGTGTTGATCAGGATGTCGGTGATGGTGTCGTCTTTGAGCAGGGGCTCCAACGGGCCGAGCCCCAGCAACTCATCAAGGAGTTCCTCGACGAGTTGATCGCTCTGCGTCGGAGACAAGAGGCGCTTTTCTTCGGCCAGCAGGCTGCTCACCGTGCGGCGTATCTCCAGCGCCAGCGTTTCTCGAGAAGTCTTCTCGAGGGCTGAGAGGTTGAGCATGTCCAGCAGCCGCAGGTGCAACCGCGCCTTGAGAGCCAGGCCGTCGTCCAGGGCCGCCGAAGGGGCGACTCCGTCGTTGGCGGCCAGCGACTTTTCGTTCCAGAACACCATGGTCAATTGCCTCGGTTTGGCTTGGCGGTCGCCGCCTTCGGTGCAATCAGCTCCCCTAGTTGCACCAAGGCTTTTTCAAGCTTCGAACCACGCCGGAGCGTGCTGAGCGCCACCCCTTGGTTGATGGCTTCGTTCATCAACTTGCGCTCGTCTGGAACGGTGACGTCGAAAGGACGGCCGACCGCGCCTGCGACGGACCGGAGCGAGACCCCGGTCGGGTTGTCGCCGCCGCACCGGTTGCAGACCAGGGTGATGGGGATGTCCTCAAGCCGTTGGGTCTCGATCAGATTGAGCTGGCGCCTGATCAGATGGGCGTGCGGGACCGTGAGTTGGCTCACCAGCACGATCCGTGTGGATTGGCGCAGCGCCCGATAGGTCCAGGCGGTCCAGGCCGTCGGAAGGTCGAGCAGTATGATGTCGAAATCGCGCTTCAGCGCCGAGACGAGGGCGTCGACCACGTTCGGCGTCAGCGCGTCGAGCGGCACGAACTCCGCCGGGGCTCCCAGGATGCGGGCGCCGCTGGCATGCGGCCGAAGCGCCGAGGCGAACCCCATCTCGCTCAGCTCGCCGTGAGTGGACAGCACCTGGCCGATGGTGATGGAGTCTTGCACATCCAGGTACATCGCCGCCGATCCGAACTGGACATCCAGATCGACGACGCACACGCGCGGTCCACGACCATTGTCCGCCAGGATCGCCGCCACTTGCACCGCGAGCGCTGTCGAGCCGACACCGCCGCCGGCCTTGAGGAATGACACGACCTGGCCGGTCGCGGCGGGCAGGGGCGCCGCGGTCTCCAACCGGCCGACGATACGTTCGAGCGTCGCCGCCAGGGCCGGTTCCGAAACAGGCGCCGGCAGCACGTCGGCGGCGCCCTCGCGGATCAGCCGACGCGTCGTGGCGAGATCGGCGTTGGTGAGGCAAATGACGACCTGATCTGCTCGGCCGCTCTCCCGCAGATTGATGCACAGGCCGTCGACGTCGACCGGCGAGGCGCCGTCCACCGCAACGAGCAGGACGTCGGCGCCCTTTAGCGAACCCGATGTCCACGCCCCGCCCAGGGACGAGAATTGCAGCTGCGGAAACTGCCCTCGCAGCGCCTGCGACGGCGCGCCGTCGGCGAAGGCGACGGGATCGAACGCAAGATGGCGCGTCCCCGGCGACGGGAAGGAAAGCTCTTCGGCCACGGCATTGCGACTGAACCGGAACGGCGCACGCATCATAAGGTCATGTCCTCGCCGACCAGGGTCGTTTCCACCGTCGGGATGGGAAGCGTGACGCCGAAGACCTGCAGGGCGATCGGCTGGAACGTCAGGCCTGTGATGCTCACGGTCACCAGTGGTTCGATATCCGAACCCATTGGACTGCCGGCCACGCCGAGCCCACGTTGGCTGTACTGGACCCTGACATTGGAGGCCTGCAGGCGCCCGTAGTACTGCTGCATCTGCGTCACGATCGGTGTGAAGTTGGCGCTCACCAAGGTGCCGCCGGCCGTGCATGCGCTGGACGTGCATGAATAGTCGGTGCTGCCCGGGTTGCAGGTTTGGGGAATGGCCGAGCCGCCGCCCAGCGAGCAGCTCGTCACCGCGTCAAAGTTGACGAGCTGGGAGACCACCGGCGGGATGACGATGGCCAGGCGGGCGCCGGCCCGGGCCGCGGCCTTGGCCGAATTGATCTCCCAGGCGTATCTGGCCATGTCGATCACGCCCAGCATCATGCTGACGAAGATCAACGAGACCAGCGCGAACTCGACCGCGGCTGCGCCGTCTTGGCGTCGCAGGAAACCGGAGCGGATCATTGGGTCCAGACCTCCGCGTGACTGACGCTGATGGTTCCGAGATTTAGGCCCGGCAGCAGGGACAGGAACGAGGTCTGGAAGGGGGCGGCGGCCGTGACCTCCACGCGGGGAATCTGCGCGGCCCCTTCATAGATACCGAGATATGTCCCGGAGGCGTTGCTGACGCAGGAGATGTTGACGGCCACCGAGGCGTTGTTGGTCCAGTTTTGGATCACCGGCGTCCCGCCGACGTCGATGGTCCCCGTGCGGGCGAGACGCTGGGTGTTGGCGGTGTCGGCGCCATTGGCGAAACCGCCGCAGTTCATGTCGACACGGGCGGCGTAGCGCGCCGCGTCGCGCACCGACGCCGAGACGATGTTGTAGGTCCAGAACATCCGTCCGACCTCGAACAACCCAAACAGCAGCAGGATGAGCAACGGCAGGATGAGCGCGAACTCGACCGCCGAGGCGCCATGCTCGCTATGGAGCAATCTGGACCAGCCCCTATTCATAGAGCCGCACCCAGTTGCGCTGGGTCGTTTGACCGACGGCGCTGGAGGACGACGTCGCCGAGATGAATTCGCCATAGATGGTGGCGCTGTCAGCCGGGGCGGTGAGGAAGAAGTCCACCCTGGAGATGACGGCGACCGTCGAACGCCCATGGATCGGTCCGCAGTCCACGACGACCGCCGAGATCGTGCGTCGATCAGGCGAGGCCTGGGTCGGATTGGTGGTGTTACAAGATGGGCGGGCGTGGTCGTAATTGCCCGATGGCGGATTGTCGTCCTGGCTGTCGGAGAAGGCGCCGGGCGGCTTGCTGATCGCCCCCGAGAGCATGGCCAGCTCCCAGTTGTAGACTTGGTAACGGGTCGGGCTTGTCGCGCCGGCGACGGGCGGCGGGCCGTAGGCGTCCCAGCCGTTTCCCGGGAAGCCCGGGCTGCCGGGTGGGCTCGGAACGTATGTGCCGGGATTTAGTCCGCTGTGGTTGGTGGCGAAGTACTTCTGGACGTTCCACTGGCCGCTGCCGATGTAGGCTGAACCTTGGCTGCAGTCCTTGGGGAAGCCGTAACCGTTGGGAGCAGCGGCGACGTTCGAACAGTCGTCTGGGGGCGCGGTCGTGCTGGGCGTGCAGGAACTGGCGCCTGCGTTGCTCTTGACCCCGGTCATGGTGTTGAGGGCCGGGGCGAAGGCCGGATCGGTCTTATTGCCGCTGGCCGAGGCGCGATAGATGTCGAAGCGGGTGTTGAACCAGTCGTCGGCCGATTGGATGTTGCCAGGCTCGGTCGTGACCATGCTTCCGAAGCATTCGGTCAAGGGCGGATTGCGGCCCATCGCATCCTTGACGGCGGTCGCGCCGTTGCCGACCTGGAGGAAGCCGAAGTTTCCGGGGGCCATGCTCTGGCCAGGCGGCGAGGTGAGGATCAAGGCTCGGCCGGTGTAGCTGTCGCCGTCGAACGAGCCGGACCCATTCGGGTTGCAGATCATCAACGGCGGCACCAGGCAGAGCGCCGAGCCATAGCCGGCCACGGCGTGAGCCGTGACGTTGAAGCTGATCGTGGAGACCAAGGCTCCGGTGACCAGGCCGAGGTTGCGCGGCGTAAGATTGATCTGGATGAAGTGGGCGTCGGCGTCGTTGCCCGCCGCGGCGCGGGTCGTGAGATCCACCAGGAAGGTGATGTCGGCGCTGGCGATGCTGACGTTGCTTTCGCCGGCGTTGGCGAGCCGTTGGGCGTTCTGGACGAGCGCTCCCTGCGCCGCCGAGGTCGCTCGTGTCATGGCTCCGGCGCCGCCGTCGAGCTGGCCGGCGCCGGCCAAGGCCGCGGCATCGACCGCAGCGTCGAGTTCGGCGCGCAGAGCGTAGGCGCGGCTGACGTCCCAGGCCAGCGCGCCCATGCCGATAAGGGCTGTCAGTCCAACGGCGAAGAGCGGGGCGACGGCGCCTCGCTCTGCGTGGAGAAACTTCCCGACGGCGCGTAGCATCTCACGGCCCTCACTTCCCTGCCGGCGGCGCTGCTGGCGGTCCGCCGGCCCCGCCGCTGCTGATCGTTGTCGTGTTCTGAGCGCCCGGTGAGATCACGGCGCCTTTGACGTAGCGTTCCTGCGCGATGGCCGCGCGCGAACCGCTGGCCGCCGGCGACTCCTCACGGATGTAGCGGGCTTCGGGGTTGGCGATCTGGGCGGCGATATTCTGCCGCAAGGCCACGCCGTAGTCCGCGGCCAGCGGGAGTTGCGGCGAGACGCAGCCACCAAGGGCGAATGTCGCAGCGGCTGCGGCCAGCATCCCGATCCTGGTCGAACGGCGCATCGTGATCTCCCTAGTACAGCAGGTGGCCATAGCCGCCCTCCAATCCGCCCTTGGCCGGGTCGACCGACATCAGGGCGCGGTCCTCAGGACTGGTCAGCAGGGGCGTGGCCTGCCGGGCGCCGAACAGGAAGAGCTCGAAGTCCGACGGGGGCACGAAGCGGTCGGCCGGCGTGGCTTGGCGGCCCGATGTCGGAACCGCCAGATGCGGCGTCACCACCAGCACCAGCTCGGTCTGGTTCTTCTGATAGCCGGTCGAGCGGAACAGGGCCCCGATCACCGGCAGGTCGCCGATGAAGGGATATTGCCGGATCTCGTTGCGATACTCGTCGCGCAGCAGGCCGGCGATGGTGAAGGATTCCCCGTCTCTCAGCTCAATCGTAGTGCGCGCGCGGCGCACCTTGATCCCAGGAATGCTCAGCCCGCCGGTGTTCACCGACACGGTCGGGTCGATGCTCGACACCTCCGGGGCGACCACGAGGTTGATGACGCCGTCGTCCAGGACCGTTGGCGTGAAGGCCAGGGCGATGCCGAACTGCTTGAACTCGACCGTGATCCGCGTGATCCCGTCCTGGGGATCGCTGGCGATCGGGATCGGGAACTCGCCGCCGGCCAGGAAGTTGGCGGTGTCGCCCGACATCGCCACCAGCGTCGGCTCGGCCAGGGTCTTGACGACGCCCTTGGTCTCCAACGCGTCGAGCAGGATGTCGAGGTTGGCGTCGCCGGCCCGCAGCACGGTCTGGATCGCGCCGAAACTCGAAAGGCCGATCGAGGCGTTGACGTTGGTGTCGCCGGTGAAGAGGAACGGATGGTGGGGCCTCATGTTGGGCGACTGGGTGTTGACGCGCAGATCCTTGGCGATCCTGCGTTCCATCTCCACGAAGCGCACCGACAGCATCACTTGCTGGACGCCCTGCACGGACATCATGTTGACCACCTTGCCGGGGGCGTAGCTCTCGGCAAGGGCGATGATCCGTTGCAGGCGAGGCGCGCTGCTGACCCGGCCCGACAGCACGATGGATTCGTTGGCGGCCGAAATCTTGACCCCGTCCTCCTCCGGCATCACGTCGTGCAGTCGCGCCTTCATGCCGCCGACGTCGGCCGAGACCACGACATTGACCGAGCTGAGCAGCCGCTTGCCAGGTCCGTAGATGCTGAGCGCGGTGGAGCCCATCTTCTTGCCCACCACATAGACCGAGTGGGTCGAGAGCGGCAGGACGTCGGCGATGTCCGGGTTGGCCACCATCAGGTCGGTGTAGCTGGCGGGCGTCTCGAGCACCTCGGCCTTGCCGGTCGGGATCACCAGTTCGTATCGGCCGTCGCTATCCTGGGCCAGACCGTGGGTCGGCGCGGCGACAGCGAGCGCGATGAGCATATTGCGAAGCGTCTTCGCCATATGCCCGGGTCTCATACCGATCGACTTCATGCGTAACACCCCCGTGCCCGATTGAACCGTGTCGACGGCGAGGCGCGTGCTCATCGCGCCACCGTGTAGCTCTTGGTCTCGACGCCCCGTGTCACCTTCACCTCCGGGCCCGACGGCGCGCGCGGCGCCGCCGCCCGCGGGGCGTAGGCCCGTGGCGAGTAAGAGACCGGTGTCGTCGCAAAGGAGCGATATCCGCCGAGATCGGCCACGGTGGTGACCTGCCGGGTCACGGGCTCTTCATCGGCGACCTGGCGCAGGGCCAGAGAGACATTGCCGACCGCCTGAGCCAGCGAGATCGCCTGGGCCTGATCGGGCGTCATCTCCAGGGTGATGGCCTTGGCCACCACTGGGGCTTCGGCGGTGTCGTCCGACACCTGGTCGACGCCCAGCACCTTGATGTTTTCCGCCAATACTTGGGTCACGACATTCATCTTGCCGGCGTCGGTCCCGGCCGGACCGCCGACGTCGCGCGTCAGCAGGACGTCCACCCGGTCGCCCGGCAGGACAAAGCCCGCCACGCCGGCCACGTCGTTGGAGCGGAACGTCACGCCCCGCATGCCTTGCGTCATGGCGGCTGACAGGTTCACCCGGCCGCCCGGGACAGTGATCTTGCCTGGTAGGACGGGTTCGTTGGAGGCCAGGGGGCGCAGGACCAGGCGCTGCCCGCCGACCGTAGCCTGCTCGATGCTGCTCATCGCGCCAGGCGGTACGGAGCCCTGCGGATAGCGGACCACCTTCAACAACGCCGGGGTTAGCGCCATGCCTCGGCCTATCGGCTGGGAGGCGACAACCACAGGGACGGTGCCGGCTAGGGCCGCTGATTGCTGGTCGGCTTGCCGTTGACGGCCAAGCCAGAACTGCGCTGCAAGCACAGCGATCAGGCCAAGTAGAATCGCGACAGATAAGGTTGCAATGGTACGGATAGGCATACAACACACCTCCCGGATGCACAGGCATCCTCAGGTGAGGAGGTTGTGTGCAACCTTAGCTTTGCGCCCGATTAGTTAATGATTACTAAGCCGTCATGGTGAGTAAGGCGCGACTTCGCATGAAGTCGCGCCTCATTGTCTAGGCCGACGGCGTCGCGATCGTGGTGCCGGCAGTGTTGATGGCGTTCGAGATCGTGCCGCCCAGGAAGAGGGCGGCGCCGGCGATGCCTGCGCCCACGATGGCGAGGATCAGAGCGTATTCGGCGGCCGAGGCGCCGGACTCATCTTTCAGAAACGAGACAAACTTGGACATGGAACGTCTCCATTTGAAGACGGTTGAGCGTGCGTTAGCGGCGCGCCAACCCCTTATGCAGCCGGTGTCGCGATCGTATTGCCGGTCTTGTTGATAGCGTTCGAGATCGTGCCGCCCAGGAAGAGGGCGGCGCCGGCGATACCGGCCCCGACGATGGCGAGGATCAAAGCGTACTCGGCGGCCGAGGCGCCGGACTCGTCTTTCAAGAATGAAACAAACTTGGACATTGGGTAGCCCCTCATTTGTTGCTGATAAGCCACATGGCAGATCAGGGAAGGTAGACGGGGTTACCTAGAGGCCCCCCGCCATCCATTGGGGCCAAGCTAATATGACAATTAAAATTCTGTAAACAAAAATCAGGCGTAACCATAACTTTTACTGCTCTTCAAAATCATGTGAATACTGGAAACACGAATATGAACCATATGCCCGTCTGCTCGATTTTGTAATCAAGGGGTCCAACTTGTAGTTGCTCTTGCGAATTCGGCGCGACGGTTAAGATGCCGCCAATCGCTAAGGCGGGAACGCCATCTGAAATTGCGCCGCAACTTATTGTAGGTCCTCGCGGCGAAGGTCTTGGCCTCTTGGTTGCGACATCGGAAGGCCGAAAACTCAACGTGCGAGCGATTTGGAAGATGGAGCTCTTGCTTAGGAGTTTCTCCCGCGAAATCGGTCGTGATCGACCGGAATAGGGCCTGGCGTCGACCTCCAGGCGGGCGGCGGCCCAGCTCCAGGCGCTCGTGGGGAGCTTCCTTCACCGTGGCGACGGGCGGTCAGCCTGCGCGAGAGCCCTTGACCCTGGCCCTGGGGCGCGGGCGAGGCCCGCTTATCGCCGCCAACAGCACGAGCGAGAGTCCCGAGATCCAGGCGCCCCATCTGGTCTGTGGGACGGGGCGGTCGCTTAATGTCGGCGTGGCCGCCTTGTTCAGGTCGGGTACGCGGTTGCTTGCCGTGAGACCGCTGAGATCGGAGCCGGCCGGCAAGTACTCAGGCGCGTCGGGAAGGTCGCGCTCAGTGTCGGCGGCGTATCTCAAATGCAAGGCTTGCGAGGAAACCTCGAACAGCCGCGCGTAGGGGACGGCGCTGAGCGCCAGGGCCAAGGCGGCGAAGACAAGCCGTGGCGGCCCCAGCGCCGCGGCGGTCACCGCCGCGAACTCGACGACGACCAGCATCCGCCATGGAAACTGCACCCGGTCGAGCCCGGGCAGGCTCCAGACCATCGGAATGACAGCCAGGCTCATCGCCGCCCCGAAGACGACCGCGCCCACCCAGAACCAGCGACGGCCGCCAGCGGCGAGGGCCACGGGCGCCAGGGCGAACGGCGCCACCCACAGCGCCGCATACGGTCCCCAGGGCGCCCAGTTCGCTGGTCGATATATGCTCGAGATCATGGCCGCGGTGGAGATGTGGTGCTGCAGGGTGAGCGCGGGCAGCAGATAGATGGCGCTCAACCCCAGCCCTAGAAATCCGGCGAAGGCGTAGGCCGCAAGGTGCTCGCGCCGTCGCACGACCATCGGCGCGATCAGGCCGACACTGGTCAGCAGCGCGGCGGGCAGATGGGTCATGACCAGTCCGGCGAACGAGATCGCCAGCAGCGGCGTGGCCCACCGGCGAGGCTGGGCGTCCAGGCCCAGAGCGACCAGGGGCAGCCAGGCGAAGGCGGAGAACTCCGCCAACCCGGCGCGCCCGTACCAGTCGTAGAGGTGGTAGGGCGCGGCCATGTAAAGCAGCGCCCACAGGGGATTGGCGCCCTTGAAGCGGAGCCAGGCCGACATGGTCACGCCTGAGGCGAACATGGCCAGCAAGGCCGCGCCGTTGATGGCCTGCAGCGTCGTTAGGCCCGCCAGGTCCAGCAGTCCCGACACATAGAACGCCAACGGTGGGTAGAAGTAGAAGGCGGGACTTCCCAGGCCGCCCCAAGAGTGAGGCAACCAGCGGGGATAGAGCACGCCCTGGCCGAGCAACTCACCAAACTGCTTGGTCCAGACGTAGTTATAGATGGCCGAGTCCGCGGCTCCTGGTCCCCACAACAGGCTCGGCGTCATCAGCACGAGCGCCGCGACGGCGACGACGGCGATCTGCCTCGGCCAGGACCGGCGGGTCACGGGCCGGCGGGGCTAGATGCGCGGCGGACATGCACCACCGCGAACTTGTCGGCCCAGAGCCGGCGCCAATTTGGAAGCTCATCGAGGGTGGCGATCGCCGGGTTGCCGGCGGCCAGTATGGTCCAGGCTATCTTGTGCTTGTCGAGGGTCGCCGCCAGCGCGGCCGGCCGGGCGAGGGTGGCGGCTTCATAGGCTCGCACGAAGTCGTCGCCGTACATGTCGGCGCGGCCGTCGATGAATGGCTGCACCCCCTCGAACACAAGGTAGCCGCCGAAGCTGTACTCGTTGAACACCGGCGCGCGCCTCAGTGCCTGGGGCGTCTTGGCCAGGGCCGAGACCGGCGAGACGATCCCGTCGCCGCGCTCGGTCGGAACCGACAGTCGTATGGTGATGGCCGCAAGGACCGCCAGCCCAAGCGCGGCGAGCGTAGGTCCGACCGGCCCCCAGTCGCCGGACCGCCGTGGCGCGGCGGCCCCCGCTTCAAGCTTCGCACGGGCCAGCGGCTCGGCCAGCAGCAGGGCGGCGATGAGCGCGAAAACGGCCTGGTGCCGAACATGCTGCAGCGCCATGTGGAACAGGCCGAGCATCAACAGGAGCCGGATCGCCGGAATCTTCACGCCGCGCCATAGGCAGAAGAACAGCGCCTCCAGGATCGCCACCTCGAAGACGGTCATCTTTGAAAAGTCGGCGCCGCGCCATTCGACGATCGCCGGCAGACTTTGCATGCCCATGAGTTTGAAGGGAAAAATCAGTCCTTCGACCCCGTGCGGGGTGAGCAGGGTCATGGCGACCGCCGCGACGCCAAACAGTCCCCAAGACCAGATGACAGGCCATGGACGGCGCCAGGTCTCGGTCAGCGCCTCCAGGGCGAACGGCGCGATCAGCGCCAGACCGAGGACGAACCCGCCATGCAGATTGGCCCATATCGCCATCAAAGGCAGCAGCCATAAGCTTGGCGCCCGTCCGGCGTCACGGGCGCTCATCAATCCCACGACCCAGGCCGCGAGCACCGGCAGCGCCAGGATGTGGGGGCGGGCCAGCAGGCTGGGCGCGCCGCAGGCCAGGGCGAAGCCCAGGAGCAGGAGCAGCGGACCCGGCGCCAGCCAGCGGCGCAGGTACGCCCCCAGGACGGCGGCGGTCGCGCCGAAGGCCAGGGCGACAAGCACCCGCAATCCGTTCCAGCCGGCGGCTTTGTAGGCCAGCGTCATGACCACTTCCGACAGCCATTCGTGAGCCTGCCAGGGCGCGCCGGCGAAGGTGTAGGAGAACGGGTCGGTGGTGGGGACCGCGCGGTGATCCAGGATCCATTGGCCGGTGGCCAGGTGCCAGTAGGTGTCGCCGTCGTTGAAGATCGTATCGACCGGCAGCAAGATCGCGAAGGCCGCGAACGCCGCGACGGCGACGACGAGGATTCCAGCGCGACCCGCGAAAACCCAATCGGCCACGGGCTCTAGCCAGCCGTTGGCCGGTTTGGAGGTCTCGATCCTCGATTGCGCCTCGGTCATCTCAAACCTTCAGAACCGCGAGGCCCGCACCCGGGCGAGGCCCTGTCCTGTGCATAATTCGTGCCGAGTATGCGCGAACGCGGCACTATCGCGGGATGGATTCGACTCTGCGTGTCCGAAGACTGGCCCTGCTCGCGGTGGTCGCGACCTTTCTGGTCGCCGACGTCGGCCTGGCGCGCGAGATATTCCACGTTCAGCCTCTCGGCATCGATTTCGCGCCGATCTGGAGCGGGGTGCGCATCGCGCTGGAGCGTCCTAGAGATATGTACGACTTCGCCGCCGTGACGCGCGACCAGGACTGGCTGCTGGGGGCGTTCGGCAAGGTGCGCCCGTTCGTCTATCCGCCGAGCTCCGTGACCATCTTCCTGCCGTTCGCGCTGATGGGCTTCTGGGTCGCCTACCCGGCCTTCATGCTGACGACGGGCGGGCTCCTGCTCTGGTCGACCTGGCGGCTCTCGCACCGGGCGACGGCCTTGCTGCTGGTGCTCATGCTGCCGCCGGTCTGGTGGTCGGTTCTGGTCGGGCAGGTGACCTTCCTGGTCGGCGGTCTGGTGCTCATGGCCCTGAGCCTGCGCTCGCGTCCGATTTTGGCCGGCGTGTTGTTGGGGGTGGCCGCGGCGGTGAAGCCGCAGCTGTTGGTGCTGTTCCCCCTGGCGCTGGCGCTCGAGGGGCGCTGGCGGATGCTGGCCGCGGCCACGGGGGCGGGCGGCGCGCTCTGCGCCCTGTCGCTGGCCATGCTGGGCGTAGGGCCCTGGCTGGACTGGTTGGCCGCCCTGCCGCGGTTCAGCGCCTTGATCGGCGATGATCGGCTGCTGCTGGCCGGGGTCATCACCCCGACCGGCGCGCTGGTCAGGCTGGGCGTCGCGGGGCCGGCGCTGATGGCCGCCCAGGTGCTGTTCTGGGTCGCCGGGGCCGCCGTGGTCTGGTGGGCCTTCACGCGCGCCACCAGCCCGCTTCAGCGGCTGACCGCGCTTGTCGGCGGCAGTCTGCTGCTCGCCCCCTACGCCATGGGTTACGAGTTCGCGATCCTCGCGCCAGCGGCGGCTGTTCCGGCCGCGAACCTGGAGGTTCCGCGCTGGCCGATCCACCTAGTCGCCTTGCTGCTGCTGAACCTGGCGCTTCCAGGCGCTGTCGCCTTGATCGGTCTGTTGACCCTGGTGCTGCAGCCGTGGCGTCCGGTGGAGCCTGAGGCCGCCGCCGCGCCGGTCAGTGTGACGACCTGAACGCCCAAAGCTTGGAGAGCACGAAGCTGAGGGCCGGGACGATCACCACGACCGGACCCAGGGCCAGCCAGAAGGGCCAGCCGACCTTCTCGACCAGCAGGTAGACCAGCGTCTGGTTGAGCGCCAGGGCGGCCAGCGACACCGCCAGAAAGCGGCCGAATTGAGCGCGATTGCGGGTCGGCCTGCGGAAGGTCAGGCGCGCATTGCCCAGGTACGAGACGCCCACCGCGGCGCAGTACCCCGCCAGGTTGGCGCTCAGCGGCGAAAGCCCCAGGCCCTCACGGGCTGCGAGGGCCAGCGCCACATGGACGAGCGTGGCGACGACGCCGACCACGGCGAAGGTCCCGCCTTGCCGGGTGATCTCTGCGGGCGTCACGTGGGACGGCGCGCTGTTAGCAGGATCGAGACGCCGAACGGCAGGTCGAAGCGGCTCAGCAGCGCCTTTTCCGAGGCGAACAGTTTGCGCAGGGCGGCGTTGGCGGCGGCCGGCGGCATCGCGTCGTCGTCACCTTTCTGGTTGCGGGTGAGATATTTCAACAGCCGCACCGCGCTGATCGCCGGGAACAGAAGCATGTTGAAGTAGCTCGCCTTCTCCACGATCAAGCCGGCGTCGTCGAACAGCCGGCGGAACCCCGCCAGGTCATAGCGCCGCTTGTGATGATGCAGCACGTCATGCTGGCTCCACATCCACGCGTTGGCCGGCACGGTGGCCATCAGCCTGCCGCCGGGCGCCAGCAAGGCCGCCAGCGCGGCGACCGAAGCTGCGTCTTCGTCCACATGCTCGATGACGTCGAACGCCACAACCAGGTCAAAGGGGTGCTCGTAGGCGGGCAGGGCGCCTGGCAGCAGGCCGCCGCGCACCTCGATCCCGCCCCGCGCGGCATAGGCCCGCGAGGCCTCGTCTGGCTCGATCGCGCGCACCTTGCCGAACTTTGCCAACATTTCCAGGTTGCCGCCGGCGCCGCACCCGGCCTCGAGGATCTCCGCGCCGGCGGGCAGGGCCAGCCGGGTGATCTGGTCGGCGAGGATCTCGCGCCTGGCGGCGAACCACCAGTGATCGCGCTGGACCTCCCGCATCCTGTCGTAGATTACGCGGTCCATCTCAGGTCTCGAAGCCGACGCGCTCCCGGACGAGGTAGAGGGGGCGCCCCTTCACCTCCTCATACAGCCGGCCGATGTATTCGCCCAGGATCCCGAACGCGATCATCTGCACGGCGAACCCGAACAGCACCACGACCATCAGCGAAGCGTAGCCAGGCACGTCGCGGCCGACGACCAGGACCCGGATGATCAGCGCCAGGGCCGCCGTCATCGCCACCGCGGCGGCGGCCAGCCCGACGATCGTCCAGACGCGCAGCGGCGCGGTGCTGAAGGAGGTGATCCCGTCGAGGGCGAACCGCCATAGCTGGAAGTAGCGCCAGGATGTCTCGCCGGCCACCCGCGCCGGGCGCGTGTAGGCCACGCCGACCTGGCGGAAACCGACCCAGGCGAACAGGCCCTTCATGAACCGGTTGCGCTCGGGCAAGCGCTTCAGCGCCTCTACGACCTGGCGATCCATCAGCCGGAAGTCGCCGGTGCTAGGCGGGATGGGGCTCGCCGACATCGAATTGAAGACCCCGTAGAAAACCCCGGCGGTCATCTGCTTGAGCCATGTGTCGCTGCGCCGGTCGGCGCGAACGCCGTAGACCACGTCGTAGCCCTGTTCCCACAGGCCTACGAATTCGCCGATCAGTTCGGGAGGGTCCTGCAGGTCGGCGTCGATCGGCACCACCATGTCGCCGGTTGCGACATCGATCCCCGCGGTCAGGGCGGCTTCCTTGCCGAAGTTCCGCGACAGGGCGATCACCCTGATCCGCGGATCGGCCAGCGCCCTGGCTCGCAGCAGCTCCAACGTGCCGTCGCGGCTGCCGTCATCGATGCAGATGATCTCGGCGGCTACGCCCAGCTCGGAGATCACAGCGTCCAGGCGCTCAAACAGCGAGGCGAGGACGGGCGCCTCGTTGTGCATCGGAATGATCAGCGACAGGGTCCGGCGGACCCGCGATCGCGCGCCGAGCTTCACCGCGTCCGTCTGTGAGTGTGTCTCGACAGCCTTCACGATAGCCCACCCGTGGTTCGCACCGCGTGGCTCGCCGATCGGCGAGACCGGGCGGATCCCGGCTGGGACCCTTCCGGCAAGTTTTAGATACTACGGATATCTTAACCTTGAGTTCGCGGAGGCGTCGCGACGTTTCTTCCGCCATCTCAACGGCGTTTCGGTCAGCGCCATCGAGGCGGCGCCGGCGATGACGACGGTGGTCGCCAGCATCAGGACGAGGGCCGCGATGACCTCGCCGACAGGCGTCGCGCCCGGCGGGCTCATCAAGATCGCGAACGGGGTGAAGGGCGGGAGCCAGATCAGCCAGGGCATGGGCCCGACCGCGCCGGTCATCTGGGTCAGGGCGACGAAGAACACCAGCAGCAGCACCCCGAAGATCGGGCGTGAGAGGTTTTGCGCGGCGGGAAGGTCCTTGGCCACGGCCCCGAGGCCGATCAGGGCCGAGCCGTACATGGCGAAGGCGACAAGGTAGACCGCGCCGGCCTGGATCAAGGTGGACGGGTTTGTGAACGCGCCCAGCAATAGCGCTTCCAGCCCAGGTTGCGCCGCGCCGAACCGACTGACGGCGATCGCCGCGCCGGCGCCTAGCCATGCGGCCAGCACGACGACGGACAGAATCCCGACGCCCAGCAGCTTTCCGAAGATGATCTCCGTCGAGCGCGCCGAGGCGAGCAGGCTGTCCAGCGCGCGGTTGGCCCGCTCTCTCACAATGGCCTGCAACAGCATGCCCAGCGCGCCGACCAGGTTCATCCAAAGCAGCATGACGATCGCGAAGCGGCTGATCTGCTCGGCGGCGGCGGGCGACATTTTCCGGACGGGCGCCTTGGCCGTGACGACCTGCACGTGGACGGCGTCCGCGGCGTCGAGCGCCTGTTGGGAGGCGCCGGCTTCGCGCAACGCCTGTCGGCGAAGCCCCGTCAGCAGTTCCTTTTCCAACTGCGCTGCGGCCATCGGCGGGATCGGCCGCCCCTGCACCAGGACCTCAAGCGCTGAACCTGGCTTCGCACTCACCACCAGGACCGTATCGGGTGTCGCGGCCTGCGCGGGCGTCAGAACCCGAAGCTGGGGCGGCGCGCGCCGGTTGGCGTCGGCGATCGCCGCGATCACGGCCGAGCCCAGCGCCGGATCGGCGGCCCGGATCAGCACGGTCTGCGCCGCTGCGGGCGCCTCGGTCCGCGACGCGCCATAGGCGCCGATGAGCCCGGTCAGCAGCATCAACACCGGTCCCAGCAGCAGGGCGATCCAGAAACTCGGCAGGGATCCGTAGGCGGCCATCTCCCGCCGGGCGATGAGCCACATGCGCCGCATCAGGCCGCGGCCCGTTGACCGGCGAGCGTCCAGAACGCCCCTTCCAGATCGGCCTGGATCGGTTCAAACCCATGGACCGCCAGTTCGCGTTCGGCCAGGGCGCGCATGAGGGCGGGGACGGGGACGGTCCTTGGCAGCAGGACCCGCCAGCGCAGGGCGTCGCTCATCTTGCTGGGGAAGGGCTGGGCCTCGCCGCCCAGCGCCTGCACGATCTCAAGAAGGGCGGCGTCGTCATTGATGGTGACATAGACGCCGTACGGCGCGTGAGTGGTGGCCTCGGCGACGGCGCCTTCGAAGGCGGTGCGCCCGTCGGATATGATCACCACGTGGTCGCACAGCCGTTCGGCGACCACCATGGAGTGGGTCGAGAACAGGATCGCGCCGCCTTGCGAGCGGAATTCGCTGAACAGCGACTGGACCTCGGCTTGGGCGATGGGGTCCAGGCCGGAGAACGGTTCATCCAGGATGAGCAGCGCCGGGTCATGGGCGATGGCGCAGAGGATCTGCACGCGCTGCGCGTTGCCCTTCGACAATTCGCCGATCCGAGCACGGGCGCGGCCCGAAAGCCCGATCCGTTCCAGCAGCGCATCGGCGCGGCGGTAGGCGGATTCTCGCGACATGCCTTTCAGCTGGGCATGGAAGGCGATGGCGTCGCTCGCGCGCTCGCGCGGGGCCAATCCGCGCTCCTCGGGCAGGAAGCCCAGCCGGCTCCGCGCCGCGAACGAAGCGGGTTGTCCGAACAACTCGATGTTGCCGCTGTCGGGCGCGATAAGACCGACGATGGCCTTGAGGGTGGTGCTCTTGCCCGCGCCGTTGACGCCGATGAAGCCGGTGATGCTTCCGCGCGCCACCGAGAAGCTCACGTCGCTGACGCCGCGACCGCCGCCATAGGTCTTCGCCAGGTTCGCGACCCGGAGCGGAGTCAGCGTGGAGGGCGCAGCGACCGCGAGCATGTCCGAAGAGTCCGCGCCTATTGGTTTAGGTTGCGATAACGCGGCGCGATCGGCGGCAGGCCGGTCACCCCCGCGTCCTTGATCAAGTTCGCACGACACGGCTCACCCTGGTGGGAGTTCAAAAGCGCCTGCGCGCCTCACAACCTAAGCGTGGTGGATGGCGCCCCCTCAACGTACAAGGATAGGGTTAACGCGGCCGGGTCGAAAGAGGGCCGATCGCCGCAAGGGAAGAGAGGGCCGGTGTCACGGATCAAGCGTCTCGGACCTTTCCTGCTCTTGGGTCCGATTAGCGGCCCGCTGGTGGCCGGCGTCGTCTTCAATCTACGCGAGGGTCGGCCGGTGCTGGCCAGCCTCTATGCGATGGCCCTGGCCGAGTTCACCTTCCTGCTGCCGGTGGTGACCGCGCATCTCGGCCTTCAACTCGTCTCCTGAGAGCTTTGCCGTCGGGCGGACAGGTCGGGTAGGGACCGGGATCTGATCAGGGCCTCCACGATGACGACCATGAGGGCCAAGCTCGCGACCTGGACCGCAAGTTCGCGGTAGTCGATCGGCTGTCTCACCACGGGCGCGAAAGTGACTGGCTTGATGAAGAGGCTGACCGTCAGGTTGTTGGCTAGGTGGGCGCCCAGCGCGAACTCAAGGCCCCCAGTTCGCAGAACAACCCAGGACCAGGCCGCTCCCATCGCGGCGCGGATGAGGAACGGGCCAGGGCTGGGATCGAAATGGACGGCCGAGAAGAGCAGGCCGTTGATCGTCAAGAGCAATGCGACATTGCGAACGAAGGCGTAGGTCTGCTGCAGAAGCCAGCCGCGGAACAGGATCTCCTCGGCCAGGGCCGCAAGGCACAGGAAGCCGCAGGCCGCCGCGACATAGACGGCGCGCGCCCACCAGGCCGCGCCGGGTGAGAAGATCGGAGCCGCCTGCGGCGCGTCGGCGCCCAGATAGTCCAAGACCACCGAACCGCCGACGATCGGCAGGGAAATCGCCAGTCCAAGCAGCACCAGGCGCCAGCGGAAATGGGCGGACGAGGTGAGGAAGGTCCGGAGCGGGCGCTGATAGAGACGTGCGGCGACCAGTACAAAGGCGAGCGCCGCGGCGATGGAGCCCATCCCGACCGAGGCCAGTTCGTAGCTGTAGCCTTGCAGCGTCCGCCCAGTGCGGCCTGTATCGGAGAACCTGCCGACCGCGTCGACGATGGAAACCTCACCGCCGCTCGCGGCCCAGGTGATCAACGCGGCCAGGCCGAGCACGAGGAGCATCACCGCGCCGAGCGCGATCAGGGCCAGGGCTCCGCCTGCCGCCAGGACCCCCGCCAACCGCAGCCAGCTTCGTTCGCGGGAGCCCACGCATGCCAGGAAGCTGCGATGCTCGCCAAGGTCTCCCCAAGGATCAGCGGCCATGACCTCTCTCGCGCCCCCTCTTCGCAACAGGATGCGGCGCCAGAAGCCGCAGTGTCTCCGGGTTGAAACCTAGAATTGCAGCATGGGCAGGTTTGGACGACTGCATGTTTCCGGGCCGAACAAAATAGTTTCCCTATCTGTGTTGTCGCTTACTCGCCGCTGGCGCTGGCCAATGCTTTCGTCTCGTGACACTCTGTGTTTATGGGCCGCATTCTCGACATATCCGAGCGAATTATCTTGGTGTTGCTCTTCGCCGCTTTCGCTTGGGCGAACTGGCGGTCCGAACACTTGGCCAATCTGCTTGTTCTCGCGACTGAAGCCATGACGGTGTTCTTCATCCTCATCAGGCGTCAGGCGTTCAGCATCAGCGCCCAGCCGGTAGATTGGCTTCTTGCCCTGGGCGGGACGATGCTGCCGCTCATCGCGCGACCGGGCGGTCAATCGTTTGCGCCGGAGGTGGTCGGCATCGTCGCGATGATCGGCGGCGCGGTGGTCAGCGCCGCGGCGAAGCTGAGCCTGAACCGGCGTTTCGGCATCGCGCCCGCCAACCGTGGCGTGCAACGCAACTGGGCCTATTCGATCGTCCGGCACCCGATGTACGTCGGATATTTCGTGGCCCAGTTCGGCTATCTGCTGATCAATCCCAGCCCGTGGAATATCGGGCTGTACCTGGCGGCCTGGAGCTTGCAGTTCGGCCGCATCCTTCGGGAGGAACGCTGGCTTCTGACCGATCCCGAGTATCAGGCCTATGCGGCCTCGGTGCGCTTCCGGCTCGTGCCGGGAGTCTTCTAGGCGGACGCGGTCCGATGCGCAGACCTCTCGGCGCTCGAAACCGGCCCGGTCAGGCGACAGGCGCAGGATGATCTTTCTGCTCTTCAGCATCGGTGGGGTCATGCTGCTCACCGCCATCGAGTTGCGGTGGCCGGCCAGCACCGAGCCCAGCACGCGCCTGGTCAACGCCAAGGTCTGGGCGCTGTACGCCGCCGTCACCTACGCGCTTGTGCCGGTCGTTGGATCGCTGGCGACCAGGGGGGTGAACTGGCTGGGCGGCGGCGTGTTCGACCTGGCGTCGTGGCCCATCGTCCTTGGGGTTCTGGCCTTCGCGTTCGCGATGGATTTCGGGGAGTTCCTGTTTCACCGCGCGCAGCACGCGATCCCGTTTCTCTGGCGCATGCACTCGCTGCACCATTCCGATCCGAACATGAACGCCACGACGGCGGCCCGGCACTTCTGGGCTGATCCGCTCATCAAGGCGGTGACCGTCTGGCCCGCCGTCGGGCTGTTGTTCAAGCCGACGCCGTTGATCCTGGTGATCTATGCGAGCCTGAGCCTCTATCACTATTTCGCCCATGCAAACCTGCGGGTGAATTTTGGTCGCCTCTCCTGGGTGTTGAACGCGCCGGCCTATCATCGCCTGCACCACTCGGCGGACCCTCAGGACTACGGAACGAATTTCGCCGGCCTGTTCCCCATCTTCGACCTCATATTTGGAAGCTATCGGCAGCCGACGCGGTTCGTTCAAACCGGACTAGCGGAACGCCCGCGCGGGCTTCTCGACGCCATTGTCTGGCCGGCCAAGGCGCGATGAGCAGCGCAGGCGGCGCCTGCCCAGATGATCAGGCGCCCTCCCATCGGGAGTGAAACTGTTCGGCTAGTTCCGCGTTGAGGAACAAGCTGAACGGTACGCGGGGCTTCGAGCCATGGTCGCTAGTCATCCCTCAAGGGGCGTTCGGGCGGCTGTGTTAAGCGCCTGCGCGACGGCCGCGCTGCTGGCGGCGTGCGACCGCGGCGCCCCATCCAAAGGCGAGGCGCCTCCGTTCCAGGTGGAGGCTGTCACCCTCACGCCCCGGTCGGTCGATGAAGTCGTCGAACTGCCGGGCCGCGTTGCGGCGGTGCGCACGGCCGAGGTCCGGGCGCGGGTGGACGGCATCGTCGAGCGGCGGCTCTATTCCGAAGGCACCGACGTTCGCGAAGGCGCGCCGCTGTTCGCCATCGATCCCCGCGAGAAGCGAGCCAGCACGGCGAGCGCCCGCGCGGCGCTCGAACGCGCCCAGGTCACCTTGATCAACGCCCGCAAGGACCTGGCCCGCTACACCCCGCTGGTCGCGCGCAAGGCGATCAGCGCCCAGGAGTTCGACGCCGCCCAGGCCGCGGTCAGCCGAGGGCAGGCCGACGTCGCCTCCGCCCAGGCCGCCCTGGACAAGGCGCAGCTTGATCTCAGCTACACCACCGTCACCGCGCCGATCAGCGGACGGGTCGGGCGCGCCGAGGTCACCGAGGGCGCCCTGGTCAGCGCGTCCCAAGCCACGCTCCTGACCCGGGTCGAACAGCTCAGCCCGATCTATGTGCGCTTCTCGCTGCCCAACGCCGAGATCTTGCAGCTGCGCCGGCGCGCGGCCGCCGGCCAGTTCGCCATTCCGCGCCTCGACCGGGTCGAGGTCAGCCTCGTGCTCGAGGACGGGACGCCCTACGGCGCCGTCGGCCACCTGAACTTCTTGGACCAGGCGGTCGATCCCTCGACCGGTGGGCTCTCGCTGCGCGCGGAGTTTCCCAATCCCGAACGGGAGCTGCTCCCAGGCCAGTTTGTCCGCGCGCTACTGTCCGGCGCGCCGAACCCCAACGCGCTCACCGTGCCCCAGGCGGCGGTGCAGATGTCGGGCGAGAAGGCCAGCGTCCTGGTGGTCGGCGCCGACGGCGTGGTCGCCGCGCGCCCGATCGTGCTGGGGGCCATGATGGGCGACCAGTTTGTCGTCAGTTCGGGATTGAAGGCGGGCGAGCGCGTCATCACCAGCGGCGTTCAGAAGGTCCGCCCCGGCCAAAAGGTCACCATCGCTCCGCCGAAGGCGCCAACCCCGCCGCCCAAGACCGGGCAGCGGTAGCGGCGGGGAACCAGGGCCATGAACAGCAGCTTCTTCGCCCACCGACCGGTCTTCGCCTGGGTGATCGCCCTGGGGATCTTGCTGGCGGGCGTCATCGCCCTGCGCTCCTTGGCGATCGAGCAGTATCCGACTGTCGCTCCGCCGTCCTTGAGCTTGTCGGTGAGCTATCCGGGGGCGGACGCCGCCACCCTCGACCAGAACGTGACCTCGGTCATCGAGAAGGAGATGAACGGGGTCCCTGGCTTCCTCTACATGGAATCGACCAGCCGCTCGAACGGCACGGCCGGCATCACCGTGACGTTCAAGTCCGGCGCCGACATCAACATCGCCCAGATGGAGGTGCAGAACCGCCTCAGCCGCGTCGAGCCGCGCCTGCCCGAAGAGGTTCGGCGCCAAGGCGTACAGGTCAACGCCGCCAATTCGGGCTTCCTGATGCTCGCGGCCCTGACCTCCAAGAGCGGCGGCACCAGCGCCCTGGAGCTGGGCGACTTCGCCTCCAACAACGTCGTCGATGAGTTGCGGCGCGTGCCGGGCGTAGGCGATGTGCGCATGTTCGGCACCGAGTACGCCATGCGGATCTGGCTCGATCCGCAGAAGTTGGCCGGCTACGACCTCTCGGCCTCCGAAGTCCTGGCCGCGGTGCGCGAGCAGAACAGCCAGACCGCCGGCGGCAGCCTGGGCGACCAGCCGACCGCGGACAAAAGCCAGCTCAACGCCACGGTCGTCACCCAGAACCGCTTCACGACGCCCGAGCAGTTCCGTCAGATCATCCTGCGCGCCAATCCGGACGGCTCGGCGATCCATCTGGGGGATGTCGCTCGCGTCGAGCTCGGCGCCGAAAGCTACTTGACCGGCTCCACCCTGAACGGCCAGACCATGGCTGGGATGGGCATCCAGCTCACCGCCGGCGCGAACGCCCTGGCCACGGCCGAAGGCGTCAGGGCCCGGCTCGAGGAGCTGGCCCCGTCGTTCCCGGCCGATATCGCCTGGTCGACGCCCTATGACACGACCCCGTTCATCAGCGCCTCGGTCGAAGAGGTGGTGAAGACCCTGGTCGAGGCCATGGTCCTGGTCTTCATCGTCATGTTCCTGTTCCTGCAGAACTGGCGCGCGACGCTCATCCCAACCATCGTCGTCCCGGTGGCCCTGGCGGGGGCCTGCTTTGGCCTGCTGATCTTCGGCTATTCCATCAACATCCTGTCGCTGTTCGGCATGGTGGTGGCGATCGGAATCCTCGTGGACGACGCCATCGTCGTCGTCGAAAACGTCGAACGCATCATGGCCGAGGAGGGGCTTCCCCCTCGCGAGGCGACGGTGAAGGCCATGAATCAAATCACCTCGGCCATCATCGGCATCACCCTGGTGCTGATCACCGTCTTCCTGCCGATGGCCTTTTTCCCGGGTACGTCGGGCGGGATCTATCGGCAGTTCTCGGTGACGCTGGCGGTCTCTATCGGCTTCTCGGCCGTGCTCGCCCTGACCCTCACCCCGGCGCTCTGCGCGACCCTGCTGAAGCCGCATCGCGCGCACGAACCTGATCGCCCGCGCCACCCGCTGCTGGCCTTCGCCGACCGATTCCTCGGCGGCTTCAATCGAGGCTTCGACCAGATGGCCGACGGCTATCAGAACGGCGTCGGCAGGTTGCTGTCGGCGCCGCTCCGCTGGCTCGCGGTGTTCGTGGTCGCGGTCCTGCTGACCGGCTTGCTCTACACCCGGCTGCCCGGCGGCTTCCTGCCCTCCGAAGACCAGGGCGTCCTGCTGGTGACGATCGACGCGCCCCCAGGCGCCACCGCCGACCGCACCCAAATTGCTGTCGACCAGGCCGCGGCCTTCTTCAAGGAGCAGCCCGAGGTCCGCGACGTGGTGATGATCAACGGCTTCAACTTCTTCGGCCAGGGCCAGAACGCCGCCATGGGCTTCATCTCCCTGCGGCCGTGGAAGGAACGGGTGGGCGCCGAGCACGGCGTGGAAGCCCTGAGCGCGCGCGCAATGGCTGCGCTGTCGCAGGTCAAGAGCGCCAATATCTTCGCGCTCAACCCGCCGCCGATCCCATCGCTCGGCACTTCCAGCGGCTTCAGCATGAAGGTCCAGAACCGGAGTGGGGCCGACGCCGCGGCCCTGGCGGGCGTCCGCGATCAAATCCTCGCCGAGGCCGCCAAGAACCCCCTGCTGATCGGGGTCCGCGCCGAAGGTCAGCCTGACGCCCCGCAGCTCTATCTCGACATCGACCGCGTGCGGGCGCGGGCGCTCGGCCTCAGCATCGGCGATATCAACGCGACGCTCTCCATCGCCCTGGCCTCGTCCTACGCCAACGACTTCACCTACAACGGCAATATCTCGCGCGTGCTGATCCAGGCCACCGCCAGCCAGCGGATGACGCCTGACGACATCCTCAATCTCCAGGTCCGCAACAGCGGCGGGGACATGGTGCCGTTCTCGGCCTTCAGCCGCGCCGAGTGGACGGCCGGGCCGCCCCAACTCCAGCGCTACAACGGCTATCCCGCCCTGACCATTTCGGGCGCGGCCGCGCCCGGCCAATCCAGCGGCGCGGCGTTGAGCGAGATGGAGAAGATCGCTGGGCGCGTGCTGCCCGCGGGCTTTGGATATGAGTGGACCGGCATCGCCTTCGAGGAGAAGCAGGCCGGCGCGCAGGTCGTCATGCTGCTCGCCCTGTCGATGCTGATCGTCTTCCTGGTCCTGGCCGCCCTCTACGAAAGCTGGCCGATCCCGCTTTCGGTGTTGCTGGGTGTGCCGATCGGGGTGTTGGGCGCGGTGATTTTCACGCTGCTGCGCGGGCTGTCGGCGGACATCTACTTCAACGTCGGTCTGATCACGATCATCGGCCTGTCCGCCAAGAACGCCATTCTGATCGTGGAGTTCGCGATCGAGCAGGAAGCGGAAGGCAAGAGCGCCACCGAGGCCATCCTTCAGGCCGCACGTCTGCGTCTGCGGCCGATCGTCATGACCTCCCTGGCCTTCATCCTCGGCATGATCCCGCTGTTCATCGCGTCGGGCGCCGGCGCGGCCAGTCGTCAGGCGGTCGGCACCGGGGTCATCGGCGGGATGATCGCGGTCACCCTGCTGGGCGTCTTCTTCACCCCGGTCTTCTACCTCTCGGCCAGGCGATGGCTGACACGCCGCAAACCCCCTGGGCCACAGGTGAGCGAGGAGCCGCCCCATGCGTAGCTGGCCCGTCCTGCTCGCCGCGGCGGCCCTCAGCGGCTGCTCGCTCGCCCCGACCTATGTGCGGCCGACCCCGCCGGTGGCCGCGACCTTCCCGCTCAGCGAGCCGCTCCCCGATGCGCGGCCCGCTGTCCAGGTCTCCTGGCGCGACTTCTTCGACGATCCGCGCCTGGAGATCGTGAGCTCCAAGGCGCTCGCCAACAATCGCGACCTCGCGGTCTCTGTGGCGCAGGTCGAGCAGGCCAGGGCCCAGTACCGCATCCAGCGCTCCGCCCAACTTCCGAACGTCGATCTAGGCGCATCGGGGGGCCGGGCCCGGCAGTCGGTGGGCGTCACGGGAACGGGCCTTGCGGCGACAGCCGATTCCTACGACCTCGACCTGGGCATATCGGCCTTCGAGCTCGATTTCTGGGGCCGCGTCCGCAACCTCTCCACCGCCGCGCGGTACAGTTACCTGGCGAGCGTCGAGGGGCAGCGTGCGTTCCGCCTCTCCCTGATCCGCCAGGTCGCCGTGGCCTATATGACCCTGCGCGAGAACGAGGAGCGGATCGCCCTGGCGCAGCGAACGCTCGCCTCTCGCCGGGAAGGCCTGGAGATCGCGCGGCTGAGGCTTGAGGCCGGCGTCACCTCTTCAGCCGACTACGATCAGTCCGTCTCGCTGCTGACCGACGCACAGACCCAGCTCGCCGAGCTGCGGCGAACCGAAGCCACCGCGGTCAACCTGCTCACCGTTCTCGTCGGCGGGCCAGTGGACACCGCCGCGCTGCCCCCGCCCTTGCCGTTGGCGCAGCAGCAGATGTTCGACCGGCTCGACGCCGGCCTGCCGTCCGACCTGCTCGTCAACCGGCCCGACATCATGCAGGCCGAGGCCCAGCTTCGCGCGGCCAACGCTAATATCGGCGCCGCCCGCGCGGCCTTCCTGCCAAGGATCTCCCTCACCGGGGCGAGCGGCTACGCCTCGCGTGAGCTTGGAGACCTGGTCGGAGGCGATGGCCGGGCCTGGAACTATGGGGCGGGCGCAGCCCTGCCGATCCTCGATTGGGGCGCACGGCGCGGCCAGCTCGACTCGGCGCGCGCCCAGCGCGACATCGCCGCGGCCACCTACCAGCGCACTATCCAAACCGCGTTCCAGGAAGTCGCCGACGCCCTGGCCGGCCGCCGCTACATCGCCGACCAGATCCTGGCCCAGGAACGCGCCGTCGCCGCCCAGGAGCGCCTGGCCGAGACGGCGCATCTTCGCTACTCCAACGGCATCGCCATCTATCTGGAAGTGCTCGACGCCGAACGGAGCCTGTTCTCGGCCCAGCAGGCGCTGCTGCAGCTTCGCGGGACCAATCTGCGCAATCAGGTCGCCTTGTACGCGGCCCTGGGAGGCGGCCAGACTGATTGATCTTAGTTTCGGCGACGGCGCCCCCGGAAGCTGAGGACGAGCGCCGTGTCTCAGCCGAACTCATCGCGCCCGTGGTCCAAGCCTGCCGCGCTTTGATCCTAGCGGCGATCTGGCTGGCGGGCTTGCGAGCTCGCACAGCGCCAAAGTCTCTGAGGACGGCTTTCGACGGCGTCTAAATTGGCGCCCTCGCACGTCGAAGACATCCAGCTGCCGGGCGTGCTCGGCGGGGGTGAGCGGGTGGGCATCCAGTTGCGCTGACGTGGCGTCGCCGCTTCTGGTGCGCTCGGATCGTGTGGCCGAGGCGATCGTTCGACAATGTCCGCCACGAGGTAGAATGAGCCCACGAATACGCTCGCGGATGTCATCCAGCGAGCCCCTACTAGCGGACGTCGAGATTCGTCCAGGTCACGGCTGGGAGCCGATGTCTGAAAGCGGTCGCTACGTGCTGCTCACGTCTCGACGCCGGCTACGGGAACCTGAATGGCCCCGAGGGGCATCATACCGCTCGCCCTGCGCGCGGCAGCCAACTAGGCTCAGCGTCGAAGCTCGCCCGGGACAGGCGCGGGCGTGCAGGAGGATGCCATGACCTATGCGCCCGCGACTCGCGCGTTCTATGATGCTGACAGCCACATCATGGAACTGCCGGACTTCCTGAAGAAGTACGCCGACCCGGGTCTGCGGGACGAGATCCCGGAGGTGAGCTACTCGGCCTCGGTCGTCACCGATGAGGAGGTGGCGGTGATCGTGGGCCAGGGCAACCGGCATAGCGACGCGCACCGCACCGAGCAGATCGCCATGGGCGATGAGCTGATCGCCAAATCCAAGGAGATCCAGGCCTTGGGCGCCTTCGACAGCGCCGACCGATCCAAGGCGCTGGACCTGCTGGGGTTCACCAAGCAACTGGTGTTCGCCACCCACAGCCTGCGGATGCCGTTCTCGCCCAGTTCGAAGCTGGAGCCGCGGCTGCGCTATGGCGCGACCCGGGCGCACAACCGGCACATGGCCGACTTCTGCAAGACCGACAGCCGGATGATCGGCGTGGCGGCGATCCCGCTGGACGAGCCGGAGCTGGCGCTGGCCGAACTGGACTGGGTGCTCGCCCAGGGCCTGGGCGCGGTCTGGGTGCCGCACCGCGCGCCGCTGGGCCGCTCGCCCGGGCATGTCGATTTCGAGCCCTTCTGGGCGCGTCTGGCCGAGGCGCGGGTTCCGTTCCTGATGCATGTCGGCGGCGCGCCGCTGCAACTGGCCCAGGCCTGGGGCAACAACGGCCGGGCGCCGGTGAAGGACTGGCTGGGCGGCGGCGAGAACGTGCGCACCAAGGACGCGGCCCTGCAGCACCAGGTGCCCGAGGCCTTCATCAGCATGATGGTGCTGGACGGCGTACTGGACCGTCACCCGAACCTGCGCGGCGCGGCGATCGAGCTGGGGGCCGGTTGGGTTCCGGAAATGCTGCGGCGGCTCGACTGGGTGGCGCGGACCTGGGGGCGCAACGACGCCAATCTGCAAGTCCAAACGCGCAGTCCCACTCAGCAGATCGTCGAGCAGATGGCGTTCACGCCTTTCCCGCTGGAGGACCTGGGTTCGATGCTCGATCAATCGAGCGCCGATCTCTACCTGTTCTCCAGCGACTACCCGCACATCGAGGGCGGCCGCGACCCGATCGGCAAGTTCGAGCGCCACTTGGAGGGCCGCAGCGAGGCGGTGAAGACCAAGTTCTACGAGGAGAACTTCCTTCGCGTGGCGCCGAACGCAGCCGAAGCGTGATCGGCGGGCGGCGGATAGTGCGTCAAGCTCGCCGGCAGGCGTAGTGGAGTTCGGAGAAGTTCGCGCCACTGGACACGGTGTACATGGATAAGCTGCCGAGCCCCCCTGCCGGACGGCGTTATGGATCACCGGTGGAGATCGCGGCCCGCTAACTTCAGGCTCTTTGCGCCAATTCCCAGGGACTGAGTTTCTACGAGCCGACGGGCGACACGCTGCCGCGGCTCGAAGGCGTGTCGATCAAGCCGACCACCGGCTTCAAGTACAGGGAGCTGTATACCGCGATTGCTACGTCGACCGGGGTGGACGGCCCTGGGCCGTCCACCCCGGCGTCGCGCTAGAAGCGGGTGCGCAGAGTGGCGCCGTAGGTCCGCGGATCGCCGAAGGCGGTGAGATAGGCGCCGGGGGCCAGGCTTCCCAGGCTGAAGTAGCTGGTCGCATAGCGCGTGTCGGCGGCGTTCTTGACCCACAGCATCGCGTCCCAGGTCCCGTCCTCGCGGCGCAGGCCGACCCGCAGGTTGGCGAGGCCATAGGCGCCGATCCGCACATGCTCGGAAAGGTCCTGATAGCCGTACCGGCTGGAGCGCCAGGAATATTCCGCCCCCGCATAGCCGATCAGGCCGTCGCCCAGGGGGCGCTCATAATGGCCGCTCAGGTTGGCGATCCAGCGCGGCGCGCCCACCACCGGCCGGCCCGTCAGGTCGCAGATGCTGGCGGTGCTGCCGGCAGGGCAGGGCCCGTTCGGATAGGAGGTGTAGGTCGCCTCGTTGTAGGAGGCGTTGGCGTTCAGGGTCAGGCCGGTGATCGGGGTCGCCACCGCCTCCACCTCCACGCCCCGCGACCGCACCTTGCCGACATTGGTGAGGATCGAGGTGACGGTGCCGCTCTTGTTGTCGAAGTAGGTCGCCTGGTAGTCGCGGACCCTGGTGTAGAACAGGTTGGCGTTCAGGGTCAGGCGACGATCGAAGAGCTGGCTCTTCACGCCGGCCTCGAAGTCCTGGGCGACCTCGGGCTTCACCTTCAGGCTGTTGGCGTCCAGGCCCGAGGCGGGAAGCGTCGCCGACGCGCCGCCAGCCTTCTGACCTTGCGAGACGCTGGCGTAGGCCATGACCCGGTCGTTGACGCGGTAGTCGACGCTGAGCAAGCCGGACGGCGCCCAGTTGGACACCTTCACATAGGTGGCGGGGAACAGGCTGCCGGCCAGGCCGGGGACCGGCTGGCCGGTCAGGGTGCTGATCGGGATCGGCCGCCACACCGTCTCGTCCTTCTTCTCATAGGTTTCGCGGAAGCCGGCCGTGACGTTCAGCTTTGGGGTGACGTGCCAGGTCCCCTGGGCGAACAGGGCGTAGCTGTGGGTCCGGGGCGTGGCCCAGACGTCCCAGCGGGTCTGCGGATAGGCCAACAGGGCGGCCACCGCCGGCGTCGTCGGCGCGACCACCGCCAGCTGCGCCGCCGTCAGGCCGGACAGGTACATGGCCGCGTCCCGCCCATAGTAGGTGTACTGGTCGCTGCTGGTGTTCTGCCGGAAGTAGTAGGCGCCGATCACCGCCTCGACTGGCCGGCCGACAGGGGTTGCGAGGCGCAGCTCCTGGCTGAACTGGTCGTATTTGACCTTGTAACCGCTGTAGAGCACGTCGGCGGACGAGGCGTCCGCGTCGCTGGCTGAGTCATAGTACCAGTTCCGCCAGGCGGTGATCGACGTCAGGGCGAAGCCGTCGCCGAGCCGCCAGTCGGCCTGGGCCGAGAGCCCGGCCTGGTGCATGTGGAGGTAGGTCGGCGAATTGGAGGCGTTGGCGTCGCCCCGAGGGGAGATCTCGATGCGGCCGCCGGCCGCGTCCAGCTTCTTCTGCCAGGCGGCAGGCGTCGCCCCCCAGTTGGGCAGGGCGGTGGTGACGTTGGTGTCGTTCTCTTCGTGGAACTCGCCGATCAGCCGCAGGCTGAAATCGTCGTTGGGCTTGTAGAGCAGCTGGCCGCGCACCCCGTCGTTGTGAACGGCGCCGTAGCCGCCCAGGGTGGTCCGCCGGACATAGCCCTCGTGGGTCGAGGCGTAGGCGGTCAGTCGCGCGGCGAGGGTCTCGGTGATCGGACCGGTGATCGAGCCTTGAATCTGGCCATAGCCGTGGTTGCCGCCGGTCGCCTCCAGTGCGCCGCCCGCGGTGAAGCTGGGGGCGGTGGTGGTGATGTTCACGGCGCCGGCGGTGGTGTTCTTGCCAAACAGCGTGCCCTGCGGCCCGCGCAGCAGCTCGATCTGGCTGATGTCGATGAGGTGGGCGACCGCCATGCCGGGGCGTCCCAAATAGACCCCGTCCATGAACACGCCGGTGCTCTGCTCCAGTCCGTCATTGCCGGGGTTGGCGCCCAGGCCGCGGACCGAGAAGCTGCCCTGGCGAGGGCTGGAGACCACGATGTTGGTGGACGGCGCCAGCTGGTTCAGGTCCTGGAGCTGGAAGTGTTGCGCATTGCTCAACTGGGCGCCGGAAACCGCGGTGACCGCGATCGGCACGTCCTGCAGCCGTTCGGTGCGCTTGCGGGCGGTGACCACCACGGCGGCCACCTCGCCGTCGGCGGCGGCCCCGCCGTCGGCGTCGAGAGCGTCCGCCGTCGATGCCGCCTGTGCGGCGTTGCAGAGCAGGGCGGCGGCGGAGATCCCCACGGCCAGGCGCAGGGCGAGCCGCGGGCGGCCCTTTTGAGCAAATCGGTACGACATGGTTATCCCCAGTTGAGAGTTCGGTAGAGGGTCGGGCGGGTTCGGCCGGCGGCGTCAGCGGTCGGCGGCGAGACTGTCTTCGGCGATCGCGGAGGCGCCGGAGGCGAGGAGGACGGCGCCTAGCGGGTAGGCGAGGGCGACGAGCGCCAGCGCCCATCGCAGCGAATGCAGACCGTCGCTGAGCCAGCCCGCCAGGGTCGGCCCCAAACCCGTGCCGAGCAGGTTGACGGCCAGCAGGTAGAGGGCGGCGCCTGTCGCCCGCAGCCGCGATCCGGACAGCGTCTGGACCAGCGCGTAGAGCGGGCAGTTGCCGAGCATGCCGACCACCGTCATCGGCGCTGCGAGCGCCACCGCGGTCTTGAAGTCCGTCGCGAACAGGAAGGCCGCGGTAAGCGGCAGCGTCAGCCCGAAGGCCAGGGCCGGCAGCCAGAGGGCCCAGCGGCCATCGCGCCGGGGCAGGGTGTCGCCGAGCCAGCCCCCCAGGATCAGGCCGAAGATCGTCGAGACGCCCATCACCGCCCCGTAGCTGACGCCGACCCCGCCGGCGGTGAGGTTGTGCTCCCGCATCAGGAAGGCCGGCGCCCAGCTGGACACCGCGGCGCTCGCCATGGAGCAGACCCCGGCCCCGAGGCAGGTCAGCAGCAGCGCGCGGCGGCTCATCAGGGCGCGGATCGCCGGGCCGAGCGCGTTGTCGGCCGCGGTTTTCGGTTCAGGCGGCCTGACCGGCTCGCGCACCGTCAGCAGGAGCAGCAACGCCAGGAACGGGCCGGGTGCTGCGCCCACCAAGAACGCCATACGCCAGCTATAGTGGTCCGCCAGCCAGCCGCCGGCGGCGTTGGCGGCCATGAAGCCGACGCCGCCCATCACCACGATGATCGATAGCGCCATGGCCCGCCAGCGGGGGCTGAAATACTCGGCGACCAGGGCGTGGGTCGTCGGGTTGGCGCCGGCTTCGCCGACGCCGACGCCCATCCGGGCCAGCAGCAGGCCGAGGAAGTTCGGCGCCAGGCCACATAGCGCGGTCATCGCCGACCACAGCGTCAGGGAGGCAGCGAGTACGCCCACACGCCGCCCGCGGTCGGAGAACCGCGCGATCGGGATGGCGAGGCCCGAGTAGATGACCGCGAAGCCGAGACCGGTCAGCAGGCCCAGCTGGCTGTCGGTCAGGTGAAGGTCGCGCTTGATGTTCTGCGCCAGGATCGCGACCACGAAGCGGTCGTAGTAGCTGATCAGCGAGATGAGCGAGAGCAGGCCCAGGACATAGAGCGATCGGATGGCCGAACTCAGCGGACGGCCAGCTGGAACGCCCGCGCCCGGCGGCAGCGGCGTCACCTCGCCCCTAAGGCGCACCAGGGGCTCCATCTACCGGGCCGCCGCCGCAACGCCCGCCGCGATGCGCGAGGGCTTGGCGAAGCGCTGGTGGAAGTCGTCGAGGTCGAGCTCGAAGTCGTCGAGCGCCGCGAAGTCCTCGGCCGACAGCTCGGGGTGCTCGCTGGCGTACCAGGCGGCGTAGTCCGGCAGGTCGCGGGAGAAGGCCTTGAAGTGGGTCGAATAGGTCTGCAGCCGCAGGCGCGGCCGGTCCGCGTCCAGGTCGAAGGTCATCAGCCGCAGCCAGCCGTCGCCGATGCCGTCGATGGTCGCCAGCCCAGGCGCCACGGCGTTCAGGCTCTGCCGACGTCCCTGATAGTCGCTCAGGAACTGATAGACCTTATGGCCGTGGCGGTTCCGGTCGATGGAATGCATCGCCCCGTGGAAATGGCCATTGAGGACGATCAGGATCTGATCGTGCCGCGCAATGAACTTCTCCCACAGCTTCTGGGGGGCGTTACGCTCGGGATCGATCCGCGAGAGGTCGATCGCGTCGATCGGCTTGCGCTCGCCTTGCGGGTTGAGGAACTCGTGGATCGAGACGATCGTCGGCAGGCCCGGATGGTCGGCGATGACCGACTCCGCCCAGGCGACCACCTCGTCGTCGGGCGCCATCTCCAAGCCAAGGTGCAGGAAGTCGTAGCCGCCGCCAGCGAAGCGCTGGGCGCTGTTCTGGCCGTTGCGGAAGGCGGCGACGTACCAGGGCTTGCCGTCGAAAAGCTCGGTGTCCGCTCCGAAGGTGCGCGCCCAGTTCTCCAGTGAGCCGAAGTGCATGTAGCCGAGGCCGGAATGATCGGCGCCCCTGACCCAGGCGTCCGGCGCTGGGGGGTGGTTTGAGTCCGTCCAGACGTGATCGTGGTCGTGGTTGCCGGGGACCACGGAGAACGGCAGGACGTCGGCCAGGATCTGATAGGCGGCTCGGACCGCCGGGATCTCGATCTCCGTGACCTCTCGCGGCGAGGCGGGAATGATGCGCTCCACCAGCGGGTTCGGCGCCGAGGTCAGGCCGCGCGCGGCGTGCGCCGCATCGACGCCCCAGCGGATCGGGTGCTGCCAACTGTCGCCTAGCCCGGTCGCGAAAACGATATCCCCGCCGCGCTCGGAGGAGTTGCGGGCGATGTGGTCCATCATGTCCCACAGCATTTCACGGGCGTTGATGGGGAAGCCGGCCTCTCGCTGGTTCCGGTGGTCCACGTAATTCTGGGTGTCCGGAATGACGGCGACGGTGAACGACTTGTCGCGGCCCGAACTGCTGACGCTCATACTCTAATTACCCTTTACGACGATGCCGTCCGCGCACGGCGGCGCGGCGACCCTGTAGCTTTGGGAGGCGTTGGCGCATCGCCATCGGGCGGTCGTCTCGGGTGAGCCGTCGCCGATCGGCCCCCAAAATGGAACGAGTGTCCAAGTAGGGAAGATGTTTGACACCCCTGTGACAATCGCGGGTTTTTGCGTGCGGCGGGGGTCATATGACGCGCGGCCTCTCGACGTCGGCATCTTGAATAGCTAGGGATGCGGACCATTTTCGCGGTAAGCGCGGGTTCAAATGGAAGCGCCTAGAGTCTTTGATATGGGCGGCGGCGCGGATCGCGTCGCGGTCGAGGGGGCTGGGTTGAGGAGTTGCTCGCTATCGTAGTTGCTCAAAAATGGAACGAGTGTACGTCCGCGTTCGGTCGGCAGGGCGCAAGGGTGTGGCGTGTCTGATCCGGGAGAGACGTCGGTTCGGGCCAGCCGGCTGAAGGATGTCGCCTTCTCGCTGGCGCGGGATCGTGGGCTGGGCGCCCTGAGCGCGCGGTCGTTGTCCAGCGCGGCCGGCTCCAGTCCGTCGGCGGTCAACTATCATTTCGGCAATCGGGATCTGCTGGTCAGCGAGATCTGCGCCCGCACGGTGGAGGTCGCGGCCGCCTGGCGACGCGACCATCAGCCCGGGGCGACCGGCGAGGCTCCGCCCTGGGCGGAGCTCGATCACGCCTTCACCGGCATGATGCAGGCGAGGTTGGCCGACCGCAAAGGCCTGGTTCTGCTGCAAGAGCTGGAGCAGGAGGCGGCCGGCGGGGCGCAGGGCAATATCCACCCGCTTATCGCCGCGGAGGTCGAGGCGGAGGCGGCGTTCTGGCGCAGCCTGGCCGTGCGGCATGGGGCGGGCCCGAAGGCGGCCGAAACCTGGGCGAACCTGGCTCTTGGCCTCACCTGCCTGATGTTGTCGGAGCCCGACGCGGGGCGGCGGTCGGCCTGGATTTCGTCCCCTGCCTCCCGGCTCCAGCGGCGCGCCAACGGGCGGCCGGTGGACCTGGTGGTCATCGACACGCCGGACGCCGTGGCGGTCGGGCGGGCGGCGCCCAGCCATGAAACCGCGCTGAAGGTCCTGGACGCCGCGCTGGAGATCATCGCCCAGAAGGGCGCCGATCGCCTCTCGCAGCGCGAGGTCGCGCTCAACGCCGGGGTGTCGCTGGCCTCCGTCACCTATTTCTTCCGCACCAAGTCCGGCCTTATCGGCGCGGCCTTTGACGAACTTTGCCGCCGCCACTGCGCCACCGTCGCCGACGAGTACGAAGGCCTGGACCGTGAGCTGCCGGAGGTGCTGCTGGTCTTCAGCGGCGACCGGACCCTATTCGGCATGGCGGCGACCGACGCCCTGCTGCGGGCCGCCGCGCGATCGCCCAGCCTGATGGCCACCGCCGAGGACCTGCGGCGCACGCGCGGGCTTACGACAGAATATCTGCTGAGGAAGTGCGGCTTCGCCGTAGATCGGCTCGATGGTTACATCTGGTCCTGCATCCTGGCCGGCTGCGGCCGCCGGGTGCGACTCTTGCCCGTCGAGCAGCGACAGGAGCGGATGGCTCTAGCGGCCCGGGACATGCTTGAAGTCATGTTTCCCGTCGCGACGAGGCCGAGGTGAGCACGCTTTTCGGACGAGTTCGTCAACGAGAGCGAAGCCTTAGGGTATCGCCGCCGGATGGCGGAGGAGATGCTGGGGCTCTAAGCGTGATGTCCGTGTGTGGAGCTCGGGTAATCGCGGTCTAGGCCTGAGTTGCCGATAGTGCCGTGAT